>Ga0315910_10000067_pt1 | contig 152105 bp, 118 predicted proteins | sample EdamamesoilMG_FD_204470 | JGI IMG/M metagenome (GOLD analysis project Ga0315910, IMG submission 204470) | Garden soil microbial communities collected in Santa Monica, California, United States - Edamame soil | ecosystem: Environmental > Terrestrial > Soil > Garden | place: USA: California...
CGCCCCACCTCCGGTCGCGGAGCGCGTCTAAACCCTTTTGTTCCTTCGTGTGTTTCACCCCAACAGGCTCACACCCGCCTCCCTCCGCCGCGCCTCACTTTCAAGGGCACTCACCCGGATGGACACGCGCGTCCGTGCCTTCCGTGCTCCCGGAGGACGAGAGATCGGTGCCGTTCGTCTCTTCGCTTCCCGATTCACTCGCGTCTCCCAGCGAGGTCTCGCTGGACGAACTCTCGGAGCCGCCGGCGGAGGTCCCCCCCGACGTCCCCGGCTTGCAGGACCCGCCCGTTCCGACCGACAACCCGAAGAAAACGAGGCCGACCAAGCAAGCGGGACGACCGCGGGTGGGTCGCCATCGGGAAGGAGAGTGGTGGGATCCGTCGCGCACAACCAGCAGCTCGAGGAGAGTAGCAAGATCCGAGTCGCCTACGAGCCTCGTTGCTCGAGTTCCTCGCGTCACCGGTGTTACCCATTCGACGAACACCGCAGCGCTTCGAACGGGACCGTGGCTACGGTTGGTTGCAGCCAATCGAAGTTGGCGGCCGTCGTCCAGCACTTCGGCAGGGGTGCCCCCTTGCTTGAGTTCGTCGCATCACCGGTGTTACCCATTCGAAGGCATGTTGGCCCTCCTGGCGCTCGTCTCGACGCTCACCGAGGAGGATCGGCTGGCGCTCGCGTGGGCCGCTCCCGAGGAGTGCGGGACCGCGGCCCAAGTTCGTACGACCATCGACGAGCTTCTCGAAGGCGGGACCCCTCGACCCGAGTCCGTCGCCGCGACGGTGACGATCTCGGCGGTGGAGCAAGGGTACGCGCTCGAGCTCGAGATCCGCGAAGGGGGGCACCTCCAGCGGCGTGAACTCGCGTCCCCTTCGTGCGACGAGCTTCGGGACACCGCGGCGCTCATCGTCGCGATGACCCTCGACCCGCGCCTGGGCTCCGCACCCGAGGTCCCCTCCTCGTTCGTCCCGGAACCACAAACGATGGAGCCGCCGACCTCCACGAGGACCCAGGTCCTTCCTGTCGCGCCCTCGGACCGTGGTGTCCCACCGATCCCAAGACCGTCGCGGCCGCGTCTGCGACCGCCCGCGGCTTGGCTCTCCGCGTCTGCGGGGGTTGGCCTAGGGGCGGTACCCGACCTCGCACCGGTCGTGGCGCTCGCGGTCACTCTGGGTGACAGGCTTTGGCGCGTGGAGCTCGAGACCGCGGCTTGGCTCCCGCAGGTCGCAATCTCTCCAGAGAATGCCGCCCTCCGAGCCCAGATCTGGATGTGGTCGTTCGGCGCACGCGCTTGCGCGGAGCCGGCGTGGAGACGCCTCTCGTTCCCGATCTGCGGTGGCTTCGACGCCGGGCCAATGATTGGGACAGGGCAAGGAGACCTGCGCAGTGAAACGGGCGTGAGCGCGTGGGTGGCCGCCACGGCCAGCGCGGGTGCCATCGTTTGGCCGGCTCCGCGTTGGGGATTGTGGTTGCGCGTCCTCGGACACCTCGCGCTTCGTCGACCGACCTTCGACACCGAGCCCTCGGGCGAAGTCCTCTACACGGCAGAGGCGGGCGGGGCTCGGGTACTCGCCGGCGTGAGCGTGCGATTGCACTGAGACCCGGACCGGAGGCGGAAATCCCGCCTGAGAAAACCCCTCCTGCGCGCCCAAAAACGCCCTCGCCCCTCGGACGGGCCCGCCGATGCTTTTCGAGCATGCGGAGCCCAGGGCAGTGACGGATTCGGCCCGGAGCGCACACCTTGAGGGGGTGCGGCGCATCGCTGCGTTGGTGGGGTCGAGCCCACCGTCATCGCCGCCCCCATCCTTGGAGCGGCTCTATCGCGACCATGCGGGGTTCGTGTGGCGCGTCGTGCTGCGCCTGGGGATCCCCGAGGCGACCGCGGAGGACATCGTGCAAGAGATCTTCATCATCGCGCGTCGCAGGCTCCCCGACTACGCCGGGCACGGGTCGCCCAAAGCGTGGCTCTACGGGATCGCTCGGGGCGTCTGCGCCAACGCTCGCCGTTCCCAGGAACGCGATGCCGCGCGGATGCGGGTCGTCACGGCTGCACCGCCGCCGCTCGACCCGGGCGAAGCCTTGGACCGCCACGCGGCGATCCAAGCGGTCGAGGCCTTCCTCGCGACGCTTCCCCCCGACCAGCGCGCGGTCTTCGAACTCACCGAGATCGAAGGGATGAGCGGACCCGAGGTCGCCCAAGCGCTCGAGATCAAGCTCAACGTCGCCTACTCCCGCCAGCGCCTCGCCCGGAAGCGTTTCCTCAAGTTCCTCAGTATCCGAGCCGACGACGCGGGGGTGGGCTCGATGGAGGCGTCATGACCGACGCGCTTCCTCCAAGCGCACGGGCGATCTTGCGTGCCTATCGCGAGGCCCACGAGATCCCGCGCGACGTGCAAACCCGTGTCGCGGACGCCTTGCGTCTGCCCGGTGCATCGCGGCGCCGCAACCACGTTCGGCCGATGATCGGCGTCGGCGTCGTCGCGGCTTCCCTGCTGCTCGGGATCGCCTTGCGTCCGATCGGCGATGCCTGGGTCCGCGACCGCACCCGCCCCGCATCCGAGGCCGCGCGTGACGAGCTGCAACGCGACGCCCCACAAGGGATGGCGCGGGAGCGAAACCCAGACGAGTCTCCCATCGCTGGCGACCTCCGCGACGAAGACACCGCGAAAGGGGCGTTGCCCAACGCGATTCGCCGCCCTCCGAACGCAGCCGATGCCGCGCTCGTGCGCGATCCTTCCGAGCGGGACACCGCGCTTCCGCCCGACGTCTCCGACGAACGGGGAACCCCATCCGGGCGATCGTCCGACCCGCAGGAAACGCCTGATTGGGGGCGTGCTTCGGACTCGGAGGAGGCCGCTGCGAGCGAGCCCAAGCCTTCGGGGCACGCCTCGGGTCTGGGCGAAGAACGGCGCGTGGTCGAGCTGGCGTGGTCCGCCCTGGCGACAAGCGATCTCGAACGCGCTGCGATCCTCGTGGAGGAGCACGCCCGCGAGTTCCCCCAGGGCGCGCTCACGCCGGAGCGTGAAGCGATCGCCGCGTTGCTCTCGTGTGCGCACGAACGCTCCGAGTCCGCCACCGCCACCGCGTTCATGCGGCGGTACCCGGGCTCACCGCTAGCCGCTCGCGTACGCGAGGCGTGCCACGAACCATGAGTCCCTCCACGCGTGACGGATTGAACCGCGAGCGCACACTTTCTTGAATCGAGGTCTTCGATGAAAAGCGCCTATCCTCTTATTTTCGCCAGTCTCGCCACCGCCGCGGCTTGCACGGCCCTCCCCACGTCCGTAGGCGACGAGCTCGTCGACGATGTCTCGTCGAGCGGTTCGAAGGGTGACAGCGGTACGTCCTCCGAAAGCAGCGCGTCGGGCAGCAGCTCTTCAGACAGCAGCAGCGCCTCGGACACCGGCTCGGGCAGCAGCAGCGCCTCGGACACCGGCTCGGGCAGCAGCAGCGCCTCGGACACCGGCTCGGGCAGCAGCAGCGCCTCGGACACCGGCTCGGGCAGCAGCAGCGCCTCGGACACCGGCTCGTCCTCGAGCGCAGGCGATACGTCGGGAACACCTCCACCCTCGTGCGACGATGGGTTCGAGGTACGCTCGTGCATCCTCGCGAGCGCGAGCATGCCACAAGGTCTCGGGTGCGGGTGGGTCGAGCTCGAGGTCCTCGAGACCACTCGCGACTACTGCGAGTTCGACGCGGTCGTGGAAGGTCGATGCATCCAGACCCACTATCAGGGCGAGGGTTGCATCGTCGCCGAGTGCGGAGGCAACACGGGAACCTACTATCGCGAACTGAGCCACGGTACGTACGAGGTCTTCTCCAACACCGGCCTCTGTGAACACCAGCCGGATGGCTACACCCTGTGCATGGACGGGGACGAACACGAGGCTTGTCAGTGCGCCTGTACGCGCACCGACCCCGTCTTGCCACCGAACTTCGCGGACCTGCTCCTCACGCAGGGGGGCTGCGGCGACGTGAGCCTCTACGGGGTCGATCGCACCGGACGATTCGCCCTCTACGTCTACATGGACCATGGACTCGTCGCGCAAGCCAACGAGACCCAAACGGTGATCGAACATTCGATCATTCATCGCGATTTCACGACCGTCGAAGTCGTCACCGGGACCGACCTACAAGACGTCTTCTGCACGGACGCCCCCACGGGGACCACCGACCAGCGCTTCGTGGCACACGACGGGATCCTCGACATCCGCATCGAACCGGGCCAAGACGGCCTCGCAAGCGCCACCGCGACGCTCCGCGACGCCCTCTTCGTCAACGAAGCCGATCAATCGACGGTTTCGATCGACTCGTATACGTTCCAGAGTATCTCCGTCGGCTGGCTCCCGGGATAGACCCCTCAAAGGCGCGGCACGAGCGACTCGAAGTCCGGGGAAGCTTCGTCACCGCCGCGCAGCGACAGCTCCTGCCACAGCTGCGGCAGACGGCGAAAGAAACGGATGTAGCCGTCGACGGTGGAGGGCTTGACGGCAAAACCCTCCGCCCCGCTGGCGCGCGCTTGGGCTTGGCCCTCGGAACCGGCCATCGCAGCGCTCATCACCATCACGTGGAAACACGGGATTCGCCCGCGGGCCTCCGCGACACGGGCGAGCAGGTCGAACCCTCGAGGCTGCGCATCCACGTCGCACAGGACCAGGGCAGGCGCATCTTCGGGGGATCGGCACACTTCGCGCACGTAGGTCAGAAACGGCGCCGCGCGCAGCGTGAGCATGGGATTGCGAAGCTGCGCGCGCCGATGGCACGTGAACGCAACCCACAAGTCGACGTCGCTCTCGCTGACGAACACGATCGTCTTCGCTCTGCGAGGCTCGGTGCGCCGCGGGTACTCACGCTCCACGTCTGCCGCGACCGCGGCCGACCAACGGGTCATGAAGGTCATCGCTGCGAGCGCAAGCAAGACGCGGACCGAGCAGCGAACGCCAACCCGCACGAGTCGTTGCGGAGCGCGGCACGCCGGCGGGCGCCGCCGCAGCCAGGTCATTTCCCGGCTGCCCGTCACCCGTGCCGGCCTCGCCGTCTCGGGTCGACGCGCAACTCGATGAATCGGCGACCGTGAGAGGTTGGCCGCACTCTTGCTTCTCGAGCTCGGGAAGCCAATGCGGGTCGCCACCATCATCGTCAACTACCGCACGCCCGAGCTGACGCTCGATTGCCTCCGGTCGCTCGCCCCCGAGCTGGAGCCGCGACCTTCCGATGCCGTCATCGTTCTCGACGGGGCGTCCGGAGATGGATCGGAGGAACGCCTGCGGGAAGGCATCCAGACGCTCGACTTCGCTGGGCGCTGCGACTTCTTGCCGTTGCCCGAGAACCGGGGATTCGCCTACGCCAACAACGCAGCGCTGCGTCGCATCGCAGACGTGTTTGGCGCCACCGACTACTGTTTTCTCTTGAACCCCGACACCATCGTGCGCCCCGGTGCCCTCGATGCGCTCGTCGAGTTCGCCAGCGCGCACCCCAAGGCCGCCATCGTCGGCAGCCGCTGCGAAAACCCCGATGGCAGCGCACGGGCGAGCGCGTTCCGCTTCCACTCGATCCTCGGCGAACTCGTCTCCACCGCGCAGCTCGGGATGGTCTCTTCGGCCTTGCGCGCGCATCACCCCGTCGTGACCGCGACGGGGGATCCGCTGCGGGTCGACTGGGTGAGCGGCGCAGCGATGCTGATCCGGACCGATCTCTTTCGCAGCTTGGGCGGTCTCGACGACGGATACTTCCTCTACTACGAGGAAACCGACCTCGCTCGCCGGGTGGCGGAAGCGGGCTTCGAATGCTGGCACGTGCCTACGAGCCGCGTGGTCCATCTGTGCGGACAATCCTCGGGGGTGACCGGAACCGCCGCCCGTCAGCAGCGGCGCCCCAAGTACTGGTTTCAGTCTCGGCATCGCTACTTCGTCAAGCACCACGGTCGCGGGTATGCGATGGCGGCCGACCTCGCGTGGTTGCTAGGATCTTCGGCACACGCCGCCGCCTGCTGGCTGCGCAAGCGCGAAGCCACCACACCGCCGCACCTCAAACGCGACTTTCTCCGCTACAGCGCCGAGCTTTGGAGTACCCGCCCATGAGATTGTTTCGTCGTACCGAAGACACTGGCCTTGGACGCGGCAACCGGAATCCCCGCGGGATTGGGCTGCTGAAGCTGCTCCGCGAAGACTACGAAACCCATGACTCGAGCGTGCTCGAACCTGGATTCTGGGCGGTCGCCGTCCACCGGCTTGGAAACGCGCGAATGGACATTGCACCAAGGATGCTGCGGATGCCGTGCAGCGCCGCCTACAAGGCCGCGTACCTCGCGGTGCTGTGGGGATGGGGCATCAAGCTCGACTACACGGTGGAACTCGGACGTCGCGTTCGCATTTGGCACCACGGCGGGATGGTGCTCGGGGCCCGCAAGATCGGGAGCGATGTGCACATCCGTCAGAACACGACCTTCGGCCTCGTCCGACGTGGCGATCGCGGCGACAAGCCGACGATCGGAGACGGGGTCGACATCGGTTGCGGCGTCGCGATCCTGGGCCCCGTCCACGTGGGCGACGGCAGCATCATCGGTGCCAACACGGTCGTGGTGCGCGATGTTCCCGAACAAACGGTGGTGGTCGGCGCGGGGGTCCGCGCATGGCCGCGCCGGTCCTCACCGACCCTCGAGTTCCCCCAAGCCTGCGATGCCTCGGCGCTCCCGGTTGCGTCAGAGCTCCCAGACCTCTCGTCCGGAGCACTCGCGCGTGCCCGCCCCTCCCCGTTGACCCCCCAGAAAGCGGGGCTCGCCTAAATTCTGCTGCCCGAGCGACCTTCGCGACCGCGTGTGCGAACCTCGTCGCATCCATGGGCGACGAACTCCGGCTCGCACACCTCTGCAAGACCTACGCGAATGGTGTCCGAGCGCTCGATGGGGTGAGTCTGCGCATTCCCCCGGGGATGTTCGGCCTGCTCGGTCCCAACGGGGCCGGCAAGTCGACGCTCATGCGCACGATCGCCACGCTCCAAGATCCCGACGAAGGCACGATCACCCTCGGCGACCTCGACGTGCTCAAGAGCAAGGAGGCCGTGCGACGCGTCCTCGGCTACCTCCCGCAGGACTTCGGCCTCTACCCCAGCGTCGACGCGCTGACCCTCCTCGATCACTTCGCGGCCCTCAAGGGCGTCGGCACACCGCGCGAGCGCAAGGGCATCGTCCAAGACCTGCTGCAGCGCGTCAACCTGTGGGAGGTTCGCAAAAAGAAGCTCGGCTCGTACTCGGGGGGCATGCGGCAGCGGTTCGGCATCGCCCAGGCGCTGCTCGGCGCGCCCCGGCTCATCATCGTGGACGAACCCACGGCAGGCCTCGATCCGCAGGAGCGCAACCGTTTCCTCAATCTGCTCGCGGAGATTGGCGAGCAGGTCGTCGTGATCCTCTCGACCCACATCGTCGAGGACGTGGCCGACCTGTGCACCCGCATGGCGATCCTCGCGGGTGGGCGCGTCCTGCTCGAGGGAGAACCAGCGAGCGCTCTGGAGGCACTCGCCGGCAAGACTTGGAAGAAGGTCATCGAACGGGCAGACCTTCCGCACGCCTCCGCGGAATACGACCTCATCTCGAACCGAATGTTCGGCGGGCGCACGTTGATCCACGTGTTCTCCGAGGTCCGACCGGGTCCGGAGTTCGATCCAGCGGAAGCGAGCCTCGAAGACGTTTACTTCACGACGCTCGCGCGCCGCACCCGTGAGGGCGTGGCATGAGTCAGTTTGGTGTCGTCCTGCGCTTCGAGCTCGCGTTCCGGCGCAACTCGATCCCACTTTGGATCTTCGCCGGCCTCTGCTTCCTCGTCGCGTTCTTGAGCATCACCATCGATCAGGGCATGACCCCCTTTGGGGGACGCGGCGCCATCGCGATCAATGCACCCGTCGTCGTCACGGAGATGATGTTGGTCTACTGCGTGCTCCTCGGTTTTCCCATCGTCACCGGTTTCGTCGCGACGGCCGTGATCCGAGACCAGGAGCTCGGGATGCAGTCCCTGTTCATGGCGACACCCCTGCGCAAGATTCCGTACCTTGCGGGGCGATTCAGCGGGTCGTTCCTCGCGACGAGCCTCGCCGTCGCCATGCTCGCCGCCGGCACTGCGTTCGGGAGTCTCATGCCGTGGCTGGATCACGAGCGGCTCGTGCCCTTCTCGTTGGCTCCGTATGGATACGCGCTCGGCGTCCTCGTCGTCCCCAACTTGTTTTTCCTCGGTTCCGTCACGTTCGCTGTCGCGACGCTCACGGGGCGGCAGATCTACGCGTATGTCGCTCTCCTCGGCCTCTTGGTCGTCTATTCGGTCTCGAGCGCCTTCATCGATGACCTGGATCACGACTTCATCGCCGCAGTGATCGATCCGTTCGCCATGCGAACGTACGGGTTTGCCATCCGCTACTGGACGACCGCAGAGATGAACAGCGTCGCCGCACCGTGGACGCCAGAGCTCGCGATCAACCGCCTGCTGTGGGTTGGAGTCTCCGTCGCCGCGTTGCTCATCACCGCGGTTCGAGCTCCGTGGGCGCTTTCGTCTCGTGAGCGGCGCACCAAGATCGATCCGCCAGGGACGTCCGAGTCGACGACTCCGGTCGCCTCGCCTCTCCCATCGTCGACCGCGCTCACCGGGCTGCGACATGCAAGGGAAGCGTTCCTCGCTCAGACGCGGTTCGAGATCCGAGGCCTGCTGCGGAGCATCCCCTTCGTCGTCATCGCTCTGTTCTGCATCGGCAACGTCCTCGCGGCGTCGTTCGGTTTCATCGAGCAGCTCGGAACCGAGACGCTTCCGGTGACGCACCTCATGGTCGATGTGATCGCCGGTGCGACGGCGCTCTTCGTGCTCATCGTCCTCGTCTTCTACGCTGGCGAGCTCGTCCATCAGGAGCGGAAGCACCGCGTCGACGAGCTCTTCGACGCGCTTCCGGTCCCCTCCTGGATTCCGCTGGCCACCAAGCTCATCGCGATGCTGCTCGGCATTTTCGTGCTGTTCCTCGCGTCCGCGACCACGGTCATGATCTTTCAGGTCGCCAAGGGCTACACGGCTATCGAGGGCGGCTTGTATCTGCGCGACATTCTGCTCGTACAGATGCCCCAGTGGTTCATGCTGGCCGTCGCCGCGCTCGCGGCCCAGGTCGTCATCAACCACAAGTTCCTCGGATACGGGGCGATGGCGCTCCTCTTCGCCATGCAGTCCGCCCTACCGGCCCTCGACTTCGAGCACAACATCTACAACTACGCCGGCCTGCCCATCGTCACCTACTCGGACATGAATGGGTACGGGCCCTACTCGGCTCCTCGTGCGGCATTTTCCGTGTACTGGCTCCTGGCGGCATTCGTCCTGGTCTTGCTCGCCGAAGTCTTCTGGGTACGCGGAAAGGACACCCCCTTTCGTCGGCGCCTCACCGAGGTCAGGCGCCGTATGCAACGTGGGCGTGGGGTCGCGATGACCGTGCTCGTGGTGGCATGGTTGGGCGCGGGCGGTTGGATCCTCTACAACACGCTGGTTCTCAACACGTATCGGCCGAGCGACGAGCTCGAGGATCGTCAGGCGCTCTACGAGAACGAGTACAAGCGCTACGAGGGCCTGCCACAACCCCGGATCGTCGCGGTCGACCTGGACGCCGCCCTCTACCCGTACGATCGCAAGCTCGAGGTCCGCGGGACGTTGCGCGCCGTCAATGAGACGGGCCAGGCGCTCCGCGAGCTCCACGTCTGCGGCTCGGATCCGGACGTGAAAATCGCGGCGCTCGACATTCCAGGGGCGACGCTCCGGCACGACGGCGGAGACGTCCCCTACCGCATCTACGACCTCGCAGAGCCCCTTCTTCCTGCGCAGGCGCTCGAGATCGAATTCGATTTCCGCAAGTCCTTCTCGGGGTTCCCCAACGAGGTCACGGACACGAGCATCGTCGCCAACGGGACCTTCATCCACAGCGGCGTCTGGCTCCCCCACTTCGGATACGACCGCAACGCCGAGCTCACCGAGCCCAACAAACGCCGAGATCGCGGGCTCCCCAAGCGCGAGCGCATGGCCAAGATCGACGACACGAGCGCGCACGGGAACACGATGCTCGCCCAAGACTCCGACTGGATCGAGTTTGACGCCACCGTCTCGACCGCGGCCGATCAGATCGCGATCGCTCCAGGCTACCTCACCCGGGAGTGGCGCGAAGGGGAGCGACGGTTCTTCCGCTACGAGATGGACCGTCCCATGCTCAACTTCTGGGCGATCTTGTCGGCTCGCTATGAAGTCTCCCGCGACACCTGGGTTCCGCGGGACGGTGGAGACCCCGTCGCGGTCGAGATCTTTTTTCACCCTGCCCACGCTTTCAATGTCGAGAAGATGAAGACGGCGACCAAGGCGTCGCTCGATCGTTTCACCCGCGTGTTCTCGCCCTATCAGCACCGCCAAGTCCGGATCATCGAGTTCCCCAAGTACGCGAGCTTTGCCCAGTCATTTCCGAACACGATCCCTTACTCGGAGAACCTCGGGTTCATCGCCAATCCGAACCTCGACGATGACGAGATCGACTACGTCGTGTATGTCACGGCCCACGAGGTTGCCCATCAGTGGTGGGCGCACCAAGCCATCGGGGCCAACGTGCAAGGGGCCACGCTGCTCTCCGAGAGCCTGGCGCAATACAGCGCCCTATGCGTCATGGAAGACATGTACGGCGAGGATGCGCTACCACGATTCTTGCGGCACGAGCTCAACCGCTACCTCGGTCGGCGCAGCGCCGAGGACATCGAGGAAAAGACCCTGCTGCTCGTCGAGAATCAGCAGTACATCCACTACAACAAGGGCAGCCTGGTCTTCTACGCCCTCAAAGAATACATCGGCGAAGAGCCCCTGAACGAGGCGCTGCGGACCTTCCTCTCCGAGGTGGCGTTCCAGGAACCGCCGTTCACCGTCTCGACGGACCTGTACGTTCACCTCCAGAAGGCCACCCCCGCGCGGTTGCAGTACCTGCTCGAGGACATGTTCGAGAAGATCACCCTCTATGACAACCGCGCGCTCTCGGCAAAGGCCCGTCACCGCGACGACGGGAAGTTCGAGCTCTCGTTGGAGGTGCAGGTCAAGAAGGCCTACGCGGACGGCAAGGGCGTAGAGACCGAGACCCCGGTCGCGGGCGAGTGGATCGAGGTCGGGGCATACGTCGATGAGCGCCCGATCTACCTCGAGCTCCATCGTTTCGACGGCAACGCCACCGTCGAGCTGGTTCTGGACGAGGCCCCCACCAAAGCCGGGATCGATCCTCGCAACCTGCTCATCGATCGCGGTCCGGACGACAACCGCAAGGCGGTCGAGCTCGTGGACTGAAGTCGCCGCATTGGCGCCGCTCAGAGCGAGAGTTCATAGTTCGTGTCGTACGTTCGCACGAGCAGCCGTCCCTCGGCCTCGAACAGGTAGGTAGGACCGGATTTGACCTTCACCTTCTTGGCGATCGCGCCCGTCCGCTGGTCCAAGACGAGGACGAAATCGTCTTCCTTGGTGAAACCGTATCCCGTGACGATCCAGCCGTCGCGGACGAGGAAGTTGGCCGAGTTGGAGACGAGCGGCGGGCTGCGCCAGAGCAGCTCTCCCGTGCCGACGTCGAGCGCGGTGATGTAGGCATTGAGACCGCCCGAGGTGCGGGCATAGCCCATGTGATACGAGGAGACGTAAAGCACCCCGTCGCGGATGACGGCCCACGCGAGGCTCTGATCGAAGCTGCCTGTGCCTTCAGGGGTGATCTCGGGCGTCAGCACGTAGGCCGAGAAGTCGAACCAGGCCATCGTGTTCTGGTTGCGGTCGATCGCGATGAGGGTATGGTAGGCGCCCCCTTCTCCGCGCAGCACGATGGCGTGATCCTCGTGGAACACAGACCGGTGCCCTTCACCCGTGAACTCCGCCGGTAGATCGAAGGGAGGCGAGAACGCGAGGCCGTTGTCCTGGAACCACTTCTCGTCGTCGACGACCGCGTTCTTCGTGGCGGAGATCACCTTCAACTGCGGGATCGGGCCCTGCGCGACGGCGACGGCACGGCGAACCTCACCGTGCCATGGCGGCGCTGCCAGGCGGATCACCGGCGTCGGATCGTCTTGCCCGTCGCGCGGGTCCCCCTCCGCGTCTGCGTCCGCGCTCCCCGAAGCCGTCGCTTCCACAGAGGGTTGCGGTTGCCGAGCCGTGGGTTCGGATGGAGGCGTCGCGGGGGCGTTCCCACGACAGGACGGCGCGAGCAGGAGCCACGCCGGCAAGAGGAAACGGTTCGCGCAACCTCGGTTGAACGCGCGCAGATCGACGGGCGGTCGCATGGACGGCATCGAAGCCGGTTTCGCGGCTTCGATCAACCCGTTCGATTCCGCTGCACGTGGTGAACACCCGATCCCTCACTCGAGCGTGGGGGTGCTCCAGTCGATCCACTCGGCGAGATTGCCCGAAGCGTCCGGATGAGCACGGATCTCGCTCGGGAGATCGGCGGTCTGCGTGAGATGGGTACGGATGGCGTTGCGGAACGGGGCGTCGAACTGCGGCTGCCACTCGCAGTGGATGTTGTTGCGCGCCTCGGACACGTACCCGAGATTGCCCTCCGCTCCGAGCGCTCGGTACACCTCCGCACCGCCGAGTGCCGCGAGGTGGGAAGCGACCGGCGCAAGCTCCGGGATGAAGCCGTTGTCGAGGATCATCAGCCCGCGGGGTGCGATGAGCCCGACGACCTCGTGGCTGTCGATGGGGAGCCAATCGATCGCATCGACGTAGCCTTCGAACGCGTCCCCGAGCCAGTACGTTTCCTCATAGATCTGGGTCGGCGTAGGGAAGTCCACGGTCGAGAGCCCGCGATAGATGGGAAGGTCGCCGCCCCCCGGTTCGACGGGTAGCGTCAGAGTCACCCGCTGGTCGAACGCACCCGCAACGACGGCCCCCTTCCCGAAACGGGAACACCCCATGACGCCCACGGCGTCGTAGCGCAGCAGATCTCCGCCGGCCTCCTCCAACACATCGATGATGCGGCTGACGCCCCACGCCCACGCGATGAACAGACCTTGATCGCTCTCACTCCCGTAGAGATCGTAGAAGGCTCCCCGCTTGTCGGTGCGGAGGGTCTCGGAAGCGATCAACGTATTGGGGAAGTTGATGATCGCGACGCCCTCTTCGCGCACGACGGCCGAGTGCGACGCCGGATCTGCCCTGCCGAAGCCAATGATGACCGGGTAGGGTCCGGGCCCCGAAGGCCACTGGATCGACGCCGAGAATTCCACCGTACGACCGCCATGCGAAACGTTGACCGTGATCCCTTCCTCGCGGCTGACCGTCCCGGTGACCATCGCCGGACGCGTCGGTTTTTCGCCGAACAGCGTCGACTCCGCGAGCGCCAAAATCTCCTGCCGACGACACCGCCACTCCTCCCGCGTCGTGACGAGCGTTCCATCGAATCGGGAGAATGGGTTCGGCAGGAGCGGGTTGGCCGAGGCCGCGGGCGGAGCACCGAGCTCGCACTCGATGTCGTCATTCTCCGGCACCGGAACCGGCGCAGGGTCACCCCCGGTCTCCTCCGTCGACCCGCCCCCGGTTTCGTCCGGCGTCCCCGAGCCGACGCCGGTGCCCTCGCCGGGCCCCATCCCGTCGCCGGCCTCCATCTCGCCCCCGCCGGTGGTTTCGACCATCCCGCCGCTCGTCGCCGCTCCCGTGGACGCCGTCGCGACTCCCGTGGTCGAGGTCGTCGACCCCGAGGGTCCAGAGGTGGAGGTCTTGCCGTCTCCCTGGGAGTCGCTGCTCGTGGATCCGCTCTCGTCTTCGTCACCTCCGATCGGCAATGACGGCAGCATGCACGTGTCGAGCGCGAGGGTGAGGACTAGAAGAGAGCGTTCCATCACCCTCCTACGCGCCACGGACCCTCGCATCCGTTAGGGCCCGAGCAAGAATGAGTTGGCCGCTTTGGCGCCGGCATGCGCGAGGAGGGCAAGGCGGGAAGAGGGCGCGTACCGGGCGTACGCAACCGATGAGCAACGCAGCCATCGTCGTGCAGGGTGGTGCCAAAGTGGCCAACTTATTCCTGCTCGGGTCCTCAGTGCTCCGTGGTGGAATCGCGGCCAGCCCGTAGACGCGTCGATTCGATCTCGAGACGATTCCGCTCGCCGCCGAGCTGGCCGTCGGGAAAGCGACGCGCATGCTCGGCGAGGAGCGATTCTGCTCGCTTGAGGTCCCCAGTGTTCAGCTCGCGGGCTGCGGCGCGCAGGAGGTTGGACTCGCGCTCGAGGGGCGAAACTTCCGGAGCCGCCCGCGGCGCGGGGCCAAGTGCCTTGCGTTGGATCGGACCCACCGCAGCGACGCGTGCGGGTTCCGGCGGCTCGCTTGCGGGGCGCTCCTGGGGCGCTGGCGTCCTCCTCGGAGCGGCTCGGTGAACCGCGATGGAGGCACGGGCTTCGGGTGTGGCGCGCACCGCAAGGGACACCACGCCGGAAGTGGCGAACACGACCGCAACGCCTAGCGCCACCAAACCATACGAAGGCACCCAGGACACCGCGTGGGCCGAGATTGCGACCCACATCCGCTGCCGCTGCGAGGGAGAGGGTCCGGCGCAGTCACGCAGCTCGTCCACCGCAATGGCGCGCCCGAGCGATTCGCCGAGCGCCTTACGCGCCAAACGCAAGCGGCTATAGGCGGTGTTGAGCTTGAGCCCCAGCGTCCGCGCAGCCTCGACGACGGGTACGTCCTCGAGCTCCACCAAGATGTACACGTGCCGGACGCGGTCGCTGAGCTGCCCCAGCGCGCGGTAGAGGGACTCCACCTGCTCCCGGCGCCCCATCACGGCTTCGGGCGTGAACGCCTCTCGCTCCGGTTCGCCCGCGCGCAGCAATCGAAGGCGCCGACGCTCTGCACTGCGCCGATGCGCCGAGCAAACGCTGTCGGTCACGCCGAGCAGCCACGCGCGGATCTCGTGCGCCTCCGCGGGGCAGCGGCCTCTCCGACGGTACACCGCGATGAAGACGTCCTGAACGACGTCTTCGACCGCGCTGGGTGGGATCCTGGCCGACCGAACCGCCCCGAAGACGAGCCGGTGGTGCAGGTGGTAGAGACGCTCGAGGTCCACCTGCGACCACGCGCCGCTGCGCCTCCGATCCGTCACTGCGTCCGCTACCTCTACCATTGGCCAAATGCGCCCAACGAAGCGTAGCCCAGCACCCACGGCGTGCGGAAGGCCGTCTGGGCGCCGTCTGGGGTATTCACGTGAAAAGCCGGCTGCGTCACCGTGGCGCTTGCCCCTGCGTGTGCGCGAACACCAAACCACCACGTCAAGCGCCAGGCGACCCCAGCGGTGACCGGGACGCCAACGCGCAACCGCTGCTGATACGCGGTGTCTTCGATCCCGCGCGCTCGAACGACGCCGAGTTCGCCCCCCGCACAGATCGGAAACGACCAACGGTTGCGCCGCGGAATCGCGCAGCCCACCGCGCCACCTCCCGTCATGCCAACCTCGAAGCGCACGTCCGCCGCTGTCCCCTCGGTCGCGAACGCATGGAGAGCCCAAAGTTCGACGCCGAACCGACTCCACGAGAGCTCGAGACCCGCGCGCAGACTCGGCGCAGGACGAGGACCCGCCCCGATCACGAGTCCGGTGAGAACCGCCAAGCCGACCTGCGGACGTCGACCCGGCGTGACGATCCGGAGCTCGCGCTGTGGAGCTCTCGTCGCAGGTGCGCGATCCGGAGGAGATACGTTGGCCGCGCTGGGCGGTGGCTCCCCCTGGGCCGGCGCCACGGGAACCGCGGGCTCGGGCGAGGGGATGAAACTCCGCTCCACTTCGGGCTCCGCCTCCGGTGGTTCACGGGCGAGGAGCCGCGTCGCGACGACCAAGGATCCCGCCCCCACGAGCGCTTCACAGGGATAGGCCACGAGGGACTTCGACTCCGACGGAGGAGACTCGCCTGCAAACTCGATCGCCATGACGAACTCGGTCTCGCGTGCCTCGATGGCGACTCGAACCTCCACCGGCGCCTCGGCATCGATCTTCAGCCGATGCCCAACGAGCTCCGAGAGCGCGAGCACGAACGCCTGCTCGTTGGGACACTCCGGGGGCGCCCGCCACTGCAGCGCGACCGCGATGGGCGGGGCCTGCTCTTGCGAGACCGGAACTTCACCGAACGCAGTGGCGACCGCGACCGCGTGGATGAGTCCCAGTCCGACCAAGGTCCGGAGATTGTGCCCGAGTACGCGGACCGTGAAGTGTCGCTCGTGCGCGAAACGACGGCCGCCGCGCGAAACCGCCTACCCGTACCGCGGGAGCCCGCGCCCGTCCGGGATCGTCTTGCGACCGCTCATGGGTTGGCGAACAGGAGGATGTCGTTGCCGTCGTAGCGGCAATCGTATCCGGCGGTGATCGGCCCGACGCCATCGCCGAGTTGCTCGTGGAGACAGTCGAGCCCTGCCTGATCGTACACCATCGCGTTGTAGCCGTTCTGCAGCACACGAACGTAGGTGATGTACGAGTATCCTGGCCCGCTCCAGCTTTCCCAGCAGCTCGAGGGCAACGTCACGTTCCGCTGCGTGGCGTACACGGTCTCGCCAGCCAAGGTCGTCGGTGAGGTGCCGCCCGTGAAGGTCGAGACCGTCTGCGTGTTGCCATAGTGGTGCGAGCACGTCATCTGGAAGCTCGCGGCGCTCTGCGTGCCGAAGATGGAGAAGTAGATCGAGCTCGACCGTGTGCCCACGTGATCGCCATGGTTGGGCGCGTAGACGCAGCCGGAGACGAGGAGGGCAACGACGGCGAAAGTGGCTCCCTGTTTCATACGTTGGCAACATGTGGCAAACGCCGAGGCGAAGGTTCCCGGTTCCAGGTACCGATCCCGGTTTGTCTGGCGTTCCGGATGATGCGAGCATGTCCTGCCACTTCGCGTCGCGACGTGGCTACTGCCCGGGCGCCTCCGCACCCTCTCGACCGATGCCACGATACGCTTCGCATGCGTCCCCAACCCGTCGATGGCTGCGTCCGATCGGGCTGACGAGCGCCATCTGCCTCGCGCTCCTCGCCTGTCGCCGTGACGAGGAGCGGGCGACGAAACGCAAACCGGAGATTTCGAGATCCGCTCACCCCCGCGAGAAAGCAGCCGCCGGTCGACCCAAGGTGTCCGCGAAGGGACCCGCGGCTCCCCCGGCCACGGCTCCGCTCCCCACGCCCGAGACGATCCTCCGCCTCGATCAAAGCGCCTACGGCTTCTCGTTGCATCTCGAGGACGAGACCACCTTCGTCCTCGGACCGGAGGCGCTGTATCGCGTCCCCATAGACGCCTCGACCGTGGCGATCTCCAAGGAGCCGCTCCCGCTCGGGACGAGCGTGGCGACCTTTGGGGGCGACCTCTACTACGCCCGGAATGGGGCCCTGCGCACCGTCCCGCTGCAAGGAGGCCCGCCCCGCGAGCTCGCCTCCGTTCCGAGTGAAACCGCGGCGCTCCTCGTCGGCGAAGCCGGAACCGTCTGGCTCCGCAAGACCGACGATGGCGGGCACGTGCTCGAGAAGCTCGGCAAGAAGGGTCCCATCGCGCTGCATTCGGCCCCCGAGCGCATCCTTTCGCCCGTGCTGGTCGACGATTGGGTCTTCTTCGTGGAGACCCGTGGTCCATCGGGGTATCGCCTCGCCGGGGTATCGGTGTCCAAAGGCGAGCTCGTGCAGGACGAGCCTCGGATGGGCCGGGTTCCGAGCATGCTCGCGGCGTCCGGAGGCTATCTCTACTACTACGACGGCCCGCAGCGCGCGGTCCGGCGCCTGAGCGCGAGCTTCGAAGAGGACGTGCTCCTGGGGAAGGGGACGATCTGCTCACCGCTCGCGGCGAGCGACCGCATCTTGTGCGCCCAAGTGGGTGGGATCGTGGAGCTCGATCTCCCTTCCGGCACGCCTCGCAAGCTCACCGAGGAGCGCAATGGCCCCATCACCGCGATGGCCTCGACGGGAGGGCGCGTCACGTGGATCACGGACATGGGGAAGCACGGCCTCGGCGTCCACACGCTCCCACTCCCGCCGGGTTGACGGACCGCAAGGCCCCCGCTACTTCCTCTTCGTGGCGAATCCAGCGACGCTCTACCGCTTCCGCGTCGAGCTCTCCGACATCGATCGGGGCGTCTACGACTCGCTCGATCTCCGGGTCGCGCGGCACCCTTCCGAGGACGAGGAGCGGCTGGTCGTTCGCGTGCTCGCGTATGCGCTCTGCGCCGAAGAGGGTCTCGAGTTCGGCCGGGGCCTCTCGACCGTGGAGGACGCCGCGCTCTGGACCCGCTCGCCCACGGGCCAAGTGAAATCGTGGGTCGACGTCGGGTTGCCCAGCGCAGATCGGCTACACCGCGCGAGCAAACAGGCCGAGCGCGTCGTGGTGGTGACCCACAAGCCACCGGAGGCGCTGCGCAAAGAGTGGGCGAACGAGAAGATCTTTCGCCCGGACCGCGTGCACCTTTTTCGGCTCGCGCCCACCCTCGTGCAAGAGCTCGCGAGCGGCTTGGGGCGCGGCGTCGAATGGTTCGTGACGATTCAGGACCAAGTCCTCACGGTCGTCGAGGGGGACCGCGTCTCCCACGGTCCGTTCGCCCAAGCGACGCTCGAGGCGTTCCTGCGGGAACCCCCAGAGACGTGAGCGGCCGGCCGCCGCGGCTACGGCTCCGGGCGGTCGAGCGTCTGCATGAGCCAGGTCATCGCGGCACGCGGATTGCCGTTGCGGATGAGCCCGCTCTCGGGCGCCTGACTCCACGTCTGACCGTAGATCCAGCCCCAGATCGTCACGCCCTTGATGAAGTCCGTCTCCAAGAAGTACGGGATGTGGTCCTGATAGAACGCGAGCTGCCGATTGTCGTCCGACGTGCTCGGGTCATACTCGGTGATGTAGACGTCGAGCCCCGTGTCGTCGTGGAGCTTCTGGACGAGGCGCTTCATCTCGGTGGTCGTGAGCGACATGTGATCGAGGTCATGAGCCTGCGCGCCCACGGCATCGATGGGGCCGCCGTTCTCGAGCACGGTGTTCGTGATGTCGATGAAGTGCTGGTTCTGATCGGCCCACTCGATGTTGTTGTAGTCGTTGAGGATCAGGATGGCGCCGGGGCAAGACTCACGCGCCCAAATGAACGAGTTCGTGATCCACTGCCAGTCACCGTTGGTCCCGCCGCCGATCGCCCCCGAGTAGCTCGGCTCCGTGTGCGGGGGCGGCTCGTTCACGACATCGATGAGCTTGGTGTTGGGGTAGCGCTCGCAGAAGGCGCTGATCCAGTCGCGGACGTTCTGCTCCGAGATGCTCCCGCCCGGCTGCTGGCTGCCCCAAACGAAGGCATGCTGCTTGAAGATGATGCCGTTGTCCTCGGCGTAGTCGTAGAGCGCGTCGAGGGTGTTCCAGTTGTAGCCCGAACTGCCGCTCTGCTGGACCGAGCCCCACTTGCCCGCGTTTTCCGGGGTGAGCTGATCCCAGTGGGTCGCAAAGTTGAAACCGCCGGTGTTCGCCTGGTTTTGCGTCGTGATGTTGCCGACGAACTTGTTGACCTCGAGCGGTTCGCCCGTGACATCCGAGTTGCCACTGCTGCTCGACCCGGTGCTCGCGCCGGGGGTGCAACGGCCGCAGCTCTCGTTGCAATAGTTGTTGTCCACCATCCAGGGCTGGTCGCACTCGGGCGTCTCGCTGGCCCACTGGTCGCACGTTGCCTCGTCCCACATGGTGCCCGTGGGGCGAACGTTGGTGCACTCGACGGAAGTGCCCTCCGAGCCGCTGCTACCGTTCGTCGTTCCGGCGTCACCGGACCCGTCGTCTTCGACGGAGATCCCCGTGCCCGAGCCCTCCGCGTCGTCGCGGCCAAACGGATCCTCGGACGAACTATCGCTGCATGCGCTGCACGCGATGAGGAAGATAGTCAGGCAAGTCAACGGAACGGTGCGGCTGCGCATCATAGATAAAACGATCTCCACGCCGCGGGCCCGGAAGCTCGCGGGGCAATTCTTCTATCACGTCTCGACGGTGGATGGGACCGAAGTGCCGTAGAACGCCTCGAGGACGATTCGGCACACGGGAGTCGATCACGAGCTCCAATGAGTGGTGAGGTGGGTAAAGTGGGGATGCGGCGTTGGGTTGCCAACGCGCTCGCGCAGTGATGCATGGCACGGGTGTTTCATGGGCTGCGAGGCCGACGCCGCAGACGAGCGCCTGGCTCGTTTCTAGGCACCTGGGCAGACGAACGGTCGCGGCCATAGTGTGCCGAGCTCGGGCGAACGGCTCACGCAGAGTTCACGCGCGGCCGGGGCGCAGCGCCGCTTCTCGAGCGCTTCACGGACCGAGCAAGGCATCGCACGTCGAAGCACGGATGCAATTGCTGCACACGCGCACGTTGCCCCGCTCTTCCGCAGCTTGATCTTCGCCATTGCCCACGCCGACGAAGTCCGCCGGATTGCTCGTGTAGCGGACGAGGTCACATTCGTTGGACGCCACATCCACGAGAAAGCCCGCGGAGGACACGGCGGCGTCGCTCGGCTTCGCCGCGTAGCCGTAGGCGAGCCACGGCGGCCTCGTGGCGTCCGTGCCGAGGTACGGATCCAGCATGAAGCCGGCGATCTCCGGGCATGCGTCGCACCGGTCGCCGGCAAGCGACTGATCCAAACACGGCGGGTCCACGCCACGGAGCTGCCCTGCCCCCTCGTTGACGAGTGAGACGCTGGTCCAAAGATTCGCGGGCAAGTCGACCGTGGCGTTGGTCGACGATGCGTCCCACGTGGAGACGCGGACCCGACCGAAGTTGCCGTTCTGCGCGATGCAGGCGCACCCGGGTGCCCACGCCCCACCCGGGTACGTGTTGCAGTCCTCGAACCCACCCGGCACGAACTCGCACTGGGGCATCGGCGTGGCATCGTCCGCGACGACGACGAAGGTGCGGCCGCTCCCGAGCTGGATGTCCGCGCTTGCGTTGAGCCCTTGGACGCAGACATCGCTCCGGCGGGAGTAGCTGCTCTCGGCCAACGAATCTTCGGTGATCACGGTGATGAGGTGGCGGTAGAACCACGGCAGCGTCACGCGCAAGTCGGCGCCGCTGCGCGAGACCTGCGTGAGGCCATCGTAGCCGATGCGGATGTGGCACTCGTCCTGCCACGTCGTCATGCAGCTATTCTCCGGCGATGGCTGTGCCGTGGGGGTGCCGCCCCGGGCGGCGATGAGCTTGAGCGCGGCAAAGACTTCCTGCGCGCTCGCTTCGCTCGTCGCCATGGCGTGACGGCGGACCTCCACGCGGATCCGGCTGTCTTGGCCGGAGAACTGCACGATCACATCACCCCGGTTGGCGAAGTTGTCGTTGATCTCCTGGCCCCCGATCGTGAGGCTCTCGATGGCCGCCTGCGCGCTCCCGTCCACGTAGGGAAACGGCACGTCGAGCTCGAGGCGCCACTCGTCTTCGAACGGTCGGAGGTCGCCCTCTCCCTCGCCCGGGCACCCCGTGACGATCCCCATCCCCAACCACCCGGCCAACCACAGGCGCTTTCGGTCCATCGCCACGCTCGCGGGAGCATACCCTTCGCGGCGTCGGCGGAGCAACCGCGGTCTGCGCCGACCCGAATTCGAGCAAGATGTGGGGCGGTCGTCTCGATGCCTTGACCGAATCCGCTCCACGGGCCATGCAAGGCCCCTCACGATGTCTTCCCCGACCCCCCCGAGCACCCTGAAGCCGCCCCCGAAGCAGTTCGATCTTCCCGGCCTCGAGCTCGAGATTCTCGAGCTCTGGAAGGCGCGAGACGTGGAGGGTCGCAGCTTGGGTCAAGGCGCCGCGGCAGCGCGCGGCCAGGGCGATCGCCCTGCGTTCGTGTTCTTCGACGGCCCGCCGTTCGCGACGGGCCTGCCACACTACGGCCATCTGCTCGCGGGCACGATCAAAGACATCGTCCCTCGCTACCAGTGCATGCAAGGCCGCGCGGTCGAGCGCAGGTTCGGGTGGGACTGCCACGGTCTCCCCATCGAGAGCCTGATCGAGAGCGAGCTCGGCTTGCAGGGCAAGGCCGACATCGAGGCGTACGGCATCGAGCGCTTCAACGAGGCCTGCCGCGCGGGAGTGCTGCGCTTCACCCGAGAATGGGAACGCACGGTCCGCCGCATGGGACGCTGGATCGACTTCGAGAACGACTACAAGACCATGGACGCCTCGTTCATGGAGACCGTGTGGTGGGTCTTTGGCCAGCTGTGGAACAAGGGGCTCATCTACGAGAGCTACCGCGTCCAGCCGGTGTCGCCGCTGCTGGGCACGCCGCTCTCCAACTTCGAGGTCGCCCAAGGACCCCAAGAGCGCGATCCCGTCACGAAGAAGGACAGCTACAAGCGACGGCAGGACCCGAGCCTCACGGTCCGGTTCGCGCTCGAGGACGAAGACGCATCACTGTGGGCCTGGACCACGACACCTTGGACGCTCCCGAGCAACCTCGCCCTCGCGGTGCATCCCGAGCTCGAATACGTCAAGGTTCGCGTGCTCGACTCGGGCGAGATCGCCTACCTCGAGCCCTCGCGCCTCGCGGACTATCGAGCGCGCGGCAAGGTCGGAGCCACCGAGGAGCTCGCGCGCGTACGCGGAGCGGACCTCGTCGGCCGCCCCTACACGCCCCTGTTCCCGTACTTCGCGGACAAGACCTTCCGCGGCGACGGCTCGCGTTGGTGCTTCCGCGTCGTGGGGGCGGCATACGTCTCCACCGATGCGGGTACGGGCATCGTCCACCAGGCGCCGGCGTTCGGCGAAGACGACTACCAGGTGGGCCAGCGCGAAGGTCTACCGATGGTCCGCCCCGTGACCTTGAGCGGTGAGTTCACGGACGCCGTCGCGGACTTCGCCGGGCAGCAGGTCAAAGATGCCGACAAAGGCATCATGCAAAAGCTCAAGCGAGAGGGCAGGGTCGTGGACCAGGACGTCATCGTCCACCCCTACCCGCACTGCTATCGCACGGAGGCGCCGCTCCTCTACATGGCGCTCTCGACCTGGTTCATGACCGTCGAGCCGCTGCGCGAACGGCTCGTCGCGCACAACGACACGATCCGCTGGGTCCCCGATCACGTCGGCAGCGGCCGCTTCGGCAACTGGCTGGCCGCCGCGCGCGACTGGAACCTCGCCCGCAACCGCTATTGGGGCACACCGCTGCCGATCTGGGTGTGCGACAAGGACCCGAGCGACAAGGTCTGCGTGAGCTCCATCGCCGAGCTGGAGCGACTCGCCGCGTTGCCGCCGGGGACCCTCACCGATCTGCACCGCGAATCCGTCGACGCGATCACGTTCGCCTCGGAGAAGACCCCCGGAGGCACGATGCGCCGCGTGAGCGAGGTGTTCGACTGCTGGTTCGAGTCCGGCAGCATGCCCTACGCGCAGAACCACTATCCGTTCGACCCCTCCAAGCAGCGCTACGTGGAGGACAACCTGCCGGCGGACTTCATCGCCGAAGGGCTCGATCAGACACGCGGTTGGTTCTACACGCTCCACGTGCTCGCGACGGCGCTCTTCGACCGGCCCGCGTTCCGCAACGTCATCGTCAATGGCCTCATCCTCGCCGAGGACGGCCAAAAGATGTCCAAGCGCAAGAAGAACTATCCGGACCCGGGGTACCTCATCGACGCCTACGGGGCGGATGCCTTGCGGGCATACCTCGTGAGCACCGCCGTGGTGCGGGCCGAGCCCATGAAGTTCAAAGAGAGCGAGGTCAAGGACACGGTCCGCACGGTGATCTTGCCGCTTTGGAACGCGTACAACTTCCTCGCCACCTACGCCAACGCGGACGGTTGGTCGCCGACGCCCGAGTCGCTCCGCATCGAGCCGCAAGGCGCCCTCGATCGCTGGATCTTGAGCCGGGTCCAATCGTTCGTCGCGGAGCTCACGACCGAGTTCGATCGCTACGCGCTCTCGGCCATCGTGCCCGCGTTGACGCGCGTCTGCGACGACCTCAACAACTGGTACATCCGACGCGGGCGTCGTCGCTATTGGCGGAGCGGTCTCGAGGGTCCGAGCGGCGATCTCGACAAGGCCGAGGCTTACGCCACGCTCTACCGCGTGCTGTGCACGATCGACGCCGCGATCGCGCCCGTGATCCCGTTCTTCTCGGAGTGGCTCTACCAGCGATTGCTCGTCGATCCGGGCCTTGCCGCGCCCGAGGTCGACAGCGTGCACCTGTACCGTTTTCCCGTCGCGCAGCCCCATCTACGCGACGAAGGCCTGGAAGCGGACGTGGCCGCAGTTCGCCAAGCGGTGGGCCTGGGTCTGGCGATCCGCGAACGCGAGCGGCTCGGCGTACGTCGGCCGCTCCAGACGATCACGATCGCGAGCCACGACCCGCGGGTGCGTGAGGCGGTCTCGACCTACCGCGACGAGATCCTGGGCGAGCTCAACATCAAGCACCTCCGCGTGCTCGAGGACGACACCGAGCTCGTCCAGATGTCCGCGAAGGCGAACTTCAAAGTCCTCGGGCCGCGCTTCGGCAAGCGGATGAAAGACATCGCGGCCGCCGTCGCCGAGCTCCCGGCCTCGGAGGTCGCCCGCTTCGTCGCGAACGGTCGCGTCCTCGTGGCCGGGGAGGAGCTCTCCGGGGACGAGATCCTGATCGTCCGGCAGGTGAGCGGCGAGCAGTCGGCCGAGTCGGGCGAGTCCATGACGGTCGTCATCGACACCCACGTCACCGAGGCCCTCTACCGAGAGGGGCTCGCCCGCGAGCTCATCAACCGCGTGCAGAACCTCCGCAAGAGCGCCGACCTCGATGTCAGCCAACGGATCTACGTGGACCTCCAGTGCGGTGGACCGCTCGCGAGCGTGGCCACCGACCAAGAGCTCACCGCGCTGATCGCAGGCGAGACGCTGGCCCGCGAGCTACGGCACCATCCCCCCGAGGACGTGGTCATCGAGGCCGAGCTCCTCCTTCTCAATCAAACGCCGAACGTCACGAGCGACGAAATCGATGGCCATCGCCTCACGCTGCGCCTGACCCCGGCCTGAACCAAACGACCATGGCGAACAAAGTCAGCACCAAACCCCCAAGCGGGATGCGGGACTTCCTCCCCACCGATCTCGCACGCCGCCGCTACGTGATCGAGCGCGTCCGCGAGGTCTACGAGCGCTACGGCTTCGTCCCGCTCGAGACCCCGTGCATCGAGAACCTGGACGTCCTCACCGGCAAGTACGGCGAAGACGAGAAGCTCATCTATCGCATCCTCCACCGCGGAGAGACGCTCCAGCGCGTGCTCACCGGGGACGCGAGCGCGCTCGATGCCGACGCCCTCAGCGATCAGGCGCTGCGCTACGACCTCACGGTCCCACTCGCGCGCGTCGTGGCCCAATACGGCGAGCTCCCCAAGTACTTCAAGCGCTACCAGATCCAACCGGTGTGGCGCGCCGATCGCCCCGGCAAGGGCCGGTTCCGCGAGTTCTACCAGTGTGACGTAGACATCACGGGCACGGAGAGTCTCCTCGCCGAGGCGGAGGTCTGCGCGGCGGCGTGCGAGGTCCTGGGCGGACTCGGGTTTGGGGACTACGTGCTCGGGGTCAACCACCGCGAGCTGCTCCGCGCCTTGATCCGAGCGGCGGGGATCGATCCCTCCCACGAGGGTACGGCGCTGGTCGCCGTGGACAAGCTCGACAAGATCGGCCGGGACGGCGTGCTGGACGAGCTCGAGCAACGCGGGATCTCGCGTACGTGTGGCGAGGCGCTGCTCGGACTGCTCGATCGCGATCCAGCGGAGAGCAACGCCGACACGCTCGCGAGCTTGCGTCCCCGCCTCGATGCGGCGGGGGGCAAGGCGCTCGACGATCTCACCGAGCTCCTGGCGCTGCTCGAGTCGACCGCCGCGGGACCCCGGGCCAAGCTCCGCCCTCAGCTCGCCCGCGGTCTGAGCTACTACACGGGGCCCATCTTCGAGATCTCCGTCGTCGACCTCGGCAGCAGCATCGCCGGTGGCGGTCGCTACGATGGCCTCGTCGGCATGTTCGGTAAACAGCAGGTTCCCGCGGTCGGACTTTCGCTCGGGCTCGAGCGGATCCTCGTCGTGATGGCCGAGCGCGGCATGTACCCCGCGGAGCTCGCCTGCGGTCCGCAGCTGCTGCTCTGTTGGCACAAGGTCTCGGACACGGCGGCCTTGGCGACGGCACAAAAGCTGCGGGCGCAGGGGATCCGCGTAGAGCTGTTCCCCGAGCCCGCCAAGCTCGCCAAGCAGATCCAGTACGCCACGCATCCAGGGGTCGCCGCCCCGTGGGTCGGCATCCTCGGCGAGGAAGAGCTCGCCGCGGAGCAGATCACCCTCAAGCACCTCGAGAGCGGCGACCAAAGCACCGTCGCCCTCACGGAAGCCAGCACGCACGTGCGCTCGCGTTAGTGCCGCGACCGAAGAATTGAGCCCATGGAAGATACCAACCTCAGCGGACGCATCCTCGTCGTCGACGACGAACGCAACATTCGTCGTACGCTGCGCATGGTGCTCGAGGGTGAGGGCGCCACGGTGCTCGAGGCGGCGACGGGCGAGGAAGCCCTCGCGATCCTCGGGGATCTTTCGGACGTCTCCGTGGCGCAGGTCGTCCTGATGGACGTGATGATGCCGGGGCTCTCGGGACTGGAGGTGCTCGAGCGCCTCTCCATCGACGGTCAAGGCCGGCCCCCACTGCCGATCATCATGATCAGCGGGCACGCCACGGTGGATGACGCGGTACGGGCGACGCGTCTGGGCGCGTTCGATTTCTTCGAGAAGCCGCTCGCGCGCGATCGCGTGATCGTCAGCGTGCGCAATGCGCTACGCCAGTACTCGGCCGATCAAGCGCTCTTTGCTCTGCGGCAGCGGATCCGCGGCGAGCTCGTCGGCGACAGCGAACCCATGCGGAAGCTGCTTGGCCAAATCGCCCGGGTGGGGCGGACGAAGGCGCGCGTGCTCATCACCGGTGAAAGCGGGACCGGCAAGGAGCTCGTGGCTCGGGCAATCCACGACAGCAGCGAGCGCTGCGATCGGGCGTTCGTTCGGGTGAACTGCGCCGCGATCCCGCGCGAGCTCATCGAGAGCGAGCTCTTTGGCCACGAGCGCGGCGCCTTCACGGGCGCCACCAACCAAAAGAAGGGCCTGTTCGAGGTCGCCGATGGCGGCACGATCTTCTTGGACGAGATCGGCGACATGGCCGTCGGCGCGCAGGCCAAGGTGTTGCGCGTGCTCCAGAGCGGGGAGATCCTGCGCGTCGGCGGCAACCGTGTCCAACACGTCGACGTGCGCGTCCTCGCGGCGACGCACCAGAACCTGCCGGAGCTCGTGGCGGCCGGTGAGTTCCGCGAAGACCTCTATTTCCGCCTCAACGTCGTCCCCATCGTCGTACCTCCCCTGCGCGAGCGCACCGACGACATCCCCCTGCTCGCGCGGCACTTCGTCGATCGCTCCTGCGCCGACAACGGCACGGCCCCCAAGCGCCTGAGCCCCACGGCAGAACACGCGCTGCTCCGCTACGACTGGCCCGGCAACGTCCGCGAGCTCCGCAACGTCATCGAGCGCATGGTGATCCTGTCCGACGGCGACCTCGGCGAGGACGATCTGCCCGACGAGCTGCGCAACACCGACACGGCGCCCACGGAGCCGACCGAACCCCTCACGCGCCTCTCGGGAACCGAGCTCCCCGAGGGCATGACGCTCCGGGACTTTCGCGAGGCCGTGGAGCGGGCGTTCATTCGCCAACGGCTGGTCGATCTCGGTTGGAACGTGTCGCGGGCGGCCGAGTCGCTCGGCATCGAACGCACGCATCTGCACAAGAAGATGCGCCTCCTCGGAATCCAACGCGGGTCCTGACCCGCGTCGATTCACGGCCGGAGCGACTCGGGCAGGGGCTCGCGGAGCTCCTCGGCCGTCAAGAGCCCACCCGGTCCCTGCACGAGCACGTTGACCCGAGCGCTCGCGTGCTCGATCTCTCCGATCCGGAAGACCTGGACGAACACGATCGCCCGGCGATCGAAATCCACGACCGAGGTCTCGAGTTCATAGCGGGCAAACGGGCGCAGCTCTTTGCGGTACTGAATGTCCAGGGAACCGATGAGCGGACGCAGCCGCCGGTAGAGCCACCCTGGCAGCTGTCCGGCGCGCGCCACCCAATCCCAGCGACCGACCTCCATGGCCTCGAGGTACGCCGCGTAGTTCATGTGCAGATTGAAATCCACGTGCCGCCACGCGACGCGCATGTCTAGCCGCGTGGACCTGGCGGGAGTTCGCGTGAGCATGCCTTTGGCGCACGTCCGGATGATGCTGGGGATAGAGACGGGCACGCGCCAAGGCTGCCACGCCCGCGATCACCCGCAAGGGCCCTCGTCACCCGGGCAGACCGCTGCCGCGCGCGACGAGCTGCAACACCTCGCGAGGAAGACGAGGTCGCTTGGGACACGTCGCGCCCTGACCACGGGATCCCCGGGCCCACGCGGGGGCGGAGACGAGCGCGGCGGCGTTCGACCATTGCGTCGATATGCTGGCGCACAAGCTTGCCACGCGACCGTGACCTGCAAGATCGCGACTCGGGCGGGCTTGCACACTGTGTACACACTCGCGGGGAGCGACCCACGCGGATGTCACCCTGGCGTAAGCAAGAATCCACGGGCCAAGACAACACGCCGATGATATCGTGATTGACTGTGAGTCCTGTGGAAGATCCGAACGTCGTCGTCCTTCACGGATCGTCGGAGCCGAGCACACAGCTGAGCATCGGTTCAACGCCGACCTCGCTCGTGATCTACGGAAACCATCCGTCCGGCATGACGACTCAGAAGATCGGCTATCTCATGGTGACCATCGCCGTCGACGGCGCCCTCCACCTCACACACCCCAAGTCCGGACATCGGGCGGTCCGTTGGGCCATCTTCCGCGCAAACGAGAGCCATCGCGCTCAATATGAAGGGCGGATGATGCACATCATGGTGGATCCGCACCATCCGAACTTCGCGCGGCTCAACCGTTGCCTCACCGATGGCACGATGAGTGGGACCGCGTTTGGAAGCAAGCTACCGCACCCCAGCGATTTTGGCGCGGATCGCTATCCCGATGAGAGTACGCGTCATGCACACGCTCTGCGTGACACCGCGAGTACCTTCATCGAATGCGCCACACAAGCCTGGGCAGAGGACGTCTACATCGATCGTCGGCTTCAGCGCCTCGTCGAAGAATGGAATCAGGGCAAAGGTCTCGAGCTCACGCAACAGGATCTCGCCAAGCGTTGGGGCGTCTCGTCCAACCGGATCTCGCACCTCGCCTGCGAACAGATCGGTGGCTTCAAGCGCGCCCAAAACTACTACCGCTGCAAAGCGGCAGGTCTCCTGCGCTGCAGCGGACAATCGCTGTCCACCGCGGCGACGATGGCCGGCTTCTCCGATGTCGCGCACCTGAGCCACACCTTTCGCGCGACCTTCAACATCCCACCCACGCGTTGCTTTGGTCCGCAGACGCTCGTCTGGGGCGCACGAGCCTGAGGACTCCGCCACGCGGGGACTCGCAGCCCGTGGCGAAAGTCCCACGAACGGAAACACCGCCCGCGCGACGTTCACCGCGCGCTGGTCACCCGCAGCACTGGGGATCACAGGGAAAGAAGCCCGCGCAGGTGGAGTACGCTTCCGCAGGCCCGGGGCAGGAATCCGTCCAGACCTCGCAGCACGCGTCGCTGCCATCGCCGCATTCGGAAGCGCAGCGGCGACACGCCGGCGCGGTCCAACCGCACGCACGGTGACGCAGCCGCTCGGCCCACGCCAGCGCCTCCGCTTCGTCCGCCAACGGCATCGCCCAATGGGCTTCCGCCGCGACTTCGGTGGCGAGGGGAATGCACACTCGGTGGAGATCGATCGTGCGAGCGAAGTGCCGCCGCGCGCCCACGAGGTAGAACGGCGCGTCGGGAAGCGAAGCCGCCCCGAGCGGCATGCGGGCGTAAACCGCAAACTCCGGCGCCTCGAGATGCGCCCGGAACAGCACATGGACGGCGCCGATCCCCGAGCAATCCGGCTGGTGGAACTCGCCCCGAACGACGCCGACCCAGTCCTCCTCCGTGATCGCCTGCCGCAAGGAAGCCGTGGGCTCGGGCGAAGCGTCGAGCCGGAGTACGACGTCATCGCACCAGGGCGGCTCGGCGAGGCTCGACGACGAAGCGAGCGCCGCGGGTTCCGGGGTAGGCTTCGACGCCGGGGCCCCCGTCGAAGGTGCGGATCCCTGCGGCATCGTCACCGGTCGGGGAGCACATGCGCCGACACCCGTCGCGATTGCGAGACACCCGACCCAACCTCGCCTTCGGCGTCCCGACACCACGGATATCCTAGTCTGGTCGGGCAGTCGTTTTCGAACGATTCGAACGTCGAGGTACCGTCCGTGCCCGCGTACGCCCGCGACAGCAGGAAGAAATAGGTAGTCCCCTGCGATTCGAGCAGCTCGTTTTCGAGCGACCGCATCGCGGGGCTCCGTGAATGCGGACTGCAGCCCCCTTTCCTAGCGTGCCCACGGTCGAAGCCATCGCGACCACGGGCGTCCGGACCCGGGTGTAGACTCGAAGCGTTCCATGTTCTTCGTCGTTCCGCTCGGCCACTCCCACGGGTTGGTGCGCCGTATGCCGTGGGTCACCATCGCGATCATCGTGGCGTGCGTCGCGGTGCACATCGCCTCGCTCGCGACGGGGGGACGACCCATCGAACTCGCCGGCTATCGCCCCGTGGACGGGGGCATGCTGCGCATGGTCACCGCAGCGTTCGTGCATGGCGGGGTCGTGCACCTGCTCGGCAATATGCTCTTTCTGTACCTCACGGGGTGCAATCTCGAGGACCGCTGGACGCGTGGACTCTTTCTGATCTTCTACCTGTGCGCCGCCGTCGTCGCGTCCTTCACCTACGGCGTATGGCATCCGAACTCGACGACCCTGCTCATCGGAGCGTCGGGAGCGGTCTCCGCCCTGCTGGGCGCGTTTCTCGTGGTGTACGGCGCCGCGGCGATCCGATTCTTCTACGTCGCGACGATCTTCGTCCGAATCTTCACGGGAACTTTCGAGCTCCCGGCCTACGTCGCATTGCCGATCTGGTTCGCCATCCAGGTCGTCTCCGTCGTGTTCGAATCGGATGCTGGCGGTGTCGCTTACTCGGCGCACATTGGCGGGTTCGTGTTCGGTGTGGTCGTCGGCGCGACGCTACGGGCGACGGGCCTCGACCGCACGCTCGAGGCCAAAGGCGACGAGGTCGTGTTCGAGCGCAACCCTCAAGTCGCCGCGTGGGCCTCGCGCGCCGAGAATCAACCGCTCGCCGCCTTCGTGGCGTTCAGGGAGGCGCTCGAGAAGCAACCCTGCGACCCAGAAGCCCGCGCGCTGCTCCTGCGCGTCCTGGCCAAGGCGCCCATGTCGGCCCGCCTCGTCGCCGAGGTCGAGCGTCTCCTCTACGACGAATCGCGACGAGCTGGCGGCGCGTACATGGTCGAGGTGCACCGGACGCTCCTCGGCCGCGGAGACCAAGCGACGGACCTCCTATCCGACGGCGTGCTCTTGCTCGTCGGTCAAGCTGCCGCGCAGCTCGGCGAGCCGGAGCTCGCGATCTCTGCGCTCGGCGGCCTCATCCGGCAGCATCCCCAAAGTGCCCGAGTTCCGCGGGCACTTTGGGATGCCGCCGAGATCCAGGCACGCGGGGGCCGCAGCGATCTGGCGCAGGGTACCCTCCGCACGCTCGTGAACCGCTTTCCCGCGGACCCGTTTGCCCAGCGCGCCCACGAACGCCTTGCGTCCCTGCAACGGCACCCCACGCCCACCGAAGGGTTCGTACCGACGTCGCGCCGCGGCGACAAGCTCGACGACGACATCATCGAACTCCTGCCCGACGAGATCCTCGAGCGCATGCGCGCGCGCAATGGCGTGCGCGACACATGGGAAGCCACCGGGACCGCGCATCCATCGACCATCGTGGGTTCCCCGGCTCCCCCCAAACATCTCGCGCGCAGCCCCAAGCCGCGGTGGCTGCTCCCGACCGCCCTCGGTCTCTGTGCGATCGGGCTGGCCTTCGCGGCCTACGAGCGACTCCAGTGGTTTGGACGCACCCCGCTCGAGCACCACGCGGTCGCCTTGGGTGCCGATGCTCTCGTCACGGACGAAAGCGCGTTACAAAGCATCGCGACGGCGTGTGTCCAACCTGCGGGTGCCCCCATCGAGGTGGAGCTCAGCGGCACGCCTGGCACCTACGCGCTGTACGTGCAATACGACCGGACCGCCGCGCCCTCGGACCTCGACAAGAGCGCGCTGCAACGTGAGCTCGGCTCGCTGGCGAAATGCATGTTCCTCGGCGGCGCAACGCGGGGCCTGCAACGCGTCCAGCTCGATCCCAAACTTCCCGAGCTGCACCTCACCGAAGCGGGGCACGGGCTCCGTGCGGAGCTCGACCTCACCGCGCTGCGCTCGGTCGATGGCTGGGACGAGCCACGCTTCCTCGCACCCGAGGCGCTGGACGACGCGATTGCCAGGCGCCTCACCGTGCGCGCGGTGACTCCGCACGCGCTTCCCTGATCGGGAAACGCGGAATCAGCGCCTTTGACAAAGAGCACGGCCGTACTATTCATCCGGCGGTGCGAAAGGGTGACGCCACCAAAGCCGCGATCTTGGATCGCGCGCTCGCGGAAGCGAGCCGCGTGGGGCTCGGCGCCTTGAGCCTGGGAGAGCTCGCCCGCCAGCTGGGCCTGTCCAAGAGCGGCCTATTCGCCCACTTCACGGGAAAGGAGGACCTCCAGCAGCAGGTCCTCCAAACCGCGCGCGCCCGCTTCATCGAGCACGTCATCGGGCCGGCCCTGCGCGAACCTCGGGGCGAGCCACGCGTGCGCGCCTTGTTCGAGCGCTGGCTGGACTGGCACCGACACCGCCAATTCCCGGGCGGATGCGTGTTTCTCTCCCTGATCACCGAGCTCGGGGAGCGTCTCGGCCCCCTTCGCGACGAGCTCATCCAAAACCAACGCGACTGGCTCGACACCCTGGCCACCGCCGCGCGGATCGCCGCCGCCGAGGGCCACTTCCACGCGAACCTCGACACAACGGTGTTCGCATACGATTTCTACGCGATCTGCCTGAGCGTCCACCACCTCGAGCGCCTGCTTCCGGAGGACGAGGTGCTCGAGCGCAGCCGCGACGCCTTCTCCCGCCTGCTGACCCGCTCCCGCGCCTGAGCCCGAAGCGGCAGAGGCGACGTGAAAGGAACCCATGACCGTCACTGAACCGAATAAAAGCACGACCGTTCGTTCTTTTTACTGGCATCTGCTCCCCCTCCGCTGGTGCTTTCGCGGCGCCGCAGCCGTGGCACCGCGCTGGACGAGCGAGGTTGCGATGCAGCTGTGGCGAATGCCACGCCGCCACCGCGTACCGGACCGCGAGCGGGGTTGGCTCGCCGCGGCGAACACGTTCACCTTGGAGGTCGGACGCCAGCAGGTCCGCGGCTGGACGTGGGGCACCGGTGGTCCGCCCGTGGTGCTCCTTCACGGTTGGGAAGGGCGAGGTGCACAACTCGGTGCATTTGCCTCCCCGCTCGTCGAGGCTGGTTTTCGCGTGATCGCCATCGATGCTCCGGGGCACGGAGAATCATCGGGCCGCCTATCGTCCATGCCTCAGTTCGTGGAAGCCCTCCGCGCGTTGTCGCGGCGCTTCGGCGATCTGCACGCAATCGTCGCGCATTCCTTTGGATCCGCGGCAGCGGCCTCTGCGGTCCATCATGGCCTGGAGGCCAAGGTCCTCGTCTTCATCGCTCCGCCCGCGGACCTGCAGGAGTACGTGGCTTTTTTTGGGGACCTGCTCGAACTCCCGCAGCACATCCAGCGCGGCCTCGTGACCCGCTTGGAGCAACGGTTCAACCTCTCGTGGCAGGCGGTTCGCTATTCGACCCTCCGCCCCCGCGCGGGAGTGCCGGTCCTCGTCGTCCACGACCGCGACGACCGCGACAGCCCCGTGGTCAATGGCAAGCAGGTCGCGGCAGCTTGGCCCGCGGCGCGCTTCTTCGAGACCTCCGGCCTCGGTCATCGCCGGATCTTGCGCGACGAAACGGTGGTCTCCGAGGTCGTGGGCTTTCTCGCCGAGGTTAGGACCCGAGCAGGAATAAGTTGACCACTTGGGCACCACCCTGCACGACGATGGCTGCGTTGCTCATCGGTTGCGTACGCCCGGTACGCGCCCTCTTCCCGCCTTGCCCTCCTCGCGCATGGCGGCACCAAAGCGGCCAACGTATACCTGCTCGGGTCCTTACTCGTCGAGAACCTCCCGAACCTTCCGTGCAAGGGCCTCCGGCGTAAACGGCTTCTGCAGCATGTGCGTATTGGGATCCAGCACGCCGCGATGCATGATCGCGTTCGCGGTGTAGCCCGACATGTACAGCACCCTCATGCCCTCGCGCTGGAGCTTCTCCGCGAGCACCTTCCCGCTCATCTCGGGCATCACGACGTCCGCCAAGAGGAGGTGAATCCTCTTCGACGAGGCCTGAAACCGCGTGAGTGCCTCCGCACCGCTCGGGACAGCGATGACCTCGTACCCGAGCTTCCGCAGCGCTCGCGTCGTCAACTCGCGCACTTGCTCGTCGTCTTCTGCCACCAAGATCGTCTCTGTGCCATCGAGGCCTTGCGCAAGGGATGGGTCGGAGACACTGCGTGCATCCTCGGCCCCTTCCGTTGCGCGTGGCAGATAGATCTTGAACGTCGTCCCCGCACCGAGCTCGCTATACACCCAGATGTATCCGTTGGCTTGTTTCACGATCCCGTAGCACGTGGAGAGCCCGAGTCCCGTGCCCTTGCCCGGCCCCTTCGTGGTGAAGAACGGCTCGAAGATGCTCCGCTGGGTGTCCTCGTCCATCCCCGTCCCATCGTCGGAAACGGCGATGACGGAGTATTCTCCCGACAACACGTTCGCACCATGCTTCCGCCCGTACTCGGCATCGAGCTCGGTGTTCATGGTCTCGATCGTGAGCCGGCCACCCCCCGGCATGGCATCGCGTGCGTTGACCGCGAGGTTCAGGATCACCTGTTCGAGTGAGCCCGGGTCGACCCGCACATTCCACAAGTCCGATGCCAAGACCGTCGACACGTCGACGTCTTCACCGACGATTCTCCGCAACATGCGATCGAGATCGGAGACCACATCGTTGATACAAAGCACCCGCGGAACCACCGGCTTTCGGCGCGAGAACGCCAACAACTGGTTCGTCAGGCTCTCCGCCTTGGCCGCAGCTTTGAGCACCTCCTGCATGTCGTGATAGGAGGTATCGTCCGCTTTCATCGTCTCGAGCACGAAGTGCCCAAAGCTGACGATGACCGTGAGGAGGTTGTTGAAGTCATGGGCGACTCCGCCGGCGAGCCGTCCGATACCCTCCATCTTCTGGGCGTGCCTTAGCTGCGACTCGAGCTTCCGGTGCTCCGTCCGATCGAGCGCAACCCCCACGACGTGCATCGCGCGACCGTCTCGGCTGCGGGCCACGGCCTTCGCGAAGCAGGCGACGTCGATCCAGTTCCCGGCCTTGTCCCGCATCCGGAACTCGAGCTCGTAGCGCTCGGTACTCCCGTCCACGAACCCGACATAACCGCTCCGCAACGTGGTGACGTCCTCGGGATGGACGTGGTCGAAGATCCAATCCAGCAAGCGATCGCACGACGGAAGGTCGGCGAGCGCATACCCGAGGATGCTCGCGCACCGTTCCGAAAGGTAGGTCTCCTGATCGACGGGGACGCGGTGCTCGAAGATCCCTGCACCGCTCGCCTCGACCGCCATCATCAAACGCCGCTGCTCCCGCTGCGCCGCGAGCTCGGCGCGCTGCTGGGAGGCCCTGTTTCGGGCCTCGCGCAACTCTCGCTTCACGGCGACGCTCAGTCGCGCCAAGTTGCCCTTGAGCAAATAGTCTCGCGCACCCGAGCGCATGGCCTCGACGGCGCGTTCCTCCCCCAGCGCACCCGACACGAAGATGAACGGTGTGTCGATATCGTGTTCCTTGTATAGCGCAAAGGCTCGCAATCCGTCGAACTGCGGCATTTGGAAGTCGCAAATGATGAGGTCCCAATACTCCTCCAGCGCCCTCCGGAACGCGTCTTCGGTGTCCACACAGCGCCATTCGAGCTCGAAACCAGCGCGCTCGAGCTCGATCCGGATCAACTCGGCGTCGTCCTCGGCATCCTCGATCATCAATAGGCGCAATGGGACACTCATCTTCGTTCGCTGTCTTATCTTCGTTCCGAAGGTCTGCTTAGGGAACGACCGTATTGACCCGGGTCCAGTAGCGACCGACCTGTTGGAGGACGGCTGAGTACTCGGCGAAGTCGACCGGCTTGCGCACGTAGCTGTTGGCTCCCAACGCGTAAGCTCGTTCGATATCCTGGATCACATCGGACGAGCTCAAGATGACCGTGGGAAGCGCCCGTATCCGCGGCTCCAACCGGATGCGCGCCAAGACCTCCAACCCGTCGACTTTCGGGACCTTGATGTCGAGCAGTACGAACAGCGGCAGCGCCCTCCGCGTCGCTCCTGAAGATCCAAGCAGGTACTCGAGCGCCTCCTCGCCATCGTGCATGTGATCGATCACTCCGACGATCCCTGCTTGTCTGAGCGCGCGGATCGTGAACTCGGCGTCATCTTGGCTGTCCTCGACGAGCAGCACGGGACGTCCATGCCTACTCATGCATCCGCCCTTCGCGGGGGATCCAACGTAAAGAAGAACGTGGCGCCAACCCCGGTCTCCCCCTCCGCCCAGATCGTTCCACCATGCCGCCGGACGATGCGCTGTGTGGTCGCGAGTCCAATCCCCGTGCCAGGGAACTCCCGCTCGGAGTGTAGGCGCTGGAACGGCGCGAACAACTTGTCGGCATACGCCATTTTGAAACCAGCTCCGTTGTCGCGGACGAAATAGGTCGTCCCCTCGGCGTCGGTACGCGCCCCGACCTCGATTCGCGGGTTCTCCCGCGTCCCCGTGAACTTCCACGCGTTCCCGAGCAGATTCTCCAACACGGACTCGAGCAGCTGGGCATCCCCCTCCGCCTCGAGCCCGTCCGCGATCTCCACCTCGATCCTCCGATCAGGCTCTGCGTCCCGCAGACGCTCCACCACGCGGCGCGCCAGCACATCGAGGCGAACGGGGCCGCGCCGCAGCTCGTGGCTCGTGGCCCGTGACAGGACGAGCAGTCCGTCGATGAGCTGCGCCATCCGTCCCGCACCAGCCCGCACGCGCTCCAAGTAGTGCTTGCCCTTCGCGTCGAGGTAGCTCCCGTACTCGGCCAAGAGCACCTGACTGAACCCATCCATCGCGCGCAACGGCTGGCGCAGGTCGTGCGAGACGGAGTAGGCGAAGACCTCGAGCTCCTTGTTGAGGATCTCGAGGTCGCGATTCTTGGTCTCGAGCTCACGGTGGAGGGCGGCATGCATATCCGCCAGAGCCTGCGCGGCCCGAGCCTCGGCGTCTTTCTTGAGGATCTCCTCGCGCACACGCCGGTTTTCGTCCTCGAACTGCTTGCGGCGGAGTTGCGCGCGGAGCCGGGCCTTGATGACCTCGAAGTCGATCGTCTTCACGACATAGTCGTCGGCGCCCGCGTTCATGCCGGCGACCACCGCTTCTGGATCTTCGAGCGCCGTCAGCATGATGAGTGGCACATTGCGCAACGCCGTCAGGCCCTTGATCTTCAAACACGTCTCCGTGCCCGAGAGGCCAGGCATGATGAGGTCCAGCAGAATGCAATCCACGTGCTCGACAGCGAGCAACGAGAGCGCATCTTGACCGGAACACGCCTTGACGACCTCGTAGCCCTCGAGCTGCAGCTGCTCGGCGATCTCACCGAGGTACGTTGGACTGTCGTCGACCGCCAGGATCCGCTTGGGGCCCATGAGGCTGGCAGGAGGACTCCTGTCACGCGAGTCCTCCGCAGCGCGGACGATCGCGGCAATCCGCGCGAGGATGATATCGGCGTCCTCCGTCTTGCGCACGTATGCATCGGCCCCCGAATCGAGCGCCTCTACCTCGCTGGCGGCCCCCTCGGAGGCGGTAAGCAAGAGGCAGGGCGTCGTGTCCAAGCCGGGATCGAGCCGAATCCGCCGCACGACCGCGGTGCCGTCCATCTCTGGCATCACCCCGTCCACGATGATCGCGTGCGGGTGGAGATCGGAGGCCTTCCGGAGCCCTTCTCGACCCGAGCTCGCCAGCACCGTGCGGTAGCCGGCCGCGCGCAGCTTCTCCCCGAGCTCTTCGCGATAGGTCAGGCTATCGTCGATGACGAGGATAGTGAGCGCGGCGTCGCTACCCTGCGGGGGCCGCAACAGCTCGGTGGCGCGGGAAATGACGTATCCCGCGTTGTAAGGCTTTCCTACGTACTCGTTGGCGCCGCGGGTCAGACCACGGATTCGATCCCCGACGGCGGCCTCACTGGACAACATGATGACCGGCGTATTCTCCAGGCGTTCTCGCGTGCGAAACTCCGCCAGGAGCTGCACGCCGTCGACATCCGGGAGCACGACATCCAGCACGATGAGCGCAGGTGTCTCCGCCGCCAACGCCTCCCGGGCCTCGGCTGCGCTCGCACACAACGCGACGCGGTACCCGGCCTCCACGAAGGCCTCGCCGAGGTCCATGCGGACGGTCAGGCTGTCATCGATCACCATGATGAGAGGGTTCACGGGCTGACCTCCTTTTCCCGGCGAGCGCGGGATCCCGCCGCGACGACCTCCGCGATCTGATCCAACGCCAACACGTGGACTGCAGCACCGCAACGGATGGCCTCCGCCGGCATCCCGAACACGACCGAGCTCGCTTCGTCCTGGGCAATCGTGAGACCACCACGCTCTCTGATCGCAAGCAGCCCCGCGGCACCGTCGCGGCCCATCCCCGTGAGTAGACAGGCAATCGCCTGCGGTCCCACCTCGCGCGCGACGGACTCGAACAGCACATCCACCGAGGGTCGGCAGGAGTGCCGCGGCGCCGCCTCGGACAGCCGCAACCGACCAGAGACCAACTCGACGTGCCGGCTCGCGGGGGCCATCAACACGCGCGCGACTCCGGCGGGCGGCAAGAGCTCGCCATCCCTCGCGCAGCGTACTTCCATGGCAACCTGACTATCCAACCACTCGGCGACCGCAGTACCGAATGGCTCCGAGATGTGGAGGACGAGCAGGATGGGCAGCGAGAACTCGGACGGAAGTCCACGAAGCACGCTCAGGACGGCGCCCGGTCCTCCCGTCGACGCACCAATCGCGACCAGACGTCGCTCCGCTCCGAGCGGCACGTTCGAGGCGACGGGACGTGAAGGTGGCACTGCCCGGCCAAGTCGCGCCAAACGCCCCCGCGGGTGAGTGATCACGTGCACGCGCGAGACGGTGCGCACGGCGGAGACGAGCTGTCGCTCCCACCCGTGGTCGGAGTCGGCTCCGCTCGGCTTGTCCAGCACATCGACCGCCCCGGCCGCGAGCGCATCATAGGTCTTGAACAGTTCGCCGCGATTCGTCGAAGCCGAGACGATGAGAATCGGCGTGGGACAATACGCCATGATGTGTTCCGTGGCCTCGACCCCCGTCATGACGGGCATCATCATGTCCATCGTCACGACATCGGGTTGCAAGCGACCACAAAGCTCGATCCCCGCCTTGCCGTCCGCGGCTTCACCCACGACCTCGATCCCCGGCGCCGCCGCGAGCACCGCGACGATATGCTTGCGGATCGTGAGTGAGTCCTCGACGACGAGCACCTTGAGCGGCCCCATAGTCATTGTGTCGCCCCCCGAATCGCCGACAAGAGCTCACCCTGATCGAACTCACCCTTGACGATGTATGCACATGCGCCCACCGCCGCCCCCCGGCGCTTGTCTTCCGGCTCGGCCCTCGACGTGACGAGGATCGCGGGGACATCGCGCAGGTCTGGATCCCTGCGGGCGGATTCGATGAACTCGAACCCACTCATCCCCGGCATCTCGACATCCACGATGAATACCGCATATTTGCGCTGCCTGGCCTTCGTGAGCCCCTCTTCTGCAGAAACCGCCAAGTCGACGACGTATCCGGCGGACTCGAGGATGCTCTGCTCGAGCATTCTCGTGGTCAGAGAATCATCGATGACGAGGAGCGGTGGTACCTCTCGTGCACGAACCTCGTCGTGCGTTGGACGCGACAGCAGCGATGCCCGCGTCAACGACGAGGGCGACAGCACGAGCGCCGGGGTTCCATCGTCTTGCATGGTCGCGCCCGAGACGACCGAATCGGCGGCTGCGTGGGCAGGGATGCCGCACACGACGATGTTTCGAACGCCCCCCACACGATCGACGCCAATCGCCGCCATGCGGCCCTCGGATGCCAAAATGACCGCGCTCTGAACCTCGGCGCGCACACGCTGCGGGCGTTCGAGAACATTCCGGAGCAGCACGAACGGCACGACCTGGCCGTCGACGACCATGCGCTCGCCGGAACTGTCGCGCGAGATCTCGGCTCGCGGCACCCGCAGCGTCCTCTCCACGCTGTCCAGCGGAACGAGCACCGCCTCTTCATCGACGTGGAGGGCCAGCGCCGGCACCATCGATAGCGAGAGAGGCACGAGCAGCTCGATCGTCACTCCACCTCGGGCAACGCTCGAAACCTGCACCTCGCCCTTGAGCGCTTCCACCGCGTGACGCACGGCATCGAGCCCAACGCCGCGACCCGAGATCGTCGTCAGGGTTCGGCTCGTCGAGACGCCCCCGCGCAGCAGCAGCTCCGCGAGCGCGGCTTGGTCCATGGCCTGCGCCACGTTCGGTGGGACGAGGCCGCGGTCGATCGCGGCCGCGCGTACGGCCTCGAGGTCGAGACCTCGTCCGTCGTCGCGGCAACGCACGCAGACGCGATGACCACGGCGCGCGATCGAGATCTCCACGACCCCACGCGCCTGCTTGCCTGCGCGGATGCGTTCCGCCGCGCTTTCGATGCCATGGGCGACGCTGTTGCGCACGAGATGGCCGAGTGCTCCGCGCAACCCCTCGAGCACGTGGGCGTCGATGTGCGTCTCCCCGCCGGAGGTCCGGAACTCCACGTCTTTCTCGAGACTTCGCGCGGCGTCTCGCACCGCACGCTCGAGATCCGCCAGCAGCGGCTGCGCGGGCACGAGGCGGAGGTCCGACGCGGCCTGTCTCACCTCCTGGAGTTCGGTCTGCAGACGTTCGATGTGATCCAGGAGATCGCGGTGGGAGCGCTCCAAGTCCTCCACGAGCTGCTCCGCCCGAGCACCCAAGCGTGCGCTCGAGACGACGGCCCCTACCGCGGCTTGCAAACGACCGAGGCCAACCGCGGCCCGCCCCGCCGAGAACGCATAGCCGCGAGCCTCACCCACGCTGTGCAACAATGCGTCGAGCTCCCGGACGGGGACGCGAACCGAAGTCTCGGGGTCTTTGGCGGGCTCGCGCACCGCCTCGGTAGGGGCCGGTCCCGACGGCTCATCCAAGGCGGCAACGAGCCGCCGGATCTCGTCCACGATGCGCAGCGCATCGTCCACCGTCGCTCGCGGCGCGACACCGGTGGAGTCTCTGTGCGGGGCGAGGAGGTCCTCGAGTTCGTGAGCAAAGTTTCCGATCTCGCCCCGCTTCACGATCCGTGACGCCCCCTTGAGGGTGTGCGCGTGCCTCAGGAGCTGCTTTATGACCTCGGGATCGCCGCTGCGCTCGAGCTCGAGGACGCCGCGCCCGAGGTGCTCGAGCAGCTCCTGCGCTTCGATCCTGAAATAGCGATAGGGGTCCCTGGCCATGGAATCACGACTGAGGTTGTACGAGGCGCGAGAGCCCGTCGGAGAGCGAGCTCAACTGAGACGCGGTCTGTAGCGTCTGTTGCGAACTGGTCTCCGTCTCACGGGTGGCTTGCGCCACGTTCGCGATTGCGACGTTCACCTGCTCCACCGCCGTCGACTGCTGCTTCGTCGAGAGCTCGATCTCCTTGCCCGCCTCCATGGTCGACGTCACGATCTCGCCGATGTGGAGGAACGAGTCCTGCAGCTCCTGAAAGCGCTCCGCGCCCGCCAGAACCGTCTTGGACCCCGCCTCCGTCGCCATCACGGTCGCGTTCACGGCTGCCCGAACCTCCTCGATCAGTGCACGGATCTCCTTGGTCGATCCTCCCACGCGGTCCGCGAGCTTTCGGATCTCTTCGCCCACGACCGCGAACCTGCGGCCCGCCTCACCGGCGCCCGCCGCCTCGATCGTCGCGTTGATGGCCAGGATGTTCGTCTGTTCCGAGAGTTCATTGATGATCTCGAGGATGCCGCCAATCTGTTGCGACTTCCGCCCCAGGTTCAGCATGTGCTCCACGATGGTCTCCACCTGCTGCTTGATGCTCCGCACGGCATCTCGAGCTCGGTTCACCGCGTCCTCGCCACTGCGCGCTCCCTGTGAGCTCCGGGCCGCCATCTTGGCGACGTGCTGTCCGCTCTCTGCGATCTGCCGCGAGGTCGCGAGCAGCTCACCGATCGTCGTGGTGATCTCGCTCATCGCGGTCGACTGCTCGTTCGCCCCCGAAGCTTGCTGCGCGGCGGCGGCCTGCAGCTCCGTGGACGCGTTGCGAATGTGCTGAACCGAGGTCCCGATCTCACGATTGAGGTAGCTCGTAAGAACGAACGCAATTCCGGTGGTTGCGAGCAACGCGACGAAACCGATGCCCAGCAACACCTGGGATGCACGTGATGCGACGGTACTCGCGAGCTCACGCCCAACGTCGCGCGCGGCCTCGCTTTCGCTGACGAAGGCACGAACGGCCGTGCTGAGCGCCTCGAACTTCGGGGTCAAACGCTGCTCGAACAGCGCGACCGTGGTCTCGAGATCCGCGTTCGTCCGGCGATGCTCGATGACCGAGTTTGCAGACTCCTGATACTCGTGCCGCGCGACCGCGACGGCTGCGAGCAACCGTTCACCCGCGGGCGACAGCCCTCGGGCGCGGATGCCCTCGACGATCGCATCGACCTCCTGGGTCGCCTCGGTCCTCTTGTCGAGGTAGCGGGGATTCCCGGTCAAGAGAAAGCCGCGAATATGCACGACCTCCCTGTGCATGGCCGCCCGGATGCGCTCTGCGTCGATGACGTCCTGCCCCGAGTGTTGGATCACGCGATCCTTCCCCTCGACGACGGACCGAAGCGCGACCAGGCTCACGCAACCCATGATGAGTGTCAGCACCAGGACCACCACGAATCCGGCAGCCAGCTTTCGACCAAACGTTCCCGATCGCGACATCATGACCTCAGATCTCCGCACCGCCCGGGGCGGTCTGTCTCAACGTCTCTAGCAATGGTGGTACACGCAACAAGGACCGCGTCACCCCTTCGATTTGGACCACCTCTCCTGTGACCGCGCGTCCGTGCTCGCCCGTCGTCGTCGAGGGTGCTTTGATCGCGTGATTGCCAACGCGCGCATGCCCGACGAGCGCCTCGAAGAGGAGCGCCGCAGAGGGGTCCCCTGCACATGCCACGATCCACCCACCGCTGCTGGGCGCAGGCCCCAAGTTCGCGAGGCTCGCGAGACTGTAGACAGCGACGAGTGTTCCGCGAACACCCGCGATCCCGCAGAGCGCAGGATTGCCGCTCGGCAGGAGCGTCAACGGCGGACAGCGACGGATACCGGCAGTTTCGCGTGCCGGGATTGCCACGATCTCGCTCGCGACGCGCGCAAGGAGCAGGTCCAAAGTCCCGTCGTCCGCGGGCGAGAACGGGACCGCAAACGATGCATCGAACGCCTCTCGCAGCCGCGCGGCGGACTGCGCCCCAGAAGACTCGTTCATAGCGCGCCTCCACAGGCGACCAGCTCCGCCCGGCACAGCGAGATCAAGGCGTCGCGACCGAATCCTCCGCCAAAGAGCGCGATCCGTGCCGGGTCCTCGCCGGGCAACAACGTGAGTGCGACATGCAGAGCGCGCCTGGCCGTTTCGAGGTCCGCCGATTGGCGCGCGATTCGGCCGATCTGAAGGTGCGGCATGGCAAAGGAGGCATCCAAATACGCCGATGTCCGGCAGTGATCCAGCGCGCCTGATTTGTCGCCCGCATGCTCGCGACAGATCGCGATCACATAGTGCGCACCTGCGCTGTGGGTATTCGAACCGAGCAACCCTTCGCACACGCGCTCGGCCTCGACGAAGCGGCCCGTGCACACGAGCAGCACGGCCTCGAGGAGAGCCGCGCCGGGATCGGGGTCGTCCGCACGCCGTAGGACCTCGAGCGCAGCTTGGAAGCGCTCGTCGGCCATGAACTGCATGGCGACGGAGACACTGTCGTCCGCCGGACGGGTCGAACTCGAGACCGGCTGGCGCTGCGGGGTCGGGGTGCTCCGCGAGAGCCGCTCGATCCGGTTCGAGGACCGCGCAATCGCGTCGAACCATGGAATGCCGTCCTGCTGCGCGCCATCCGAGGCTGACGTCTCACTCGCCTCGGCTTCCCCCTTAGAGCTCGTCGCGACCCACGATGCGGCTTTGACTTCGTAGTAGAACGTATTGTGCGAGTGCCGGATCTGGAAAGCGTCCGACAGGCCGCGCAAGGTCTCGGCATGCCCCAAGAACAGGAATCCTCCTGGGGTGAGGGACCGAGCGATCTGCTCGACGACCTCGGATGCCACACGGGGCGTGAGGTACATGAGGACGTTGCGGCAGAAGACGATGTCGTACGCTTCGGGCGTCCATAGCCCACGTTCCGGCCGCACGAGATTCTGACGGTCGAACGCAACCATCGATCGGATCGCTCCGGAGATCGCGAACCGTGCCCCCACGGGCCGGAAGTATTTTTCACGAATGATGGGGGGCGTCTCGCGCAACGCCCACGAACCGTAGATCCCGCCACGGGCCTTCTCTACGGAATCGGGATTCACATCGACGCCGAGGATCAGGAGGGTCCAATCGCTCGGTGCGTGGAGTACCTCTCGGGCCGTGATTGCGAGCGAATACGCCTCCTCACCCGACGAGCAGCCCGCAGAGAGCATGCGGAGGTATCTCCGCGGCGTTCGTTGCCGCTCGATCAGGATCGCCTCGAGCGCCCGGAACTGATCCGGATTCCGCAGAAAGTACGTCTCCGAGACGGAGAGCGAACGGGAGAGCTCCGCGATCTCCTTGCGATCTTCGGGAAGACGGCGAAGGTAGGCAGACGCCGTCGCACCGGTGTGCTGCAGACGCGAGGCGAGCACCCCCGCCAAGGTCGGCATGCGGTCGTCGTCCCACCGGAACCCGAGCGACTGCTCCAGTGCGCCGCGAAACGCCTCGAGTTCGGCCGATGCCAGCGAATCCATCACTCCTCCTCCGCGCTTTGCAGCGGCATCGCGACCTCGGACGGAACGATCGCGCCCGCACGGAGCAAGAGCAGTAAATGTCCATCGAGGCGGGCGAGATCTTCGACGACGTCTCGCGCAGCGTCGCGGAGAAGCGGCGCAAGATCGCCCGCCACGCCCTCGTCCAGCGTTCGTAGGCCGAGCACTTCGTCGACCAGCAGACCGACGCGTCGCGGACGTGGATCCGCCACGCGCACGACGATCAAGCGCGTGGGTGGATCCTCCACGGGGGCACCGAGGAGCGCGCGAAGATCGACGACGGGCGTCGCTTCTCCCCGAACGATCGAGACCCCACGAACGAACGCAGGCACCCCCGGAACCGGATCGATGGGCAAAGGCCGCATCGTTTCGAGCACCCCCTCCGCCCGCAGCGCGCAGCGGCGAACGCCGCAGAGGAACACCACCACCGGACGCGGCGAAACCAACGTTCGCGCTGCGTGCCCGGTTCCTCCGAGGAAACTCCGATCACGTTCATGGGCGGCGTGCACCTTGCCTCGGGGCGGTCTCATCGTGTCCCTGCACCGGGGAGTATCGCCCCACAGCCCGCGATTGACGGGCGCACACGGGTTCCACTCTGGACCTCGAGCCGCCCTGGCCCGCATACGGACGGTTCGATGGGGCGCTAGTGCTGGCCCTTGAATCGATCGTCGAGCCGCGCCAACACGTCGCCGCGATAGAGGTCCACGCAGGCCCGATCGAAGGCGAACCCACGCGTCCGGATCTGCAACGCGTCACCTTGCCGCCCCACGACGAAGACCTCTGGACGACGACCGGGAGCTGCGTACGGGGACAAGATCGCGACCTCGGCCAGCAGGCGCCGCGCCTGCTCGAGATCCATGCCCTCGGGCAGACCGACCTCGAACTCGCAAGCGACGTCGCGCACGGTGCTGCCCAGTCGGAAGCAAGCTTCGCTCGCGACCCTCGCGTGCGCGATGACGAGTTCAGCGCCATCTTCCTGTCGAATCACCATGCTGCGCACCCCGAGCGCCGCGACGCGTCCCTCGACGGCGCCGATCCGAACGTCGTCCCCGAGGCGGAACCTGCCCTCGAAGCTCGCGAAGAGTCCGGCCCAGAGATCGCGTCCGAGCGGGAGCGCGGCGACGCCAAACAGCACGAGCAGCACGCCGCGGGCAGCGAGCTCGGGCCACGAGGCGCTCGCGAGCAGTCGCAGACCCATGAGCCAGACGCTCGTGAGCCAAGCCAGACTGCCCAGCGGTGCCAGCCATCGGTGCCACGCTCGAAGGCGCGGCACCAACGCAACGCGGTGCCCCAAGAACGTCGCGCTCAAGGCCACGGCGAACGTGAGCCCCAAAACCCCGAGGCCAGGCTCGGACATGGGGAATCCCGCGGACTCGAGGGTCACAGAAGGTTGCATTGGCGGAGCTCCTCCAGCAACGGAACGGCCGCTCGCGCGGCGATACCCACGATCGGCTCGAGGCCGTGTCCACGCGACCGCACCTCACCCGTCCATACGAGCCCGCGCCGCTGCAACCTCGCGATCTGGGCGGTCAGCCGCGGAGCGTCCGCGGGTTGCTCGAGTTCGAGCTCCCGATGCGTGAGCGGGCCGTGCAACAGCAACGAGGCGAGCAGGAGTCGACCCGAGAGCGGCACATCCTCGAGCAGCGGAGAGGGCATCGCCGCGATCTGCCCGACGATCGCAGCCGCGGGATCCGAAGGATCGGGCTCCACCAACGCGAGCCAGAGCCGTAGGCCCTGCCGAATGTTGCCGTGGCTCAGCATCCAAACGCGTTCGTAGACCACCCCGTGACGGCCGCGGAACGCTCGCCAAGCCTGCGCCGGATTGCGCAGCCATGTCTGGACCGTGGGCGCATGCGTATCGACCCGCAGCGAATAGCCCGAAAGTCTGTGCCTCGCCTCCAGGACGCGCCGTATCATCGGCAGGTCCACGGATCCCACGGAAACCACGGAGGCGAAATGGGCCTCGACCTCCAAGACCGGATTGAGGACACGTAGCGCAGGCTCGGCGATCACGACGATCCACAAGAGATCTCCCGCGCTCGCCGTCACGAGGTCGAGGAACGCCCGCATCGTCTCGAGTCCGGCAGGCGTGCGGCGAAACAGCCGCTCGGTGTTCTCGATCACGATGACGGGACTGCGCGGTCCGGGGGTGAACACGGCTGAGTGACGCGCCGCCGTGGCGAGCGGCTCGAAGCGCGTGGCGTGGGGCCACCCCGCCGCCGCCGCGACCACGGCGGCGATGCGCTCCTCATGGGCGTCGCCCGCCTCGAGGCGGATGAAGTGCGCCCAAAGCTGATCCCCGCGCTCGGCGATCATTTGACGCACGAGCGTGCGCTTGCCCGCGCCCGGATCCCCGCGCAAGAGCACGGCGCCGCTGCGGCCCTCCAACCACTGCTCGGTCGCTGCGCGCAGCAGCGCAGCTTCGGGGCGCTCCACGATGAGACCCACCCGCTCGGCGGGCACCGACGTGAACAGCCGCTGATACGCGTCCGGCATCTTCGCCGCCGGCCCGAGGATCAACGTGCGAAACGCCTCGGCCTCGGCCGGAGTGCTGCGCTCGTCGAACAGCACCGCGACCTCGTCGGCCACCCGTCGCGCGAACCGGCGCGTCCCCGTCAGCGCATTGTCGCCGACGTCCCGCACCCACTGCACCGCATCGACGCGCACGCGCCCTCGGTCGTCGAGACGCCGAAGGCCGCGTCGAACGTCCTCCCACTGCCCTTCGAGCAGCGGTGTGACACCGTTGGCCGCGGCCGATTCGACGCGCTCGCGCAATGGTTCACGCCAATCTCGCACGAGCCCATCGAGCTCCTGGCGGCTCTTTTGCAGCAGCGTCACCAGGCGTTCGCCCAAGCCTTCGTCGCGCGAGAGCACCGTCACGCCCGCGCTCCCCACGTGATACGAGAGCACCTCCTGGGCATGATGGAGACTCATGCTGATCCGCGAGAGGTGCTGCTCCACCGCGTCGGCGAACGCGACGCTCGCCACCGCGAACTCGCTCAGGATCGTCTGCGTCAGCCACGGGCGCAACGCCACGGAGATGCGACGAGCCTCGCGTTGCAGCTCCGGTGGTCGCGTGAGATCGACCTCGGGCGAGAGAAGGGCGGGGATCTCCCGCTCCATGACGTGGGCGCGATCCAAGTTGGCGTCCACGCTCGGGCGTGAGCCGTGCGCCCGCGCGCACTGCTCGAGCAACGCCAAGATCTCCTCGATCGTTCGGGCCAGGCCGGCATCGACCTCGACCGATTGCTCGATCGCGACATCGACACGATCGATGATCGAGTCGATGTTGGTGCCGAGATCATCGGTGATCCGCTCCGCGGTCGCACGGACCCAATGCGACAGGCGTGAGCCATGCGCCATGGCCAGCAAGGCGTCGCGGCGGCCGGCGGCGCGTTGCTGCTCGCGATCCACACGTTCGCGCAGGTCGGCCTTCGCTGCCTGTGCCGTGTCGTACTTGCGCGAAACTCGGTAGCGCCAGGACGGCCGCTCGAGCGTCCCCGCGAGCGCAACGGACGCAAGGAAGGACTGCCACGCGTCTGCGAGCGCAGCCACGAGCTCGCGCGCGACCTGCTCGTCCTCGGCCCGCATGCGTTCGACGAGCACGGTCTCTCGCTCCGACGCGCGCACGGAGGCCGCGTGCATGCGTTCGACGAGCGTTCCCTCGTGGTCACCACCCGCTCCGAAGCTCGCGAGGTCGCGCCGTGTGACGCGGTAGTGCTCGAGCACGAAGTGCCACCACTTTGCTTCGCGACACTGCAGATTGCTCCAGAGCGTCACGGGTACATCGAACGCGACGTGGTACCGCCACAATCGCCCCGTCGGGACCGTCCGCATCCCCGGCCCGATCAGCGCTCGTCGGGTCCGCCGAGCCAACCGAACGAGGCGCTGCCAGCCTCGCCCTTGGCGCTCGAACAGCGCAGGCTCGCAGACGACGTGGGTGCTGGCGGCCATGGGCTCCGCCTCCGTCAGCGTCTGGAAGAAGCGGACGATCCACCCGGCGTCGAACGGGACGTAGTCTGGATCTGACCATCGCCGCGAAGCCGCGACCACAGCGTCATCGAGCATCGCCAGCCTACGCGCGTGCTCGCTGGGGTCGAGCGTGACCCCCTCGACCATCCCCGGTGTCGCGAGCGTCCTCGAGATCGAGCCCATCAGGGCTTCGACGACGTCGGCGCGCCGGCCCCCGCGGTCGACCACCCCCTCCTCGACGAGCGTCCGCGCCAGCTCCGTGATCTGCGTATAGAGGTAGTTGAGCCGCTTGCCCAAGCGATCTGGCCGTTCCGCCGGGACCGCGAACGTCGCAACGCGCTCCGTGGGGCGCCGAACGACCTCTTCTTCGAGCAGGTTGCTGGCGCCGCGCTCTCGTGTGGCCGCGGACTCGCCCACGGTATCGAGGGCGCGCGCCAGGAACGGCGGACCCCCGAGCGCGTAGAAGAGGATGGTCGCCATCGTCACGGTCTGGACCTCCGGACCCCACGCGGGGATCGCCTCGGCGATCATCGCCGCGAGCACGAGATCCACACCGCCCTGCGAGAAGAAGCTGACTTGGAGCGGGCGCCGGATCGCATCCTCGACCTTGGCGATCCTCGCCCCCATGCCGATGCCCACGTAGTAGAGCGAACACCGGGTCCCCACCAGCATGAGCGCGAGGGGAAGGAACGTCCCGAGCGCGAGCAGGTCCAAGCTGGCGGCCTGGGTCGCGAAGTAGATCACGAACACCGGGAGCGCGATGTGCTCGAACGCGTGATTGAGGTCGTCGCCGTGGCGCGAGAAGTTTTGGACGACGAAGCCGCCCACGAGGAACGCCAGCAAGGTCTCGGCGTGCAACCGCGACGCGACGAACGAGGTCACGAACACGACGCCCAGAGAGAACAGCAGGATCTCGCGCTTGACGAGCCGCAGGTACGCGATGAACACGACACCGACGGCGAGCCCGATGACGATCGCCCAACCGAACTCCGTCGCGATCTGCGGGAGCGCCTCCGCGAGGGCCTGGAACGTGAACCCCTCCGGCGAGATGAGCAGCTTCGAAAGCGCGAGCGTCAAGAGGAACATCGCCACGAGCACGAGGTCGGCGAACACCACCGTTCCCAGCACGAGCGAAGTGACGCGCCCGCGCGCGTGCACCTCTTGAAGCAGCGCGAGCGTGGCCGAAGGGCTCATGCCCACCGCCAACACGCCAAACAAGAGCGCCCCGGCGAGACGCCCTTCGAACGGCAGCGCCGCGAGGAACGGGACGAACTGCGGCGCGAAATCGGTGAGGACGAACACGAGCCCCGTGACCGCGGGCAACACCAAGACGAAGACACACGCGGTCATGGCCGCGATCTTGGGGAGGTTCTCCTTGAAGTCGGAGACCTTGAGCTCGCACCCGCCCATGGTCCCAATCACGCCCACGGCGAGCATGTTGACGAGGCCGAGCTCGTGCAGCACGGGGCGGCTGAGCGGCGCCGGCTGGAGGTGCTCGTACATGAGCCCCGCGAAGCTCGGGCCGCAGAGCACTCCCGCCGTGAGATATCCGAGGATCGCGGGCAGCCTGAACCGCCGAAACAGTTCGCCGCAAGCATAGGCCGCGAGGAGGATGAACCCCGTCGCGATCAACGTCTGCGTGTCGTACGGGGCATGGCCTACCGAGAGCCCGGTGCGCGAACTCAAATGCATCAATCCGGCGAGGATGGCGAGGATGACCAATTGACGCATTTCAGGTTCCTCGGCGCGGGCGCCCCGCGGGCGGTACGTCGGCGACGTCGATGAGCCATCGCCTCACGCTGCGCGGCGCGATCCATTCCATCACGACGATCGCGACGAGCAAGGGGCCGTAGGTGGCTCTCATGCCAGGCACGTCGGCGTAGGAGAGGCGCAGCGTGAGCATGAACGCGACCGCGAGCCCACCTGGCGCCAACATGGCAGGTCCCGCAGGCAGGGGTGGGCGGAACGCACGCGCGCTCAGCCATCCGCCGACGCGATGCCCGACCCACCGCAACATGATCAAGACGGGGACCACCGCGAACAACCAGAGGGGGCCGCTCACCCATTCGAGCCCCGCAAAGAAGTAGAGCGCGATCACGAACGGCTGCTTGATGTTCTCCATCATGCGCGTGATCTGGAGGGCATCCCGGCACGTGAAGCCGATGACGAGCCCCGTCACCAGGTTCACGAAGATGGCGGACACATTCATCGAGTACGCGAGGCCGCCCCCGAGGAACACGAGCCCCACGAGGACCATGAGGAGCACCCGTTCGGGCAACGCCCGATGGATCACCACGCGCCCCAGCAGGCCGACGCCCAGGCCCGCCGCGAGCTGCAGTCCGAAGGCCCTCCCGGCATCCACGGGCGTTCGCAGCACCAACCCGTCCCGCGCGACCACGAGGGCAAAAAACACGCCGAACCCCGCGGCAGCGATCGCCTGGGTCGCCTGGGCCACCATTGCGCCCTGCACGGGTGCAGTCCCCCGCGCACGCAGCAGCCCGGCCATGGAACGAACCGACCCGCCGTCGCTCCCGAGCACGACCACCCCGCTCGCGATCACGGCGCCCGTCCAAGCGTCATCTGCCGCGAGGTCGAACCCCGCGAGTTGCAGCGCCCCGAGCGGAAGACCGACCACGGCGAGCCCCGTGCAAATGACGATCGCAGCCGCGGCGACCCACGTCCCCCGCGACTGACGTGCCGCCCCCGTGCAGAGCTCCATGCCGAGCAGCATTCCGAGCGCGCCCGCGCCGAGCGAGAGGATGGGACGGATGTCCCGCGCGTGCTCGGGATTGATGAGACCGAGCAGCGGACCCAGCACGACGCCGAGCAGGATGTACTCCACGCCGTGTCCAAGACCATAGCGCCGCGTGAGCTGCTCCACCGCCAGGTGCGTCACCACGTACCCAACGCCGACGACGCACAGCAACAGGAGGATCTGACGAAACGCCGCGTCGCTCATCGGGGCCGCGTGCGCGATCCCGGGTGTTAGCCACAAGACACCGAGCAGCGTGACCGCCCCCGCGCCAAATCGCATGTTGTCCCGGACTGTAACCGACCCTTTCACACGCTGCCTCCGCTCGCATGCCTGCGCTTGCTCACGCTCCCGAGTGTGCGCCCCCGCTCGGCTGTCTTGTGGTTGCCAGGCGAGCCTACAGCTTCTACCGTGCGCGTGCAGATGCGGAGTCGTCTGGAGCCCCGATCGGCGTGTCTCGCCGCGCCCTGGATCGCCGTCCTGCTGGGGTGCGAGCCATCGCCCTCGGTAGCACCGGACCTCCCACCAGAGACCATCGAGATTCCGCCGAGCGACCTGCTCCCCAAAGAGGCCTTCGCGGGCATTGGGGACCCCGTCGTCCGCTCCGCGGCGCAGTTCCTCGAGGCCACGCGCGTCCTGCTGCATCCCCGCTGCCTCAACTGCCACCCCGCCGGGGACACCCCCCTACAGGGCGATTTCGGCTTCGTCCACGAGCCTCCTGTGGTTCGGGGGCCCGAGGATCGCGGGGTCGTCGGCATGACCTGCGACGGATGCCACCAAGACGACAACGTGCCCCTCGCGAACGTGCCCGGGGCCCCGAATTGGCACCTGGCGCCGATCAGCATGGCTTGGGTCGGCAAGAGCCCGGCTGAGATCTGCGAGCAGCTCAAGGACCCCCTGAGAAACGGCGGCAAGTCCCTGGCCGAAATCGTCGAGCACGCGGAGAGCGACGAGCTCGTCGCGTGGGGCTGGGCTCCTGGACGAGGACGAAGCAAGGCCCCGGGAGACCAAAAAAGATTCGGAGATCTGCTCCGCGCTTGGGTCGAAGACGGGGCGACATGCCCCACCGACGGAGAGCACCCATGAGCCTACGGATCAAAGTCAACGGGGTCCTCCACGATCTCGAGGTCGATCCCGAGATGCCCCTCCTTTGGGTGTTGCGCGACGTCCTCGGCCTCACCGGGACCAAGTACGGTTGCGGCCAGGCCCTCTGCGGAGCTTGCTCGGTGCACCTCGACGGCCGCGTGATCCGGTCCTGCGTCACGCCCGTGCGCCGCGCCGAGGGACGAGCGATCACCACGATCGAGGGGCTGTCCGCGACCGGAGATCACCCGCTTCAGCGCGCGTGGATCGAGCTCGCAGTGCCGCAATGCGGGTATTGCCAAGCCGGGCAGATCATGGCCGCCGCTGCCCTCCTCGCGGAGAACCCAGAGCCCACGGACGACGATATCGATCGTTCGATGGCTGGGAATCTGTGCCGGTGCGGCACCTACACGAGGATCCGCACCGCGATCAAACGTGCCGCAAAACCGAGCGCCCCGACCGAAGGGTCCCCGTGATGCTCGAGCACCTCCACCGCCGTTCGTTCTTGGCCAGCTTCGGGTTGGCCGCGAGTGGGCTCGCCTTGGGCATCGTTCCTCGCAACGCCCACGGCGGAGCCGCGGAGTGGCAGCCGAGCGTGTTCATCCATATCGCACAGACGAGCCTCGTCACGCTCGTTTGCCATCGCTCCGAGATGGGTCAGGGGATCCGCAGCTCGCTCGCCCATCTCCTCGCCGACGAGCTGGGCGCCAACATCGATCAGGTGAAGCTCCTCCAAGCCGACGGCGATCCCGTGTACGGCGATCAGAACACGGACGGATCGTCGAGCATCCGGAAGCGCTACACGGAGCTCCGACGCCTCGCCGCCGCCGTGCGCGTGCTCCTCACACAAGCGGCAGCCAAGACCCTCCGCGTTTCGGCCAAGTCCCTCACCGTTGCGGATGGCATCGTGAGTCATCCGGCGAGCGGCCGCAGTCTCCCCTTCGGCGAGCTCATCGACGCTGCGCGCAAGCTGCATCCCATCGATCCCGCGAAAGCCGAGCTGCTCCCCAGAAGCGCCCTGCGCTACATCGGAGCCCCCGCGCTGCGCTCGCTCGACGCGCCCGCGTACGTCACGGGAGCCGCGATCTACGGCGCCGACGTGAGACCGAGCGGGCTTTGGATCGCCGTCATCGCCAGGCCACCCGTCGTGGGCTCGACCGTCCGGACCTACGACGACACGAAGGCCCTCGCGGTCCCGGGCGTGCGCGCCGTCGTCCGCATGCCGGACCCGCAACCCCCCTATGCCTTCAAGCCCTGGGGCGGCATCGCCATCCTCGCCGACAACACGTGGGCGGCCCTCCGTGGCCGCGACGCGCTGATCCTCGAGTGGAGCTCGTCCGTCCATGACACCTACGACTCCACGGCGTTCCGCAGCACCCTGCGGGAGGCCGCGCAGAAACCCGGGACGGTACGTCGCACGCGCGGTGATCTCGAGGCCGCGCTGGCGCAGGCCGACAAAGTCTTCGAGCGCGAGTACTACGTGCCGCACCTTCCCCACGTGCCGATGGAACCTCCCACGGCGACCGCGATCTACCGCGAAGGCAGGGTCGAGATCTGGGCGAGTACCCAAAATCCCCAGGCTGTTCAGAAGGCGGTCGCCGAGTTGCTCGGCATCCATGCGGCGGCGGTCACCGTGCACGTCACGTTCCTGGGCGGCGGCTTTGGTCGCAAATCGAAGGCCGACTTCGCGACCGAGGCCGCATATTTGGCCAAACACACCGGCTCTCCGGTGCGCGTGCAATGGACCCGCGAGGACGACATCCAGCACGACTACTACAACACCGTCAGCTACCAACATTTGACCGCGGGCCTCGACATGGACGGTCGCGTCACCGCTTGGCGGCATCGCACCGTGTTCCCGCCCATTCGGTCTGTATTCGATGCCTCCGCGAACATGCCGTCCCCGTCCGATCTCCAGCAAGGCTTGCTGGACCTCGCACTCGACGTCGAGCACATCCGCGTCGAGACCGGTGCGGCCCCGGCCCACGTCCGCATCGGCTGGCTGCGCAGCGTTTACAACATCTTCCACGCGTTCGCGACCAACGTGTTCATCGACGAGCTCGCAGCCGAAACGGGGGCCGATCCGGTCGCGACCCTACTCGGCGTCATCGGCCCACCGCGGATCCTCTCGTTGGAAGATCTGGGCATCGGCGCGCTCGGAAACTACGGCGCGTCCCTCGAGGAGCATCCCGTCGATGCTGGCCGGTTGCGCGCCGTCGTCGAACGCTGCGCGGAACTCTGCCGGTGGACACGTCAGCGCAAACGCGGACGCGCCCTGGGCATCGCTGCGCATCGCAGCTTTTTGGCCTACGTCGCGGTGGTCATCGCCCTGCAGCAACGTGAAGGCCGGATCCATATCGACGAAGCCTGGGTCGTCGTCGACGCCGGACTCATCGTCAATCCGGATCAGGCTCGCGCCCAAATGGAGGGCGCGCTCGTGTTCGGGCTCAGCCATGCGTTGTTCGGCGGCGTCACCTTCCGTGAAGGCCGAGCCGAGCAGTCGAACTTCCATGACCTCCGCTTGCTTCGCATCGGGGACGCACCGCGCCGGGTCCACATCGAACTCGTGGAATCCGAGGCGCCTCCCGCCGGCATCGGAGAACCAGGGGTACCGCCCGTCGCGCCTGCGCTCTCGAACGCGTATTTCGCCATGACCGGGGTACGCCTACGCGAGTTCCCGATGGCCAAAGCGTTTGGGTTCGACCGATGAGACCCGGCTTCGCGGGATTTTGGGTCGCCCCCAACGCCCGTGGTATGGGCGACCCGTGGTGCTCTCCCTTGCCGGTTGGTTGCCCCGCAGCCTCGCGCTCGGCCTCGGCCTGGCCACGGCCGCATGCTCGGCGCGCGCCTTCGATCCGCACGCCGCCGCAGCCGAGATCACACCGACGGAGCCCACACGCTTCTCCGTTCCCAGCACCGCGGACGCCTTCGTCGAACAACTGCTCCCGTCTCCCGCTGGCGGCGTAAGGCTGGTCTATGACGTCCACGGACCGCTCGGTCTGCATGGTTCCATGGAGATGCTCGCGTGGCCGGGGAACTATCGCCATCAGCGCTGGTCGCTGCGGAACGCGGAGGGCGAGGCCCCCTTCGAAGGAACATGGGTGCAAACACCACGCGTGCAATGGTCGCGCAGCGGGAACAATCCGCCGACCATGGTGCCGCAACCGCTCGGGGCCATCGCGGACGCGTACGCAGCCCTGCCTGCCGAGGTGCGAGCGCTCGTCGCGTACCACGTCGGGCAATGGCACGCCCAGGTCGAGTTGGGCCGCGAGAAGCACCCCGGTGAGACCGCGACGTATGCCGGGCAGTCGTGCCTGCGCAATCGCGTGGCCAGCCACGAGGTGTGTGTTTGGGAGGATCCGGCGCTCGTGCTCGCCTATCGCAGTGAAGCGTTTCGGGTCGAGGTCCGGAGCCTCGAGCCGGCGCCCGCGTTCGACCTCGAGCTGTTCGAGGTCCCAGAAGGCGCTCAGATCCCCGCGGATGCCCCGCGCACAGGAGATCCCCGCGCCACCGCCCTCGCGCTCGCGCGCGGTGACTTCGCGGCGATCTCATCATTGTTTCGGCCTGCGCTCCTGCTCGCGTCGACCGAGGGCTGAGCGCCCTCCCGCTTCAGGTGTCCGTGATCCAGCGCGGCTGGCCCGTGGATTCGAGCACCGAAAGCCAGAGGTCGCCGTTCGGGTCCACCTGCTGCCTTCGACTCACGGCGACGGCAATGGGGAGATGGATGAATCGACCGTGGTATTGGCCGAGGAGGATCTCCGTACAACCGGCCATCGCGGCGTGGACGGCGTTCTGGGCGAGACGGAAGCAATACACGCTGTCGTTGGCATCGGCCTTGAGGCTGCGAATGATGTAGCTCGGGTCGATGTATTTGATCGTGTGCTCCACCTTCTCGGCATCGAGGTAGGCCTTGATCTTCTGGTGGAGGAACTGCCCGATATCGCCGAGCTTGCGATTCCCGGACGCGTCCGTGCCCGAAGTGGCCTCCATGAGGTGAGTGCCCGCCCCCTCGCCCACCACGATCACGGCATGCGAGCGCGCCGCCAAGCGCTGCTTGAGCAGCGGTAGGAATCCCTGGGGCCCCTCCAACGGAAACGGAACTTCGGGGATGAGGACGTAGTTCGCATCGGCGTTGGCCAGCGCAGCGTAGGCCGCCACGAACCCCGAGTGGCGCCCCATGACCTTGACGAGGCCGATGCCGCCCTCGGCCGCCTCGGCCTCGATGTGCGCGGCCCGGATCGCATCGACCGCGATGCTGAACGCGGTCTGGAACCCGAAGCTCCGCTCGACCAAGTGGATGTCGTTGTCGATGGTCTTCGGGATGCCGACCACCGCGAGCGGATAGTTGCGGCGGCGCGCCTCCTCCGAGATCGCGATCGCACCGCGCAGGGTGCCGTCGCCACCGATGGGGAACAGGATGTTGATCCCGCGCTCCACCAAGGTGTCGACCATGATCTTGGGATCTTGCGGCCCGCGCGAGCTCCCGAGAATCGTGCCGCCGTGCTCATGGATGTGCGTCACCTCTGCGGGCGTGAGCTTCATGGGCGGGCGCCCGACCTTGGGGTTGAGCCCCGCGTAGCCGTTGCGGAAACCAAGGATGTCACGCACGCCGTAGCGATGCCAAAGGATCATGGTCAAGCCGCGGATCACATCGTTGAGCCCGGGGCAAAGACCACCACACGTCACGATCCCTGCGCTCGTCTTGCTCGGGTCGAAGAAGAGCTTCTTGCGTGGCCCGGCGACCTCGAGGGACGCGGGCGGACCGGCCTGACGCGCCTCTTCGAGCGCCTCTGCCGTATCCAACAGCAGCAAGCGGTCGAACTCACGCGCGCCCCCTAGCGCACGCGAGCGCTGCTCGAGCAGCTCTGAAATCGGGGAGTCGTACTTGCATTCTCCAAGCGTGCGCACCACGAGATCGGACGGCTGGGTCATGGGTCCGCCATACCACATTCCCATGGCGCCCGGCGGAACCGTCGCCCCGCCCGTCGGTCGCACGAAACCTACGTTCGCGCTCCGTCGCCGCTGCGTGACCCTTCCTTGCGCGCCTTCGCGTCGCTCACCAAACGCTTGATGTTGCCCACGTGTCGCCACCAGATGAGCGTCGCAATGACCAAACCGAGGATTTGCTGAGGGACCGGTCGCGCCCCGAGCAGCAGCGCCATCGCGATCGATGAGACCGCCGTCAGCGACCCCACTGCAGACGTGCGCGTAAGAAACAGGCCTTGTCCGTACATGAGGAGCGAGGCCAAGGCGACGGCCGGGTCGATCGCGAGGAACACCCCGAGGGCGCAAGCGACCCCTTTGCCCCCGCGAAACCTCAAGTAGATCGGGAACACGTGCCCGATGACGGCCGCAAACGCGACCACGCAGACCCATACCTCTTGGTCCGGGCGACCGCCGAGCGCCCAACTCCGGCTGGCGAGGAACACCGGAAGGGCGGCCTTGAGGGCATCCAGGCCAAACACCACGAAGCCGAGCTTCTTCCCGAGCGCACGCGTTGCGTTGGTGGCCCCGATGTTTCCGGAACCGACCTTGCGCAAGTCGATGCCGCGCAACCCCGCCACCAGCACCCCCATGGGTACCCCTCCGACCAGATACGCAACAGGCAACCAAAGTGCAGGGCTATGGAGGAGATCCACGGCGCGGGAGCATAACGGACCCCTCCGCCGCGGAGCGCGGATTCTCGTATCGTCCACCCTCGCACGCCCGGCGCGCTCGTCCGTCTCGTTTTTGGCGCGTCTCGTGGGCGTAATCTGGCTTAAGGAACGGTCCCGCCCTCCGATGAGGACCGTCGATGCTCGCGTCCGCTTCCTCCCGTCTCGTTCGCCTGGGCCTGTGCTTGTTCGTCACCACCAGCATCGCGTGCGACCTCGATCTCGGGTCGTTCGTCGAAGACGAGGACGATGCCGAGGAAGACACCGACGCCGCGGATGCGTCCGGAGGGGAAGACGCCGCCGCGCAAGACGAGGACGCCGCGTCCCCCGAGACCGCTCCGTCCGAGATGACCGGCGAAGCCGGGGACGACGCACCCGCCGTCGAAACGGACTCCGGCGATCGTGATCCAGCACGCGACACCTACGGTGAAGAGGAGCATCCACCCGCCGACACCGACGGACCCAACGACAACGGAGGCGAGCATCCCGACACCGAGGGACCGAACGAGGGTGGCTCCGAGGGACCGAACGAGGGTGGCTCCGAGGGACCGCGCGACAGCGGACCCGAGGGCATGGATCCCTCCGAAGACGCGTGCCTCGCACGGGTCGAGGCGTGCTTCATGACCGCGACGAGCGAGGAAGACCTTCGCCTTTGCGAGCAACTCGCCGTCGAGTGTCGCGGAGAGGTTCCTCCCGAGCTTCCGTGCGACGCCGTCGTGCAGGAATGTCTCGCCGGGATCGAGACCGAGACCGATCTCGCCCGCTGCGAAGAGCTCGAGCGCGAGTGCCGAAACGTCGAGGACCCATGCGTCGATGGCATCGACACCTGCTATGCCGTCGCCTCCACCGAAGAAGACCGTTCTCTCTGCGCGCAGCTCGAACGTGCTTGCACGGGCGGGATGATGCCCCCACCCCCACCCTCCGACGACCTCGACTGCGACGCGACCATGGCGCGTTGCCTCGAAGAAGCCGGCGCCATGGACCAGGGTCCCGAGGCTTGCGAGCCCTTGATGCGCGAATGCCATGCGCAGGCCTGCCGCGGGCAGCTCGATCTCTGCTCGAGCGGAACGGAGAGTCCCGAACAGGGGCGCCGTTGCCAAGAAGAGCTCGAACTCTGCCTCAACGCCGCTTGAGCCGAGCGACGGCCAGCCTCTTTCGGGGAGCGCGCGCGCGGGCTATCGTGCCTCCGTGTCGGCCGTCACACCCAACCTCGTTTGGATCGATCTCGAGATGTCCGGTCTCGATCCCGACACCTGCAGCATCCTCGAGATCGCGACCATCGTCACGAACGCAGATCTGGAGATCCTCGAGGAAGGGCCGGATCTCGTCGTGCACCAGCCCGACGAGGTCCTCGCGGCGATGGACGATTGGTGCACGCGCCACCATGGCGAGAGTGGACTCACGCAGGCCGTGCGCAGCTCCCTCATCACGCTCGCCGACGCCGAAGCGCAGACGATCGCCTTCATCGGAAAGCACACCGAGCCAGGTACGTCCCCGCTTTGCGGCAACTCGATCTGGCAGGACCGCCGCTTCATCGCGCGGTACATGCAGAACCTCGACGGGTTTCTCCACTACCGCATGATCGACGTGTCTACGGTCAAGGAGCTTGCCCGTCGCTGGTACCCGGACATCAAGGCGCCGCCCAAAGGTCAACAACACCGCGCCGCGGACGACATCCGCGAGTCCATCGCCGAGCTCCGCTTCTACCGCGAACACCTGTTCCTGCCGCCAGCGTGACCTCCACGTTGCATGCATCCGTGCCCCGTTTGGGTACGATGCCGCGATGACCGAAGCCAATCCCAGCATCATGTCGCACGTCTCCATCGGGACCAACGACGTCGCGCGTTCGCTCGCCTTCTATGATCGCGTACTCGCGACGCTCGGGGCCCGGCGCATCATGGAGCACCCCGGAGCCATCGCCTACGGCAAGGTCTTTCCCGAGTTCTGGGTGCAGACGCCCATCGATGGCGGCTCTGCGACCATCGGCAACGGCGTCCACTTCGGATTCCTCGCAGAAACGAAAGCCGAGGTCGATGCGTTCTACGCCGCCGCGGTCGCGGCCGGCGGCACGCCCGAAGGAGAACCTGGACCCCGCCCGCACTATGGGGAGGGGTACTACGGGTGCTTCGTCCGCGATCCCGACGGGCACAAGGTCGAGGCCTGCTACTACGATCTGTCGACGCTCGGCTGATCGCCCGAGTTCTCTACAAAGAATGTCGTGGACAGGTTCGGGGAGTGCGGTTCGGTTGGGCCGCAAGACCTCGGAAACCGTCCATCGCGGACGACCATCGCGAGCGTTTCACGTGCCGCAGGTACCGTACGGGTACACGACCTCGGGCTCGAGAAGACAAGTCCCGGCGAGGCACTCCGTGTCGGTCGAACACGCTTGCACTCGACTGACGCTCGGATCGCTCACGCATTCGAGCGCTGGCATGCACGAGGTCTCCGTGAGCGCGGGGTCGGCCGTGGTGGGTGCCTCCCGGCAGCAGATGAGGTCGAGTGCACAGTCGCTCTCATCGTTGCATTGGTAGACCTCGGCGCGCGTCGGACCCAAGGTGCAGGTGTCGTCATCGTTTTGGCACGAGAGATCGTCGCTGCTGTCCTTGCAACAGCGACCCGGAGCGACGCTGCATTCGACTTCCTCACCGCACCACACGGAGGCCAACGCGCAAGTGCCCATTCCGTCGCAAATCTCGGACGTACTCGGGTCGCCGCACTTCGTCCGCGCGGGCGCATCCGTGAACCCGCAATCGCTGGTCGTTCGGCAAATACCAAACCCAGCGCAGCGATCGGTCGTCATGTCCGCGTCGTAATCACGGCACTCGGTATCGGACGGGCAATCAATCACACCGCAACCGGGATCGTCCGGAGGAACTTCGTCGCATAGACCATCTGCGCCGCATTGCATGCACGTGCCTCGGCATCCCGAATCACAGCACACCCCATCGGAGCAGTATCCCGAATCGCACTGACGGAAGCTCGAGCACGCCTCGCCGAGCCCGAGCAGGGGCTCTGGCGCCGTGCTCTCCTCTTCCGAGGTCGAGGTCGACGCGGTGCTCGACCCCTCCGTGCACTCCGCTTCGCCCGCGCAGCCCGACGAGGACCCCTCTGCCTCGCTCCCCGAGGAGGTGCCTTGCTCCTCACCCGACGAGACCGTCGTGGACGCAGAGCCCTCCCCCACCTCGGAGGTCGAGGTCGTGGCCGCCGTTCCCGGAGAGGTCGTTCCGGCGGTGCTCGTGGGCGTCCCGTCGCTCGAGTCCTCCGAATCGGAGCAGCTCGCTCCGAACACGACGAGGATAAAAGTGCCGCTCGTCAGGATCCTCTGCCGCGAAGAGATCTGCACGCGCTTCGATCTTGCCCGTTTCGAGCAGCGACCTCAACACGAGCGCCGTGCCCCCCACATGTGGCGCGGTCCTCGACTCAGGGGACGGGCGCCTCGACGTCTTCGAGCGCGTAGTCGCTCGAAGACGCGCGGAGGATCGCCTCCAGGATCTCGGGACGAAGCACGGTCTCGGTCGCGCGATCGAACAGCGCGAAATTGTCGGGGCCACTCCCTGGACCGCCGTTGTCCCAGTAGAACGGTACGGCCCCCGCGTCCGTCGCCGCCTTCGTGACGTACTCCACGTAGTACCGGCGGTACTCCTCGTAGCCCTCGAGGTGGGTCGCACCGTACTCCCCCACGATGACGGGGAGACCCTGCGCGACGTACGTCTCGCCGACCGTCTGGAACTGCTCCCGCACCCAGTCTTCCAAGCCCCAAGGCGGAGACTCCGGAAACGCCTCGCCCCAAACCGGCGGGTCTGCGTTGAGCGCGAACTCGTAGGGATCGTAGTAGTGCACGCTCAAAATGAGGCGGTCGTCGATCGTGTCCACCGGTGGTTCGAACCCCGTCACCGTATGGTCGATGTTGGTGTTGTACCCCGGCACGACGAGGATGCGCGTTGCGTTGTTGCCTCCGCTCGCCCGCACCAGGTCCACGAACGTCTGGTTCAAGTCGTTGATGATGTCGTGGTAGACGGGATCCGGCTCGTCGTAGCCGTCGTGGATCTCGTTCATCGACTCGAACACGAGGTGGTGACCGTGGTCCGCGAACCGCGACGCGATCTGCTCCCAGACCGCCACGAACTGCGCTTGCACGGCCGCGTTGTTCTCTTCCGTCACGGCGCCGCTCTCATCGTTGAGCGTGAGCCACTCCACGCCCTCGTACTCGTCGGCCCCGTCGTGGTGGAGGTTGATGATCGCGTAGAGCTCGCGTGAAGTCGCGAATCCAACGACCTCTTCCACGCGGTCGAGCCATGCGGGCTCGATCGTGAAATCGGGAGCGGACCCGAGGTGGAGCGACCACGTCACCGGGATCCGGATGCCGCCAAACCCCGCGTCCGCCACGGCCTCGATCAGCGCCTCCGTGACCTCGGGGTTGCCCCACGCCGTCTCACCCTCGGGGACATCGAGGCTATTGCCGAGATTCCAGCCGATCTGGATCTCGGCCACCGCCTGCGCAGCCGTCTTGTCCTGCGCGTTCGTATCCTCGTCGCCCGAGTCGTCCCCCTCGCTCTCCTGCCCCATCGCGTCCGCGGACGAGCTCGCCTCCGTCGAGGTGCCCTCGTCCGCCTCGCTCTCCTGGCTGCCTGCATCCTCGGACGATGCATCGCTCGACTCGGACTCGGCGGCTTCGCTCTCGCTGCTCCCAGGCTCGCCGCCTCCCGAGCTCTCGCTCGAAGCGCCGTCCGAGCTAGCCTCCGCCGCACTCGCTGCGTCCGAGGCATCACCTTCCGAACTCGAGGAGCCCCCCTCACCACCGGGCGAGGCGACGCACGCCAACCCAACCCATGCAAGGGCGTGACCGATGACCGCGAGCCAGACTGGACGAGGATTGAGCAAGGACATCACTCCGGGCTGAAGTAGCGCATGCCCGCTCGAACGGCTCACGGCGCCCCCGTCGCGGTCGGCGCTGTCCCGCCCCCCGCCCGCGTTGCTCGTGGCCGTCAGCCCGGAGCAAAGATCTCGCACGGAAAGTTCGCGGAGACATCGTGGTTCTGGCCATCCTGCAAGACCGCGCAAGCGGAGGGCAGGAGGCTCAGCGTCGACGGATCCGAGACCTCCCAATCGACGCCGCACTCGAGCGCCTGACCGTCGAGCATGACCGTCCCTTGGCACTGGCGATCGAGATCGACCTCGCCGTTGAGCGTGAAGTCGCACGGGACGAAGTTGGAGATCAACGTCCCGAAGGCGGTGCCGAGCTCCTCGATGTTCTCCACCGTGTAGAGCGTCCCTGGTTGATCCGGCGTGCGCGTGTCGACCCAATCCTCGTTGCTGTCGTCGTTGGCCGTCACTTCATCCGGATCGTTGAAGTAGCGCGCGGCCCCCACGCCTACGTTGGCCACGTCCTGCAAGTGATCGTAGCTGGCCGCGTTGAACTCGCTGTTGGCGATCGCGATGACGAACACGGGGATCCCCATCTCGTTGAAGATCATGTCGACCTGTTCGATCACGCCGCCGCGCTGCGGGACCACGTTCCCGTCCGGCACCGCACAGGAATCCGGCTCGCCGTCGGTCACGAGGAGGATCGCCTTGCTGCTGCCATCATCCAGGTCCTCCAGCAGCGCCGCCGAGTCGCGCAAGGACTCCGCGGTCGGCGTGTCCGCCTTCCCCTCCAGCAACCCCACGCCAAACGCCTCCTCCATGGCGGAGAAGTTGTTGAACATCGGCTCGACCGACACGAGGTCCGGGCATTCGTTCGAAGCGTCGCCATCGTTCGTGTAGAGCGCCATCCCGAACTGCACCTCGCTCTCGTACGACGACACCACGCTGTTCGCCCCAAAGAGCGCGTCTGCCACGGCGTCCCAACGCGACAAGTTGCCCGCGCCAAACGACTCGCGCATCGTGCCCGAACGATCGATGAGCAGCATGATCGTGGCTTCGCCGGGCGTGATCACGACCTCGGCATCGGCGCAGCTCTCCGTGGTGATCCCTGTCTCCAGCGTCCCCGGAGACGCCACGTCCAAGCGAAACTCGGGCGGCCCGTCGTCGTCGTCCGTCGTCGCCTCCTCCGAGCCCGAGCTCCCCCCACCCGAGGCCGAGGTCGTCTCCTCCTCCGACCCCTCGCTCGCCCCGGAGCTCTCTGCGTTGCTCGACTTGGTCTCGTTGCTCTCGCTGCCCTCGTCCTCGTCTCCGTCGTCCTCCGCCGTCTCCCCCACGCTGTTGGACACACCGAAAGACCCGGTCTCGGGACCGCGTGCTTCCCCACACGCCCCGGCAAAGCAAAGAACTGATGCAACAGTAAGCCAGCGATCGTTCATCTTCGTTACCTGCGGCCCAACGCCGCGAACGCAGTATACCGCCAAGGACGCCCCGCGCAGCGTGGCGCACGCGGCGCAGAATCGAGGTTTCCACGGAAGTGGATGTGCCCAGTGGGACCCCGCGAGCCACGACAGGATGAAAGAAAGATCAGGCCCCGGTCGCGCACACTCGCAACCAGCCGCTCGGCAACGAAGTTGCCGTCCCGGGTTTCGCGCTGCGTTCCGCCTCGGATCAGAACCGCTCGTGCTCCAGCAACCAACACCCGAGCGTCGGCAACGCACGACACTGACATGTGGTGATTGGCGCGAGCGTCCGCTTGACGACCCCGTGCCGCCTGTCGACGATCGTGCATGCGCATCGTCGGCCAAGTGCCCAAGATCTCCCGAGCCGACCCCGCCCTGTTCGACCGCGACTACGTCCGCCGCGGACGTCCAGTCGTTCTCACGGACATGATCGAGGATTGGCCCGCACGCACGACCTGGACGCCCACACGACTCGTCTCGAAGTTGGGAGACGCCACGTTTCGCTTCAAGCGCTCGAGCTCCAACGCCCATCCCGACTTCCGGAGGCCCGAACTCCGCGAGATGTTCGCCACCGAAGAAATGCCGTTCTCGGCGTTCCTGGACCGAATCACCACCGGTCCCATCGAAGAGAGGAGCCGCCTGCTCTTCACCGGTGACGAGCATTTCATCCTGCGGGTGAGAGACGGAGTCGAGTCGCGCAACGACGCGCTCGGGCCCTTGCTCGAGGACATCGTCCTTCCGCCCATCGTTCCCGCGTCTCGCCTCTACTCGATCTGGGGCTGGTTCAGTGGACCCAACGTGCGGACATGGCTCCACTATGACAACAATGGGTGCCACAACCTGAATGCACAGGTCGCGGGGCACAAACGGGCCTGGCTCATAGACCCTGAGCAGATCGAACGCTGCGCCTTGTTTCCGGAGGGGGGCGTCAACCCGGCCACGAACTGCAGCCAGATCGACGTCGAACATCCCGACCTCGAACGATTCCCGCACTTTCACGAGCTCGAGGCGTGGGAAGCCGAGCTCCATGCCGGTGACCTGCTCTTCATCCCGGCGAACTGGTTGCATACATTCCACCACGACGGCTCGTTCAACGCGAACATCAACTTCTGGTGGAAGCCGGATTCCGGCGATTCGTTCTTTGCTCTACCGTTGGGCGAGGGGTCTGCGCCTCGCCCTTGAGTTCGGAGGCGATACAGACGGCATGCCCCAGCTGCCCCATAGAACAACGGTTGCTGCCCCGAAGCCGGCCTTGCAGGCCCACGGGCCGTCCCCTACCCTCGCGCCATGCGATCTGGACGCTCGCCGCTGCGCTCGCTCACGCTTGCCTCGACCTTCGGCCTCGCTGCAGGTTGCTTCGAGCCCGGAGCAAATGACGAAGACACCGCCACGGATGGACCCGCGACCTCCGGTACGGCCGACTCCACGGGGACCTCTGCATCTTCCGAGTCCGGCGCTTCGGCATCGTCCGTCACGAGTTCGGAATCTGGGACCTCCCCGGTATGCGGCGACGGGGAGCTCGAAGCCCCCGAAGAGTGCGACGACGGCAACTTGATCGACCAGGACGGGTGCCGGGCCAACTGCACGAGCTATCGCTGTGGCGATGGGGTGTTCTCCATCGGATGGGAGCTCTGCGACGACGGAAATGCGGACAACACGGACGAGTGCACCAACGACTGCCGCTTACCCAGGTGCGGGGACGGCTTCGTCTACCCACCCGAGGAGGACTGCGACGACGGAAACCGCGAGGACGGCGATGAGTGTCCCTCCTTGTGCGTCTTCGGTGACTCGACTTCAGCCAGCGAGACATCAGACACCATGGGATCCGATGAGAGCGGGGAGTCCTCGGGCGGGCCAACCGAGTGCCCCGATCCAGCGAACCCCATTCTCCTCGATGGAGCCTGCGTCCCCTGCGACGATGCGCCCGACCCGAATACCGCGTGCGCTGAACGGTCATCGGACGAACCCGTGTGCGTCGACGGGAGCTGCCATGCATGTGGCCCAGACGATATCGGCACGTGCAGCGGTGAAAACCCCGTATGCGGGCCCGACAACACCTGCGTGCCGTGCTCCTTTCACGACGAGTGTCCGGAGTCGGCCTGCCACATCGCCGAGGGACGGTGTTTTTCGCCGGGAGCCGTCATGCACGTGGATCAAGCAGCGGAGACGTGTCCAGGAACAGGGGCGGCAACGCTGCCCTACTGCGACTTTTCCAGTGCGCTGAGCCGTACGCCTGCAGCAGGTGAAGGCGTTATCATCTTGGGCCCGTCCGGCGGGGCTTTCATTGAACAAACCATCGATAGTGATCGCACGATCGCCATCATAGATCCTCACCAAGCGAGCCGCTTCGAAAGCGGCAATTTCTACTCATTTAGCATACTCAACTCCGTCTTATACCTCGACGGCGTGACGGTGGCTTCGAACGGCGGAGGTGTCCAAATCAATGGCGAGGCGGCACACCTCTTCTTGGACCGCGCCCACGTGGAAGCACAAAGTGAAGCGATGAATGTCGCCAACGGCGCGCGCGCGACAATCCGCAACACCCTCCTTTACTCCGAAAGCAGCTCTGGCCTCGTTGTTTCCTCGTACTCTTCGACATCTTCTTCTACTCAGATCACATACTCCACCATTGTCAATGGTGTCCGCTGCCCCGACGATTCCGCAGTTGCGATCCGCAACTCGATGGTGATCACCGAAGAGGGCGGAGCAAGTGCGGTGGGATGCACGGGCGCGGATGTCACATTTTCAGCGTTGTCCACATCCTTTCCGGGATCCGGAAACGTCGAAATTGGACATTTCGCTCCACAGGGTCAGGCGGATGAACCGCTTGAATGGCTACAGCGCATGGGAGACGCCTACGAACCTGATTACTTCAAGTTCCGGCTCACCCCACAAGGAGCAAATCTCGTCGATGACGTTGCACGATGGGCGCCGGGCGACCCCACTGTCGACGTCGATGGCCAACCGAGACCCGCCGCCGACGGATCCATCGACTACGCAAGTCACGATGTTCCCGGCTGAGAAAGGCGTTGTCTGCCCTCCCGGCATCGGAGGGCAGACCTTCGGTTCACATCGGATCGATGCGTCCGATGTACCCGTCACCGAAGTGGACGATATAGAGCTCTCCGTCCGTATCCTCTGCGAAGGATGCGACGCCCGTCTGGATGATGTTCTGCGGTAGAATACGACCGCTGTCACAGATCCCGTCTGCGCCGTCCCACGTAAAAGCTTCGACGCTCCCGTTATGGTAGTCCGCGAAGACGTAGCGTCCATAGAGGTCTGGGATCGCGCTGCCGCGATATACGTAGCCACCGGTGACGGATTTGAGGCTCGTGTTGCCGCCGTACGCGTGCACGGGCTTCTTGTCCGTCGAGCCGGAGTACAGGGGTTTGTTCATGCAACTGGGGCACTGAACGAGTCCTTCGAATGCAGGCCACCCGAAGTTCGTGGGTGGGCTGCCTGCCGCCAAAAAATCGAGCTCTTCCCAGGCGTTTTGGCCCACGTCTCCGATCCACAGGTCACCCGTGAGTCGATCAAAAGTGAACCGCCAAGGATTGCGGAGTCCCCAATGCCAGATTCGTTCGTCGACTTCTCCTCCTCCAATGTCTGCAGAGGTCAGGTTCCCTGCTGGTGGGGTTTCGAGGTTGTCCGGATCGAATCGCAGGATCGCCGCGAATGGATCGTTGGGGTTCTGACCGTGGTTGTATGTGTCGTTTTGCCCGCCGCCATCGCCCAGGGACAGGTACAGCAAACCGTCAGGACCGAACGAGATGTGTCCCCCGTTGTGATTCCCCGCAGGTTGATCGACTCGGATGACGTCCCCAACCAACGTGGCAGAATCGCCGTCGACTTCGTACTCGCTGAATATGCTCTCGCCAGAGCCCGGCGGATTGTATGACACATACAGGCGTCTCTCGGTCGTACCGTCGAAGTCAGGATGCAAGGCAAACGAAAGGAAGCCCATTTCCGAGCCGAGGCCACTGCCCATCGGGACATTGACCGAGAAGATCTCCGTCCTCACATCGGGAGTTTCCATATCGATGCGGAGGAGTCTACCCGTACCGCTATCTCCTCCTCGCTGCGCGACATATACGACCCCCGGCTGCGCGGGCGGGAACACTGCAGCAATGGGCTCATCCAAATCCTCGAGGATCCGCGTCAACGTCAAGCTCGGAGGCGTCGACCCGTCGCACTCGCGGTACATCGGTCCGCCGGTGTCTGTCGTGCTCTCGGAGCTTTCTTCCGCCGACTCCGTCGTGCTCGTCACTTCCTCTTCGGTGCCCTCTTCCGCGGTGGTCGTGGTCCCTCCTTCTCCGGAGGTGGAACCGCTGGTCGACTCTTCCGGGGAGCTCGAGGAGCCGGGAGTGCTCGCTTCGTCGTCGTCTGCACCCGAGGAGCTCGACCCCTCGCCCGCGCTGCTTGCTTCGGCTTCGCTCTCGCTCGCCGAACCACCCGACGAATCGCTGCCGTCGTCCCCCGCAGAGGTGGTGTTCGAGGAGGAACAGGCGAGGGCGAACAGGGTTCCGAAGGAGGCAAGGTGGACTAGGGAAGTCTTCATGTTGGGTCCTCACGCGGTGCGGGGCACCGCTGGCGGCTCGTCTGGGGAACGGTTGTAGGGGATCTCGATCGCTGCCGCAACGACCGTTCGAGCAGGGGGAACGGGGTGAGCGCTTTCGATCGACCGTGGGATTCAACGGTTGGTGGGATAGGCACAGCGCTCGCTGGCGCACCGTTCGTTGTGGCGATCGGCGCCTTGGGGGGTGGTGCCGGGAGCGAAGTCGTCGTGGAGGACTTTGGCGCCGAGGTCCCAGTCGTTGGTGAGGGTCCAGCGGGCGGCGAGGCCGAGAAGATCGAAATCGAAGTGGGGTTGGAGCGCCTGGGCGTTCGTACGCATGGCGTAGACGCCGAGGGCGGTGGGATCGGCACTGGCGACGAAGCTGGACTGGCGGCCGTTTTCGCTGCGGAAGCAGTAGCCCTGGGGGAACACGGCGGCAAAGGTGTTGCGATCGTGTTTGTACATGCTGGTTTGGCTGTGGAGGTTGGCTACGACGACGCCGCCGGGCGCGAGGTGCTGGAGCAGGCTCTGGTAGTACTCGACGGTTTTGAGGTGGTAGGGGACGAAAACGCCACGGAAAGCGTCGAGGATGACCATGTCCCAACGGGCGTCACCTGCCTGTTCGACGAAGAGGCGGCCGTCGGCGGCGTGGGTACGGTAGCGGGGGCTCTTGGGGACACCAAAGTAGCGACGGGCGAGGCGGATGACCTCGGGATCGATGTCGACGGCGTCGATCTCGATGCCCTCGAAGCGATCGAACAGGTAGTTGCTCATCTGGCCGCCGCCAAAGCCGATCATCAAGATCCGCTTCACCTTGGGCTGCACGAGGAAGCCCGCCATCATGGTGCGGGTGTAGTCGAGGTCGAGGCTACGCGGATAGCGGCGATCCCAGCGCGACTCGATGTACTGGAGGTCATCGACGACGAAATACATGGTCCGCGTGGTCCCGCGCTCGGCGACGACGATGTGGTTGTATTCCGACCGTACCTCCTCGATGACACGTTCCTCGGGGGCCACGTGGGTCGCCCATGCGGAACGGGGGAGAAGGGCAACGGCGGCGGTGACACGGAGCCAGTCACGGCGCGAGGACCACGAACGAGGAGCCACGAGCGCGATCCTGCCAAATCGGGGCGGCGTCGGTCCAACGCGGCGGCCGTGATTCTCGCCGATTTCTGGCGCATGAGGGCCAAGACGCGGATGCTGCGGGACGGAGAGATCGGCGCAGCGCCGCCGCGGCGAGGCATGGAGCAGGCAGAGACCCCACCTTCGGCACCACCCGCGACGCCACCGCGCCGGGACACTGCGCGGTCCGTGGTCGTGATTGCGAACGTTGCAGCGGGGCTGGCCTTGGGGGCGCTCTTGCTCGGGCGCGGGATCCTCGTCCCATCGCTCGACGACAGCGCGCTGGTGGATGCGAACCTCGCCAAAGCGCTCATCGGACCGCTGCACCTCCGCATGATGGAGGTCGCGCTCGCGACCACGCTGATCCTCACGACGCTGGCGGAGCGGTGGGTCCGTCGAAAATGGGCGACGACGGTGGCGCTGCTTGCTCTGGCGTGCGCCGCCGTGGAGCGGTTTTTCGTGCTCCCGAGGCTCTATGCAACTTGGGCGCGCACGGACTTGGTCGCGGGGCGTCCGGTCGATCGCGTAGCGCTTGCCGAGCAGCTCCAAACGCAAGATCTCCTGATGACGGGGACGATCGCGCTCCTGCTCCTCGTGCTGCTGGCGAGCAGTGTGCCGCTCACGGTTCGCGGCGGCGCATTCGGCCCAGGAACACGCCTAGAGGCGCCCCCACAGCCCACATGACGAGCAAGGACGACATGCGGGCGCGGTCCTCGAGCGCGACGAGATCGAGCTCGATGGCGGCGGGGGCCCGCAGCTCGCCGATCTGCACGTCGAGCGGACTTTGATACGAGCGCTCGAGCTCGAGTTCGAGATCGAAGACGCGCTGACGGGCATCGGAGCCGGGGAAGAAGAGGCGCGCGACGAGGAGACCGATCGCACCGCCGATCGCGAGGCCGAACATCATGGAGGCGATCGGATCGCGATCGAGAACGAGCCGAGGTGACTCGGCGGGCAGCGGTGCTTGGGTCGTGAAGCCAGAGATCGATCGGCCGGCGGTCGATCTCGCCGCGCTCAAGGCCGCGTGCGAGACACGGATCGACTCGCGGTCGATCTCGATGCGTTGGTCGACGCCGGGCGAGAATGGGTTTTCTGCACGCACGTCGCCGTCGTCCTCCTGGCGCGCCGCGCGGGTCGTCGACGATGCTCGCGCGGCCACGGTCGTGTCCGTGCGTTCCCGCTTGGCGCCCGCTTGCGAGGCCGCGGCGGTGCTCTCATCCGAACGCGCGGAGTCACCAGGCTGGGGACCGCTCGCCGATTGACCGATCCGTTGCACCGCGGGTGCTTCGGACTCGGGGACGTCACGTTGCGGCTCGGCGCTCGACGACGGGTCCACCGATCGCGACGCTGCCGGTTCGGCCGCAGCGCCATCGAGCGTCGTGATCCGAAACGCGTCGCCAGACGCTTCGGCAGCCTCGAGCGCTTCCACCAGCCATGCGGCGGCTTGGTGTCCCGCCCGACCCGAAAACTGGGATCCGGATCCGGCAGGATCGAGGGATCTGGAGCCGGATGCCGCAGGATGGGTCCCGCTCGGTGAAACAGCGCGGATCGTCGTAGAACTGCGGCGAGGTGTCGGCGGCTGAGGATCGGGCTCGATCACCATCTCGAGCGAGATCTCCGAGGGGCGCACCTCGACGGTCACGCTGAAGGTGCGAAGCGCTTCCGCGGAGCGCTCTGCGTCAAGGGCGCACAGACCTCGGTAGACGACGAACTCCCCCCGCCGGAGCGCCAAATCGACACGTGCGTGGGGCACACCGCTGAAGGTCGCGAGATCGCGGGCGAGCTGCCCGAGCTGGGCGGGGTCGTCGAGCGCCACGACGACCACGTCGAATCGATCCTCCACCCGATCACTGTACAGCGACCCCTGCTTTTTTGTGCGGGTGGGATCGGGCGCGTATGTTGGCGCCGCCAATGCTGGGCTCCGTCCGTCTCCGCGCATGGGTCGCAAACCTCGCTGCTCGTTCGAGCGCCGCCGAACCGTGGGCTCGAGCCAGCGCCGGGAACGGGACCGCACGCACGCGAACGAGGGTCGGCGTCCTCTCCTGGGCCTGCATCGCCTTGCTCGCGATGACGTTGCCGCGATCGGCCGAGGCGGCACCGTCCGTCGACGGCGTTCGCAACTTGGGGATGGCGGGGGTCGCCCGAGCCTCCTCGTTCGGGAGCAACGCGGCGCTCATCAACCCGTCCAACATGAGCATGTCGGGGGCCTTCTCGATCGAGCCGACCTATCAGCTCGGGATCCAGAGCTTGACGCATGGCCTGGGCATCGTGACGGGGGACTCGCTCGTCAACCCGCGGGTGGCCGTGGCGATGGGATACATCTTCACCAACGGCAGCCCGAAGATCTCGTTCTACGACCTCGACCGGGACGAAGATCGCGAGTTCGAGCTCTCGCTCTACGGGCACGAGGCGTTTCTGGCGATCAGCGTCATGCCCGTGCTCAAGTGGATCGCGATCGCGCTGAAGGCCAAGTACCAATACTCCTCGCTCCGCTACCGCGACGAGAACGGCACCGCCCAGAACGCTCAGCCCAAGCTCAACGCGTTTGGCCTGGATGCGAGCGTGACGGTGAACTTCAAGGGTTGGGCCGCGATCGCCGTCACGGGCGACAACCTGACGGGCAACTACGATCCCGCGTACACCGACGACCGCGACATCGACCTCGACGATCTGCCCGTGGCACCGGGGACGATCAAATACGACACGCTCTCGGAGGTCTCCGGGTACCCACTGCTGCTCGGTCACGGTTTGGCCGTGTTCCCGCTCCACAACCAAAGGTTCAGCATCAACTTCGATGGTACGTACGACTTCACGACGTATCGCTTCGAGGACTACACGCGGCTGACGTACGGCGGCAGCGCGGAGTTCGTCGCGGGTCCCGTGCCGCTCCGCTTTGGCGCCTTCTGGGACAGCCGCGGACGCGGGAGCGAGGACGACAGGGTGTTCATCGCCGGAGGGATCGCGTACCAGCGCGTGCCCAAGACCGGAGCGGTGGGCGTGGACGCGGGTTTTGGATTCCGGCAGCAGGTCATGGGACCTCAGAAGGAGACCGTGATCGGGTTCAACGTGGGCATCCTGCTGCGACCCGACCTTTAGTCGGCTACTCCGGCGCTCGGCGGAGACGCTTGTTGGCGCGTTCCTTCCAGGCATCCGCGAGCACTCCGAGCTCCAGCAGCCCGTGGAGGAGGTCCGCGGCGGGAGCCTCCACGAACAGGACCGCGAACAGTCGCGCGATCGTCCATTCGGGATGGGGGCGCTCGAGGATCTCCAAGGGAGCGCCGGCCTGCACCTGGCCTTCTTCCAGGACGCGGTAATACCAGCCGCATCGCTTCGATTGGGTCACGCGCAGCACCATGTCCGGAGTCTCGAAGCGGCTGTTGAGCTTCCAGCAGGGCTGACGACCGTGGGAGATCTCGAGCCTGGCCTCCCCGGCTGCGACCACGTCCCCAAGACACACGGTGTCCTCCGTCCACCCGAGGCTCGAGAAGTTCTCACCGAAGGCTCCGTGGGCGGACAGGCGCTGGTGGGCCGTCGGTAGGTCCTGGCGCCACGCGGGATAATGATCGAAGGGATAGTGATGCACGGCCTTGTCGAGGCCGCCGTGCACTTCGCGATCGGCTTGCTCGTCGCCGCGAATCCCGAGGCGACCCACCCAGACCGCGCCGGTAAGCGGATGCTTGTCGATGGCGCTCGGACGCGGATCCGAAGCGGTGATGGGCTTGACGACGCCGGCGAGGACCGCTTCGAGCGACGCTGGTTGCATCGCCGGACTCTACCTCACGGCAGGGTCAGGGGCTGCGCGCCGTGTGCGGTGATGAGAATGGTGTGCTCGAACTGCGCGGAAGGAGAACGATCCCGCGTGACGACCGTCCAACCGTCCTCGAGGGTCTCGATGCCGGGTTCGCCGACGGTGAGGATCGGTTCGATCGTGATCGTCATCCCCTCGCGGAGCCGCAGACCGCGGCCGCGCGGACCCACGTGGCTGACGTGCGGGTACATGTGCATCTGGCGTCCGATGCCATGGCCGCCGAACTCGCGCAGGACGCGAAAGCCGGCACCCTCGGCGACGGTCTGGCAGATCGCGCCGAGCTCACCGAGACGTACTCCGGGACCCGCGGCCTCGATCGCGGCGTCGCGGCACCGCTGCGTGGTCTCGACGAGCTTTTGAACGAGCGGCGGGACTTCGCCCAACACGAACGTGACCGAGCAATCGCCGTGAAACCCGTCGAGCTCGCTCGTGACGTCCACGTTGACGATGTCACCGTCTTGGAGGGGCCGCGCCGAGGTGGGGATCCCGTGACAGACGACTTCGTTGGGGCTCACGCAAACGGACCCAGGAAACCCGCGGAACCCGAGCTGGCTGGGGCGCGCTCCCTGTCGCGCGGTGTCCTCCCTCACCCAGTGATCGATCTCGGCGGGGGTGACCCCGGGCCCTATCCGGTCCCCGACGAGGGCGAGGGTGGCCGCTGCGCAGCGGCCCGCCCTCCGCATCGCCTCGATCTCCGCGGGTCCGTGGATCGTGATCGGCATGCCCTCCTCATGCCGGCGCGCGTGCGTCCGGTCCAATACGAAGTTGGTATCGCGGCAGCGGGCGTGGCACGCTGCGGGCGTGTCGTTGGTCCAGCTCCAGTCGTTCGTCGCCGTCGCCGAGGAAGGCCACGTGGGTCGCGCTGCCCAGCGCCTGCACGTCTCCCAACCCCCACTGACGCGACGGATCCGCGATCTGGAGGCCGAGCTCGGCGTCGAGCTGTTCGCCCGCAACCCCAAAGGGATGCGCCTGCTACCGGCAGGAACGATCTTCCTCGAGCACGCGCGGGCGATCCTTCAGCAAGTCGACGTCGCGCGAGCCTCCGTGCGCTGCGCGAGCGAGAACGGGTCCGCGCCCGCGGTTGAAGTACCCGACGAGCTCCCTGCCCGCACCTCGACGGGCCGACCCTGACGGCACGAGTGCCGAGCACCACTAGGCCTTGCGCGAGGCCTTCTCGTCGATGCCGCTGATGCCGAAGCGTTGCTTGAAGACCTCGGCCACGGCGCGCAGCTCGATATCCCGCGCCGCGAGGCCCACGAGGGCATGGAACACGAGATCGGCGGCCTCGGACGCGACGCGCTCGGGGGTCTCCGAGGCAAGCGCCTGACAGAGCTCCTCCGCCTCTTCGCGGATCTTGGCGGAGATCTTGGGAACGCCGCGATCGAGCAAGCTCTTGACGTAGCTCTTGCCGTCCGCCTGCGTGGCGCCACGGCCTGCCTTGCGCTCCTGGATGACGCCGAACACCCGATCGAACACGGGATCGCTGGCGCCGGTGGGCCCATCGTCGGCGGGGAGATCCTTCGGATCGTCGCCTTGGATCGTCCGAAAGAAACAGCTCGTGGCGCCGGTATGGCACGTGGGGCCAATGGGATGGGCGAGCACGAGCAACGCGTCCCCATCGCAATCGACGCGGAGCGATCGCAGGAAGAGGGAGTTGCCGCTCGTCTCCCCTTTCTCCCACAGCTGATTGCGTGAGCGGCTCCAAAAGACGACGCGCCCGCGTTCCAGCGTGGCCGCCAGGGCCTCAGGGTTCATGTGACCCACCATCAGGACCGCCGAGGTTTCGTCGTCCACGACGACCGCGGTCACGAGACCGGCGGCGTCCGGCTTGAGCTCCGCCCAGAGCGCTCGCGCGTCCATTGGGATCACACGAGCGCCGCGGGACGCGGCAGCTCCGGGGGACGCACGGGGATGTCGTGCTCGAGCAGGTACTTCTTCGCTTGGGCGATCGTGTAGAGCCCGAAGTGGAAGATCGAAGCGGCGAGCGCAGCATCGGCTTCGCCCATGCCGGTCGCCAGCCCCTCGCGGATGTGCTCGAGCGAACCTACGCCGCCGCTCGCGATGACGGGCACGGGCACGCGTCGCGCAACCTCGCGGGTGATCCAGAGGTCGTAGCCGTCGCGCGTTCCATCGCGATCCATGCTCGTGAGCAGGATCTCTCCCACGCCGAGGCTCGCGAGCTGTTCGCACCAGTGCAGCGCGTCGAGACCCGTGCTGCGGGTCCCCTCGTGCACGACGACCTCGAACAGCGGCTCGCGATCTCCCGGCCGCGGGCTCAAGCGTCGCACGTCCACGGCGCCCACGACGGACTGAGAACCGTAGACCTTGGCGAGTTGCTCGACCAGCTTGGGGTTCTGAACCGCCGCGGAGTTGACCACGACACGATCGGCTCCTGCGTCGAGCAGGCGCTGCACGTCGTGCTCGCGACGAATGCCTCCGCCGACCATGAGCGGCACGAACAAGCTTGGCGACACACGACGTACGACCTCCAGGAAGGTCTCGCGGCCTTCGGTCGTTCCCGTGATGTCGATGAGGCAGAGCTCGTCCGCCCCTTGCGTGTCGTAGGCCCGCGCAGCCTCCACGGGGTCCTCGGGATCGCGCAGGCCGCCAAAATGCACGCCTTTGACGACGCGACCGCTGCGGATGTCGAGGCAAGGAATGATGCGTCGCTTCAACATCGGGCCAAGGCCTCCTCGATCGTGAATGCTCCCTCGTACAGCGCGCGCCCGACGATCACCCCATGAAGACCCGCCTGCTTGCAGGCCTCGAGGTGTTCGAGCGATCCCACGCCGCCGCTCGCGTACACGGGGATCTCGAGCGCATCTTGCAAAGCACGGGTGGCTGCGACGGCCGGGCCCGTTTGCATCCCGTCGCGATGCACATCCGTGTGCAGCAACGCCGCCGCGCCCCAGCCCTGGGCTTGGAGGGCGAGTTGCTCCACGGGGATCCTGCTGTCTTCTTGCCAGCCCGAGACCGCGACCTTCCCGTCGCGCGCGTCCACGGCGATCACGATCTTCCCGGCGTGCGCCCGGCAGAGCCCCTCCACGAGGGCGGGCTCGCGGATCGCGAGCGTCCCGATGACGACCTGATCGACCCCGGCATCCAACAGCGATTCCACCGTGGCCGCCTCGCGAATGCCTCCGCCCGTCTGCACGACCGTGCCTTGCCGCCGCGCCTCCGCAGCCAAAGCCGCGATCGTGTCGCGCTGTGCAGGCCGTCCCTCGAACGCGCCGTCGAGATCGACGACGTGGATCCGCTGAGCTCCCGCGCGAGCGAACCGGGCCACGAGCGCGACGGGATCATCGGCGTAGGTGGTCGCCTGATCGCGTTCGCCCCGACGGAGGCGCACGGCCTTGCCGCCCATGAGATCGATGGCAGGAACGACGATCACCCCCAACCTCCAAGCAGGAACGCGCGCAAGAACTTGAGTCCAGCGCGCTGGCTCTTCTCGGGATGGAACTGGCAACCCATGACGTTCTCGCGACGCACGGCGGCAGGGAACCGAATCCCGCCGTACGTGCTCATCCACATCACGTCTTCGCTGCGCGCCGCCTCGACGTAGTAGCTGTGGACGAAGTAGTAGTGATCGCCCGTCGGCTCCACGTCGTTCCAGCCGGCGTGGGGGACCTTGACGCGGCGCTCGAGGGGCGGGGCATCCGAGTCGTCCGGCTCCGCGAGTGGTTCGGCGAGCGGCTCGGCGGGAGCTGCCGCAGCCATCCCCGCGACGTGCGTGGGACCCGTGTCGCCTGGGTGCATCGTGCTCGCCGAGATACTCGCGGGCTGATTCGCAGCCGCCTCCCCCTCGGCCCCGAGCTCGGTTTCGACGAACGGGAGATCGGCGCGATCGCCTCCACCGAGGGGAGACGAAATAGGCGCGCCAAACCCGGCCGCCGGCCCTGCCGAGACGACCGGGACCGCGGGTTTTACGCTGCAGTCGGGCTCGATCGAGCGCATTCGCTCGCGCGCGCCCGGCTCCGCGGGAACCTTCATTCCGGCGGGGAACCGGCGGCAGCGGCCCGGCAGGACGCGCAGGCCCTCCTGCCCACCGTTTTCGTCCGATCCGTCGAAGAGCAGCTGCATCCCGAGGCAGATCCCGAGAAACGGGTCACCGCGCTCGATCACCATCCGCAGCGCGGCCCCGACGGCCCCGTCGACCAGGGCCTGCGTGGCTTCGCCGAACGCGCTCTGGCCCGAAAGAACCACCATGCGAGCGCGGGCGACCTGGTCGGGATCGTCCGTCACACGCACCGCCGCGCCGACCTGAATCAGTGCGCGCTCGACGCTAGAGACGTTTCCGAGCCCGGCTTCCACGAGAGTGACTTCGCGCGCCATCCGCCCGGTTTGTATCACAACTGGAGCAGCGTCGCGGAACTTCGGACGGGAGGCCCCGCGTCCGCCGGCGTCGATCTCGTCGAGGACGCTGCAGATGGAGGCCCCCGCAGCCTCCCAAGAACCTGGCGGGCGCTCGTATGCATGTCCCGGGCTTTCCGCCGGACTTTCCGACGGCGCAGGGTCAGGGTTGCGCCGACGGAGGCGCAGCCTCTCGCTGGAGCTCACCCGGTTGATCGAGCTGCGCCATCATGTAGAGCACGGCAATCGCGAGGATCACGAGGATGCTCAGCGCCTGGAACGGCAGCGTCATCAAGGTGAGCCAGGAACTGTCGAGCGAGAGCGCGTCTTTGCGGCGAATCCGGCGATGGAGCTTCTCGTAGAAGTCCTCTGGAGCCGCCGCCTGGGCGAGGCCGCCGACGAGGCTCAACATTTTGCGCAGGTCTTCGAGCTCGGCGCGGGCTTGCGGCGAGTCTGCCAAGAACGCCTCGTACGTCTCGACCTGCTCTGGGTCGAGCTCGGCATCGAGGTAGGCGGTCATCCATTCCGCGCTGTGTTCTTGGGGCGAGACCATTGCGGCGTTCTCAGTCTGCCACGGTTAGCCGAGATGGGCTTGCAGCCGATCCTTGAGGGCGAGCCGGGCGCGGTGGAGGCGAGACTTCAGGGTGCCTTCCTGCAACCCCGTGATCTTGATGATCTCGTGATAGGAGAGGCCCTGGACGTCGCGCAAGACGATGAGCAACCGGTGCTCTGGGTCGAGCGCGGAGAGCTCTTGGGCGATCGCGGCTTCGAGGCGGTTGCCCACCGTCATCGCCTCCGGTCCCGCGATGCGGGACGATAGACCCTGCGTCGCGTCTCCTCGGTCGGTTTCGGCGTCCTCGTCCACGGGGACGCTCCGATGAAAATTCCTGCCCTTGAGGTACTTGATGCGGTTCTTGCACGTGTTCGTCGCGATGCGATAGAGCCACGTGTAGAACCGGCCGTCCCCGCGATAGCTCGCGATTGCGCGGTGGACGGTCATGAAGATCTCCTGCGCCAGGTCCTCGGCTTCTTGGCGATTGCCCATCATGCGGAAGGTCAGCCCGAAGATCCGGTCCTGGTACACGCGCACCAGCTCTTCGAAGGCACGCGCGTCCCCGGTTCGCATCCGCCGAAGCAGCCGGCGATCGCGGAGATCCCGGCGGTCGCGCTCGTCCTCCGCCGTGTCGCGCTCGTCCTCGGCAGGATCACGCGACGGTTCTGCCGCGTCGGCGTTCGCAGCTTGCTCGGCCAGGGGGGCCTCCGTCCCGGCGGCACGGGTCACGGTGGTGAGACTACTGGATTCGCCGAAGGTTCCGCGACCCGCGGCGAAGGTCGGGTCTCACGGGGCAACCTCGCAAAAAAGGGGGTCATGGCCCAGCGCGACCATGACCCCCGCATCGGGGACACTACGAGTTCCTACATCGATTGCGATGGCCGGGCTCTAGGAAATCCGTGAACGAAAAAGGCACTGCCCGAGAACAGGCCGCGATGACGACTCGCGTGCGGTCGTCGCATGTAGTGACACCGCCGGCACTGTGGTCGCCGCGGAAGATCAGAACGTAGTGGTCAAGGTGAACCGCGCTTGGATCGGTGAGCCGGCCGAGAAGTGGAGGACAGGCAACGCCGTGCTGGACGCGTCACGATCCCATCGACTCGCGAAGTGATATTCGCCGGCTCGGAGCTCGCGGTTGAGCACGTTCTCCACGGCGAGGTCGAGGTCGAGCCACATCCACCGGAAACCGACCGTCGCATCGAGGACGAAGTACGGCGCGCCACGGGCACCGTGGGGCAACGGGCGCGAAGAGAAGCTCGCGCCGTGCAGTCCCGCCCGGAGGCCACTGCGGTGCGAGACCATGGCCAACACGCCGCCGACCCACGGGGGCGCAAACGGGATCGGGCGACCCGAGGTCGCGAAGCGGGCGTGCGTGTAGGTCACGTCCCCACGCACGGACAGCCACGAGAGGGGGCGCACCTCGAGCACGAACTCCGCGCCGAGCCTGCGCGAACCATCCAAGTCCAGGTTCACGCCCGAGACGTGATCGAAGATCGACTCGCGATCGAGGACGGTCGCGAACCCGGCGAGGTGGAGGCCCACGACGCGATGGGGCTCGGCACGCAAACCGAGCTCCCACGCATCGGCATAGGTGGTCCTCACCTCCGCGCTGGCGTCGACGTCTTCGGAGATCCCCGTCTGGGGGGGCGTGCCGCCCACGATCGCCCGCGCCTCCGGAGGACGAAAGCCGCGTCCATACGCCGCGAGGACGGACCAGCGGGGCGAGACGCTCCACATGGCGTGCAGTCTCGGCGCCGCAGACACGAGCGCGGCCGTCCGCGGTGCCTCGCCGGGAGCGAGTTCGTCGCGGACGTCGAACACTGCGACGTCGATCCGGACCCCAGCCCGCAGCTCGAGGGCGGGAACCGGTCGCCACATCGCGCCGGTGCGCAGACCCGCGAGCACTTGCAACCCCGCCAGCGCGCGCTCGGGTGTTTCGTGCCCATCGGAGTCGCGCACATGGGCCTGCTGCTGTTGGAGCGCATCCCCGCGGACCTCGGCAGCGAGGTCGAGGACGAGGGTTCGACGTAGGCGCCAGCGATACCCGACCTCGCCGCCAAAGCTCCACGCGTCTTGCGACTGCGCCCGAGTGTCGCCTTCCTCCGGATCGAGGAGCCAGCCGGTGTAGTTCTCCTCGAGGCGAAGCGTGCGGTAGCCACCGAACGCAGACACGGTCACGGCGTGCGCACGCCGACGCACGCGATACTCCGCCGCGAGGATGGCCCTTCCGGCGCTGCCCTGATTCGTCGGATCGTAGGCATCGTAGAAGCCGATCTCGCCTGCGGTGACGTCCTCGTTACGGAGCGCTCCGGGCAACTCGAACTGCCCATAGCCGCCGGCGCACCAAAGCGCGAGGGCGCCGTGCGTTGGAGAATCGAGCGCGCGCACCTGGGCGGTCACGGCTCCGCGGGCGACCCCGCGGCGATGCCCAAATCCGGGATCGTAGACCGCCTCGAGCCCTAGAAAGCTCGACCCATCGCGATCGTCGGGGGAGAAGGTGAGGAGACCGCGCTGCCGCCCCGTCGTCCCGAGCGTGTACGCTGTGCGCAACCCACGGTGCTCTGGCGCGATCCCCAGGCGATAGTCGGCCGAGCCCGCCATCGCGAACGCGCCTTGCTCGAGGGTGAACGGACCCTTCGTCACGATGACGGCCGCGATCGTCTCGGGGATGAGGAAGCCGAGATCCAAATATCCCTGGCCGTGCACGTTCGACCACTCGTTGATCGGCACGCCACCCACCACGATTTCGAAGTCGGCGCCGTGCGTGGCATCGAACCCCCGCAAGAAATACTGCTGGCCCTTCCCCTCGCTGCCGTGCTGCACGAGTGTGACGCCGGGGACGAGACGGAGCGCGTCTTCGGCCGTCCGATACGGGACCGCTTCGAGTTCGCGGGATGTCACCATCGTCGTCGACGCGGTCGCCGGAGGGACGTCGTGCGCCGCGACGTTCACGACGACGTGGGCTTGCGGCACGGTCTCCGAGGACGCATCGCTCGGAGTGCCGGACGTTTCAGCGGCGCGCGCCAAGCGAGGCACGGCCCACAGCGTCAGCCAAACCGCCGCGCGAAGGTTCACGCGTCCACGTGGCAATGTCCTTCGCCGTCGACGTGCCCCAGCGTGCGCGCGAGGGCGAGCAACCACCCCCATAGATCGTGGACATGTCCCTCGCTGCCTGCATCGAGGGCACCGAGCCCGGTCGCCGCGAGTTCGCCTTGTTCCAGGATCGTGTCGCCGTTGGCATCCGCGTCCGCGAAATGCTGGAACCTCATCATCGGGCTCTCCGCCGCCACGCTGTCGTAGAACAGGTGATCGGCGTGAACGGTCACTTGGAACCGCCCCACACCGCCGGGGCGCACCTCGGTCGAGGACTCGCATCCGTGGTAGTGCGTGGGCTCCTCGAGCAACCATTGGAACGACCGTTGCTCGTCGCCGCGGCTCGCTGTGCCCACGATATCGATCCGTTGCAGCGTAAAGCTCGCCTGCGCGTGCCGGCCCTCGGGGACCTCGACCTCGCCGAGCTCCTGGCCGAGCCCTCCGGTGGCGATCGCGACGTCGACGCTCGCGGCCGTCACGACGAGCGTCGAGCCGACGACGACCTCCGACACATCGACCGTGAACCGGTCGAACGCGACCGACCAGCCATCGGCGAAGGCGGTCGCTGGGATCCCGTCTTCGATGAACGACTCCCCGTAGGCGGTGGCCTCGAGCGTGCCGGACTCGGCCTCACAGGCCATGGTCATGACGGAAACGAGGGCGAGCGTAGACGAGCGAATGATCGGATGCATCGAGATCCTCAGAAGTCGGAAGTACCTAGGATTTCGTAGTGGTCGTGGGTCATCAGCGTACGGCGCAACGCATAGGCGGCCTCGACGACGGCCGGTTCGGACGCTTCGGGGACGAGCGTGAGCACACCGTCCCCGTCGACATCGAGCGCGCCAAAATCGATCCCGTCGAACAAGGTGTCGCCCTCGAGGGGATCTTCCGTGACGAGCCGAAACGCGAGCTCGGACGGCACCTCCAAAGTGACCGAAACCTCGAACGGAATCCCCACGAGCAAGCGATCGGGCGGCGCGGTCATGACGGCCTCGAAGACGATGCTGCGGCCACCCCGAGTCGCGATCCCCCGCACCATCCCCGTAGTCCCCTCGCGCCCGGCCGTGACGGAGTCTTCTGGACCCGAGAAACCGAAGGTGAAGTTCGCGCTCGCGTAGTCGCCCACGAGCAAGGTGGCGGGTGCGAGGCGTTGGACCTGCCCCGGGCGCCACTGCAGGTGAAACTGCCCGAGGAGCTCCCCCGTCACGTCCCCCTCTTGCGAGTGCCCAGGATGCGCGTACGCGGCCGGGATGATCGCATCCCACAACGCCGGCCAGAGCGCGCGCGTGTGCATTTCCCCAGCGCGCGCGAACTCGAAGTCCACGACGACGAGCTCGGCTTCGGCCACCTCGACGAGGTAACCGAGATCGTTCGTCACGGGGAGCAGACCGCTGGAGTCGACGACCAGATCGATCGCGACGCGCGGGACCTCCGTAGGTTGAGCACAGCCAGCCGAGGCCACGGCACCGAGGAGGGAGGTACGGCAAACGGCGCGCATGTGAACGGTTGGCCCCGAAGCCCTTACTAACGGTCAGGTGATGGGGTGTCAACGCCGCTGCCTTGCGCATGGGGAGGATCACCCCACGGTGGGCAGCCACGGGCGACCAGGATCGCCCCACGCGATCGTAGCTTTCCCCGCGAACCCGCTCGAGATGAGTTGGCACTCGCCTTGCGACACCGCGCGGCTAGCGATGTTCGAGCTCTCGCCTTGCCACCTCATCGACACGCTCCACGCGGGGAACGCCCGCCACGTCTGCAGCCGCGCCCGGTATGCTGCGACCGACGAGCACGCGGACCTCGAAGAGACGCGTCCGCTGGCGCTGGTGCTCGCGTGTTCCGACCTCGGAATCCCCCCTTCGTCTTTGTTCGACGTCCGACCCGGCGAGCTGCTCGTCCCGCAGAGCGCCGCGATCACGGTCGATGACGGCGTCCTCGCCACCGTCGCCTTCGCGCATGAGTTCCACGGGATCGACCTCGTGATCGTTCTCGGTCACAGCCCTTGTCGGGTGTTCCGCGCGTGTGCAGGCCAGGCCTGCGGCGCCCTCAGCCGCGAGGTCGACACCTCCCTGCGGCAAAGCCGTCGCGCGACGCCCCCCGAGAAGGTCCACACGGCACGCATGGCCGCACTGCTTCGGACGAAGATCGCGGGACTCGGTCCGATCCATGTCGCCAGCGCGCACGTCGACGAAACCTCGCGCTGGGTCGAGTTCCTCTGAGGTCGCTTGCGGACCTCAGAGAGGCTGTCCCCCGCGGACAGTGCGCAAGCTTTCGGTCCAACGCGTAGCATGCACCTGCACCGCGGTCTATGGTTGACCCGCGATGCGGTTCGTTCGAGGGTTTTCTTCCGCGGTCAAGCTGTTGCTTGCCGCCCTCGTCGTCGTGGCGGTCGGGCTCGTATGGTTGGCCTCGGTCGCGCTGCCGTGGGCGCTCCTGCGGGGGAACGCAGAGCTTCCAGCGTGGGCTCCCTGGGCCGCGAGCGCTGCCGTGTTTCCGGTCGTGCCCCTGCTCTGGCATGCGCTCGCCGAACGTCGGATGAGCGGCAAAACCTTGCTGCGACGCCGCGACCGCTTGGTGTTGCGTGCGGTCGCCGTCGCCGGGCTCTCCACCGCGGGGTTGTGCGTCGGGGTGCCCACGCAGGTGGGGGCGCAATGGGATGCCGTGCGGACCCTTGCGCGAGCACATCTGCCTCCCGCCATCCTCGATTGGCTGTCCGCCGTCGTCCCGGCGCGCGACTTGGTGGCGTACGCCCCCCGCGACGCCACATGGGTGGTCGTCGGGGACCTTCGAGAGCTTGACGACTCCTGGTTTCGGGACTCGGAACTGCGCTCGCCTGAGCTCGAGGCGTGCGGCGTCTCGCTCACACAAGGCCGGACCATGTTCGCCTTGGGCACCACGTCCGCAGGATCCGTCCAAGACGCGATGCTCGCCGTCCAGGCCGATGGCCTCGGCCGCGATGCGGCGCGTTCGTGCCTCTCAGAGGCGCTCTCGCGCGAGACCGAGGGGGCCCTGCGCTTGGAGTGGAACGCGGCCGAGGACGGGGGCTGGCACGGGCTGCGCCTCCACTACCGCGATCCGCAGAGCGGTCGCACGAGCACGATGGACACGTCGGTGTTCGTGGCGGATGCCGACACGCTGATCGCGGTCACACCGTCTTGGAAGGATGCCGCGATCGCTGCGCTCGCGGGCCGTGGCTCCGCCAAAGACGGGGCCCTGCGGACTCCACTCGCCCGAGTGTCCACGGATACGCCGTTCTGGGGCGTCGCGGCCTACACCGTGGGAAGCACCAAGGTCGACGCTGGAGGCAGCATCGAGTTCGTGGGGGATACCGTGCATTGGAACGCATCGGCCGATACCGGCGACCTCGACCAGGCGCGAGCGCTCGAGCGCGAGCTCGCGACCGCCAAGGAGTACTTCACACGTTGGACCACGGCCACGTCGTGGGTGGCGTGGGGTGAAGGCGACGCCTGGCAGCTCGGGCTCGAGGTGCATCGCGACGAGACGCTCGTTCGTGCCGACTTCGTGGTGGGACGAGAAGCCCTCCTGCGCGTGATCGTGCTCGGCGCCCTCGCGCTCTGAGCCCAACATGAAGGCGCCATTACACTTGTGGCCATCGTTTCCGCGCACTTCGACCGCAAGGAAACCACTCACGCTTGGTCAACTTTCGAGACGTTCGCGTGTCGATCAGACGTGCAACCCCTCGATACCGAAACCCACGTCCCCATTTCCCGAGGCGATCAACTGATCTCCCTCGTGTGCGAAGTCGTTCGGGCGGAGTGCTCGCTGACGCCCATGGAGCTTGAAGTCGCGCGCATGCGGATGCTCGGTTGGCCGCGACACCAAATCGCTCGGCACATGGGACGCTCGATGCATACGATCGACTCGCACCTCAAGGCCGTGCGCCGGAAGCTAGGATCGGGATCGGCGACGGCGTTGTTCAAGGCTGCGGTCGAGTCCCTCAACCGCAAGACCAGCGGTGTGCCGCCCACGCAGTGACGCGAGTGGCCGCCCCACGAGCGTCGCGACCCGCGGGTTGGCAGGAGATTCCCCACCCGCGCGAGCGCTGCCGCGAGCTGCTACGCTCCCGCCGTGGACTCCCTCCAACGCGGAATTAGCGCCAACCAGGAGATTCGGGTCGTCAGCGCGATCACGACCGAGGTCGTGCGCGAGGCGTGTCAGCGCCACCAGCTGCGGGGAGCGGAAGCGATCATTTTGGGTCGGGCGCTCACGGCGGGCTGTTTGCTCGCCACGCTCACCAAGAACGACGACGAGCGGGTGCGCTTGCAACTGAGCGGGGACGGCCCGTTGGGTCGTATGCTCGTGGATGCGCGAGGGAACGGGGATGTCCGCGGCTGCTTCGGAGACCGCCCCCAGGTGGTCCCCGACGCGATCGAGGTGGACGGGCGCACCCGCGTCGGGCACCTCGTGGGCCAATCGGGCCGCATGGTGGTCACGCGCGATCTCGGCCTCGAACAGACGTATCAAGGCGTGGTCGAACTCGCGACGGGGGAGATCGACCGCGATGTGGAGCGCTACCTCGAAGAGAGTGAGCAGCTGCCGTCCCTCATGGCGTGCGAGGTCCTGCTCGACGGGAACGAGGCCGTCTTCCGGGCGGGCGGAATCTTGTGCCAGACCTTCCCGGAGATCGGGCGCCACCAACTCGACGCGCTGCGCGAGAACCTCCACGGCCCCGGCTTCGCTTCCTTGCTCGCGCGCGACGGCGAACCGGACGACCTGATGGGGTTCGTCCTCCGCGGCGGAGCCTTCAAGTCCATGACGGGGATCTCGTTGCAGTTTCGCTGCAATTGCGGTCGTGAACGCGCCCTCTCGGTCGTCTCCACGTTGGGCGCCGACGACCTCGAGCAACTCGCCGAAGAGCAAGAACACACCGAGGTGAAGTGCTCGTACTGCGGGCGCGGCTACCTGCTCGGTCGCGACGACCTCCTCGACCTCGCAGCGCGACTCCGGCGCGAACACAACTAGTGCCCCGACCGATGAATTCTGACCTTGTATGACGCCGTTCCCGTCCACCATCCCGGCGTTGCTCATCGGTCTCGTATGGCTCGATACGCTCTCTCTTCGCGTCTTGGCCTGGTGGACGCTAACAGCGTCCTCCAAGGTCAGAATTCATCGGTCGGGGCACTAGTGCCATGGCGCCTCGGCGATTCCGGGTGACCCCACAAGAAGAGGGGATGTCGCTGGCACAGTTGCTCGTCCGGCGTTTGGGTGTCGGCCTCGAGGATGCGCGCAATCTCGTTCGTTCGGGCGGTGTGTACCTCGGTCCATCGCGCGTTCGGATACCGTCGGCGCGCGTCACCCAAGGGCAACGCGTGAGCGCATACGTCGAACAGACGGAAGCGCGGGAACCACTCGAACCGCTCCGCGTGCTCCATCGTGATCCCGACTTCGTCATCATCGACAAGGTCGCGGGCATGCCGGTCGCAGCGACGCGCGAACAAGCGTCATTTTCCGTCAGCGAGGCCGTACGCACGCTCCTCCAGCGCGAGGGCGTCGTCCGCCCGTACGTCGGGGTGGTCCATCGGCTCGATCAGGGTGCGACGGGTCTGGTCCTCGTCACGACGCGCGCGGCGATCAACCCGAGCCTGCATCGGCTGTTCACCGAGCACAGGATCCACCGGACGTATCGGGTCCGAGTCCGCGGAGCGGCGCCCGCGGAGCAGCACTGCCGCGCGCCGATCGTGGAGCTCGGGGACGGTCGCGGTGTCCGCGTGGCTGCGTCGCTTCAAGAAGCCGGGGCGAAGCCTGCGGAAACCCTTTTCGCGAGCTTGTCCCCGCGAGTCTCCATGCCGGGGACCTCGTTGCTGGAGGTCCGTCTCATGACGGGTCGCACGCATCAGATCCGGGCCCATGGCGCGAGCCTGGGCCACCCCGTCGTGGGCGACGCTCGCTACGGCGGCACCGCGGAGGCCGACACCGCGCTGCACCTCCACGCCTGGCGGCTCGAGTTCGATCATCCAAACTCGGGCGCTGCGATTCGCGTGGAAGCCCCGCTTCCCGCTTGGGCGGAGGCATCCATCGATCTCGAATCGCGTCAGTAGCGCCTCTCGTTCCGTTCGCCTGCGGCAATCCGGTGCTACCTTGCGTGCCGTGCAAAGACCGCTCGTGATCGTGATGTTCGCCGCGGCGCTCGGGTGCGGACAGTCGTCCGCGGAGGTGCCCGGGGCCGAACTTGCCGCGCGCGCGCAGCAGACCACCGCCGAGGTCGGCAAGGAGCTCTCCGCCGTCGCGCAGGCGTGGATCGCCGGGTTCGAGCCGCGCTCGGCGATGGACACCTTGATGCGCGCGGGACGAACGGTGACTCCGACTGCCGTCGCGCTCGGTGAAGCGTTGTCCTCCGCCGTCGACTCGGATCACGTGGTCGAGCCGATCTATCGGGAGCTGACGCCCGAGGACATCGCGGCCGTCGACGCAGCGATCGGGGACCTCCCACGTGTGGAGGTCGTCGACGGGGTGACGGTCGGATACAAACAGCTCGATGAGCTCTCGCTGGAGCGCTACCACGAAGAGCGCGGATACCTCGTGGTCTGGCGCACGGAGAATCGGATGATCGGCCTGCTCTACCGCTCCTCGAAGACGATCGATGTCGACGCCCTCATCGCCCTCACCCCCCGGCTCATGAAGGTGACCTCTTCGACCTTGGAGGCCATCCGATGAACCGCAAAACGATCTACGCGACGCTCGCGTTGCTCGGATCCGGCGCGCCGCTCTCCGGGGGCTGCGACGGACCCAAAGAAGTGCCTCCAACCAAAGCCAAGGCCGACGCCAAAGCGGACACAAAGGCCGACGCCAAGGCGGAGATGTCGTGCGCGCCCGGAGCCTGCGGCGGCGAGGGCAAGTGCGGAGGCAAGGCCCCCAAGGAAGAGGAAGAGGCAAAACCCTGAACCGGATCTCCCTAGGGGCCTTGCTGGCGGACGCGCTGCCTCCTGGCACCGCGCCCGACTACGTGCAGTGCGGTCCTGCGACCGAAGTCTCTTCGGTCTCGGCCGACTCGCGCGCCGTGCCTCCCGGAGCGGCTTTCATCGCGGTGCCCGGCACGACGCACGATGGACATGCGTTCCTCGCCGATGCGGAGCGAGCCGGCGCCGCCGTCGTGCTGCTGCAACGCGGACGCCCTTGCAGCCCCACGGTGCCGCAAGTCTGGTTGCCGGACACCGCGGCTGCGCTTCCACAGATCGCGGCCAACGCGTTCGGGCGCCCCGCAGACGCCCTCGCGCTCGCGGCGGTCACGGGGACGAACGGCAAGACGACCACCGCCCACTTGGTCGGCGCGATGCTTCGGCAGGCGGGGCGCGCCTATGTCCGCCTGGGGACGACCGGCAACTGGATCGTCGACCACGAAGGACCGGCGGCCCTCACCACGCCCTTCCCGTTGGAGCTGCACGGGACCCTCGCCGGCGCCGTGGCTCGCGGGGCACGGTTTGGGGTCATGGAGGTCTCGTCGCATGCGCTCATGCAAGACCGCGTCGCGCCTCTGCGTTTCACCGCCGCCGGGATGACGAGCTTCAGCCAAGACCACCTCGACTTCCACGGCTCGATGGAGAACTACCTCGAGGCCAAGCTTCGACTCGTTCGGGGCTTCCTCGCCCCGGGGGCGCTGACCGTCGCCGCCATCGACAGCGACCCGGCGATGCTGCGCTTCGTCTCGGAGTCGGCCCTCCACGGCGCGACGGCTTGGCGAGCGAGCCAGACGGCGCCCGAGGCCGAGATCCGAGCGCGGGACATCACGTTCGGCGCCCACCGGACGACCGCCAGGGTCGAGACCCCAGTGGGGGCCTTCGATCTCAGCTCGCCGCTCCTCGCCCGATACAACCTCGACAACATGCTCGTGGCCGTGGGCCTCGCGATCGGTTTGGGCGTCGCGCTCGAGGACATCGCCGCCGCCCTGGTCCATGCGCAAGGTGCCCCCGGAAGACTCGAACGGGTGAGCGTCGAAGGGCGTCCGGGTCCTTCGGTCGTCGTCGACTACGCGCACACCCCGGACGCGGTCGAACGCGCGATCGCAGCGGTTCGCGCCGTCGCCCGCGGGCGCGTGTTCGTGGTGCTCGGTTGCGGTGGTGACCGCGATCGCACCAAGCGCGCACCCATGGGCCGCATTGCCGCTCACGGGTGCGACCGCTTTTGGGCGACCTCCGACAACCCCCGCAACGAAGATCCGCGGGCGATCCTCGCGGACATGGTCGCCGGAGTCGCGCACGCGGATCGGGCGAAGGTCATCGTGCAGCCCGACCGCGCGAAGGCCATCGAGCAAGCGATCGCGCTGGCGTTGCCCGAGGATTGGGTCCTCATCGCCGGCAAAGGGCACGAGGACTATCAGATCATCGGTACCCGACGGTTTCCGTTCGACGATCGAGAGCACGCACGACGCGCCCTCTCGTCGCGAACACCGCCTTAGACGACCGTACGACTGCGGGTTGCACGCGGCGACACGGGTGAAAAGGCACCCTCGGGCGTACGTTCTCTGGAGGGAACGCACGCCCTTCGCCGCGTCATTCCGGAAGGTCCACCACGTCCGAATCGCTCGGTCGAAGCTTCGCGAATTCGTCGCGAATCGTCGAGGATCGCTGCGCAGAAGCCAATTCTCAACGTCGTCCGAGCTCCGACCCAGGGCTTCACGAACCTACCTATCGGTGGAAATTCCCTTGAGTGCCCGCACACGGGGCCAAGCCACGGGACAGATCTCCAGAGTGCGCGCTGCCCGGCCGGCTTGATGATCCGGACGAGGTGTGACGATGATGCTCGCCCGCCCATGGAGGACCAGATGCAACGTCGGACCGCTCGTCCTGATCCCGTCGGCTTGTACAGCCCCGAGATGGACCGTGATTCCTGTGGAATTGCGTTCGTCGCGAACATCAAGGGCGAGAAGTCCCGTGAAATCGTCACCCAAGCGCTCGATGTCCTGAATCGACTCGACCACCGAGGCGCGTGTGGGTGTGACCCCGACACGGGCGACGGCGCGGGGATCCTGGTTCAAATCCCCCACCGGTTCTTCAAGCGCCTCGGCCTCGAGATGGGCTTGGACATGCCGCGCCGGCGCCGATACGGCGTGGGGCAGCTCTTCTTGCCGCCCGACCCCGAGGCGCGGCGCAAGTGCGAAGAGGTGTTCGAGGCCGTGGTCGCCGAGGAGGGCCAGCGCGTCCTCGGTTGGCGCGACGTCCCCATCGACGATCGCTATGTCGGGCACGTCGCCAAGCAACGTCTCCCCGCGATCCGCCAGATCATCATCGCCCGCCGGCGCGTGGTCCCGACCGAGTTCGAGCGCAAGCTCTACGTGATTCGCAAGCTCGTGGAACGGCGCATCCGGGCGCTCGGCATCGATCCCGACGGCTACTTCCACGCCGCGAGCCTCTCGACCGAGACGATCGTCTACAAGGGGCTCCTCAAGACGGATCAGCTGCCCAACTTCTATCGCGATCTTTCCGCACCGGATTTCGTGTCCGCGATCGCGATGGTGCACTCCCGCTTCTCCACCAACACGTGGCCGACGTGGGACCTCGCCCAGCCGTTCCGCAGAATCTGCCACAACGGCGAGATCAACACCGTTCGCGGCAACTGCAACTGGATGAGCGCGCGCCGCTCGATGCTGCGCTCGGCCAAGTTCGGCGGCACGATCGAACGGCTCGAGCCCATCATCGATCCACGCGGCAGCGACTCGTGCCGCTTCGACAACATCTTCGAGCTCCTGCACCTCGGCGGGCGCTCCTTGCCCCACGCCATGATGATGATGATCCCCGAGGCGTGGGAGAACGACGACCTGATGGACCCCGCGCGCCGGGCGTTCTACGAGTACTCGTCGGCGCTCATCGAGCCGTGGGATGGTCCGGCCGCGATCGCGTTCTCCGACGGCCACATCGTCGGTGCCACGCTGGACCGCAACGGCCTGCGCCCGGCTCGCTATGTCATCACGGACGATGACCGCGTCATCTTGGCCTCGGAGTCCGGCGTGCTCGACATTCCGCCGGAGAAGATCGTTCGCCGCGGCCGCCTGCAGCCCGGGCGCATGTTCATCGTCGACACACGAGAACAGCGGATCATGGACGACAACGAGGTCAAGAGCGACATCGTTGGCCGGTACCCCTACAAGCGCTGGCTCGACAAGAACCAGTTCAGCGTCGACCAGCTCCCGCTCGCGGAAGGCCTCCCGCACATCACGGGCACCGAACTGCTCACCCTCCAGCGCGCGTTCGGCTACACCGATGAAGACGTCCGCATCATCCTCGAGCCGATGGCGGCCGAAGGCAAAGAGCCCACGGGCTCCATGGGCAACGACGCCGCGCTCGCCGTGCTGAGCGATCAAGCGCCGCCCCTGTTCGACTACTTCAAGCAGCTGTTCGCGCAGGTCACCAATCCCCCCATCGATCCGATCCGCGAGGCGCTCGTCATGACGCTCGTGACCGCGATCGGCGGAGGTTCGAACACCTTCGACGAGACGCCCGAGCAGTGCCATCAGCTGGTCATCCCGGGCACGCTGCTGACGGACGCCCAACTCGCGAACATGAAGGACATCCGCGAGGGGATCTTCGAGACCGAGACCCTCTCGCTCCTCTACGACGTCGGCTCCGGACCGCAAGGCCTCGCCGACGCGGTCGAGCGCCTGTGCGCGGCGGCGGTCGAGGCCATCGACGAGGGCTACAACATCCTCGTCTTGAGCGATCGCGGTGTGAGCCCCCAAAAGGTCGCGATTCCGTCGTTGCTCGCGGTCGCGGCCGTGCACCACCACCTGATTCGCGAAGGTACCCGGCTGCGCGCCGGTCTCGTGGTCGAAACCGCCGACGCGCGAGAAGTCCATCACTTCGCGCTGCTCGTCGGCTACGGGGCCGCGGGGATCAACCCCTATCTCGCGCTCGCGACCGTGCGCGAGTTCGCCAACACGGGGATCGTCAACGTCGAGCCCGAGCAGGCAGAAGCCAACTTCATGAAGGCGATCGACAAAGGCCTGCTCAAGGTCATGTCGAAGATGGGGATCTCCGCCCTCGCCTCTTACCGCGGCGCGCAGATCTTCGAGGCCGTCGGGCTCAACAAACAGCTCATCGACCGCTACTTCTCGGGCACCCCGTCGCGGATCGGCGGCATCGGCATCCAAGAGCTCGGCGTCGAGGTGATCGAGCGCCATCGCCGAGGATTCGGACCTTCCGTCGATCTCGGGTTCACCGAGCTGCCCACGGGCGGCGTGTACCAGTGGCGGCGCCGCGGCGAACGCCACATGTGGAACCCCGCGACGATCGCCAAGCTCCAACACGCCGTGCGCACCGACGACAAGGCTGCGTTCGTCGAGTACTCGCAGCTCGCCAACGAGGAGGCCGCCTCGGCCTCGACGATCCGCAGCTTGCTCGAGTTCGTCGAGCTCGAGGAGTCCATCCCGCTCGAGGAGGTCGAGTCCGCCCTCCAGATCGTCAAGCGCTTCTGTACCGGCGCGATGTCGTTCGGCTCGATCAGCGCCGAGGCGCACGAGACGCTCGCCATCGCGATGAATCAGATCGGCGGCAAGTCGAACTCCGGTGAGGGTGGCGAAGAAGAAGCTCGGTTCCAGCCACTCCCCAACGGCGACGACCGCAACAGCGCGATCAAGCAGGTCGCCTCAGGCCGGTTCGGCGTGCACATCCACTACCTGCAGAACGCCCGCGAACTGCAGATCAAGCTCGCGCAGGGAGCCAAGCCCGGCGAAGGCGGCCAGCTGCCGGGGCACAAGGTCAGCGAGCGCATCGCTGCCGTCCGCTGTTCCACCCCCGGCGTCACGCTCATCTCGCCGCCGCCGCATCACGACATCTACTCCATCGAGGACCTGGCGCAGCTCATCTACGACCTCAAGGTCGCCAACCCTGCCGCCAGGATCTCGGTCAAGCTCGTCAGCGAGATGGGCGTCGGCACGATCGCGGCCGGCGTGTCCAAGGCGCGGGCTGGAGCCGTCATCATCGCCGGCGATACGGGTGGAACGGGAGCCTCTCCGCTCTCGTCGCTGCGCCACGCGGGCCTGCCCTGGGAGCTCGGCCTCTCGGAGTCTCAGCAAGCGCTCGTTCAAAACGACCTGCGCGGGCGCATTCGCCTGCAGGTCGACGGTGGCTTCCGCACCGCCCGCGACGTGGCCATCGGCGCGCTGCTCGGGGCGGAAGAGTTCGGGTTCTCGACCGCACCGCTCGTGTCGCTCGGCTGCATCCTGCTGCGCAAGTGTCACCTCAACACCTGCTCGGTCGGGATCGCGACTCAGGACCCCGAGCTCGTGGAGCGCTTTGCGGGCGAACCTGCCCACGCCGTGCGCTTCTTCATGATGATCGCGGAGGGCCTGCGCGAGATCATGGCAAAGCTCGGCTTCCGCACCATGGAAGAGATGGTGGGGCGCGTCGACAAGCTCCGCCCACGCCGCGACATCGCGCACTGGAAAGCCTCGATGGTCGATCTCGAGGCGATCCTGGCACAGCCGACGGCGCCGGCCTCGGTCGCGCGCATCTGCGTGACGCAGCAGGACTACAAGCTCGAGGAACACCTCGACGTCCAGCTGATCCCGCAGTGCACACGGGCCATCGAACATGGGGATCCCGTGCGGCTGACCTCCAAGATCCGCAACGTCGACCGCACCGTGGGTGCCATGCTCAGTGGCGAGATCGCCAAACGGCACGGCGGTAGCGGACTCCCCAAGGACACGATCGTCGTGAAGTTCAACGGCACCGCGGGGCAGAGCTTCGGCGCGTTCCTGAGCCATGGCGTCACGTTCGCCCTCGAGGGCGACGCGAACGACTACGTCGGCAAGGGCCTCTCGGGTGGCCGCATCGCCGTATTTCCCCCGAACAACTCTCATTTCGTGGCGGAGGAGAACATCATCGTCGGCAACGTCGTCCTCTACGGCGCAACCGGTGGTGAGCTCTACGCGGCCGGGATCGCGGGAGAGCGCTTCGCGGTGCGCAACAGCGGTGCCCGAGCCGTCGTGGAGGGCGTCGGAGATCATGGCTGCGAATACATGACGGGCGGCGTGGTCGTGGTGCTCGGCCAGACGGGCCGCAACTTCGCCGCGGGCATGAGCGGCGGCTTTGCGTTCGTCCTCGATGCGGACGGAAAGTTCCGCAAGCGCTGCAACCAGGAGATGGTGGGCCTCGAGGGCGTCATCGACGAAAGCGACATCGACCTGCTACGCGGCATGGTCGAGGCGCACGTCGAACACACGGGCAGCCAACTCGGGACGAGGATCCTCGAGAACTGGGACCTCTACCTCACGCGGTTCGTGAAGATCATGCCGACCGAGTACCGCCGCGTGCTGCAGCGCCGCGCGGAGCTCAAGGCCCAGCAACGGCAGAAGCAAGTCCAACCCCAAACCCATTTGAGCGTCGTCGAAGGGAGCTGATTCATCGCGATGGGCAAGAGCACAGGTTTCAAAGAGTGGAGCCGCAAGGGCGCCCCTCGACGCGCCGCAAAACTCCGGATCCTCGATTGGAACGAGATCTATCTCGATCGGACAGAAGAGCAGTCCCGCGCTCAGGGCGGACGTTGCATGGATTGTGGCATCCCTTTCTGTCAGCAGGGTTGCCCGCTCGGCAACCGTATCCCTGACTGGAACGACTACATCTACCGCGACCGCTGGCAAGAAGCCCACCGCGCGCTCGAATCGACGAACAACTTCCCGGAGTTCACGGGGCGCCTGTGCCCGGCACCTTGCGAGGGAGCCTGCGTCCTCGCGATCAACGACGATGCCGTCACGATCGAACAGATCGAGCGCGAAATCATCGAGCGTGCCTTCAAAGAGGGATGGGTGGAGCTCCACGTCCCGAAGGAGACGACGGGCAAGAGCGTCGCCGTCGTGGGTTCGGGACCCGCAGGCATGGCCGCCGCGCAGCAGCTCCGCCGCGCGGGACACGACGTCACGCTTTACGAGAGAGACGATCGGATCGGCGGCCTGCTCCGCTACGGGATCCCCGATTTCAAGCTGGAGAAGCACATCATCGACCGGCGCCTCGAGCTCATGAGCGCCGAGGGCGTGAAGTTCAAGCCCGGTGTCGAGGTCGGCAAAGACGTGTCTTGGACCGACCTCCAGGCTCAGCACGACGCGATCGCCATCACGATCGGCGCCCAAAAGGCGCGCGACTTGCCGATCCCCGGCCGTGACCTCGGCGGGATTCATCTCGCCATGCACTACCTCACCCAGCAAAACCGCACCGTGGCCGGCGACGACGTCCCCGGCAAGATCGACGCGCGCGGCAAGCGGGTCGTCGTGCTGGGTGGCGGAGACACGGGCTCCGACTGCGTCGGTACGGCCCATCGTCAGGGTGCCACCTCGGTCACGCAGATCGAACTCCTCCCCGCGCCTCCCGATGGTCGCGAGTCCGCCAACCCGTGGCCGCAGTGGCCCATGATCATGCGGACCTCGTCGAGCCAGGAAGAGGGCGGTCAGCGCGAGTTCGCCGTCATGACCAAGCGCTTCGGAGGCGTCGACGGGCAAGTCAAGCAGATGCACGCGATCCGCGTGCATCCGGAACACGATGAGCGCGGAGGGATGCGCTTCGCGGAAGTCCCAGGCTCCGAGTTCATCATCGAGGTCGACCTCGTGATCCTCGCGCTCGGGTTCGTCAGCCCCGTCACGGACTCGATCGTCGCCCAGCTCGGCGCGGCGACGGACGGCCGAGGGAACCTCAAGGTCGACAAAGAGTTCCGGACCTCGGTGCCCGGCGTCTACGCGGCAGGAGATGCTTCGCGCGGCGCCAGCCTCATCGTCTGGGCGATCTCGGATGGCCGTGAAGCGGCGCGCACCATCGATGCCGACCTCACGGCGGCCCGCGCTCGGCTGCCCACCCGCGGGGCGAACTACGCCTTCGGCGGACGCTAGAGCAGAAGACCGCGGTCCTTAGTCCGAGCGCGCGCCCACGCGCTCGGACAGCCGCTGCACGAGTCGCTCGAGCCGCATCCCGCGGCTCCCCTTGATGAGCGCGACGCCAGCTGCCCCCGGTGGGCCCGCGGCCATCATCTGCTCGACGGCCGCGGCCGCGGCTTCGATGTCTTCGCCGCACGCGTGCACGGCGAGCCCCTGCGCCCCCGCGACCTCGGTGGCGGCAGCCGCCAAGGCTCCGAAGGCGATGAGCCCGTCGAGCCCCAGCTCGGCCGCCCATGCACCGACGTCCGCGTGGAGCTGCCGTTCCTGCGGTCCGAGCTCCAACATGTCTCCGAGGACGGCGATTCGAGGGCCCCCCGTCGCGTACGCGGCGACGCTCTCGAGCGCCGCACGAACGGATCCGGGGTTCGCGTTGTAGCAATCCGCGATCAGCACATGGTCGCCCCAAGGCACGAGCCGTCCACGATCGCCCACGGGCTCGACCTCCTCGAGGGCCTCGATCATCGCGGCGACCGGCACCCCCAAGAACTGCCCGACCGCGAGCGCCATCGTGGCGTTCCGCGCGTTGTGGGTCCCAAACAACCGCAGCCGAACGGTGAGCGCGGGGCCACCCCGAAATGCGATCTCGGCGCGGGTCCGTTCACCTTGCTCGACGCCGAGCAGGCGCACATCGGCTTCGGCTCCGGGACCACAACGCAGCACGTGGGCGCGCGGCAGATATTCCGTCAGCAGCGGCTCGTCGCTCGGGACCACGGCGAGCCCTTCGGTGGGCACGTATCGGAGAGGCTCGGCCTCGGCGGCCGCGATCGCGGCCAGCGTCTTCATGAACTCGAGGTGCTCGAGCGCGACGCTCGTGACGACGTGGATCGGCGCACGCACGATGGAAGCGAGATGATCGTTCTCCCCCGGAGCGCTCATGCCGAGCTCGAGGACCATCGCGCGCGGGTCGTGAGGCTCGCCGAGCAGGGTGAGCGGAACCCCGAGATGATTGTTGAGGTTGCCCTGCGTCGCGAGGACTGGAGCGAGGGTGCATCCGAGCACGGCCCCGATCATGGCGCGTGTCGTCGTCTTGCCGTTGCTGCCGCTGACCGAGACGACGGGTCCATGGAATTCGTCCCTCCGGCGGCGTGCCAACTGGGTGAGCGCTGCGAGCGTATCGGCGACGGCGACGACGGTAGCTGCGTGCGCCGGTAGGGTTCGTCCGCGCTGCCAAAGCACTGCCGCGGCGCCACCCTCGACCGCGGCGTCGACGAAGTCGTGTCCGTCTCGCGCCGCAACGATCGGGACGAACAAGCCGCCGGCGATCGGACGGCGGGAGTCGACGAACACGCCTGCGATTGGGCGCTCTGAGCGCCTTACGAGGTCACCTCCGGCGTGCACGGCGAGCAGTTCTGGGGTCCAACGCACGCCCCAGTCGATATCAAACCTCGGCCGACTCCGCTCGGTTCGCGCAGTACGCCGTTCTGGAGTTCGATCCGCATGCGTCGGTGTGTCGGCGGAAACGCGGTTCGACGAAAAAAAATGGCTACGCGGCCGCGCTGGACTTGGGGCAACGTATGAACAGTATGACGACGGTACGCGGCACCCTTTTGTTGGATCAGGGCTTTCAACCGCTGCACGTCATCCCCTGGCAGCGCGCGTTCTGCCTCGAGCTCCTGGGCAAGGTCGAAGTCGTGAGCCAACACGCGTGGGAGATCCGCACGATCACCATGCGCTACCCCGCGCCGGCCGTCGTTCGTTTGCTGCGCTCCGTCAAGGCGCGACCGCTCTACGTGCGGTTCTCGAGGGAGAACGTCTACCTGCGAGATCGCCACCAATGTCAGTACTGTGGGAAGACGTACCCTCCCACCGAGCTCACGCTCGACCACGTGATGCCGCGCTGTCGCGGCGGAAAAACCACCTGGAAGAACGTCGTGACCGCGTGCGGACCTTGCAACCGCAGCAAGGGGCGCGACACTCCCGACGAAGCGTCGATGCCGCTACGGGCAGCACCGCAACGTCCGCGCTGGTTGGCTCCGCGCGCCTTCCAACTCGAGGAGGAAAAACTCCCGGAAGCTTGGCGCGATTGGCTCAGCGCATGAGTTTCTTGCGTTCCGACGCTTGGGTGTGACACGAGTAAGTCTCCGAGGCTCGCCTTGATCTACACGCTGCTCTACCCGCTGAGCGCCCACTACGAGGCGCTCGGTTGGCTCAACGTCCTGCGGTACACATCCACGCGGATCATTGCGGCCACGCTGACGGCGCTGCTGCTGTCGCTCGTCCTCTACCCGTCCTTCATCCGCGCGCTACAGCGCATCCAGCTCGGCCAGGTCGTCCGCGAGGAAGGTCCCAAGTCGCACCTCTCCAAGCGCGGCACCCCCACCATGGGTGGGAGCCTGATCCTCTTCACCCTGATCATCCCCACGATCATGTGGGCGGACGTTCGCAACCCCTACGTCCTGCTCGCGACGCTCACCACCGCGGGCTACGGGATCATCGGATTCATCGATGACTTCCTCAAGGTGCGGAAGAAACACTCCGGAGGGATGCCGGGCAAGCTCAAGATCGTGCTGCAGATCGCGATCGCGGGCGCCGTGGTGCTCTACCTCTACAGCGGCGGCATCATGCCCGAGCACATCCGTTTCCGCCTCGCGGCACCGTTCATCGACTTCTACGACTCGGACCTCGCGCTCGCGCCTGCGCTCTACATCGCCTTCGGCATCTTCGTGATCGTGGGGGCCTCGAACGGGGTCAACCTCACGGACGGCCTCGATGGCCTCGCGATCGGCCCGGTCATCATCTCGGCCTGTACCTTCCTCATCCTCACGTACGCCGCCGGCACACTGATCGCCGGCTTCGACATCGCGCGATACCTCCACATCCCGCACGTGCCGGGCGTCGGGGAGCTCGCGATCTACTGTGGCGCGATGATCGGGGCGGGGATCGGGTTCCTTTGGTACAACACGTATCCGGCCCAGGTCTTCATGGGTGACGTGGGCTCCCTCCCGCTCGGGGCGGGGCTCGGCTTCCTCGCCATCGCGTCGAAGAACGAGTTCACGCTGCTCATCGTGGGTGGCATCTTTGCGCTCGAGACCGTGAGCGTGATCGTGCAGGTCGTATCCTTCAAGCTGACCGGCCATCGCGTGTTTCGGATGGCCCCGATCCACCACCACTTCGAGCTCAAGGGGTGGGCGGAGCCCAAGGTCATCGTCCGCTTCTGGATCATCAGTGTCATGCTCGCGCTCGTGGCCCTCGCGACCCTCAAGCTTCGGTGATGACCGAGATCCCACGTAACCCTTTGGTGATTGGCCTCGGACGCAGTGGCCTCGCAGCAGCGCGGCTCCTGCGAGACCTCGGCGCGCAGGTCCGCGTCTATGACCGGCGCGAGGCCGTCGAAGACCTCCCGAGCGGCGTCACGCCGTACCTCGGGAGCCCAGAGCCGCCAGCGGACGCCTTCTTGGGCATCGACGCCATGGTCCTCAGCCCCGGCGTACCGCCCACGAGCTTCCTCGCGCTCTGCCAGCGTCACGCGCCAAACGCAGCGATCCAGGGCGAGCTTGGCCTCGCGCTGTCCTTGCTCCCGCAACCGGGCCCCGTCTTGAGCCTCGTCACCGGGACGAACGGCAAGAGCACCGTCACCGCTCTGCTCGGTGAGTTGCTGCGGGCAGGCGGTCGCACGCCCTTCGTCGGGGGCAACCTCGGGGACCCTGTCGCGGAGTGCGTTCGCACGAGCCTCTGCGACGGCGTGCCTTGGCCCTCCGACTTCGTGCTCGAGTGTTCGAGCTACCAGCTCGAGACGATTCCACGCGTGCCCACGGCCGTGGCAATCCTGCTCAACGTGACCCCCGATCACATCGATCGCTACGCGTCGATGTCGGAGTACGCGGCCACGAAGGCCCGCATCTTCGGTGGCCTCGGCCCCGGAGACCTCGCCCTCCTGCTCGACGGCGACCCATGGACGGAGGCGCTCCTGCCTTCGGGCCCCCGCACGGAGCGGGTGGGCCGAGCCGGCTGTGCGTCGCTGGGTCCCAACGAGTCCCTGCTCGTCGGCGACGACCCGCCGATCCCCCGCGACGCACTCCGCTTGGCGGGCACCCACAACGCCGTCAATGCTCTGTTCGCGATCCGGGCCGCTCGCCACCTCGGCGTCTCGCAGGCGCAATGCCTGGCTGGCCTCGCGGCGTTCGATGGCCTCCCGCACCGCATGCAGCGGGTTCGGGAGCTCCGTGGTGTCACCTATTACAACGACTCCAAGGCCACCAACGCCGTGAGCGCAATCGCCGGTCTGCAGGGTCTACCTGCGCCGTTCGTGCTGATTGCCGGCGGCCAGAGCAAAGGCGACGATCTCGGACCGCTCGGTGACCTGCTCCGCCAACGCGCGCGAGCCGTCATTGGAATCGGCACCAGCGCGACCACCTTCGCGGCCCTGGCGAGCCCGGACGTCCCCGGGCACTTGGCCCCAGACCTCCCGGCCGCCGTCCGGCTCGCGCAGGAGCTCGCGCTGCCCGGCGACCTCGTCGTGCTCTCCCCCGCGTGCGCCAGCTTCGACCAGTTCCGGAGCTATGCGCACCGCGGCGAGGTCTTCGCGGCCTCCGTGATGGCGCTCTGAGAGATTCGCGGGTTTTTGGCTTCCGCGCGGTCCGCCCCCTACGCTCGCGGCGTGTCGGAAGCCCCCGCGAGCGCCACGGATGCCGTCGTCGATGAGCCCTCCTGCAGTCCTGCGCTCCCGATGGATCCGTGGCTGTTCTTCGCTGCCACCGCGCTCGCGTCGCTCGGGCTCGTCATGGTCTATAGCGCGGGCGCATGGTTCGGCTTCCAGACGTTCCATCGCTGGGAGTACTTCCTCGTGCGCCAGGCTGCTTTCCTGGCCGTGGGCTTCGTCTTGATGCTCGGCGTGAGCCGCCTCGACTACCGCGTACTCCGGCGCTTCGCTCCGCATCTCATGCTCGGTGCGATCGCGCTGCTCATCGCCGTGCTCTTCGTCGGACAAGAGGTCAACGGCGCGCGCCGGTGGATTCGCGCCGGTTCGGTCGGAATCCAGCCGAGCGAGATCGCGAAGACCACCCTCGCGATCTTCCTCGCCGCGACGCTCGCTCACCAGGGCGAGCGGATCAGGAACTTCAAGACCGGGTTCATGCCCGTCATCACGATCGCCGGGGTCACGATGCTGCTCGTGCTCCTCGAGCGCGACCTCGGGACGACGCTCTTGCTCGGCTTCTTGACGCTCCTCATGCTCTTCGTCGCCGGAACGCGGCTCTCCTACGTGGCCGCGGCGATCATGATCGCGGTCCCGGTGGTCTGGCAGCAGGTGTTCGGCGTCGACTATCGCCGCGGTCGAATCGAGGAGTTCCTCACGGGCGACGGCTATCAGGTCCAGCAATCGCTCATCGCGATCGGGAGCGGCGGTGGGTTTGGCCTCGGCCTCGGCCAAGGTCGCCAGAAGCTCGGCTTCCTGCCCGAGAACCACACGGACTTCATTTTGGCGACGATCGGGGAAGAGCTCGGCTTTGCCGGAATCTTGCTCGTCCTCGGGCTCTTCATGCTGCTCGTCTGGCGCGGAATGCTGGTCGCTGCGCGCGCGGGCGATCGGTTCGGAACCTACCTGGCCACGGGGCTGAGCGCCCTGTTCGGGCTTCAGGCGTGCATCAACATCGCCGTGGTGCTCGAGGTGATCCCTGCCAAGGGGATCACGCTTCCATTCCTGAGCTACGGGGGGTCGTCGCTGCTCGTGAGCCTGTCTTCGATGGGACTGCTGCTCGCGATCTCGCGGCAGCCCATGCCGTGGCGCGTCAGCGATCAACGTGGACGCGCGAGCCTCCCAGTCCGTAGCGCCGCCGTCACACCCCCGTCACCGCGAAATCGTCGACGCGCGGCTCCACCTGTCGAAGACGCCACCACATCCGCGGTCCAGCCCCTCGCTTGAGTCTGCGAACTGCCGTATGTTCCGCGGCACGATGCTGGAGCGTAAGAACTACCCGGAACTCGGCGACCCCGTCGGGCCGTACGTCCACGCCGTCGCGTCCAACGGCCTCTTGTTCGTCTCCGGCGTCACCGCGTTCGGGACCGCGGCCGCGCGCGGGAGCATCGAGCAGCAAGCGCGGGCTTGCTTCGCACAGATCGCACGAATTGCGACCGCCGAGCGCACGGACTTGGCGTCGCTCGTCAAAGTCACCTTATTCGTGACGAGCTTCGAGCACCTCGAAGGCCTACGGACCGCGCTGTTCGAGATCTACGGGACGGACGTCCCGGCGAGTTCCCTCGTTTGCGTCGCCGGCCTGTTCGCGCCGGAGCTCCTCATCGAGGTCGAAGGCATCTTGGCCCTGCCCTCGCGTTGAGGTGCAGCTACGCGACGGAGCTCATCCCTGCGGTGCTCGCGAGGTCGTCGCTCGGGATCACGAACCGGAACGTCGTGCCCGCGCCTCGGCGGCTCTCGACCTCGACCCTTCCCCCCATCGCCACGCAGGCCTCGTAGCACGCACTGACGCCCGTGCCTCTGCCCGAGATCTCCGTCGCGGCGGCCTTCGTCGACACACCGCCCGCGAAGAGGACGGCGCAAAGCTCCGCCTCCGTACCGGCGTCACGCCCGAGCGCGTGTGCCTTCGCCCGGATCGCATCCCAGTGGATGCCCCCACCGTCGTCCGCGATCTCCACGACGGTGACTTCGTCCGCAGTATAGGTTCGCAAAGAGAGCCTGCCCGCGCGCGGCTTGCCCGCCGCGATCCGTTCCTCTTCGCGTTCGATCCCGTGGTCCACCGCGTTGCGCAGCACGTGCACGAGCGCGGCCCAGAACGCAGCCCAGCGTTCGCGGTCCGTGCGGACGTCCCCACCATCGATCGAGATCACGAGGTCGCGCTTTCGCAAGCGTCGCGCGATGCCGAGGGCTTGTTCGGCCATGCGCCTCAATCTGGCTTCTGCGGGATCCCGCGCGAGCCAATCGAGACGCCGGAGAAGACCACTCCCGGACTCCCCTGTACGGACCGCGCGACGAAGATCGGACAAATCCTCGTGGGAGAGCTCGATCACGGACTCGCGAGCGCCGTCGGTCAAACGGCGAACCCGTTCGACGAACCCCGTCCACGCTTCGGCGATGCGATCGATGTCCTCCGCGCTCAGGTCGTCCGCGCTATCCACCATCTTGGCCTCGAGTTCGTGGCAGACCGCCGCGATCGACCCGAGTCCGTAGAGCGCACAACTACCCTTGAGGGTGTGCACCGCGCGAAACATTGCAGCCCGATCCTCGTTCGTCGCATGGAGCACATCGCCAACGAGCCGACTCGATTCGCTGAGGAACTCGAGCAACCCCGGTCGATCGTGCAGGAGATGCTGGAATACGACGAGCTGCTCGCGCTGATCGACCTCTCGCTGTGAGCTCTCCACCAGTTCGGTCACATTGGACACCACGAGCAGGACGCGCTCGAGCTGCCCCCCGTCCGACGAGATCGGCCGATACTCGAACTGGAAACACTTGCCTTCATGGTAGATCCGCTGGGGCAGCTGCCCCAAGACCACCGCCGCGGGCATGACACCTTCTTCGAGCTCGCCGAAGCCGAGCTCGATCCACTGCGCGGCGCGGGGATCGATGCCCTGCAAGACGCTCCAGAGTTCGCGCCCAGACTCTGCGGCAGGGAACCAAAGATCCAACTTCGCGGAGCGTTCCGCGGAGATGCGGCCGCGCACGTCCACCATGAACAGCGCCGCGTCGACGTTGTCTAGGACCGCCTGCATTTCGCGGGTCCGCATCGCGAGCTCACGCGTCCGATCCGCGACGCGCTCCTCCAGACGCTCATTGCTCGAAGCCAGCGCCTTGGCCGTATGCTGCAGACGAAGCAATACGAACGCGATGGCACCGAGCATCGAAAGACTGACGGTGTAGAGCGCGACCCGGTACATCCCTGCGCGCCGCTCTGCCTGCGCGAACACGTCATAGTAGATCCCCGCGACGGTCTCCTCGTGTTGGGCGACGGGTTCGTCGAAGATTTGTACGAGCAAAGCATCGACCTCGGGCTTGACCCGCAGGAGCCGCTCGATGTTGCGGACGAACGTCAGCACCCGGCGCTTGACCCCATGCGCCGCAGCCTGTTGCGCGGCCCGTGCGAGCGCGTCGACCTTCTCCCGGATGACGGGGGCATAGCTCTCGTCCGAGGTCAGGTTGTAGAGGAGCGCGAGTTGCAAGATCCCTTGCACCTCCTCGGCGAGCGCCCGGTCCCCGCCGGCCACCGCAGCGGCAGACACACCGGTGCCCGCCTCCGGTAAGTACCCAAGGAGCTCCTTGAGATCTGCGGTCCGATACTTGAAGGTCTCGATCGTCCGCTGCTTGCGGGTCACGGCGTCGCGATACCCCGCGACCGCGGAACGATAGGCTCGGGCGGAATCTTCAGCCAAATACATCGGCGGTACGCCGATGACGGCTTCCAGCTCCTCGATCCTCCGGTAGCTCCCGCGGACTGGGTCATAGGAGCCAATCAGCTGGAACCTCGCCCGCAAGACGTCCTGATTGATCGTGCGATCGAGGCCTCGCAGCTCCCTCAATGCGCTATCGACGCGCTGGTGAGCCTCCCGATCGACCCGCTGCATCTGTCGATAGAGCCACGTGGTCCCCCCGAGCACGAAGAGGGCCACGATCGCGACCGCAGCGCGAGATCGTGCCCACGAGCCCCACATGCTCTGGCGCGGGGGCTGGGCGATCGTCGTGCTCACGGGGCGTCGGATCCAACGACCGATCTCCGCCAAAGCTTGAGCGATGCGGGCGTCCGCGGACGATACCCTCAAGGATTGGACGGGTTGGCCGCTGTTCCGAGCATGCGCCCCGTTCCGACCGTTTGCCTGGCGCTTTGCCTGGTTCTCGCCGGAGGATGTGCCCGCTCGGCATCGGGTCAGGACGCGCCTCTTGGTTCGCAGGCCACCACGGAGCCCCGCTTGGTCGAGATGTTCTCCTGGTGGATCGCGCCGGGAGAAGTCGAGGCCTTGAGCGCACTCGTCGAACTCCATCAGCGTCGCCATCCCGAGATCCGGATGTTCAACGCGGCGTCCGCGTCCGGTCAGAACGCCCGCCAGGTTCTGACTCGCCGCTTGGCGGAGGACGATCCCCCCGACCTATTTCAGGGCAACACCCACGACTTGCGGGCGTTCGTCGAGGCGAATCCGGGTCGCTTGGAACCCCTGGACGTGCAGTTCGACGCGCTCGACCTCCGGAGCCGCGTGTTCCCCGAGGTCCTCGAAGACCTCACGATCGACGGCCAGTTGATGGCGATGCCCGTCAACCTGCACCGTGAGAACGCGCTATTTTACAACCGAGCGCTGTTCGATCGCTTTGGCCTCGCGCCACCCACAACGATCGAGGAGCTCTTGATCGCGTGCGAGACGTTGCAGGCGGGCGGCGTGGTTCCCATTGCGACCTCCCATCAGCGTTGGATCACGCGGATCATGTTCAACTCGATCGCCATGGGCGTGCTCGGCGGTGACCGCTACGTCCAAGTGTTCACCGGCGAGGAAGAGGTCCAAGGCTCCGGGCTGCGCGAGGCGATCGCGATCTTCTCGACCTTGCTCGAACACTACGTCAACCCCGACGCCGACGAGGCTGGGTTCGGCTGGACGCATGCTGCATCCGCCGTTTTCAACGGCGACGCCGCGATGTTCTTTCATGGCGACTGGGCCAAGGGGTACTATCAACAGCTCGGGTGGGAACCAGGGAGAGACTTCGGCGTGGTGGGAGCACCCGGTACCGCCGACGTATTCCTCTACGGCGCGGACGCCTTGAGCGTGCCCACGGGCGCCGCGAACGGAGGCGGAGCGCGCGCGTTCTTGGACACCGTGGCGTCGATCGAGGGTCAGCTCGCGTTCAACGCGATCAAGGGCTCGAGCTCGTTCCGCACGGACATCGACTCCGACACGCTCGACCCGCTTGCCCGTGAAACGCTCCGGGACCTCGAGCGTGCCCGCCACCGCCTCTTGGCGCGCAGCCGACCCGAGTGGGACGCGGCCTTCGAACGCTTCACCAAGGATAGGGACGAAGCCAAGTTCTACCAAAGCTTCGTCGACCACCCTCCACTGCGCGCGGCTAGCCGGCCATGAGACTGCGGATCTTGGCGACGAGATCCGCGGGTCTGAACGGCTTCTCGAGCGTGGTTACGTTGTTCAGTTGCTGGATCTGGTCGGTGAACGCCTCGGAGGCGTAGCCCGACATGAACATGATCTTGAGGTCGCCGCGGACCTTGCGAGCCCTGCGGGCGAGCTCGGGTCCGCTCAGTTCCGGCATCACGACGTCCGAGAGCAGCACGGTCACGTCCGGGTGATCGAGGAGGAGCTGAAGCGCGTGCTCCGGCGAATCCGTGGCCAGCACGTCGAACCCTGCCCGGCTGAGGGCTCGCTCCACCACGCGGAGTACCGGCTGTTGATCCTCGACCACCAACACACGACCAGCGCTTTGAGTGCCCTCAGCAGGTTCTTGCATCGCGACCTCGATCTCATGGGCGGCAGCCCGGGGTAATGAGATAGCAAACACGGTGCCTTCGCCGGGCTGACTTTCGCACGCGATACGACCACCGAATTGCTGCACGATTCCATAGCACGACGCGAGACCGAGGCCTGCGCCGGACGCTTTGGTCGTGAAGAACGGCTCGAAAATCCTCTCTACGAGGTCTGGCGGGATCCCATGGCCCGTGTCGTGGATGCGAACCACGAGCCAGTCGCGGTGCACATCGTCGGCGGACAGCGAGGGATCTCCTGCGGCCACGCGGTGCACTGAGATCTCGAGGCTACCGCCGGTCGGCATGGCGTCCTGTGCGTTCGCAACGATGTTCACGAGCACTTGCTGCATTTGCGCGGCGTTGACCCGCACCCGCCAGTCGCCCGCCCCAAGTTCGACCGAGAGGGAGATCTCGTCCCGCAGGAACCCCCCGTGCTCGAGAGCCTCGAGCGCGTCCCGCACGAGACGGTCGAGATCGCAGTCACCGAGCTCGAGCACCTGACGGCTCGCGAACGCCAGGAGGTTGCGTGTGAGCTGCGCCGCATGCCCACATGCCGTGTCGACCGCATCGAACGCGGTCAGAACGACGTTGGGGTCGTCGTGATGCGCCCGGCCTTCGTCGACCGCGCCGAGCAACGCCGTCAGCAAATTGTTGAAGTCGTGGGCGATCCCGCCGGCGAGCGCGCCCACGCTCTCGAGGCGTTGCGTCACCAACGCACGTCGCTCGATGGTGCGTTGCTCGGTCACGTCGGTGACCGCTCCCCGCATCAACACGGCGGCCCCGACCGCGTCGCGAACGACGTGACCGCTTCCGCGAAGCCACCGCAAACGCCCGTCCCCCCGAACGATGCGGTGCTCGATCTCGTAGCGGTCGTTGCCGACGACCCCTTCCAACGTGCGGCGGAGCGTTGCACGAACGAGGTCCTGATCGTCGGGATGCACCTTGGACATGTAGGCCGCAAAGTCGACCCGTGTGCCCGGTGAGATCGCGAACATGCGATAGACCTCGTCGGTCCAAGTGATCGCGTTGGTCTCGATGACCCACTCCCACACGCCCACGCGCGCGGCCTGGAGGCCGAGGCTGAACAACGCTTCGTTGCGCTCGCTCTCGCGCAGCGCGTTGCGCAGCGGAGTGACATCGGCGAAGGACGACACGACGTGGTCTACGCCGGAGACGTGCAACACGTGCGTGTTGACGGAGATCCAACGAAGCTCACCACTCGCCTGACGTATCCCCATGAGGACACCGCGAACCGGCGTCATGGTGCGAACGGCCACGAACACGGGATGATCTTCCGTGGAGAAAGGCGACCCATCCTCCCGCAAGCCATGCCAGCAGGGGTCGAAGGCGCTCCATCGCGAGACCGGATCGCAAGACCATCCCAGCATCTCCCCCGCCGCGGGGCTGCACGAAAAGATGCGCCCATCGGTGGATTGAACGATGATTCCCTCGGCAAAGGCGCCCTCGATGGAATGCATGGCAGAGAACCAGGGGTTCTGGCCTCCAAACTCGAGTCCGCGAAGCTCTGCACTGAGCGACATCACGCGTACAAGCCCCGGTGTCGCTCCGAGCATCCTTGGATCCGCGGCGCATCTCAAGCGGATTCCCCAATAACAACGGTTTGGAGATCACCCGAGCGCGATTCGGGCCTCCTGCTCACTCGGCCGAGCTCCGCCACGCGGCGTCCCGACCAGGCACTGGGGACAGGCCTGGCACCGGCGTTCCGGCCAACGCCGGAACCTCCGGGAGCATCGACTCGAGCCGCCGCAGCACCCCCCTCGACCCGCCGAGGGACTGGCCGTCGAGGGAGTCGACCCGAATGAGTCCGGCTCTGCTGCCGCTCGCGAAGGTCATCGCCAAATCCAGCCCGGTCGAAGAGGCGTAGAACCCTGCGCCGCGTGATCTCACCGAGCGCACCGTCGCACTCCGGCGGTGTGCGGAGGGTGTTCTCGAGCACCGCAAGTACATGGGCGCCGCCCGCCTCCGCGACCGTACCGCTCCGGTCGACACCAGGGCCTCGTCGGCGGGCACTAGTGCCGCCCGCGGAGGTCGATGTTGCCGGACCCGGTCGAGATGAGCACCGTTTGGCCGGCGTTTCGATACGACACGACGCCCGAGGTGGAGATGTTGCCGGACCCCGTGTCGAGGTCGAGGACGTAGGCTCCCGCAGGCAGCCCAACGTCCACGTTGCCGGACCCCGTATCGAGCTCTACCCACGCCGTGGGCGCGACGAGGTCGACTCCGATGTTTCCGGAACCCGTGTGCCCGACGAGGCGCCCGATGTTCCCCTGTCGCACGGCGACGTTTCCCGAGCCGGAGGCGAGGTTCACACGCGGCGAAGTACCCTCCGTGATCGTCACGTTGCCCGACCCGACCTCCGCCGACAGCTCTCCGAACACCTCGTCCGCCTCGATGTTGCCTGAGCCCGCGCTCAGTTCGAACGCCAGCCCCTCGCGTCGCGGAACCGCCACGAACCAATCGACACGGCAGACACCGATCCACGAGGCGCAGGTCTGTTCGAGCTCGAGCACGCCATCCACCACGCGTCGCTCGATCTCGGTCCGACTGCCATGGATCGTGGCTTGGACCTCGATGCCCGGGAGGTCGGGTGCAGAGGTCACGAAGATATCGCCCGAATCGGTGCCCACCCTGACGAGGGACACCATCTCTTCCACCTGGAAGCACTCCCGGCGGCCGTCATCGCACGCAGGCAACCCAAGAAGCGCGAGCACGACGCCGAGACGAGGAACGGACCTTAGAAGCATGGCCGCTGCAACCCCATGTGGGGATGCAGGTGTCACTCCGAAGTCGAAAATCGAAAGAAGCACGAGGTCGGCGACCGCTCGCGTCGCTCGCAGGCACGGCGGCGAGGGGGACTGCGCCGTGCGCCGCAAGCGGGCTGCCATTGCGTGGTACCCTGCAACCCACGCAATGGTTGCTTTCTCTCGGTCCTCCCCCTTTGGTTGCTTGCTGGTGTTTCTTGCGAGCTGCGCCGCCCCCAACGAGTCGACCACGGGCGCCGACGAGTCTTCGCAGGGCGAGGAGGCGAGCGACGGGCAAAGCGAGGAGGAGGCCGGCAGCGCCGAGGCGTCTTCTGGCGACGACCAGGCTGGCGAAGAGACCGGATCGAGCAGCGAGAGCGAGGGCGGCTCCACCTCAGGCTCCATGAGCGAGGATGGAACGAGCTCGACCACCACGGGTGAGGCCTCGTCCACGACCTCCGACGAAGACGACTCCGCCGAGGAAACGAGCGAGGACTCCGGCGAGGAGGCGAGCTCCGGCGACGAGGAGACGGGCGGGTCCACCAACCCCGTCTGCCCGGGCGGCATGAGCTACGGCGACCCCCTCGCGGGCATGGGCGACGTGGTCGAGATTGGCCCACCGACCGAACCGCCCGCGAACTACTTCGCGTTCATCGAAGGCCCCGTGTGGATCGGAAGCCTCGGGACGTTGTTCTTCTCCGACAACGCGGCCTCTCCCGCCGAGCGTATTTTCTCGCTCGTGCCCGACAGCCCCGTCGAGCTGTTCCTCGAGGACAGCGGCAGCAACGGGCTCGCCGTCGACAACGAAGACAACCTCATCCTCGCCGACCAGCGCAGGCAACGGATCGTTCGCGTCGATCCCATGACCGGAGACGAGATCGACGAGCTCGCACCGCCGGGCTCCTATCGCCCCAACGACCTCGTCATGCGCACCGACGGCAGTCTCTACTTCACGGATCCCGACTCCGGATTCTACTGGATCTCCCCCGATGGGACCCTCGACGGGCCCTACGACGCCGTGTCCCGCCCCAACGGCACGGTCCTCTCGCTCGACGAGAACACGCTGTTGGTGGGCGACGTGGGCAACCGCCAAGTCCACCGGTTCCCCGTCGGCTCCGATGGCGCGGTCGATGTCGACGCGGGTACGATCTTCGTGACCGCGATGAATCAGACGGTCGACGGCATGGCGGTCGACTGCGCGGGGAATCTCTACGTGGGCACGGCCTCCGGGGTCGAGGTCTACGATCCGCAGGCCGCGTACATCGGTACGGTGCCCACGGGAGAGTCTTCGAACGCGACGTTCGGGGGTGCGGACCGTAGGACGCTCTATGTGACGTCTCGGTCGGTGCTCAAGGCCGTCGAACTCGCGATCCCGGGGCTACCCAACTGAGGTCGCGTTCGCACGAGGCCCGAGGGGTCCCGATCAGCGGACGGGAAAACCGCGATTCCGGAGCAGCGCCTCCACCTTCGGGTCTCTTCCACGGAACTGACGGTAAGCCTCGGCGCGATCGATCGCGTTGCCCGTGGCGAGGATGATCTCCTTGAACTTCTTGGCCGTCGCAGGATCCCACGGATTCTTGGTCTCTTCGAAGGCCTCCCAAGCGTCGGCGGCCATGACGTCGGACCAGAGATAAGAGTAGTAGCCGGCCGAGTACGCATCCGACGAGAAGAGATGAAGGAATTGCGGCAAGCGATGCCGCATCACGATCTCCTTGGGCATCCCAAGCTCGGCGAGGACCTTCGCCTCGAACTGCTTGGGGTCGATCTGGCCCGTAGGATCGGTATGTAGCTTCATATCGACGATCGCGGCGCTCAAGTACTCGACCGTGGCAAAGCCCTGGTTGAAGGTGCTGGCGGCACGCATCTTGTCGATGAGTGACTGCGGCATCTTGGCGCCAGTTTGATAGTGCCGCGCATAGGTATCGAGCAAGTCTCTGGTGAGCACCCAGTTCTCGTGGACCTGGCTTGGGAACTCCACGAAGTCGCGCGGGGTCTCGCCGAGCGACGGGTAGGTCGTGTCGTTCGTCAGGGCGTGCAACGCGTGGCCGAACTCATGAAAGAGCGTCTCGGCATCGTCGAGGCTGATCAGCACCGGCTCGCCTGGTCCGGCCTTGGTGAAGTTGTTGTTGTTCGAGACGATCGCATCGACCTGGCCATCGAGTTTGTGTTGGCTGCGATACGTGGCCTGCCACGCTCCCGAGCGCTTGTACTGCCGAGCAAAGTCGTCGCGGTAGAGCAACCCCACGGGGCTTCCATCCGCCTTGTTCGTGACACGAAACACGCGGACGTCGGGATGAAAGACGGGCACTTGACCCGTGATCTCCTCGAACGCGTATCCGTACAGACGCTCGGCCATCGCATAGGATGCCGCGATGACGTTGCCGAGTTCGAAGTAGTTCTTGAACTCGCTCTGATCGAGCTCGTACCGCTGCTTCCGGACCTTCTCCATGTAGTACCGGTAGTCCCACGGTTCAATCGTGATTTTCTGCCCGAGCTTGCGGGCCACCTTTTGCATGTCCGCGACCTCCCGCTTGACGCGTGCGACGGCTGCGGGCCAAACTCGCATCATCAGGACCTCCGCGCGGGCGGGTTCTTTGGCCATGGTGTCGCTCATGCGCCAATGCGCGTGGCTTTGGAAACCGAGCAGCCGTGCCCGCTCCGCCCGGAGCGCCACGATCTCGCCAATGAGCGCATGCGTGTCATTCTTGCCGCCGTTGTCCCCACGGCTGACGAACGCCCTCCAGACCCGTTCACGGACCTCGCGTGCGTCCGAGAAGGTCAGGAATGGATCGACAGCCGAACGCGTATTGACGACGATCCATCCCTCGAGTTTGCGCTCCTTCGCCGCCGCGCCATAGCTCTGGATGAGGGACTCGGGCAAGCCCGCGAGGTCCTGCTCTCCGAGGACGACCCAGGTGTCTTCGTCGGCCTGGACGCGATTGCCAAACTCCGTGAAGAGCGTCGCGAGCCGCTCGTTGATCGCGCCCATCCGCGCTTGTTTGCCCGCATCGAGATTGGCACCTCGCCGTACGAAGTCATTGTACGTCTTCTCGACGAGCGCGAGCTGTTCCGGGTTGAGTCCCAACTGGCTCCGTCCGGTGTGGATGGCTTGAACGCGGGCAAACAACTTCGCGTTGAAGTTCACCTTGTCGAAGACTTGCGAGAGCTTCGGCTGAATCACGGCCGTGAGCTCCTGAATCTCCGGCGTATTCATGTTGCCGGTCATCACGAAGAACATCGTCGACACGCGCTCGAGCGGTCTCCCCGAACGCTCGAGCGCCTCCACCGTGTTTTGAAACGTCGCGGGCTCGGCATTCGCCGCGATCTGGTCGACTTCGGCCAAGAACTGCTGCGCCGCTCGTTCGATCGCCGGCAAGAACCGAGCGTTGTCGACGCGATCCCAAGGGGGTACGCCACCGTACGGGCCCGTCCACTCCGCGAGCAACGGTTCCACATTCGGGGTGGGTGCGGTTGCCGGTGCCTCCGCGGGAGTCTCCGCCACTGGAGTCACGGAGGTCGGTTCAGGCGGGGGGACAACCTCGCGAGATGACGCACAACCTCCGGCGAGGGTGACGAGAACGGCCCATTTCGCGAGCGGGGAACGCAGCATGACCCTTGGCATGGCGCGGACGTGGTGCCTCCGTCAACCGCAACCGCGAGAACGTACGGAACAGGGCCTTCGGGCGCGATGTTGGAGATTTCTCGTTCGCCTCGGGAAGCGGCGATCGGTCACCGACGCGTTGCATGGCCCCCGCCGTGCTCGGTCACTCGTGACGTGACCGCAATCCTACCTCCATCGACGATCGGTACAAGCTCGGTCCATGGGGTCACAACGACATTCTCGAAGACAGTTCATGGCTCAATCCGCTGTTGGCGGAGCCACCTGGATCGGCCTGCAGCATGGCGCGGATGCACGCTCCCGCGAAAGCAGCGCACCGAGCTCGGAGTGGGGGATCCAGTTCGGCGACGTCCTCCAAGATCGCGGCGTCGTCTGGAGCCGGACGGATCAACCGGCGCGGATGATCGTGGAGTGGTCGCTCGACGAGCGGTTTCGCCACACACACCGCGTGGACGCTGGATACGTCGACGAGTCCACCGATTTTACAGGTCGCGTCGATCTCACGCGGCTTCCCGCGGACGCCGACATCTTCGTCAAGGTGCACTTCTGCGGCGTTCGTTCGGGCGCTCGGAAGAGCGAGCTCGTGCGCGGGCGCTTTCGGACAGCACCGCGGCGCCACCACGGTCGCGGAATTCGCTTCGTGTGGGGCGGCGATACAGCGGGTCAGGGCTGGGGCATCGATCTCGACTACGGCGGGATGCGCCTGTACGAGACCATGCGCGCGCTTTCGCCGGACTTCTTCATTCACTCGGGGGACAACATTTATGCGGACGGACCCATGGTCCCCGAGGTGGTCGATGCCTCCGGGGCGGTGATCTGGCGCAACGACTTCCTCGACGTCGTCCCCGAGAAGCTCAAGGTCGCGGAGACCCTGCACGAGTTCCGCCGCAACTACCTCTACAACCGGTACGACGCCCACGTGCGCGCCTTCAGTGCCGAGGTTCCTCAGATCTGGCAATGGGACGATCACGAGATCACGAACAACTGGTCGCCCAGCAAGGTGCTCGACAGTCGCTACACCATCGTGACGGACACCGCGACCCTCATCGCCAACGGCACCCAGGCATTCCTGGAGCACGCACCCCTGCGCTGGGTCGGGAGCGACGATCTCGGTCGGATCTATCGCAGGATCTCCTACGGACCAGACCTCGACGTCTTCGTGCTCGACATGCGGACCTATCGCGCGGGCAACGGTTGCAACGTGGAGCCCGAGCCCGGACCCGAGACCGCGTTCCTGGGACGCGCACAGCTCGATTGGCTGGAGTGGAACCTCCGGCACTCCCGCGCGACCTGGAAGGTGATCGCGGCCGACATGCCGATCGGTCTCGTCGTGGGCGACGGCACGGATCCCGTCCTCGGATGCCCGCGCTTCGAAAACTCCAGCAACGGTAACGGTCCTGTTCTCGGTCGCGAGTTCGAGATCGCGGAGATCCTAGGCTTCATCAAGCGCTACTGCGTACGCAACGTCGTGTGGCTCACCGCCGACGTGCACTACTGTGCCGCCCACTACTACGACCCGGCCATCGCTCGCTTCTCGGATTTCGATCCCTTCTGGGAGTTCGTCTCCGGACCGCTGCATGCGGGAAGCTTTGGGCCCAACGCGCTCGACGATACGTTCGGACCCACGGTCGTGTTCCAGCAGGCACCCCCCGCGGGGCAAGTCAACCTTCCGCCGAGCGCTGGGCTTCAGTTCTTTGGTCAGGTCGACATCGATCCGAGGAGCAAGCGCATGACCGTAGCGCTCAAGGATACGAACGGCACCTCGGTGTTCACCCAAGAGCTCGAACCGCAACGGCGCTGAGCTCGAGGACTGCCACGGCCTCCCGCAGGAGAAGTCTTGCGGGAGCGCAACCCACCTCGCCCCGACCGCGGCGGGGCCTCGTCGTCCAACCGCCGAGGCCCCCGCGGCCAACCCTCGATGCGAGAAGGGCCCGACCTTTGACCGGTCGAGCCCTTCGTTCGGTGGAGTCAGGCGGCTCTCGGTCTACGTCCGCTCGGGGAGACACTGCCCCTTGCACCACGTCGTGTGACACGTGAGCAGCAGGCCCGCCCGGCCCCCCTTCACGGATGGATCGATGAACTGCGCAGCGATCACCTTGGGATCCCGCGTTCCGAACGCGCGCTCGACCTCGTCGCGGCAAACGCCCTCGCCGCCACGTTCCGCGCACTCGTCGGGCTCGAGCTCCGGTCCGCAGTAGCAGTGCGAAATACGGTCCTTCGCGCAACCCGTACGCTGCGCGCACTCGACCATCGCGTAGCAGTCTGTATCATCGGCGGGACATCCCGCCACGGCGTCATAGCCGAGCCCGTTGAAGTCGGTACAGTACGCTGCACTGCACTCCGCACAGGGATTCTGCGTGAGGGTGCAATCATCGTTGCAGCCGTCGTTGGGGGCGGCATGCGATACATACACGTCGCACTGCTCCCCGGGCTCGACGTACCCGTTTCCGCATGCGGCCACGCGTTCGGTCGCAGGTTCGCACTCGCCGTCGGGGCACTCGCTCGCCACAGCGCTGGATGGCTCGGCTTTGGCGTCGCGAAGTGCGGAGAGCCCCTTGGCAGCCCTCTGCACGACCTCCGTGGTCATGCGCTCGGCCTCCGTCGCGGGCTTCGCCGCAGCCGCGGCTGCGACGGCCTCCTCCGTGGGACGGCCCCGCAGGGAGAGCACCGCAATCACCGTGAGCGCGCAAGCTGCAACTCCCACCACGAGCGTCGGGCGAGAGAACGTTCTTCGAGGGGCTGGATTCGCGGACATCTGGGTTCCTCCGGTTACTCCGAGTCGATCGTGCAAAGTTCCGCACAGTACTGATTGCGGCAGGCCAGCTCGAGGTTCGCTCGACCGCCAGCGGTCGTCGGGTCGATGAACACCGACGAGATGTAGGCCGGATCTTCGGATTCGTACACAGCGACGTACTGTGGAATGCACGGCCCGTTGCCGCCATTGGGGCTGTTGAACGGGTTGGCTTGGCAGGCGGACAAGTCGGTCTGGGTTCCGCAACTGCAACGGTTGGGGAACGCGCCAGGGACCTCTTCTTCGTAACATCCTGTACGCTCGGCACATTCCAACACGGCGTTGCATTCGGGGTCGTCGAGGCACGGCGTGACTCCCTCGCAACCCGTGTCGGGGTTGTAGGTGGGGTCGTCGAGCAAGCAACCCGTCACCGCGTCGAACATCTCGAAGTACGCGCGGCAGTTCGTGGCAACGCAAGCGAGGCAGAGGTCGCGCGGGGCAGACTCGGTGCAGTCTTCCTCACAGCCGTCGCCGACCACATCGTTGCCATCGTCGCATGCTTCTCCGTCCTCGACCTCACCGTTGCCGCAACACGCTACCGCGTCGGGCAGGCACTCCCTTTCGCAGATCGCCGAGCAGCCGTCACCCTCCGCGGTCCCGCCATCGTCACACGCCTCGCCGTTGTTGACGACGCCGTCTCCGCAGAACTCGACCACACACTCGGACGAGCAACCATCGTTGTTCACGATGTTGCCATCGTCGCATTCTTCCCCAGCGTCTTCGACACCGTTACCGCACTCGAGCACACACGATGGGGAGCAACCATCACCGGGATCGGTGTTGCCGTCGTCGCACGCTTCCCCGTACTCGACGGTCGAGTTGCCGCACTCGGAGGACAGCATGCACTCTGGGGTGCATCCGTCGGATGCGTCCTCGTTCCCGTCGTCGCACTCCTCGGTCCCGGTGCGCACGCCGTCTCCGCACTCGAGCATGCACCCTGGGCTGCATCCGTCGCCGGCCGCAGTGTTCCCGTCGTCACATTGCTCCCCCGCAAACCCTCCCGCCTCGCCTTCCCACGTTGCTCCGTCCAACGTCCCGTTTCCGCAGCGCGGGGGATCCCAACACTCCTCGGGACAATTGTCCCTCGCACAGGTCCACAGGTTCGTGAAAACACCCAGCGGAACGGTGAAGTCGACCTGCAGCGTGATGACCGTAGCTGGATCGGTCGTGCCGGCGGCCGCTGCAAATTCCGCCCCACAAGGTCCCGCGAGGTAGCCTGGTTCGATGCACTCCGGGAGTGACTGATCGTAGCCAAAACCTTCGCACGCGCATGTGGTTGTGCTGAACGAGAACGCGCAGCCGCTCGTCTCGGCGCACTCGAGGACCCCGAGACACAAGTCGGCCCACGTGCGTCCAGAACCCGGTCCCGTCAGGAACTCTTCGTCGGACGACCTGCAGATGTCGAGGAAGTCGAAGCCGCTATCCTCGGGCTGCCCCGGATACGGATTGCAGTTCTGGTCCAAGCATGCCTCGCATTCCTCCGTGAGCAGGCAAGCCGCGGAGCAACCGTCGAGTGGCGTGGTGTTGCCGTCGTCGCACTCCTCCGCGCCAGAGATCACGCCGTCGCCGCAGATCGAGTCGACACACTCGCCCTCGAAGCAAAGGCCGTCGTCCTCGCAGGGGGTTCCGTTCGCGACGCCTTCGCACTCGTTTGGCGAGCCACTGCTCGACTCTTCATCCGTGTCCGCAACCGTCTCGGACCCGCTCTCGCCGGAAGACGTGCCCGTCGTTCCTGAGGTTGACGCCGTGGTCGTCCCCGTCGAACTCGCGCCGGTTGAGCTCGTCATGGTGGAGGACCCCGAGGTCGACGACGTCGAGCCCGTCGACGTGAGCATCGAGTCGGTCCCCGAGGACCCATCCTCGGCGGTATCGTCCCCCGGACAAGCCGTAGACAACGCACCGGTAAGGACGAGCAGATAGCGGCAGCAGGATGAGCTAGGTCGCATGGTCTTTAGAGCTCCTCGCAAAGGTTGTAGTCGGGCACGGCCGGCAACGTGCCGTCGAAGCGCCCTTGCAGATAGGCGAATACAGCGAAGCCCGCGTTTGCTGCGCCGCGGTAGGCCCACGCCGCACGCTCTTCGTCCGCAAGAACCGCGCCAGCGACGACCCCATCCGACCCGGGTACGAGCTCAGCCGGGCAGAAAACGAGGCCGTGCTCTTCGACATACGCTTGCGCAATTTCGTGGTGTTGCTCGTTCGATGGCACCTCGACGCACCACGGCATCAGGTTTTCGTCGTCGAGTCCGACATGCACCTGACCGAAGCGGTCCAGCACGGGCACGTCCGCCGGATACGCACTACGATGATAGATCGCCAAGTCACCGCGAACCTCCAGGACGGTGCTCAACTCCGCAGTCCAATCATTGGGGCCAACGGCCCTCACCGGCAGTGGGTTCTCGAAGGTGCACAAGCTTTCCCACATTTCGAGGTCACCCGTTTCCGGCACTGCGAAAGTGCGGTTCGCCTCGCCATCCGCGTACACTGGGTTTCGCTCGCCGACCACGTCGAAGCGAAGTTTGCTGCTATCGCTGACGTTCCCCGTGTAGCTGCGCTTGCCCACCAACAGGCTGTCACAGATCGCGACGCCAATGGCGAGCATATTCGCATCGTGCACGTCGATCTTCGGGCGGTGGTGACCAAGCACCAGGCCACCATTGATCACTTCCAAGATCGACGCCGGAATGGTCGCCGCCGTGCCACCCAAAGCCATCCAGGCGACGTACCGAGCGGCCCAGTCGGTGGCGGTGGGCGATGTGCCATCCACGGCCTCACCGAAAACTCGGTCGATATTGTCACCCCAGCTCCCCTCCGGGCCAAACAGACCGGTGCGGAAGTTGGCCACGCGACTCACCCCGCCCGTGAGCTGAGCCACCGTGCTCGCGAGGCGTCCGGACGAGTCGCCACGCTGCCCGTGACAGTTGGCGCAGACCGAGCGGAATACCATGCCGCCCGGAGACTCCATGTACACCGGGGCGTCCTCGTCTGGAGGGCGCCCAACGTCCATCCAGGCGGGTCGCGGATCGAGGTCTCCTGCACGAGGTACCCCAGTGAAGTCACAGCCACTCTTCACCTCCCACAACGCCATGGGCATCGGGGTGGTCGCCAACGCGATGAGCTCATTGGACAGCGTAACCTCGTTCAAGATCTCGATGATCTGAGCACCCCGCGGGTCCACGGCCGGATCGATGGCGGTGCGAGCCACCAGCGCATCCTGCCAATCGAAACGTCGGGGAAACCAGGGGGGCGGAGGATCCGTGGTGTCGAGCTCTACCCAGTGCGCCCACTGGGTGGGGCCGTCGTTCATCTCGATCGTTGTCCGCGGTTCGAGGGACGTGGTGGCACCAGCCACGAGTTCCGCATCCAAGATGTCGCGCTCTTCGGGCGAGGCGCCAAGCGACAGCGATTGAATCTCTGGCGGTCCACCACCGGGCGTGCACATTTGGTAGCGCGAGGATGCCCGAAAGCGCTCGACCCGCGCCTCGGCCTCGACCACGCGATCTTCGTAGTCCGCTTCCGCCGCGTAGACCTCCTCGTAGGGCTGGGGCTCTCCAGCGCACGCTTCGTCGACGCAGCTCGCCTTTAGGCGCGACGGCACGCTCAACATCCACTCGGCCATGATCTTCCGGGAACGACAATCATAGCCCGGCGTGTGCATGGGCATATGAGGGAAGATCGTATCGTCTTGCGTGTACGTGAAAGGAGAATCCACGTTGCGATAGATGAGGCTCCTCCAGGGAGCCAGGAAGGCCGTCTGCTCGAACTGCGGACCGAGGAACGCGGTACCCGGTGGGATCACCTCGTTTTCCCCGGTGTCGTACAGGGACGGGGAGATGTACGCGATGGGCAACCGTCGCTCTGCAGGAGACCGCGTGATCCGTGGACTCGCGTAGGCTTCGCCCGAGGCGGGATCGTTGAGCGGGAACTCAAAGATCCCACTGTCCGGTCCCGGATAGAAATCGAGCACACTCGTGAGCTCGGGCGACTGGATGGTGGGGAAACCGCGCGGATTGTGACAATGCGCGCAGTTTCCGAGCATGTAACCCTGGGCGACGAGCTCCTGCTCGTTGCGAGGTGCACGCGGGCTCTGCGAGTCCTCGAGCTTCGTGATGGCCGCGAGTGAGGGATCGAGGCCGGTGATGAGCCCGAGCTCGATGAAACGCTGCAGCTGGGTGAGCTCGTCGTCGTAGGCGTGCTCGATGACGCCGCCCTCACCCTCCGGGCGCCGCAGCAGCTGCAAGGGCGTGAAGCCGAGGATGAAGTCTGCGTTGGGTGCCCCCAGGTGGCACTGCACACAGCGATCTCGCCCGGGCACCGCGTAGTGGCGCACGTGCCCGGCGGTCATCAGGCGTGGAAGCAAGTTCGGGTAGCGGTCGGGATCCATCTCGTGCTGGGCGGTCAGCTCGGCAGCTTCCTTTTCATGCACGTCGTAGAGCCGCACGTAGTCCGAGAACGGCTCGCCGCTGCGCAAGGGATCACGAAGGAGCGTCGCCGCGGTTTCGTCTTCGTTCCAGACGTATGTGCCGAAGAGGGAGCGAACGATGGCCTCGCCGTCAGGGCCTACGCCGTCTTTGCGGGAGACGATGAGGCGCGTCTCCATCTTGCGATACGCGGTGTTCCCCTCTACGTCGACGACGGGCTTGAGGAAGGTCTTGTAGAACCGCGTGTTCTCCGGAAGCACGAACGCTTGGGTGCCCTCATCGAAGGCGATGGATTCGCCGTGGGGTACCCGCACGTAGCGCTGTTTCTTGGCGTTGTCGGCCCAAAGGGTGTAGCCCGGCGCAAAGCTCACGACCCCCTGCCAGGCGAGCACCTCGCTGTCGAGCGTGAACAAGTCCGTGTCCGCCAGGTCCGTCGGGAGGTCCTCGAACGACTCCATGGCGGCGAAGGCGGTGTCGAGTTCGACGGTACGCGACGCTTCGCCGGCATAGAGCTCGGCGTCGGGCCGGCAGCTCCCGATGTTCGTCAGGTCGTCGGAAATCGCGCCGCAGCGGAGGTACACGTCCTCGGTCGGAGCTTCGTCGAGCACCTCGATCTGGAACGAGTCCCCAGGGCTCCCGGCATCGAGCCAAACCTGGAGGAGCTCGGCGAGACGGACCATGGGGTGACCCGGTTCGCGCTCGCCGACGGGCACCCCAAGCGGCGGTGGCGGCATGAGGAACAGCGGATCTTCGGAGTACATCCGATCGACCGCTTCCTGCGTCACCAGGGCAGACATCGTGCTGAGGGAAACGTTGAAGTTCCCGACCGCGGCGGTGCCAGCGTGGCATCCGCCACACCACGTCTCGAACTCGGCAAAGAGCTGCTCGACGAAGATCGTCTGAACCGTCTTCTCGGGTGGGCGCACGCGTGCTGGCAGGGGCTCACCGGCGATCGGTTCGCACGAGCCCGGGAGTTCCGGTGGTGCGCAGGGGTCGACCTCCCCGCTGTCGCCCGAACCATCTTCAGGTGAGGAGGTCGATGCGTCGCTCGTGCTGGTCGAGCTTGCGCCCTGCCCAGGGTCCGTCGTGCCTGACCCGCCCGTCCCGGTCGTGCCCAAGGTATCGCCCGACGTGGAGGAAGACAGCGTCCCTGACCCCCCGTCCGCAACGACATCGTCGTCGCCGCACGCCATCACGGCTACCGAGGCGCTCAACCATAGAGCGCAAGCCAAGTGCGCTTGACGTAGGACGGTTCGAAGCTGAGTGAGGCGATCCATAGATAAACCACACGACGACTGCGAGAGCTGAACTCTTGGGCCGGAAAATAGATCGATGCGCGAATTGCAGCAAGGCGAACCGCATTGCCGCACCGCGCAGATCGGTGCGTCTTCTAGCAATCGAGCGTTGGAGTGTCGACGAAATTCGGCACTCCAACTGGAGTCATACACAAACGATTCGTTGCAGCCGTGTCACAGGCACTTCACCGCTATTCGTCACGACTGCAACAAGTTCAAGCAAACACGGATTAGAGGCAAACGAGCGAGGTCTCGGGGAGCTCGCAATCCGCCGCCACGGTGCATGCGCGGCCGTCGGGAGCACCACCGAGTGCGGCCGACTGGGTGCACACGCCGCTCACGCAGTTCCGACCGAACGGCAGGAATCCAACCGCATCGACCGTGTCGTCGAGGAGATCGCGTTCTGCGTCGGAGAAGCAGGTCTCGAGCGCGATCTCGTCTTCGACCGTCATGTTCGGAAAGCCCGCGATGCTGTTGTAGAACACGCTGCGCGAGAGGATGTAGCTACCGTTGAGGACGCCGGCGGCATCTTCGGGCGAGACGCCCTGGAGCTCGATGCCGAAGGAATCGATGCCCGGAGCGACCACCGCTTCGCGGCCCGCGAATCCGATCGAGCAGGCCTCGTTGTTCACGATGCAACCGATCTGGTTGGTCGAGCTGCCCTCTTCGCACGCAGCGCGAATGCGGTAGTAGGGGACGTTGGCGAGCGCCGAGAACTCGGGCGTGACAGCGCCGGCGAAGGTGCGCGGGCGACGGTTGTACTCGCGAACGTCGAAGCTTGCCGGCGCGACGGCTGGGCGAGGAAAATTGCCGGCGATGCTGCAGTTGAAGCCACCTTCGACCGTGCCGGCGCTGGACTGCGGGTAGAGGCACTCACCGAACACCGGAACGTTGGGATCGTACGGGCAGCGCGGGGGAAAGCCCTCGACGAACACCGGCGCGAAGCCGTAGTTGCCGAACTGGCAGTCGATCACGTCGATCACGTCGGGGTTCGGAGGATCGCTCTCTGGGACGAACACCGGGAGGACGACGCCGAGCGTGGTTCCGCTGTTGTTACCGCAGATGCGGTCCGTGGCGGCGCAGGTGCGGCGAACGGGGTCATTGTCTTGGTTCTGGTTGCCGTTGCAGAAGGCGGTGGCACCGACCAAGGTGAGGAACGTGTCCGTGGTTCCGGAAAGGTCGCCGCGGCGATAGGCGTGACGCAATTCCGCGCAGCCGGAGCAGTTGGGCGCGGCGTCTTGATTGAAGATGAGGTTGAAGTTGTTGACGAGGCTCGTGCGCGCGGCCGCGTTGCAAGACGCGTTGGTGCCCGTGCCGTCGGCTCCACTATAGATGGTACGGATCGTGAGCAGCGGATTGGTAGCCGCGGGGATGTCCGTGCAGACATCGCCCACCGGTGGGTTGTTGCGGGCAATCGCGATGCCGTCGCGCGCGATCGCCCGCATCGTCGTGTCGTCGTCCGGGGTTCCGAGACAGGTGGTACCGCTACCCGAACACGCGTTCGCGTTGAGGGCGCGTGACATCGGCGAACCTTCTTGGTTGCCCGCACACATCTCGTTTTGTCCACGCGAGGAGCCTAGGCCCAGGTAAACGGCCGAACCGCATTCGCCGGAGTCCAGCAGCTCGCGGGTGAGCGTCAACAGGGTATCGGAGCCATAGATCTCGACGGGGGTGGAGGCCATGGCTTCGGTCGCGAACGCCAAGCAGGCCAAGGCCATCCCCACGCTGGTTGTCTTCTTCACCATATCAGAAGTCCTCCGCTGCCGTGCAGCACCTCGGGTATACGGGCTCGCGCGCGGACCGTCGGTCAAGCTTCGGTGACTTCTCATTCCCAATGCAACACGGACATCGTTCGTGCCCGCCGCAAGAACAAGGTTCAGGAATTACGCCACGTGAAAATGCCGTATCTAAAACGTCACATGTCATCGTCGCGAGTCGGTACTGTGACAATCGGTACGCTCAACCGTGACATACGTATTTTGCTTGTCTCCAAGTCCATCTATTGAGAATCGTAGATCTTCCCGGCTCCGGCTCAGGGCGTCCACACCTGTGGAAAAACGGTGATTTCGCGCCCTCTCGACCCGGTCGGAACGGCGTCCGCGCTACGACCCGGGTCTACGAGGCGACACATTCTGGCCGAAAGCACCCGATGAGACACAACATGGAGGTACTGTTGACGAAGATGTTTATTTCCGAGTCCGATGCCTTCGCTATCCTTGCGCCGTCCCCTATGCGTGACAGGTGATAGGCGGAACTAAGCCGCGCTCAAACCAGCGGGCTTAGACACGCACTCTAAAAGGATCATCAGACGATGCGAACGACCAAACTACTCGGAGCGGTGCTTCTTCTTCTCGGCGTCGGAGCTTGCGATTTCCCCCATCCCGGACCGGGCCCCAAGCCCAAGTGCGGAAACGGGAAGATCGAGTTCGGCGAAGAATGTGATGACGGTAACCGTCGCAACGGCGACGGCTGTAGCCGCACCTGCGAAGACGAAGGGACCGAAGAGTCCTCGTCGACGAGCGGCGGCGACACGACCACCTCGGGCGTCGAGGAATCCTCGACGAGCACCAGCGAGTCCTCCACCAGCACCAGCGAATCCTCCACCAGCACCAGCGAATCCTCCACCAGCACGACGGGCGCCGTCGAAGAATCCACGACGGGCGCCGTCGAAGAATCCACGACGGGCGCTGCCGAAGAGTCCAGCACCGGCGCTGCCGAAGAGTCCAGCACCGGCGCTGCCGAAGAGTCCAGCACCGGCGCTGTCGAAGAATCCAGCACCGGCGCTGCCGAAGAGTCCAGCACCGGCGCCGTCGAAGAATCCAGCACCGGCGCTGTCGAAGAATCCAGCACCGGCGCTGTCGAAGAATCCAGCTCGGGCGAGCTGCCGCCGGAGTGCGGCGACGGTGAGCTCGAAGGCACCGAAGGCTGCGACGACGGCAACACCGTCAGCGGCGACGGCTGCTCGGCCACCTGCGTCGACGAGTTCTGCGGCGACGGCACGATCAACGACACCGACGAAGAGTGCGACGACGGCAACACCGCGAGCGGCGATGGCTGCTCGGCCGAGTGCGTCACCGAGTTCTGCGGCGACGGCATCCTCACCGGCACCGAAGGCTGCGACGACGGCAACACCACCGCCGGCGATGGCTGCTCGGCGACCTGCGTCGACGAGTTCTGCGGCGACGGCACGGTCAACGACACCGACGAAGAGTGCGACGACGGCAACACCACGAGCGGCGACGGTTGCACCGCCGAGTGCGTCACCGAGTTCTGCGGCGACGGCGTCGTGAACGGCACCGAAGAGTGCGACGACGGCAACACCACCGCGGGCGACGGCTGCTCGTCCACCTGCACCGTGGAACCCCAGACGGACGCATGTGCAGAGTGCGTCGCTGACAACTGCCGCGCCTACTTCGGCCTGTTCGACGCGGTGACCGGTTGCCTCCTCTCCGACCCCACCTACAACCCCGACACGGGTTGCGAAGGCACGGTCGCCTGCTCCGACGACGCTGAGTGCAACGCCGTGCTCGAGTGCGCCGAGGCGACGGGCTGCTACGAGGAAGACATCCCAGGTGCCTTCCCGAACCGCTGCATCTGCGGCACGCAGACCGACTTGTCCGCTTGCCAAGCCAACCCGTTCAACAGCCCCACCGGCGGCAACGGGCCCTGCATCCCCGAGTACATCGCGGTGTACGACTCGACGGATCCCGCGTTCATCTCCTCGGTCTTCATCGACCCGACGACCGCTGGCGGTCGCGCGAACCTCGAGCTTGCGTGCCGCAGCGAGTTCTGCCAAGACGTGTGCACCAACTGATCGTGCCACGTGAGAACCGGCCGGACGTCCGCGTCTGACCGGGCCCGGATACCCGCGCGCGCCGCGGGTGTCCGTATTTCAATAGTCGCTTCAATAAATAGTTCCTGCGAAAGGCGGCGTTCCAAAATGCTCACTCACCGCTCCCTGCCCATTCTCCTCGCATTTCTCGCCGCGGTCGCGCTGCGACCCCAAGTGGCAAGCGCAGGAGACGAAGGCGCGCTTCTTCCCCTTGGTCCATTCCGGATCGACATGGAGAACCCCACGTCCGCGGTCCCGTCGCCCGAGGAGGCGGCGAAGCACCCACTCGAGTTCGGGTACTTCTTGATGGAGACTTCGCGTTTCGCGGAGCTGGCGGAGAAAGATGGCGAGTTCGCGCGTGCAGCTGCGTTCTTCGAGGCGCTCGCGCTGGCGGTCCCTGAAAAAGCGATCGCGTTCCGTAGCGCCTGCCGCAACCACGAGTCCGCCGGTGCGTTGGACCGTGCGTTGCACTCCTGTCGCGGGGCCTTGACGCGCGAGGGCGCCACCGTGGGCGACCACGCGCGTTTCGTACACTTGGTGGCCGCACACCCCGGAGATCTGCCCGCGAACGCGGACCTCGTCCGCGAGGCCAACGCGAGCATCGAGGCGATGCGCTCGGATCCCGAGGCCGAGCTCGTGTCCTTTCGATCCCAGTGCGAACTTGCGGTGCGCCTCGCCGACGCACCAAAGTTGACCGAGTGCCGCGATGTGCTCTTGCGAGATGCACCGGACGAGGTGTCCACCATCGCCTACGCTTGGCACGCGGCGATGCTCGAGCGCGACTTCGAGGCCGCACGTGCCCACATCGAGCAGGCGCGAGCCCTGAACGTCGATGACGCGCTGCTCGAGCGCATGGAGGCCACGTTGACCCGAGCGAAGGCGGACGCGAGCGTGTTTGCGGGGCTCGGTGGGCGCCCCTCGCTGACGCTCATCGCCTTGTCCTCGCTCGTGCTGCTCGCCCTTGGCGGGTGGTGGTCCCGCGGGCGCACGGCCTCGGCCTCTTGAACCCGCGGCGTAGCCGCGCTCATACTGCCGCAGCTTGCCTTGGGCTTCGGTAGCCGCACTTGCGGTCCTTGCGTTCCGTGCCACCGTCGAATCGTGGTCCGCGCCTTCGGGGTGCCCCGATCGTGCCGCGGTCGACCGTCGATTGGCCGATCTCGGGCTCGTCGATGACCTCAGGGTACGCGGGCACATCACGGAGTTCGGCGGGGGACTTCGGCTCGAACTCCAGATCGGTTGGGGAGGCCACCAGCACGCGCGAATCCTGGTGTCTCGCGATTGTGAGGTGCTGAGCGAGGCCGTCGTGCTCCTGGTGGGGACCCCCATCGATGCCCCGCTCGAAACGTCGCCGCCCACAGACCTCGCCCTGGCGCCGTCGCGCCCTGCGGTCCCACCCGCAGGTCCCGAGACCCGCACTACGCCCTCGTCTCACGAGCCGCCGCCTCCCCGCCGCTTTGCGACCCGAGAGCCCAAGCCCCGGCGCCCCAAAGTCACGCCGCGCTCCGGGATCCACTTCAGCGGCGGTGCAGGGGTGGGCACCGGCGCCGTCGCGGATGTGGCCGCAGTGCTCCGTTTGTCGCTCGGTTGGTCATGGCGATGGGTCCGCCTGGGGGTGCGCGCCAACTACTGGGTACCCCGGCGACACGTCGCACCTGGCACCACCGACGATCGAGGGGGCTACGTCCAAGCGGGGACGGTGGGCCCGCAAGTCTGCTTCCGCCCGCAAACCCGAGCGTTCGAGTTCCCGCTTTGCGTCCACCTCGGCGCGGGAGGAGGGCGCGTGGATGGGTTTGGTCCCCAGACGGACTCGGACGGGGGCCCCTGGGTCGAGGTCGGAGGCTCGGCCGGCGTCGCTTGGGCGTTTTTGCATCGTGAACGCTGGCGATTGGCCTTGGCGCTCGACGCATCCGCCGACGCCCCGCTGGTGTCGGTGGGCTACACCATCGACGGCGCCGAGCTCTACACCCCGTCCGCGGTGGCCGTGAGCGGGACCCTCGGGCTCGCGGCGCATTTTTTCGTCCAAACTTCTCGCTGAGGCGGAGAACCAAAGAAGGAATGAGGAGCGCCACGAGCCTTGCGCACTTCGAGGAGGTGTACGTCCGGTACGGTGGCTTCGTCGCGGCCGTGTTGCTTCGGTTGGGGGTACCGAGCGCCGTCGTCCACGACGCGGTCCAGGATGTTTTCATCGCGGCGCATCGAAACTGGCTCCGCTTCGACACCCAGCGGGCCGCTCAACCGTGGCTGGTGGGCATTGCTCGCAACGTCGCGTTTCGCTACCGCCGGTCCGCGTCGCGTCAGCAACGCAAGGCGCGCGCGCTCGAGCTCACCTCGCCGAACTCCGACCCCCCGCTCGAAGATGCTGCGGTCGCCCGGGACTTCCTCCGCCACTTCGTGGGCAACCTCGCACCGGACCTCGGAGAGGTGTTCGTGCTGGCGGAGCTCGAGGGCTACACCGCCCCGGAGATCGCGGATCGCTTGGGTGTACCCACCCCGGCGGTGTACCAACGCCTCCGCCGAGCCCGAGATCAGCTTCAGCGCGCCGTGACGCGGGACGCCCAGCGATCGCGCGAGCGCCCGGCCGTTCCCGCCTTCGCGATCCTTGCCGCGCGGGTCGACTTTGCCGCGCCCGTCGCCACCGCGTTGGGGGGAACGTGGGCCTCCGCCAAGGGGCTGGCGATGATCGCAACGCTGAGCTTTGGCTTCGGAGGCGTGGTGCTCGCGACCACAGGGGATCGGACACCGGACCCACCCGAACAGGTCTCACCCGCCGGGCACACCACATCCGTCGGCGCGGCCAAGTCCGCTCGCGCGACGGAGCCCGCAGTGCCGCCACCCGCAGTGCCGCCACCCTCACTGCCGCTACCCGCAGTGCCGCCACCCCCAGAACCGTCCACCCCCACGAAGACCTCCAAGGTCGCGCGGGCCACCCCTGTCGTCCGTGACACCCTGGCCGAGGAGTCCGCGTTGTTGCGAGCCGCCCATGATCGACTCGCGGCTGGGCAAGCCACGCTCGCCCTCGAGAAGCTCGATGAGCACGAGCGGCGCTTCCCGAGCGGTCAGCTCGCCGATGCCCGACAACGCAACCGCGTTCGAGCGCTCTGCGACCTCGGCCGCAAGACGGAGGCTAGCGCTCTGGCCGAGCGCCTCGCGGCCGCCAACCCCCAAGATCCCCTCGCCGCCCGTGCCTCACGAATTTGTTCAGACGCTCCCCGCCAACTTTCCGCGTCGCCGGAGAACTAACCAACATATGCAGTCCACACGCCCAATCTTGATCATGCTTGCGATCCTCACGGGGTGCGAGCCCCTCATCCGCGACATCGGCGAGACGCTCGGCGAAGACGGTGCCGGCTCGATGGGCGAATCGGTTGGCGACAGCGCGGAATCCTTTGGCGGAACCTCGGGCACCTCCACCGAAGGATCGGCGACCACCTCGAACAGTGATGGCGGGCCACCTTCGACCTCGGCAAGCAGTGATTCTTCCGCGGTGAGCACCGACGACGGCAACCCGACCGCGACCTCCACCGGCACCGACGACGGCAACCCGACCGCGACCTCCACCGGCACCGACGACGGCAACCCGACCGCGACCTCCACCGGCACCGACGACGGCAACCCGACCGCGACCTCCACCGGCACCGACGATGGAACCGGGACCAGCACGACCGGGGGCCCCGTGGACGACGCAGAGCTCTGCACGCAAACGGGGGGCGTGTGGCACGAGGTGGGCTGCAGTCACGACATCTGCGGGGAACCTCAAACCTGCATCAACCCGATCGTCCCCGGATGCTCGTGCGGTCCCTCCGAGATCTTCGTCGAAGGGGTCGGCTGCGCGTTCGATCGTTTGGAGTGCAGCGGGTCCCTGAGGCGGCTCTGCGTGGACACGGGCGGGACCTGGGACGAAGGGTCGTGCGGAGACTACGAGTGCGGCAACTTCCCGGCTTGCGATGCCGTCATCCCTGGCTGCGACTGTGGCTCGGCGCGCTCGTTCGACGTCATGGAGGGCTGCTTCGCCGACGCGAGCTGCGGCGTCGCGCAAGAAGGACAGGCTTGCGATCCTGCGGCCGACAACTGCGCGGAGGGCTTGGCGTGCTGCTACCCGTGCGGGATCGAAGGCTGCGACCACGTCTGCCAACCCGCCGGCAACGATGACGAGTGCCCACCCCCGCCGCCAAGCTCCGAGACATGACATCCTCCGGACGCCACGCCTAGATCGGCCATGTCGCGCCTCGATACGGCGCGACATGACCCACAGGGGTCCACGCCACGGAATGAGCAGGATGGACGCGCACCGACCTTCGTGAAATCCTCGCTCTTCGATGGCGGAGCCCGAGGCATCTGTAGCGGTCGCGGTTCAAGAGCGGGGGCGACCCCTGCTTGCCACGCTCGGCATCGCTGCCGCGATCGTCTTGCTCACGGTCTTCGGATTCACGCTGCATACACAAAAACGCGCAGCAGCACTCAATCATCAATACGCCCGCTCGGTCGCACACATCGCCAAGCAGGTCGAGCTCAAGCTCGAGAGTCACATCCTCGTTCATCAGAATTTGGTGCCGCTGGCGTCGGGTGACCTGTTGGCTTCGGACGCGTTTGCGGAGCTCGTCCTTGCGCGGCGCCAACACGCTGCAGCTCAGCAGGCGGACCTCATCGCAGAGGAACGGCTCGGCGCGGCCACGGAGCGGCTGCGCACGGCCGAGACGACGGCTGCCGCCACGGAGGACATCCTCAGCCACGCCAAGACGATGGCGCAATCCCTGCTCGGGACCTCCGAAGAGGGCATGAAAGCGAGCCTCGAGGGGGTGGCCGCCGCCGAGACCTCGCGGAAGGAGGCCGATGACGCGCTCTTCCGCAGTCGCGACGCGGCTCAACGCGCCCGGCAAGCGGCGGCAGAGACCGCCGCAATCGCCACGGAGTATCGCGACGCGCTCGAGCGCAGACATGCCGCGCAGAAAGGCGCCGGGTACGGGGGACCGGCACAACCGATCCAAGACCTCACCCGCAGCGCGGAACAAGCGCGCGAACGGGCGAAAGACGCGGCCCGTCGCGTCGCCGAGGCCGAGGCCGAGGCCGCGACGGCATTTCAAGCCGCCGAGTTCGCCGACGACCTGGCCGAAGTCAAGCTCAGCTCGGCCGCGACGCGGGTTTCGGAGGCCTTGCTCGCCGAGGGCGATGCGGAGGCTGCCGCGGCGACGCTCGTGCAAGAACAGGCACGACGCACCGAGGTTGCGGGCGCGCGCGAGCGTTGGCGCCGTGAGAACGCCAAACTGGACCGCAAGGAGCAGCACCTCGCGGCAGCGATCGAAGGGGCAGACCACCCCGACCAAGCCCGCGATCGCTGGCTCGATGACCTCGCGAACAAGATCGTCTCTGCAGCACCCCCGAGCTACGAGGCGAAGCTCACCGCGTGCTTGTCCAACCTGTCCGAGGATCCCGTGGGCTGCCTGTTCCACGAGCTTCTGGAGGCCAACGGGATCAGCCGCAACACGGCGGAGTTCGTACGGTGCCCGCCATCGCAGACGACGCCCTCCACCCCGAGGCTCACGACCGACGGCCAGTCGATCCTGTTCCCGCTGTTCGCACGGGACGAAGACTCGGGCGGATGTGCCAAGATCGCGCTGTCCGAGATCCTCGCCTTCGAGTCCGTCGCGCCGTGGCCCGCGGCACGAGAAGTCGTGGTGATCGGCAGGAATGGCGCGATCCTGTGGTCGAGTCCCGAGTCGCAGATCCGGCTGGAGTCGCTCCCTGGATTCGACCCGGCGCGCGTCCTCACCTCGACGGTCCTGCAAAACCAGGAGATTGGGACGGAGCGCTTCCGCGTCTTCATGCAACCCGTGTCCACGCGTTTGCTGCCGCCTTGCGAGGGGGACGCGTGCGCTGCCAACGGCGGCCAGAAGCCGCAGGTCTCGCTCGTCGTTTGTGCACTCGTCCCGGAGCGCCACATCACGTCGCTCAGCCACGAGATCAACCCGATCGCGTTTCTCAGCGCGGCCTTCGTACTTGGTCTTGCGATCCTTGCGGTACCGCTCGCAAAAGTCTGGTCGCTCGGCAAGTATTCACCGTTCTCCAAGTTCGACGTCGCCATGCTGATCAGCTCCGCCGGGCTCGCGACGCTCATGACCGTCGTCTTCGCCTGGTCGTTCGTTGCACACCTGCGCCTCTTCGCCGCGCTCGACGAGCACCTCGACCGCGTGGGCCACGAGCTCGAGAAACTCCTGACGCACGTCGACTCGGCTGCCAACGAAAACCTGGACGCGTTCGCCAAACAATCGGATGCGCTGCGCCTGGCCTCGGCAAACCACCAGCTCGGCCAACGCTGTGGACGTGACGGCGGGAACGAGGACGTAGGTCGATGGCCGGGTTTTTCGAGCTCCGGCTCCGTCGAGTTCTGCGAGCGAACCCAAGCGACGCTCGGCACGAATCGAGCGTTCGACTGGCGACAAATCGCTTGGGCGGATCTCGCGGGCAATCAACGGATCAAGGTGAGCAGCACGGCACACGCGACCGTCCCGGTCAACGTCGCTCACCGAGAGTACTTTCGGCGCTCGTTGGACCAAGACAACCCCTGCGCCCAGGGTTCACCGCGCGCCCGGAAGGCGACGGAGGTCGTTCGCTCGTCGACGACCGGCGAGACCGTCATCGTCGTCGCCAAGCCCACTTGCCGTGACGGCACGATGGACGGGGTCGCCCACGTCACCACGAACACCGACTTCTTGCAGCGGTTCCCCATGCCGCGGGCGTTCGAGCTCGTCATCATCGATGGCGCCGGGAAGGTGATGCTGCATTCGGACAGCGAGCTCAACCACGGTCACTCGTTCTTCGAAGACCTCGACGACGCAAGCGAGCTCCAACGCCTCGTCGAGGCGGGAGTCGAAGGGTTCGTCAGCGTCCGCTACCTCGAGACACGCGTGCGCATCCACGTGGCTCCGCTCCCCGGGAGCGAGTGGTTCGTCCTCACGCTCGCCCCCGAGAGCTTGGTCGAACGAGCCGTGACCTCGATGGTCATGCTGGGCCTGACCGCGTGTGGTGTGCTCTTTGGGATCGAGTTTACGGTCCTCGTCATCGCGCTCCTCTGGTACAACCTGCTTCGCGTCGGGTCGGATCGCCCTCATCCGGGGCTTCGAATCTTTGGCCCAGATGCAAATCAAGGCCTCGGCTACACGGCGTGGGGTTCGCTCGGGATTGCGGCGTCCATCACCGCGATCGTCATCTCCCTCGCGTGGCCGGGGCGCGGCTCATGGTTTTTGATCCAATTGCTGGTCGTGGTATCGATCAAGTTCCTGTTCTCGTGGCGATTCGGTTGGGCCACGCGCGTCCGCAACAGGATGCTCCAACGCCTCCGCAGCCGGGTCTCGAGCGCACACCTTTCCTGGTCTTGGCTGCATCGCTTCAAGGCCGCGGTGAAGGCCCTTCCAGTGTCGATGACGTATGGGATCTGGTGCGCGGGCGTTGCCTGCGTCTTCTACGTCTGCCCCACCACCGTCATCCTCGGGGCGGCGTATGACCATATCATCGACAACACGTCGCGCGCCGACCAAGTGCATTGTTTACCCCATGCGTTCAACCGCGACACCGCAGCATTGGACATTTGCCTGCCGCACGTCGTCGCGCCCGCTCCAGCGACCCCCTCCACCGCGCGCGAGCCAACCTCTGCGGTCGCGAGCGTGAGCGAGACCTCGTGGACGTTGCCTCACCTCATCGATCTCTTGCCGGGCTCCGCAGCCGGACGCGACTCCGGTGGATTCCTCTACCGCATCGACGACGACCCCATCGCACACACGCTCCGCGCGTGGACGAGGTCGTCGAGTCGGACGCTCGCGCTGACCGCCCGTACGCATGACGGCCGGGTCACCAGCCTCGCGAGCGAGCTCCCCCGCCCCTACCAGCTGCGCGGGCATGGCCTGCGGCTCATCGCGTTCGCATTGTGCTTCGTGCTGTTCTTCACCGTCAGTTTCGCCGTTTTTGCCCATACCTTGCGACGCCTCTTTTTCTTGGATCTCCTCGACCGGTGCGCCCACGTGGACGGCGATCCTCCGAGCGGTGCCCCTTTCGCTTGGGAACAGCTCTCTCCCGATGAGCAATACGTGCTCGCACGTATCGCGGTGCAAGGGGTAGCGACCCCTCACCCCGAGCTCACCACGGCGATGGGCAAACTCGTGGAGCGAGGAATCCTCGATCGCGCGACGCTCGGGATCGCCAACCCCTATGTGGCGCAGGACGTCGAGCAGAACCGTGCGACGACCGACGTCCTCTCGCCCGCGCGCTCGGGCAACACGTGGGATGCCATCAAGGCGCCCCTTGCCACCGGCATCGTGGCGCTTGCCGCCGCCCTCGGCATGAGCGACCCCCAACTCGCCGCGGCGGGCTTCGTCGCGCCCACGCTGATCGCCGGCCTCCCGGCGCTCCTCCGGGCCCTCTCGACGATCGCGGCCGCATCCACCATCCGCGGCATCACCAGGCGCTGAGGACGCTGCTCCAACCATCATGTTCCAACGGGGGTCGACCTATCGCTGCCGGAAGACGGTCCGCCTCCACGGCGTGGAGTGGTTCACCGCGGGCGCCCGATATCAGGTGCTCGGCTGTCGCGAAGGTCGCGAAGGGGAACTCGAGGTCACGTTCAAGAATCTACGCACCGGTGAGGTCTTCGCCTATCGCAACGGCGACTCCCTTGCCGCCAGCGGCACGGAAGTGCAACACATCCTCGCCTGCCTGGAACCCGCGTGATCCTTGGGATCGCCGCATGATCGGTTCGATCCGGTGGCAGCCATGCTCTGGACGCCGTACCCTACGCGGCCATGAAAGGGGCCCCCGCTCTCCCGCTGTCCTTCGTGCTCTGCATCGCGTGCTCGGACGCCGCGAGCACGAACGAGGGATCGCCAAGTTCGACGCCCTCGGCGATGGTCGTGGAGGTCGGAGAAGCCAGGAATGGCCGCCTCCGCGACGAGTGGGTGTTCCTTGGCGAAACCCGGTCCTCCACCCGGGCGGCACTGGCTGCAGGGGCCGAGGGAGAGGTCGTCGCGCTCGACGTGCGTCTCGGGGATCGCGTGGAGAAAGGCGATCTCTTGCTTCGCGTCGACCCCGAGCTCGCCCGCGCCAGGATGGCGGCAGCCCGAGCCTCGCAGAGCGAGACCGCGGAAGAGCTGCGGCAAGCCGCCAGGGATCGCCAGCGCGCCGAGCAACTCGGCATCTCCGTGTTGGCGGAGGCGGAGATCGAGCGTGACGTCTCTCGCGCGGAAGCCCTGCGTGCTCGCGAGCGCAGGCTCGGGGCTGCGCGGCAAGAAGCCAAGGTCGCCCTGGGACGCCACCGTCTGCTCGCACCGTTCTCCGGCGTGATCTCGGCGCGCCATGTCGACATCGGCGATTGGGTGACGCCCGGCGAACCCGTGCTCGAGCTCGTGGACGACACGGACGTCGAGATCATCACGCCCGTGACACCGGAGCTCATCCCACGCATCGCGATCGGGGCCGAGGTACGGGTCGGGCGTGGCGAACGGACGGCCGCGGGCAAGGTCGCCGGCATCGTGCGCGCGCTCGATCCGACGACGAGGACCGCACCGCTGCGCATCATCTTGGATCCGCCAGCGCCGTGGCTCCTCCCTGGGCAGTCTGTGGACGTCGCTTTCGCGGTCGAACACGAGAGCGGTGCCGACAGCGTGATCGTGCCGCGTGATTCGCTCGTCTATGGGGCCGTGGGCACGCGCGTGATCAAAGCGCAGTCACAGAAAGCCCAACCCATCGCCGTGACGGTTCTCGCCTGCGCAGACCTCGAATGCCTCGTCTCCGGCGAGGGTCTCTCTGCAGGAGACAGCGTCGTCACGCGAGGCAACGAGCGCCTGCGACCCGACCAACCGCTCTCGATCGTCCCAACCCCTTCCCGTGAGCGTACGGCGGCCGCGGGCGACTCGGCCACGAGCGCCAAAGGATGACCATGGAAACCGCGCAAGGTGGCGCCAAACACTTCATCGAGGTCGCGGTCGAACGCCCGGTCTCGGTCCTCGTCGGCGTCGTCATGGTGGTGCTGTTCGGCGTCCTGGCGGTCCTCGGCCTGCCGATCCAGCTGACACCCGACATCACGATCCCGACGCTCACCGTCACGACGCGCTGGCCAGGCGGCGCGCCACAGGAGATCGAGACCGAGATCCTCGAGGAACAAGAGGACGCGCTCAAAAGCATCCCCGGTCTCGTCCAGATGGAGTCCGAGGCCAAGGCCGACGAAGCCAGCATCACCCTCGAACTGGAGGTCGGCACCCCGCTCGAGGAAGCCCTCGTGCGCGTCTCGAACCGCCTCGCGCAGGTTCCGGACTATCCGGACGCAGCGCGGCAACCCATCGTCTCGACCTCCAACAACGCAGGTCCACCGCTCGCCGTCATCACCATCAAATCGCGGCACGGCGCGCCGGTTGCCGAGTATCGCACCTGGGTCGAGCAGACGATCCTCCCGCGGATCGAGCGCGTCAAAGGCGTCTCCAGCATCATGCACTTGGGAGGGCAGGACACCCAGGTCCAGATCGATTTCGACATGGCCGCCCTCGCAGCGCGCCGGATCTCGGTCTCTACGCTCGCACAGCGGGTGAGCGCGGAGATCGGCGACGTATCCGGAGGGAACCTCGATCTCGGCAAGCGCCGACTCCTGGTGCGCACGGCCGTCGCCCCCACGGTTCCCCCCGAACTCGAGCAGATCGTCCTCGGAACCGGATCCGATGGCACCCCCATCCTGCTCCGCGACGTCGCACGCGTGCACTACGGGTTGCGCCCGCCGACCGGCGTCGCCATGTCCGACAACCAGCCATCCATGGTCCTGCTCCTGTGGCGCGAAGCGGGGACCAACGTGCTCGAGGTCTCGCAGAACATCCGCGAGGTGATCGCGCAGCTCGACGAAGAAGCGTTTGCTCCCGAGGGCTTGGTCATCGAGGTGGTCTCCGATCAGACCGGCTACATCCACGAGGCGCTCGAACTCGTACGCTCGAACCTCCTGCTCGGTTCGGCGCTCGCGATCGTCGTCTTGTTGCTGTTTCTGCGCAGCGTGGCCGCGTCCGCAATCATCAGCGTGGCGATCCCCGTCTGCGTGCTCGGCACTGCCCTCGGCATGTCGCTGATGGGTCGGACGATCAACGTCGTGTCACTCGCCGGGACGGCCTTCGCGGTCGGCATGGTCGTCGACAACTCGATCGTCTCACTCGAGAACATCGACACATGGCGCAAGCGCGGCAAGTCGGCGCGCGAAGCCGCCTATCTCGGCGTGCGCGAGGTCTGGGGGGCCTTGCTTGCGTCGACGCTGACGACCGCCGCCGTGTTCATTCCCATCATCGGCTGGCAAGACGAGGTCGGCGAGCTGCTGCGCGACATCGCCGTCGCGATCTCCCTCGCCGTGGGCGTCTCGCTCGTCGTCTCCGTCGTCGTCATCCCGAGCTTCTCCGCCGTCGTCCTCCGCCCGCTCCCCGCGGAGGCCATCTCGTCGCGCTTCGGGGACAGGATCCGCGAGGCGATCGAACGCCAAGTCGGCCACCTCATCGGGAACGCGGCCGCAGTCTTGGTGGTCCTGACCTCGGTCGCCGCTTCGGTCGTCCTCTCGGTGTGGCTGCTTCCTTCCATGGAGTACCTCCCCAAAGGCAACCGCAACCTCGTGTTCGGGATCCAGCTCCCACCGCCCGGTTACTCGCCCGCCGAGCTCTCCGCGATCGGCGAGAAGGTCCACGAAGACATGGCGACCCACGTCGGGGTCGAGCGGGACGGCGTGCCCTCGATCGAGCGCTTCTTCTTCGTCGGCGATCCAGGGCAGGCATTCTTCGGCGCCGTCGCCGAGCACCCGGAGCGCGTCGGCGACCTCGTCCCCTACGTCCGGCAGCTTGGCGCTCGCGAGCCAGGGGCGTTCTCGTTTGCGACGCAGGCGTCGTTGTTCGCGACCACGATCGGGGGCGATCGTGCCGTCGAGGTCGAGATCGCCGGCTCCGATCTCACCCAAGCGATCGGCCTCGCAGGGCGCCTCATGGGGATGATCACGAGCGAGCTCCCCGGCGCCCAGGTGCGGCCGATCCCCTCGCTCGATCTCGGCGCCGCGGAGCTGCACGCGGTCCCGCGCAGAGACGAGGCAGCTGCGCTCGCGATGTCGGGGGCCGAGCTCGGCCTCGTCGTGGACGCCTATGTCGACGGAGCCTTCGTCGGCGAGCTCGGTCCACGCGGAGAGCCCAAGATCGACGTGGTCCTGCGGGCGACGCAACCCGATGGCTCGCTCATCGCAGATCCCGAGGCCCTGGCCATCGCGCCCGTTGCCGCGCCGACAGGAGCCGTCGTCCCGCTGCAGAGCCTCGCCTCGCTCGACGAGACGCTCGGCCCCACGCGGATCCAACGGATCGAGCGTCGCCGGGCGATCACCCTGCAGGTCTCGCCCCCCGCAGAGATCGCCCTCGAGGACGCGATGCTCCGGATCCGCAACGACGTGGTCGCCAAGCTCGAGGCCGCGGGCGAGATCCCGGCCAACCTCGAGATCGGCCTCACGGGCACCGCGGGAAAGCTCGAGCGCGCCAAGCTCCTGTTTGGGCGCGTACTCCTGCTCGCGCTCGTGATCTCCTACCTCTTGCTCGCCGCGCTGTTCGAGGACTTCTTCGCCCCCATCGCCGTACTCGTGACCGTTCCCCTCGCCGGCGCAGGCGGAGTCTTGGCCCTGCACCTCGTCGACCGCTACCTCGGGCCTCAACCGTTCGACCTCGTGACCGCGCTCGGCTTCGTGATCCTCATCGGGGTCGTCGTGAACAATGCGATCCTCGTCGTCGATGGCGCGCTGGCGCGGCTACGCACGGGAGAGCCGCTCGCGACCGCCGTTCCCTTGGCCGTCGGTGGTCGGCTCCGCCCCATTGCCATGAGCACACTCACCTCGCTCGCCGGTCTGCTCCCGATGGTGCTGTTTCCGGGATCGGGCGCCGAGCTCTATCGCGGGATTGGAGCGGTCGTCCTCGGCGGCCTCGGCCTCTCCACCGCCCTCACGATCTACGTCGTGCCGAGCCTCTTCTCGCTGCTATGGCGCATGCGGGGCGTGCGGTAGTCGCTCGTCGACCACGAGCACCGGAGCCGATGCGAACGTCGCCACGAAACTCGGGAAGCTCGGATTCAACATCCGATGCACGAGACCCGCCCGGTGACGTGGAACCACGACGAGCGGCGGACGCTGCCGGGTGATGAACTGCAGCATGCCGGGGTAGGCATCACCGCCGAGGACGATCGTTCGGAGCGCCTGCGCGTGGTGGCGTTGGCTCCACTCCGCCAGCGCACGATCGAGCAAGGGATCGTTGCGCGTGACCTCGATCCCCAGCTCCGCATCGAGATGGGGCAAGGCGTGCGCGACGACGAGCTGCCGACCCAACGCGGAGCTCAAACGCTGGGCGTGCCTCAAGGTCTCTGGACAATCCTCGAGCTGCTCGACCGCCAAGACGATGGACTCGCCCCCGAAGTCCGGATAACCGAGATCGGCAGGGACGACGACCGTCGGTACGGGAAGCTGTCGGAGGAGACGGCGGGCCGTGGGTCCGAGCCGCACGAGGCCATGCACGTCCGCGTTGGCGTGTCGGCCTAGGATCAGCAAGTCCGCCGCCCGTGCCTCGACCTCGCGCAAGAGCACGTGATGCGCCGAGGGGCCAAACGCGAGGTGGGGTCCATCGACCCGACCGAGAAGCTGTGCGCGCTGCAAGCTCAGGTCGAGCTGCGGCCGAATCACCGCCTCGAGTCCGGATGAATACTGACGCACCGCTTCTTCGAGCACGTGCACCGCAATCAACCGTGCACGGGCCTGTGACGACGAAGCCCAGACCGATCCGCCGTCCGCGAGCCAGCGGGAAAAAGCCAGCGCGCCACCGGAGGTTCCGCCGAGCCCTGCCGCGACGATGCAGCGCATCCTACGGAAGTGTAGCCTCATTGGAAGCCCTCCAACACCCCTCTGAACAGTGTTTCATACCTTCGCGTAGGTCTCAGACGCAGTCTCGTCGCAAATCATACGGATCGGAATCCAACGCCGGAGGCTCCGGTGCTACAGGTTTGCGTCGTGAAAAACCTGGCCCACGCACGGCGGATCCTGGCGATGAACACCCTCGCCTTCACGGTCTGTTTCGCGTGCTGGATGCTCTACGGGGCGCTCATCACCTATCTTACCGACACCCAGGTGGTCGCCTTCTCCCAAGGCGAGATCGGCTGGCTGATCGGCACCCCCGTCCTCACCGGCGCCCTCATGCGGCTCCCGATGGGATTGCTGACGGATCGCTTCGGGGGTCGGCAAGTGTTCACGGCCCTCATGGCGACCACCAGCGTCCCGCTCTATCTCGTGGGCGAGTGCGACACGTTCTCCGAGTTCTTCTTGGCAGGCCTCGGGTTTGGATGCTGCGGAGCTTCGTTCTCGGTCGGGGTCGCGTACACCTCCACCTTCTTCGCCAAACAAAATCAGGGAACGGCCCTGGGCATCTTCGGAGTCGGGAACACGGGCGCAGCGCTCTCGAGCATCGGCGCACCTTCGCTGCTCCAGTCGCTCACGGTGCAAGACCCCGAAGGCTGGCGCATGCTCCCTCGCCTCTACGCGGGGATGCTGCTCGTCACCGCCGTCGTGTTCTACTTCAGCACCATCGAGCACCACATCGCATCGCCGAGGCGGTCGCTCCTCGATCGGCTCCAGCCGCTGCGCTACGTTCGGGTCTGGCGATTCGGCGCGTACTATCTGCTCGTCTTCGGGGGGTTCGTCGCCCTTGCGCAATGGCTGATCCCCTACTACGTCAATGTCTATTCCATGAGCGTGACCTCGGCCGGATTCATGGCCGCGCTCTTCAGCTTTCCGTCCGGCGTCATTCGTGCGTTCGGCGGTTGGCTCTCCGATCGCTTTGGCGCGCGCCCGGTAATGTATTGGGTGCTCGGCACGTGCATCGTCGGTGCCACGCTGCTGATGGTGCCGCGGATGGAGAGCTATTCCCCCGGCAGCGGTGTCCAGGCCCGCGCCGCTGGAGTGGTCACCGAGGTCGAGCGCAACGTCATCACGGTCGGCGACACCCGCTACGAGATTCGCGCCAAGGACCATGAATGGCTCGAGGCCCAGCGCGCCCGCGCGTTCATCCCCTTCCCGACCTCGATGAGCTGGCACGAACCCGTCGTCCAAGTCGGCGAGACAGTCGAGCGCAAAGGCCTCCTGGCCCAAGGCATGACGCTCATCTACTTCCAAGCCAACGTATGGATCTTCACCACGATCGTGGGCGTCGTCGCGCTCGCGATGGGCATCGGAACCGCCGCCGTCTTCAAACACATTCCCGACTATTTCCCCAACGAGGTCGGAACGGTGGGGGGCATGGTGGGCGTCCTCGGCGGCCTGGGCGGCTTCATCTGCCCCATGCTGTTTGGGTCGATGCTCGGCGCGACGGGGCTATGGACGAGCTGTTGGCTGATCATCGGCGTCATCGCCTGCGGGTGCCTGCTCTGGATGCACGTCGTCATCCGCACCCGGAGGTAGAAGTCTCGGTCACCCACTTCGCGCGGTCGTGCCGCGGTTGGCGCGCGAGACCGCACTGGACGTGTTATCGTAGGCGTCATGCAGCGACGGGACGCGGCCTCGTGCTCTGCTGAGGGATCACCTGCGAGGGCGGGACATCCCCGCCGTCGCGGGCGAGTGCGGTGGTCCGTCCATGTCGCCGTGTCGGTGTGGCTGTCGGCGGTCGCGGGTTGCGAGCTCACGGGGTCGGTGGGACTGACCGCGTCGGATGGCGCCGCGGACTCGGCGACGCCATCGACGACGTCCAGCGCGGGTACGACGGCGGGACCGTCCTCGGGGGTAACCTCCGCATCGGAGACGCTCGAGACGAACACCGAGACGGCCTCCTCCTCGAGCGAGGCAAGCTCGAGTGAAGAGTCGTCGAGCGCCGCGGCTTCGAACACGAGCGAGGACACCGCGAGCACGGTGGACAGCACGAGCTCGGGCGGAGGATCTTCGGCGGGGGGAACCGAGAGCTCCGATGCGAGCACCGAGGACAACACGTCTTCCAGCTCGGGAAACGATACCGATTTGCCGTTCGGTTGCACCCCCATGCCAGGAGACCAACCCTGCCGATTGTGCATTCGACGTGAATGCTGCGACGAGGTGGATGCCTGCCTTGCTGTGCCCGGCTGCGCGTGCTGGCTCTTTTGTGCCGAGGACGCGAACCCGCCCGCACCGTGCAACGAGCTCTGCGCCACCAGCCCCGAAGGCGAGGCAGCCTTTGCATGCACACAGACGCAGTGCGAGAACGAGTGCCCCGAGTGACAGCTCCAAACGGGCACGGATTCGCCCGGTTGCCGTCTCCAAGAACCGACGTTCCTTAGGCCGTGACGCTCGATTCGGGGCTCGACACCGCGGTGAATTCACGGTGGCCTCGCTTGGATGGCGACGACGAATCGAAGATTGCAGTGGTGGCCCGCGTGGACCCTCTGGGCGTCGATCGGCTCGGCTTGCTCGGGCAACGCCCCGCCGCCTTCGAACGGCAGCGGCGGCGGGGCGTTGGTCGTCGCCCCGGACGGAGCGAAGGGCGTCGACGCCTTCGATCCCATCGCCAGCGAGCAGGCGCGAACGATCCGGGCGCAGGGGTACGATTTCGCCGTACGCTATGTCCGTCACGCGGACTCGACCTTGCCGCATCTGACGAACGCCGAGAAGGACGGCATTCTGGGCGCAGGCCTCGGGCTCATGCTCGTCCAAGAGGGTCGCGGCTTCGAGAAGACCCGCCCCACGTCGGCCCTGGGCGCGAGTGACGGGCAAGCTGCGGTCGCGCATGCATCATCGGTCGGCTACCCCAAAGAAGGGCTCGTGTGGCTCGACGTGGAAGCCGTCGTCGCGCCCGGGGCGACGCCAAGTGACGTGACGGCCTACGCCAAGGCTTGGTACGACGCCGTGGCCCCTCACTTCGACCCTGGCTACTACGTGGGCCCCGCGGGGATCCTCGATGCCGAGGGCCTCGGCGAGCTGCCCTTCGAACGCTTCTGGAAATCAGGGACGGACGTCCCCACGCCGACGGGTCGGGGGTATCAGCTCGTCCAACACCCGCCGCGCACCGTGGCAGGCGTGTCGGTCGATCTGGATACGACCCAAGCGGACGAACGCGGCCAACGCGTTCGTTGGCTCGCGAAGCCGTGACGTCCGGCTACTGACGACGCACGATCTCGGGGGTCCACATGTTGCCCGACACGGCGAGCAGGTAGAGCGTCCCGAGATAGCCGCTGTACCAGTAGTCGTCACGGAGCTTCACCGTTTCCGCGACGAAGGCATCCACGACCTCTTGCGAGTTTGCCATCGAGCAGACCGCCAGACTCCCGACCACCGCGAGGTTGTGATTGCTCCCCGCGCGCGATCCATTGAGCTGATAGCCGTCTACGATGCTGCCGACGCCCTGTCCGTAGGCCCAACCGGAGATCTTCTCGCACCAGGCGCGGGCTTGCTCGTTGCCGTTCCACAAATAGTCGAGCCCGTGCTTGAAGGGCGTACGAATGGCGTCGAAGCTATAGTAACCCTTGCGGGAACCGGCACCCGCCGTGCCGCTCGTGGACTGCCAATCGGGCACGAGCCCCGTGGAGGGGTTCGCCGCGGCGTCGCGGATCTTGTGGCTGTCGTCCGCCAGTTTGGCCCATGCTGCATCGTCCGTGAGTTCGGCGAAGTGGCGGAAAAAGGCGGGCGAATAGTAGGAGATATCGGTCTCGTTGCATCCTCCCCAAGGACGCCCACTCTGGCACCCGGGGTAGAGCGCCGACGTGCCGCCGCAGTCGAGGATCATCCGCTTGAGATTCGAGAGCACGCCGCGAGCCTTCTCGTCGTACCCGCCGTCGGGCCACTGCCAATGGGCAACCAGCAACCCTGCCGCGACGTCGATGTCACCGTCGGTCGCGGCCCCTGTGTCCTCGAATCCAGCGCAGTTGTTCTTCCACCCCATCAGGCCGCAGCCCTGGTTCGTCCGCTTGGATTCGTAGTACGCCTGCAGGCGATCCACGACCTCTCGGTCTCCCATGTACGCCGCGGCCATCGTGGCCCATCCCTGCGCCTCGACCAGCGAAGTCGAGATGGGATCCGTTCCCGGGCGCAGGTTGCCATTGCAGTCCTGCAGATATTTGGTGCGCCACGCCTCGTACCACTGCTTCACGTGGTCGCTGGTGATGTTCGCGGACATCTGACCATACGGATAGATCACGTTCTGCGGGAATGGGTAGCGTTCGCCTTGCGGTCCCAGCTCCCCGTCCCACTCCTCGTAGTATCCGGTCTCGTCCGCGGCGGTATCGATCCCCGGCCCAGGGCCGCCGCCCGTCGTGGACGAGGAGGTCCCCGCCTCACCATTTCCTGTCCCGGGTCCGCCCGAGGTGCCCGGCCCTTCGGTCGCCCCCTCGTCCCCACCTGATGTGGTTGCGGCCGAAACGCCGCCAGAACCGTGTTCTGAACCACTCGTTGTGCTTCCGGCTCCGGAGTCGTCCTCGCCTGCTCCGCCCTCCGACTCTTGGCCACCACCCGAGGAAGCCTCTGTCCCTCCGCCGAAGGACCACGGGCTTGGATCATTGCCCGTGTAGCAAGAGGCGACGCCACAAAGCGCCGTCGTCAACATTGCTGCACGTCGAATCTTGCTCATTTTGTAATCCATCGCTCGAAGTCTGCGCCCGCCCACACGGGGATGGCCGAGGATGCCGGAGGATCAACATAACACGTGGATGGCGAGGTCGGGAGAGATTCCGTGAGTCCCCACGAGTCGCTGGCGATGAATCGTATTGCGACACCGCGCATCATTGAGTCGTCGCCCTGACATTGCGAGCAACACGACTCCAAACGAGATCTTCATTTCCCTAACGGATCGCAAGGTAGGGCGCCAAGATCACCGAACGGAGCGCCCACGGTGGATCTGCGGCGCACGATACCGGCGCGGCACGCGAGTCGCCCACGCATGAGAGGACGGCCACTCCCCGTGTGATGAGCACCTACCTCGTAGCCTGCTCCGCTCGACCGGCGAGCTCGCTTCGCCTCAGCTCTTGGTCTCGATGCGGTAGTGCAGCTGGAGAACCGGGAATCCCAAGAAGCGGACGGAGTGATCGCACCGCAGGACCCCCTCGTCGTCGACGAACAAGCGAAAGTGCTCCCGCAGCGTGCGAATGCGCCAGACTCGGAGGTGCTCGGCGTCGAGCTTGGCGACCCGGTAGAACCCCACGTCGCCAAACGTCTTGCCCGTGGTCACGAGGTGGAAGTTTCCCTCGGTGTCGAGCTCCGGCCGCAGGATGACGGTGGCGTTGCCATCGGGCATCGGAAACACCACCTTGACGCATGGCGACGGGTGCTCCGGGACGGTCTGCGTCATATAGAACCCCGTGTAGATGACGCGGCCGCTGTGGGCCATGCGTCGCAACCATCCCGTGTAGCGCCGCACCCCGCGGGCATCGTCGAGCAACACGATCTCGCTGGTCATGCCGCGCGCAGACTCCAAGACGTCCACGGGAAAGTTGAGCTGATCGACTTTGCGGCTGATCGTCGTGACGAGCAGCCAGAGCGCCACGCTGGCCGGGAACGCGCTCTTGCTCCAAACGTCCATGCGGTACTTCGCGGTCTGTTCGTAGAACTCGCGAACGCGCGGCGAGACGGCGCTCGCATCGAACGATGGACCTGCCAGCACGCCAAAGTCGGGCAAGAGGCCCCCCGCTTCGGCGTTGCGGGTGAGGACCAACTGCTCGCGCTCCGCACACTCTTGATACGGACGATCCCCGATCACATCGGAACCGATGGGGCCGGCAAGCCACGGGACCTCGGAGGCCTTCACTTTGCGGCCAAAAACGAAGACGAGCCCCGCGATGAACTTGGCCCCGATCCAGGCGATGGTGTTGCGGAACGTCGCAGGCGGTGAGGGCATGGTTTTACGCTTGCACGCGTGCAGTAGGGTAGCGAAGATGGCCTCCCAGCGTACGGATGATCGTCAACCGCATGCGCGCCGCGAGGCGGCACCCGCTCTTGCTGCAGGTCAACACCGCAGCGCTGCTCGACGAGCAACGCACGGATCTGGGCGGGCTCTCGGATGCGCTGCTGGACGAGATCGCGGCGCAGGGATTCGACTACGTGTGGTTGCTCGGCGTGTGGGAGCGGAGCCCAGCGAGCCGGGCCGTCTCCTTGGAGCACCCGGCTTTTCGCGCCGAGATCGCCGCTTCGCTGCCCGATGCGACCCCGCAAGACATATGCGGATCTCCGTTCGCGATCCGCAGCTACGAGGTCGCGCCCGCCTGGGGCGGTGACGCTGCGCTCTCGCAGCTCCGCGCGCGGCTGCGCGAGCGCAGCATTCGCTTGATCCTCGACTTCGTGCCCAACCATGTGGCGCTCGACCATCCCTGGGTCGACGAGCATCCCGAGTTCTTGGTCTCCGGCACGAAAGCCGACCTCGAGCGTGCCCCGAGCAACTACGTCACCCGGGACTCCGAAGGCCGCCCCCGTGTCTTCGCCCATGGACGCGATCCCCACTTTCCCGGCTGGGTCGACACGTTGCAGCTCGACCTCGCGAGCCCCGCCCTGCGCGAAGCCCTTCGCCGAGAGTTGATCCAAGTCGCCACGAAGTGCGACGGCGTTCGGTGCGACATGGCCATGCTCCTGCTTTCGGACGTGATCGCGGCCACGTGGGGGCGCACTCCGAGCAAGGAGTTCTGGCAAGACGCGATCGCAGAGGTCCGGCTCCGCTTCCCTCAGTTCGTGTTTTTGGCAGAGGCGTATTGGGGCCGCGAATCCGAGCTCCAGAATCAGGGGTTCGACTTTACCTATGACAAAGTGCTCTACGATCGTCTGCTGCATGACGACTCTGCGTCCGTGAACGCACACCTCGGCGCGAGTGAAGCGTTTCAGGCGCGGTGCGTCCGCTTCCTCGAGAACCATGACGAGGCCCGCGCGGCCACTGCGTTCGCGCCTGCAGAGCATCGGTGCGCAGCGCTCGTCACCGCGCTCTCCCCCGGGCTCCGATTGTTTCATGACGGGCAGCTACGAGGTCGCCGGATCAAGCTCTCCAACCACTTGGGCCGCCGCGCGGAGGAGCCCGAGGATCCTGCGCTTGCGAGCTTCTATCGCGAGTTGCTCGCGTGGTGCAACGATCCTCTGGTGCACGACGGTCGATGGTGCCTCTTGGAGAAGCACCCTGCGTGGCCCGGGAACACCCTGGAGCGCAACCTCGTAGCATTCAGTTGGACGGCGCCCAACGAACTCCTCGTGGTCGCCGTGAACCGTGGCCCTGCGGCCGCGCAGGCGTACCTCCCCCTATTCGTCGAGGGGGCGGGCGCGCTGACCTTCACCGATCACAAGACGGGTGCGAGCTATGTCCGAGAGCGCGAGGCCTTGCGCTCACCGGGACTCTACGTCGACATCCCGCCCTGGGAAGCCCACGTCTTGCGCGCGTCGACCTCCGAACTTAGTCCCCTGGAACCGTGATCCCGCCCGTAAGTAACACCGCCCCCGGCGACCCTGGGGTCGTTGACGAAACTCGAAATACTAGGTCGGGGTAATCGCGACGACAGGCCGCTACGGCAACGCGCCCGCTGCCCAGGTTGGCCCCGCCTGCTCGCGCACGAGGTCAGGGAGCACGGCAACGTCGTCGAGCACGTAGGGATACGGGGGAACGAACGGCTCACCGATCTCGAGGTCGTAGAGCGGCTCCGGGATGGCGAGATTCCCTCGCACACCGAGGATGGCCGTCTCGTGGATGTCTGCACCGAGCGGCTCGTCCGAACCGTCGAACACGTTCGCCTCGATGACGAGATTCGATTCGAGGTCGGCCCGGATACAATCGGAGTTCTCGATGGCGGTATAATAATTATTGAATAGATGAACTTCGCCAAACCGCGCGCGAGGCATGCTCTTATCGACGTTTTCTGTCCACCAGTTGTGATGGAACGTCACTCGCAGGTCGTCGATATCCTCGACGTGTTCGTCCGCACCACCCACGAGGTTGGACTGGCGAAGTTCGCGCTCGGGATCGCGATAGAAGAACCTCGTCCAGGATACCGTCACGTAGTCGGACTCGCGCGTGATATCGAGGTTGCCGTCGCTGCCGTCGATGAGGTCGACGTGATCGATCCACACGTGGTGCGCCCACCGCAAGCCGAGCGCATCGACATCGGAGCACTCACCTTCACACGGTGGCGCGATGATTCGAACGTCCCGGAGAATGATGTTGTAGACGGGCGCGTCGACCGTGCCATCGAGCGTGATCCCGCCTTCGAGCACCGTGTCGGGGCGACCGAGGATCGTCTTGTTGTTCCCGGTCACCACCACGTGCCCGACCAAGGGCGCCACGATCTCGATGATCGCAGGCTCGTCCCCCGCCGTTGCGGCTTCGAGCTCTTCGCGAGTCTGCACGGCGATCGTTGGCCCGAGCACCCCACCGATCGTTCCGTCTACGCCCTCTGCCGGAACGGATGCCCACCCGACGGCCAGGGACGCAGGGGGCGGGTCGGACGTCTCCTCGCCTCCCCCACTCGATGCCTCCGTGCCGACCTCCCCCTCTTCTTCGCTGCTCCCCGAGGTCGCCTCGATCGTCGCGAAGGACCCGGTCGAGACCTCCGAGGTCGTCGTGTCCGTCGCGCCTGTCGACGTCTCCGAGGCAGATGCCAGCGTGCCCGTGTCTGCGGGTTCCAAGGTGGTGTCCGAACTCGTGCTCGCGGAGCCCGTGCTGGCGGAGCCCGTGCCTTCCGCAGGCCCGGAAATCGGTTCTCCGGCCACGACGCAAGCGAAGTGTCCTCCGAGCACCAATAGACACGTTCGCTTCATCTACCACTCCACCACGACGCCGGCCTGACCGGCGCCATACGGCAGACACCACCGCGCGACGGATCTCCCCGCGAAGCGGACCTCCGGTTGCGTGAAACAAACACCGAGGGAGCCGGCGAGCCGTAGGCGCCAATGCCTGGCCACGACGAAGTCCAACGCGGCTTCACCTTCGGCGAGACCCGTCACGACGAAAGCATCGCCGCTGCGATAGGGGGGCACCGCCTGGCCCGTCATGAAGAAGAACGCTGGCCCGACGCCGAGCGAAACGGAAGGGCGGACGACGCGATGATTGGGGACGAACATGAATCGCGGCCCCGCGGTGACCCAGCCAATGCGGATCTGCGCGTCGCCTTCGTCCGCAGAGACCTTGGCGGCGAGCAGGGGAGCAACGCCCGACAGCATCAGGCCCACATGGTTCCACCGCGAGAACCAAAGCCCAAGGTGGAGCCCCGCCATCACGGACAATCCTCCCGGCGACCCCGCGACGATCCCCCCCATCGTCATCCCGAAACGCGACACCGCGCGCGAAGGTCGTCTCGGCGCAGGAGGTACCTGCTCCTCGACGTTCACTTTGGGCGAGGAGTCGACGGGTTCCGGGTCCTCGGGTGGCGGCGCGGGGGGTGCTTCGAGTTCGCGGAGCGTCGTTCGCAGCAGCTCCGTGGCGCGCACGGCCACGTCGCGGGAGACCCACGTCGCCTGCAGGCCCAACGCGCTCGAGCGCGCTCGACCCGACGCGGGATCGACCGCGCTCACGTGCGCCTGCTGGGTGGTGCGATCGATGTGAACCAGCGCCGCGAAACCGTGCGTGCGCACGAACGCCTCGAACGCCGATGGCTCGGCGCCCGCAGGGAGCTCCACGAGCTCCGTCTGCACGCCGAGAAACGCCAGCTCTCCGAGCAAGAGGGCCTGCGTGTCGTCGCTCGAGCGGACGTACACGGCCACCTTGGACGACGCGGTGGCCGCGGAAGACTCGGAGGGCGCAGCCGCCCATGCCGAGCGCTCCATGAGGCCCGCGAGGGCGCAGAACACGAGGAGGCAAGCGAGCGCCCGCACATGTGCGATCAGTGCGCTGGTTCGCATTCGGACAGCCGAGCGTTGGCTTCGGCGACCATCGTACCATTGGGCTGTTCTTCCAGGTACGTCTCGAGCCACGCCAAAGAGCGCCCACACTTGCTCGAGTCGAGCCGCGCCAGGTCGAACGCCGCCGTCGCAGCCACCGACGTGCCCGGAAACCGCTTTCGTGCGGCGAGCAACAACGTTCGAGCGTCCTGACGTTGGCCGACGTACCGCGCAACATCGGCCAACCGCAGCAGCGCGTCCGCGGGAAGCGACGATGCGAGCGACGCGATGCCGTCACGTTCGGCGCTGGCCCACGCTCCGCGGAAATCACCCTTGCTCGCCAATGCGTCCCAACTGGCCGAGGTAGCGCGTCGCGCTCGCGCAGACCGCTTGGTGGTTCGCTCGCCCCGCAGTTCCACCACGTCGCCCCGAGTGAACGTCCGACCGACATAGGGTGCGCTCTGCACCTCCACGACGCCGCGCTCCACCTTCATATGCACGGCGCCGCCGACCTCCACCCGGAAGGTCGCGCTCGAAACACGCAGCTCGACGTCGCCGGCTTGGATCGCCCAGGCTTCCGCATCCGGGGTCGCGAGCTCCAATCGGGCGCTCCCCTCGTGCACGACCATGCGCCGGCCCCCCGAGGGATCGAGTTCGACGCGCGCGTTGGGCTCGAGCTCGATGGAGCCCGCCGCCATCTTGTGGACGATGCGGGCGTGCTCCGGCGCTCGAAGCATGTGGGGAGACTCCGCGCTCGCCTGCGCGAGCTTCGTGCCCGCCTGTGAACCCGAGCGCGCCGCCAAGGGCCGCAGCGACGTGGTCTCGGGGCGGGTCACCCAGACTCCCGCAAGGACAGCCGCCGCCACGACGGCCGCCGCCGCGACCCAGGGTGCCTTGGCCCGGCGCGAAGGAACGTGATCGAGGACGCGCTCCCGCACACGCGCACGCCAGATCCGCCGCCGCATCGCGATGGCTTCGTCTTGCGCGGTGGCGAGCTCACGTCCCAGGCGCTCGAGCGCTTCGTCGCGACTCATGCGTCCGCCTCTCCGCCCAACCATCCCTGGAGGAGTACGTCACGTCGCGCGACAGCATCGAAGGTCTGCCGCGCGCGGGCGAGCCGGCGCTTCACGGTCGCCACCGAGAGGCCGGAACTCTCGGCGATCGTCTTGAGATCCAAACCCTCGACGAACCGCAGGGAGAACACGAGGCTCTCCGAGGCCGGAAGGCGCGCGATGACCTCTTGCGCCCGAGAGAGCGCCGCCTGCGTCGATGGATCGACCGCGGTCGGGAACTGCAGAAACGCCTCGTCCGGCCACAAGCTCAAGCGCCGGCGAACGCTGCGGCGACGGAGCCGCTTGTAGGCGGTACGCACCGTAACCGCGCGCAACCACGGCCAGAGGCCCCCGGCATCGCCGCGATAGCGATGCACACTCTTGAGGGCTTGGAGGAACGACTCCTGCATGAGGTCTTCGAGCTCGGAGTCTGGGCCCAAGATCCGCAAGAGCAGGGTCTCGACCGCGTGGGCGTAAAGATCGAAGAACTCGGCCTGGCTCGCCCGCTCTCCCCGCAAAAGCCCACGCAACAGCGACGCATCCGCGGGTGCGCGCGTGACTTCTCGGCTGGAGCTGGAGACCAGACGCAGGGTCATGGGGAACTGCGGGAAGAGTACCGCGGGCCCGCAGACGCGGCTCACGGGGGACCCTGCGCGGGCTCCGCGCGCCGATTTCGGAACGGCTGGGTAACGTGCGGCACTAGTGCCGTGACAGATGAGTTCTGACCTTGGAGGACGCCGTTAGCGTCCACCAGACCAAGACGCGAAGAGAGAGCGTATCCGGCCATACGTGACCGATGAGCAACGCTGGGATGG
>Ga0315910_10000069_pt1 | contig 150263 bp, 115 predicted proteins | sample EdamamesoilMG_FD_204470 | JGI IMG/M metagenome (GOLD analysis project Ga0315910, IMG submission 204470) | Garden soil microbial communities collected in Santa Monica, California, United States - Edamame soil | ecosystem: Environmental > Terrestrial > Soil > Garden | place: USA: California...
TTCCTCCTCAAACGCACAGGGCTGACAGCTCGTCGCTGTCAGCCCCGCACAAGTCAGTCAGATCCGTTCGCCCACAGGGGGCTTGACGGGTCCGTCCATATCACCAATCGATCACCCAGCCGTTGGTCACGTTGGCCGTCGCCGGCGGGCAGAAGGTCGTCGACGCGTTGCGGAAGAAGGCCGCGTAGTAGCGCCGCGCGCCGCTTCCCACGGTCACGCCGCCGCGCTGCGAGAGCGTCAGCGTCGCGTCGTTGGGGAAGGCCGAGTTGGGGAAGATCGCCTGGCCGCCGACCGCGTTGCGGCCGCGCAGTCGGGTGAGGGTGCCGCCGGCGCACAAGACGCCGTCGTGGAACACGGTGTCGCCCAGGGCGTCGTGCTGCATCATCAGGCAGAAGGCCGAGGCCGGCATGTTGGTCGCGTCGAGGATCACGTCATCCGCCGCGGCCGTGCCGGTGGCGTTCATGTTCGCGCCGTTGACGTCGAAGCTGTGCGCGCAACCGTTGCCCGGCGCCCCCGGGTTGGCGCAGGGGCACAGCGTCGTGTGGTCGACCGTCAGCGAAGCGTTCGTGCAGAACGGGCCGAAGGCCGCCGGCGTCGCGACCGTGAAGGAGAACCACATGATGTCGAAGGCGGCGGTGTTGACGGCCGTCACCGGCGTCGTCGTGCTGCCGTCCGTGATCGTGAAGTCGAGGTCCTGGGACAGGACCCCGCTGCTCGAGATTGCCGAGAGCGTGAAGTGGTTGACGGTGCCGGTCAGGTAGCTCTCGTCGGTGTTGACGTCGGATTCGCCGTTCGAGAACTCGAAGCGCTGGATCCCGACGAAGTACGTGCCGCCCGGGAGCGTGCGCGCCAGGCGCGACTGCACCGACGCGACCGGGGACTCGTCGTCGTTGTGGCCGGTCGGCACCCAGTTCCAGTTCGAGTCGTAGAGGTAGATCTCCGTGTCGGTCGTGGTCTGGCCGACGGTCGAGATCGTGATCAGGCCGGCGTTGAAGGAGCCCGGGACAGCCGTCGGCACGAGCGGCGTGCTCGAGAAGGTCGCCGTGTACGCGGCCGTGGTCGTGGTCAGGCCGGAGACGCGGAACATCTGGTGCTCGCCCTGGCCGAAGCCATCCCACTGCACGTAGCGCGGCGGCGTCGTGGTCGTCAGGCTGGTCTGTTGCGCGGCGTCCGTGGTCGTGTTGGCCAGGCCGCCCGTCGACGTGAAGCCGCGGATCGTCGCGGTGTGGCCGGCGGGGGTCGAGGTCAGCGTCAGGCGGTTGCGGTACAGCCCGACCGGCGCGGGGCAGATCGCGACGTCGAAGTAGTCGGCCGAGCCCAGTCCCGGGGTGACCGTCGAGCTGCCGGTCGTGGTGCCGCTGAGCGTGTCACCGACCGCCAGGCAGCCGACGGCATCGGCGGCGGCCTTGGTGTCGTTGGGTTCGCTCTCGGGGAAGTTGGTCTGGGCCTGCGCCGCGGCGCTGAGGGCCAGGGCGCCGAAGGCCAGGCTGATCGTGCGTGTGAACATGGAGCTGTCGTCCTGAGAGCGAGTCCTGAGTTGGGGCCGGGGCGTCGAGCCGTGCCGGCGTGGCCACGCTGCACCCGGGAGTCGGGGGCCGCGACCAGGTGAAGAATAATCGCGGTCGGTGCTTCCTGCAGGATTCCCGGCGCAAGTTCAGCTCGTCTGCGAGTTCCGGCCGCGTCGGCCGGGGTGCGAAAACCCTTCCGCCAGGGTGAGGCTGCCTGGGCGCCCGGCAGCCGGACGGCGGCGCCGCACGTCGTCGCAGGGACTCCGGCGCCCGCGCTGCGCCCCTGAAAGCGGCGAGGCCGACAGCTCGTCGCTGCCGGCCTCGCCCGATTCGTCGGTGCGAACCCGTCGACCCGTGTCGCCGGGTTCGCCGAGCTCAGATCACCAGGTGATCGTCCAGCCGTTGGTCACGTTGGCCGTGGCCGGCGGGCAGAAGGTGGTCGACGCGTTGCGGTAGAACGCCGCGTAGAACATCGTCGCGCCGCTGCCCGGGAACGTGCCGCCGCGCGACGAGAGCGTCAGCGTCGCGTCGTTGGCGAAGTTCGAGTTGGGGAAGATCGCCTCGCCCGGCGGCTGGAACTGCGTCACGCCGGCGTTGCGGCCGCGCAGACGCGTCAGGGTGCCGCCGGCGCAGAGCACGCCGTCGTGGAACACCGTGTCGCCCGGCGCGTTGTGCTGCATGAACAGCGTGAACGACGCCGCCGGCTCGAACGAGCTGTGCAGGATCACGGTGTCGGCCGCGATCGAGCCCGACGCGTCGAGCAGGGCACCGTTGGCATCGAAGCTGTGCGCGCAGCCGCGGTCCGCCGCGCCGACGTTGCCGCAGGGGCAAGCCGTCGTGTGGTCGAGGCCGAGCGTGCCGTTCGAGCAGATCGAATTGCCGTTGTTCGGGCAGGTCGTGATGCTGACGCTCCAGGTGTGGAGGATGCCACCGTCGCCGTTGGCGGTGTCGTCGATGGTCAGGACCCAGTTGCCGTTCGGGTCTTCACCGTCGAACACGCCCAGCGAACCCTCGGGCGAGGCCAGCGGAACCGCCACGTTGTTGGCGAACGTGTGGTCCGTGAGCACGACGAGCGCGTCGGCGTCGAACAGCGTCCCGTTGAAGACGTTGTCGTTCGAGCCGCCGTTGGCCGTCGTCAAGGCCGTGGTGGTGCCCGCCGGAGAGGTCAGGCTGATGTTGAGGTCGGCGTTCCAGGTGTGCGTGATCGTCACACTGACTTCGACCTCGACGATGCCCAGCGGCAGGCCGCTGGCCGCGATCGTGTCCGTCACTTGGACGGGCGGGGCGGTGCTGGGGATCACCAGGGCCGGCGAGTTGGAGAACAGGCCGTTGACCGTGCCCGGGGCCGAGGCCAGCGTCGAGACGTCGAGCGACCAGCTGCCGAGGTTGCCGAAGTCCGAGCCGGCGACGTCGTCGGTGATCGTCAGGGTCCAGATGCCGTTCGGGTCCTCGCCACGGAAGGCCGTCAGGCGCCCTTCGGGCGACAGCGGCGAAGCCAACGTCGCGTTGGCGTAGACGTGGTCCGTCACGCGGTCGGTCGAGTTGTCGTCCCACAGCGTGCCGTTGAACACGTCATCGTTGGTGCCGCCGTTGTCGGTCGTCATCTTGACGACCGTGCCGGCCGGCGAGGTCAGGGTCATGTCGATGTCCGCGCCCGCGGTGTGGGCGATCGCGGTGGTCAGGTCGACGTCCCACAGGTAGGTGCCGACGCCGGCGACCGCCGTGGTGAAGATCGTCGGGGTGACGGGCGAGGCCGGCGGGAAGTCCGGGATCGGGCCCGTGGTGCCGGCGAAGTTCGTCGGGCCGGCCGTGGTCGGCGCGGTCGCGGTCTTGATGTCGAGGTCCCAGCGCGAGAGCAGGCCGACGTCGCCGCTGGCGTCATCGGTGATGTTGAGCGTCCAGTTGCCGTTCGGATCCTGCCCGCGCAGGCTCTCCGACGCGCCCTCGAACGAGGCGGTCACCATGACGACGTTGTTGACGAACACGGCGTCCGTCAGGGCGACCGTGAAGTCGCCGGTGAAGGTCGTGCCGTTGTAGACGTTGTCCTCGCCCAGGCCCGCGTCGGTCGAGACCTTGAGCACGGTGCCGGCCGGAGTGGTCAGCGTCATGTCGAGGTCGTTGACGAAGGTGTGGGTGATCTCCGTGTACATCGTGAAGGACGTCATGTACGTGCCGAGGCCGGCGACCGCCATGACCGCCGGGACGCACGGGCCGGTGGTCGTCGTCGGCGCGCCGGTCGGGATCAGGATCGCGGGCGACTGCGTGAAGTTGGTCGTCGCCTCGACCGGCGCGTCGCTGGTGACCACGTCGAGCGACCAGGCGACCACCGAGCCGGTGTTCGCGGTGGTGTCGTCCGTGACCGTCAGCGTCCAGGTGCCGTTCGGGTCCTCGCCGCGGAAGGCCTCGAAGCGGCCTTCGGGGTTGAGCGGCGTCGACGTCACGTTGTTCGCGTACGTGCGGTCGGCGGCCGTGTTGAGCAGGCCGGTCACGGCCTCGTCCCAGACCGTGCCGTTGAACACGTTGTCGTTGGTGCCGCCGTTGTCCGTGGTGACGGTGATCGTCGTGCCGGCCGGCGAGGTCAGGGTGATGTCGAGGTCACCGCAGGCCGTGTGCGTGATCGTCGTGTTGAGGTTGAGATCCCACAGGAACGTGCCGACGCCGGAGACGCTGGTCGTCAGCACCAGCGGCGTGATCACCGGCGGGGCGGGCAGGATCGTGCCGCCCGTGCCGGGGAAGTTCGTCGTGGACGTCGCGGAGCACGTGGGCGCCGAGAGCAGTTGGACGCCGCTCAGGGCGGTGGCCGTCTGCATGCCGTTGCCGGAGTTGGCGGGCAGGTCGCCGCCGAGCCACTGGCTCAGGCCGTCGAGCTCGCTCTGGAGCCGGTCGATCTGGCGCAGCGGAGCGTTCGCGAGGCGCAGGCCGGCGAGCTGCTCTTGCAGCACCGCCATGCGGGCGTGTGCCTGTTCCTTGGTCTCGATGGGTTGGTTGTCGAACTTCTGCTGGCCGAAGGCCGGCGCTGCCGTGAGCAACGCGAGCGCGAAGATGGATGTCCTGAACATGAGCATGGTCCTCGGAGGATGGAATCGAATGAGTGCGGAACGCGCGCCATGGGGAGCAATGCCGTCAGCGCTTTCCTGCCGGAAAGGCCAGCCGGTCCTGAGATATGGCTGCGCGTACTCCCTACAACCTACCCCGATCCACAGGGCCCCGCGAGGGGGCCAGCCTGCGTACATCGGGGAAATCCCGCGGCCGGCTGCCGGAACTTCAGGATTGTCCGAAAAGGGTTCCCTGGCCGTCAGGCGCGGATCGAACTCGTGCAGCGCCGCGACCGGCGGCCCGCAGCGGCGGCGGAGCAACCTCCAGAACACGTGAGGCCCGACTCGGAGTTCCGAGCCGGGCCTCGTTCGCGTTGTGCGGGGAACCCTCAGCGGGCTCCTGCACGTTCGGGCATCACCAGGTGATCACCCAGCCGTTGGTCACGTTGGCCGTGGCCGGCGGGCAGAAGGTGGTCGACGCGTTGCGGTAGAAGGCCGAGTAGAAGCGCGTCGCGCCGCTGCCCGGGAACGTGCCGCCGCGCGACGAGAGCGTCAGCGTCGCGTCGTTGGCGAAGTTTGAGTTGGGGAAGATCGCCTCGCCCGGCGGCTGGAACTGCGTCACGCCCGCGTTGCGGCCGCGCAGACGGGTCAGGACGCCGCCGGCGCACAAGACGCCGTCGTGGAAGATCGTGTCGGCCGGCAGCGTGTGCTGCATGAACAGCGTGAACGAGGCCGCCGGTTCGAACGAGCTGTGGAGGATCACGGTGTCGGCCGCGATCGAGCCCGAGGCGTCGATCTTGGCGCCCGAGGGATCGAAGCTGTGGCCGCAACCGCGGTCGGCGAGGCCCGCGTTGCCGCACGGGCAGGCCGTCGTGTGGTCGACGCCCAGCGTGCCGTTCGAGCAGAAGGAGGCGCCGTTCGTGGGGCAGGTCGTGATGTTCAGATCCCAGCGCACCAGCGTGCCCCAGTCGCCGCCGAGCTCGTCGACGATGGTCAACGTCCAGTTGCCGTTCGGGTCCTCGCCCAGCAGGTTGTCGAGCGAACCCTCGCTGGCGAGCAGCGGAGCGGCGACCAGGTTGGTGTACACGTACTCCGTCGGGGCGAGCGTGCTCGTGCCGGCGAACAGCGTGCCGTTGTAGCTGTTCTCGGCGGTCCCGCCATTGTTGCTCGCCACCCGGATCACGGTCCCGAACGGCGAGGTCAGCAGCAGGTCGAGGTCTCCGATGTAGGTGTGCGTGATCTCGACGTACAGGGTGACTTCACGGATGAAGTTGCCCAGGCCGCCGACGACCATCACGTCCGAGATCGTGCCGGAGGTCGTGCCGGGAGCACCCGCCGGGATCAGGAGCCCAGGCGACTGGGTCACGTTGGCGGTCGGGCCGTTGACCGGTCCGGAGGTGGTCGTGACGTCGAGCGACCAGGCGTCGAGCGAGCCGTTGTCGGCCGCCGCGTCGTCGGTGATCGTCAACGTCCACTCGCCGTTGGGGTCCTCGCCACGGAAGGCCGCCAGGCGGCCTTCGGGGCTCAGCGGGGACGCGAGCACCAGGTTGGTGTAGGTGCGGTCGGTCGTGACGTCGTTGGCATTGTCGTCCCAGAGCGTGCCGTTGAACACGAGGTCGAGCGTGCCGCCGTTGTCGGACGTGATCCAGATCACGGTGCCCGCCGGCGATCTCAGCGTCATGTCGATGTCGCCGGCCGAGGTGTGGTTGACGAAGGTCGTCAGGTCGAGGTCCCACAGCGAGGTGCCGACGCCCGACACCGAGCAGGTGTAGACGGTCGGGACCGGGACGGCCGTGGTGCCGGTGGTGAAGTCGGGCAGGAAGCCGCCGGTGCCGGCGAAGTTCGCCGGGGCCGAGGGGCTGGGCGGGACGGCGGTCGTGACATCGAGGCTCCAGCTGACCAGAGTTCCCACGTCGCCCGACAGGTCGTCGGTGATCGTCAGGGTCCAGGTCCCGTTCGGGTCCTGGCCCAGGAAGTTGTCGAAGGCGCCCTCGGGCGTCAGCGGCGTCGCGACCACGAGGTTGGTGTACACGTGGTCGGTGATCGTGTCCGTGCCGTCGGGGTCGCAGGCCGTGCCGTTGAAGACGTCGTCGAGCGCGCCGCCGTTGTCGGTGCTGACGGTCACGATCGTCCCGGCCGGGGAGGTCAGCGTGATGTCGAGGTCGGCGTTCTCGGTGTGCGTCACCGCGAGGTTGAGCACCAGCTTGCTCAGGTAGGTGCCGGCGCCCGCGACGATCACCGAGTCGGTGACGAAGGAGACGTCCGGGATCGCGAGGGCCGGCGAGCTGGCCGTGTTCGTGGTGCTCTCGACCGGCGCGCCCGCCAGCGTGCTGATGTCCAGCGACCAGCTGTTCAGGTTGCCGGTGTCGATCCCGGCGTCATCGGCGATCGTCAGGGTCCACGTGCCGTTCGGGTCCTCGCCGCGGAAGGCCTGGAAACGGCCCTCGGGGCTGACCTGCGGCACGACGGTGTTGTTGACGAAGGCCACGTCGGTGACCGGGATGTTGACGTTGTCGTCCCAGAGCGTGCCGTTGAACACGTTGTCGGGGCCGTTGGCGTTGTCCGTGGTCACGATCACGACCGTGCCCGCCGGCGAGGTCAGCGTGATGTCGCAGTCACCCGGGTAGGTGTGGGAGATCTCGGTGTTCAGGTTGAGGTCCCACAGGTACGTGCCGAGGCCCGAGACCGCGACGGTGAAGACCTGCGGCTGGTACGTCTGCACGGTCGGCGGCGTGATCGGGCCGTTGGTGCCGACGAAGTTCGCCGTCGAGACCGGGAACCCGGTGCAGATCGGCGCCACGATCTCCTGGCTGCCGCTGGTCGAGGTCGCGCCGAGCGCGCTGCCCTGGTTGACCGGCTCGTCGCCGCCGAGGTAGGTGCTGATCGCCTGGTACTGCTGCTGCAACTGGTCGATGCGAACCAGCGGCGCGCCCGAGGCGCGCATCTGCTCGATGCGCGTCGCCAGGTCGCGCATCTGCACGTGCAGCGTCTCCTTGGACAGCGTGGAGGGGTCGAGTTGGGCCGGCTTGTCGTTCTGCGCCCAGGCGGGCGCGCTGAGCGCCAGGAGGGCGAGTGCCAGGTGGGTCGGTCGGTACATGGATGGTCTCGAGAGGGATGAGGTTGGGACCGGAGAACGGACCGTTCGCGGGACGCGACAGCGTCCCGTCAGGTCGGGGTCGGCCCGCCGTACGCCGCATGCATACCGATGTCCCGTGGGATCTCGGTGCGTCCTGAGCGGCACCAGCGAGCGTCCGCGATTGTATGGGGACGACACGACCTACGGAACGGGTTCCGTACCCATGAAGGGTACTCCGCTGTCCGCGGTCGGGCGCCGGGCCGGATCCCCTGCCCCCATGGGCAGTCCCAGCACTATCCGAACCTGCCCGTGACGTAGTCCTCGGTCTCGCGCCGCAGCGGCAGGCGGAACATCTCGCTGGTCGGCCCGAGCTCGATCAACCGGCCCAGGTACATGAAGGCCGTGAAGTCGCTGGTGCGGCTGGCCTGCTGCATGTTGTGCGTGACGATCAGGATCGAGTACTGGCCCTTGAGCTCGGCCATCAGCTCCTCGATGCGCCCGGTCGCGATCGGGTCGAGCGCGCTGCAGGGCTCGTCGAGCAGGAGCACCTCCGGCTCGGCAGCGATGGCGCGCGCGATGCACAGGCGCTGCTGCTGGCCGCCGGAGAGCGAGAGCGCGCTCTCCGGCAGGCGGTCCTTGACCTCCTCCCACAGGCCCGCGCCGCGCAAGCTGCGCTCGCAGGCCTCCTCGAGCAGCGTCCGGTCGCGCACGCCGTCGATGCGCAGCGAATAGACCACGTTCTCGGCGATGCTCATCGGGAAGGGGTTGGGCTTCTGGAACACCATGCCGACGCGCTTGCGCAGCTCGATCACGTCGACGCCGCGGCCGTAGATCGGGTCGCCGTTGAGGCGCATGTCGCCCTCGATGCGCACGCTGTCGACCAGGTCGTTGAGCCGGTTGACGCTGCGCAACAGCGTCGACTTGCCGCAGCCGGAGGGGCCGATCAGCGCCGTGATCTTGCCGGCCGCGATCGGCATGGTCACCGCGTGCAGCGCCTGCTTGGCGCCGTACCACAGCGAGAAGTCGCGGATCTCGATCACTGCCGGCTCCTTGCCGACGACCTCGTGGTAGGTGGTGGCCTGGGTGTCCGGTGCGCCCGGGACGCCGAGGTCACCGGGGCCGCCGGGCACCGGCGCGCCGGTGCCCGGCGCGGTCGCGGTGCTCGGGCGCGGGAGCGGACCGTGGCGCGGCGTGTCGGCCTGGTGGGCGCGCGGTTCGAGGCGTTGCATGGCGGTCTCAGAAGGGGTTGGCGGAGAACTTGCGGCGCAGCCGCGTGCGCAGGCTGACGGCCGCCAGGTTGAGCAGCACGATGATCGCGATCAGCAGCAGCGTGGTGGTGTAGACCATCGGCTTGGCGGCCTCGCTGTTCTGGCTCTGGAAGCCCAGGTCGAAGATCTGGAAGCCCAGGTGCAGGAAGCTGCGCTCGGGGTGCAGGAAGGGCGGCGTGTCGTCGACCAGCAGCTTGGGCGCCAGCTTGGCCGCGCCGACCAGCATCAGCGGCGCCACCTCGCCCGCGCCGCGCGCGATGGCCAGGATCGCGCCGGTGGTGATGCCCGGCAGGGCGCGCGGCAGCACGATGCGCAGGATGGTCTGGACCTTGGTCGCGCCGCAGGCGTACGAGCCCTCGCGCATCGAGTTGGGCACCGCCGCCAGCGCCTCCTCGGTGGCGACGATCACCACCGGCAGGGTCAAGAGCGCCAGCGTCAGCGCCGCCCACATCAGGCCGCCCTTGCCGTAGGTCGGGTTGGGCAGCGCCTCGGAGAACAGGAGCTCGTCGATGCTCGAGCCGATCAGGTAGCAGAAGAAGCCCAGCCCGAACACGCCGAACACGATGCTCGGCACACCCGCCAGGTTGTTGACCGAGATGCGCACGAAGCTGACCAGCGGCCCGGGCTTGGCGTACTCGCGCAGGTAGAGCGCCGCCAGCACGCCGAAGGGCACGACGAAGAGGGTCATGATCAGCGTCATCACCACCGTGCCGAAGATCGCCGGCCAGACGCCGCCGGCGCTGTTCGACTCGCGCGGCTCCTCGGTCAGGAACTCCAGCCAGCGCGAGGCGTAGACGCCCAGCCGCCCCAGCGTGCCGAGCTGGTTGGCCGGGTAGGCGCGCACCAGCGCGTCGACGGCGATCGGCTGCTCGCGGCCGTCGGGGGCGCGCAGCACCAGCGCGTGGCGCGCGTTCTCGGCATCCAGCGCCTGGATCTCCTCGGTCCAGGCCGCGACCTGGCGGTCGCGCAGCGCCTGCTCGGCGTCGCTGCGCTCGACCAGCAGGCGGTGCGCGGCCGCCCCGGGCCCGTGCTCGCGCAGGCTGCGCTGCAGCTCGATGCGCGCCTCTTCCTGTGCGCGGTTGGCCGCGCCGATCTCGTCCTGCACGAGCTCGGCGCGCCGCTCCAGGCGCTCGGCCGCCCGCGCGTGCTCGGCCGCGCAGGCCGCCAGCGCGCGCTGCGGGTCGCGCTCGACCAGCTGGCCGTCGACGGACCAGCCGACCAGCTCGCCCTGGAAGCGGCCCCAGCCGTCCGAGCGCTCGGCGACGATCGCCCACTGCGGGCGCTCCTCGCGCGTGATCTCCGTGTCGCTGACCCAGTGGAAGTGCGTGCCGGTCAGGTCGAAGTTGGCGGTGCGCAGCATGCGCCGGCGCACTCCGAGCGACTCGGGCGTCGCCCGGTACAGCTCGCTCTTCTCGACCTCGCCCAGCAGCGCCGTCTCGGCCCCGCGCTCGACGCGCACCAGCTCGCCGGGCCAGAAGGTGCCCAGGCCCTGCACCAGGATCAGCGCCAGCAGGCCGGCGATCATCAGCACCGCCAACGCCAGCGCGCCCGCCGCGATCCACAACCACGCTTCGCCGCGCGCCGCGGGGTCCGCCGCCAGGCGCTGTCGGCGCGGACGCGCGCTGCGTGCCGGCGGCGGCGGGGGACGTCGCAGCGTGGCCGTCACAGCGCCACCGCCCGCTTCCGGTAGCGCTGGCGCACCAGCTCGGCCAGCGTGTTGAGCACGAAGGTCATCAGGAACAGGCACAGCGCCGCCAGGAACAGCGTGCGGTAGTGCGTGCTGTCGGGCACCGCCTCGGGCAGCTCGGTGGCGACGTTGGCCGACAGCGTGCGGAAGCCGTCGAACACGTTCCACGAGGTCACCGGCGTGTTGCCGACCGCCATCAGCACGATCATCGTCTCGCCGACGGCGCGGCCGAGGCCGACCATGATCGCCGAGAAGATGCCGCTGGCCGCGGTGGGCAACACCACGCGCACCGCGGTCTGCCAGGGCGTCGCGCCGGCGCCGATCGAGGCCAGCTTGAGGTGCGCGGGCACCGCCGAGAGCGCGTCCTCCGTGATCGTGAACAGGATCGGGATCACGGCGAAGCCCATCATCGCGCCGACGATCATCGAGTTGCGCTGCACGTAGGTGTCGAAGAGGCCGCCGCGCGTGTCGAAGCCCAGCGCGTCGAGCAGCCCCGCCAGCGCCAGCGCCAGGCCCGCGGCGGCCAGCAGGCCCAGGCCGAAGCTCGCGCTGCCCGCGCTGGCGACGCGCTGGCGCGAGCGACCCTCGGACCAGACGCGCAGCCGCGGCCCGAGGCGCGTGGCGTGGTACCAGGCGACCGCCAGCCCGGAGGCGGGCAGGAACAGCACGAACCAGCCGCCGAGCGCCGTGCCGGTGTTCCCCGACAGCCAGGCGCGCAGGTCGCCGGCGAAGAACACCGACTCGACCAGCGGGCCCGCCAGCCAGGCGAGCGCCAGGCCGAGCAGCACGCAACCCAGCGCGGCCGGCAGGCGCCAACCCTCGTCGAGCGCGGCCTGGCGTTGCGCGCCGAGGTGCTGCGCCACGCGCGCCGCGACCAGCAGCACGCAGGGCACGCAGAACAAGGCCGCCAGCACGGCGGGCACCAGCGACTCGACGAAGGGCGCGATCACGATGCCGGCCAGGAAGCCGAGCACCACGCTCGGCAGGCTGGCCATCATCTCGACCGCCGACTTGAGCGGCCCCGCCAGGCGCGGGTGGAGGAACTGGCTGGTGTACAGCGCGGCGAGCAGCGCCAGCGGCACGGCGAAGATCATCGAGTAGAACGTGGCCTTGAGCGTGCCGAACACCAGCGGCCAGAGTCCCAGCTTGGGTTCGACCGCGTCGGTGCCGCTCGACGACTGCCAGACCTGGCTCGGCGTCTCGTAGTCCTCGTACCACACCGGCCGGAAGAGCGTCGCCAGCGTGGCCTCGGGATGGCGCAGGTCGAAGCGCGCGGCGCTGGCGGAGCGCGCCGAGAGCGCCAGCACGCCGTCCTCCTTGGGCGGGATGGTCAGGGCCTCGATCGGCTCGTCGAGCCCGGCGTCGAGGTCGAGCGCCAGCACCTCGCTGGTGACGTTCCACACGCGCACGCCGCCGAGGTCGTCCGCCGCGGCGATCACGCGCCCGCGCGAGGAGCTCGCCAGGCGCCGCACGATGCGCCGTCCGCCGCGCGCGCCGGTCTCCTCGACCAGCCGGTGGCCGCGGATCAGGTCGATGCCGTCGCTCGAGCCGGCGCGCTGCGGCTTGACCGGGAACCAGGCGTCGACCGCGCCGCGGTCGTCGGCGACCACCAGCGTCGAGCGGCCGATCAAGAGGCACAGCGCGGTCAGCTCGCCGCCCTCGGGAGTCAGGTCGACGGTCTGCGCCAGCACGGCGGCTTCCGGCCGGCGCGTGTCGTAGCGCCAGGTGCGGCCGTCGGACCACACCACGTAGACCGCGCTGCCGCCCTGGTTGACCGCCACCCAGCGCGGCGCGAGCCCGGCGGGCGGCGCGAAGGGCAGCCAGCTCTCGCGCGCCTGCCACTCGACCGCGCCGGTGATCAGGTTCTCCGAGGACTCGACCTGCAGGAGCGCCAGGCGCCCGGAGCGCGTCAGCGCGACGAAGGAGTCGTGCGTGTCGCTGCGCGCGCGGTCGATGCGCTCCAGCGGATCGCCGGCGGCCACGAGTTGCGGCGCGGCGAGCTCGAGCGCCAGCGTGACCACGCGCAGGTCGCCGGTCGGCGTGCGGCAGACGAGCGCCTCGCCCGCGCGCGCGACCTCGGCCTCGCCCAGCGCCTGCCACAGCTCGGGCCGCGCGCCGGGGGCGACGAACTCGGTGGCGAACTGCACGCGGCCGAGCAGCGCGTGGCCGTCGTTCAGGCCCAGCGCGAAGCTCTGGCCGTCGGGTTGGTACGACCAGCACACCAGCGTCCCGGGCTCGGCCAGGCGCCGCTCGACGACGCACTCGCCCGTGCGCCCCAGCCGCGCGCGGAAGACACCGTCGCCGTCGAAGCTCCACTGCCACAGGCGCTGCTCGTCTTCGCCGGCGAAGCAGGGCGCCGCCACGGCCTCGGCTCCGGGCGCGGCCTCGCGCGCTTGGACGCGCGGCTCGCCGAGCAACTGCGCGGGCAGGAACAGCGGGACCACCACCCAGGCCAGGAAGCCGAAGATCGTCACCACCGCCACCACCGTCCCCAGGCCGCCCAGCCGGATCAGCGTGCCGACGCAGACCTCCGCCACCCGCACGCGGGTGCGCGTCGTGCGCTGCCGTCGGTGTCCTTGGGCCATGGCGGGTCTCGGGGTGCGCTGCGGGCGCGCGGCCCGCGGGTCGCATCGCGCGCACCGCGGGCCCGGCCGTCGCCTCCGCGACGTCGTCCGCGGACGACGTCGCGCGCGGTCACTTCTTGGCGCCGGCCTCGACCGCGGCGGCCTCGATCCCGATGCTCTTGAGCGCGCCCTCGACCATGCGCAGCGGCAGCGGGTAGTAGCCGTCCTTGACCACGTCTTCCTGGCCCTGCTTCGACAACAGGTAGCGCAGGAACTCCAGGCGCAGCGGGTCGAGCTTGGTGCCGGGCTTCTGGTTGACGTAGACGAACAGCACGCGCGCCAGCGGGTACTTGCCGCTGTAGGCGTTGTCGGGCGAGGCCTCGACATTGTCGGTCTTGTCGTCCTTGGCCAGCGCCAGCGCCTTGACGTCGGCGGTCTTGTAGCCGATGCCGCTGTAGCCGATCGCGTACTTGTCGCTGGCGACGCCCTGGACGACCGAGGAGCTGCCGGGTTGCTCCTTGACGGTGTCCTTGTAGTCGCCGTCGAAGAGCGCCTTCTCCTTGAAGTAGCCGTAGGTGCCCGAGGCCGAGTTGCGGCCGTAGAGCGAGATCGGCTTGTCGGCCCACTCGCCGCTCAGGCCCAGCTCGCCCCAGGTCAGCAGGTCCTTGGCGCCGCCGCCCTTGCGGCCCTTCGAGAAGATCGCGTCGACCTGCTGCAGGGTCAGCGAGTTGAGCGGGTTGTCCTTGTGGACGTAGACCGCGAGCATGTCGATCGAGGTCGGGATCGCGGTCGGCTTGTGGCCGTGGACCTTCTCGAACTCGTCGATCTCCTTCTGCTTCATCGGCCGGCTCATCGGCCCGAAGGCGGCGGTGCCGGCGATCAGCGCGGTGGGGGCCGTGCCCGAGCCCTTGCCTTCGACCTCGACGGCGACGGCCGGGTAGAGCTTCTTGAAGCCCTCGGCCCACAGCGCCATCAGGTTGTTCATCGTGTCCGAGCCGATCGACTTGACCGTGCCCGACACGCCGGCGACCGGCTTGTACTCGGGCAGCTTGGGATCGACCTTGACGGCCTGGGCCAGGGCGGGCGTGGCGAGCAGCAGGGCGGCGAACGGGAGCAGCTTCATGGTCATCCTTTGGATGGGGCCTCCGACACGCCGCATTGGAGGCCGGCTGCGTCAAGGCACCTTAAAGAGACGGCCAACTCGCCATCAGGGCGCGTGAAGTCCGGCCCCTCATCCCGGCCGCACCCCCCCGACCTCGGCCCCGAACTCGCGCATGTGGTGGCGCACGATCCGCCCCTGCACCACGAAGATCACATCCTCGGCGATGTTCGTGGCGTGGTCGGCCAGCCGCTCGAGGTTGCGCAGCGCGCCGACCAGGTGCATCACGTCGCCCAGCCGCTCGGGGTGCTCGCGCATGAACTGGATCGCCTGGCCGATCAGCTCGCGGTACAGGCGGTCGGCCTCCTGGTCCGCTTGCCAGGTGCGGAAGGCCAATTGGGCGTCCAGGCGTTGGAGCGAGTCGAGGCCGTCGCGCACCATGCGCTTGACCAGCGCCGCCATGCGCGTGACGTCGGGGCGGAAGGGCAGCGGCGGCACCTCGGCCAGGATCTCGGCGCGCTCGGCGATGTTGCCCGCCAGGTCCGCCATGCGCTCGAGATCCGAATCGATCTTGAGGATCCCCGTCACGTAGCGCAGGTCGCGCGCGACCGGCTGGCGCAGCGCCAGCACGTCGAGACAGCGCTCCTCGATCTCGTTCTCGAGCCTGTCGATCACCGCATCGCCGTCGATCACCTCGCGCGCCAGCGCGCGGTCGCGCTCCAAGAGCGCCTTCAGCGAACGGTCGAGCGCCTGCTCGACCAGCCCGCCCATGTGCATCACCTGGCGCGTCAGCGCCGCGAGGTCGTCTTCGATCAGGGGTTTCATGCTTCGCTCCTGCGGGGCAACCGCACCGTGAACACCGACCCGTGGCCTTCCTCGCTGGCGACGTCGACGCGTCCGCCGTGCGCCAGTGCGATGTGCTTGACCAGCGCCAGGCCCAGTCCCGTGCCGCCCGTGTCGCGCCCGCGGCCGCGGTCGACGCGGTAGAAGCGCTCGAACACGCGCGGCAGCGCCGTGGCGGGGATGCCGATGCCGGTGTCCTCGACCACCACCTCGACCTCGTCTTCCAGGCTGCGCGCGCGCGCCGTGACGCGCCCGCCGGCGGGGGTGTACTGGATCGCGTTGGCCAGCAGGTTCGTGAAGCACTGCTCCAGGCGCGACTCGTCGCCCAGCACGTCGGCCCGCGAGCTGCGCGGGGCTTCGACTTCGAGCTGCACGCCCTTCTTCTGGGCCGCGCCGGCCAGCGCGGCGGCCGCGTTGCGCAGCGCGGCGGAGGTCGAGAGCGGCGCGCGCGCCAGGGACTCGCTCTGCGCTTCGAGCGAGGACAGGTCGAGCAGGTCGTTGACGATCGCCTTCAGGCGCGCGGCGTTGCGCGCCGCGATCTCGACGAAGCGCGCTTCGGTGGCCTCGTCGGTCGAGGGCTCGGCCAGGATCTCGAGCGCGCCCATGATCGCCGTCAGGGGCGTGCGCAGCTCGTGGCTGACGTTGGCGACGAAGTCCGAGCGCATCTGGTCGAGCCGGCGCGTGGTCGTGACGTCCGAGAGCAGCACCACCGCGCCGCGGCGGGTCTCGAGGCCCTCGATCGACAGCGGCGCGATCGAGATCGCCAGCGTGCGGCCGTTGCCCTGCGGGGTGGCGTCGAAGCTGCGCACGTCGGGCGTGCCCGGGCCCGCTTCCGGGCGCGCGAGCACCGCGCGCAGCTCGCGTTCGAGCTCGGGGAAGCGCAGCACGCGCCACAGCGGGCTGCCGGCGGCCAGCGGCTCCTCGAGACCCAGCAGGCGCGCCGCGGCCGCGTTCATCAACAGCACCTGCTCCGCGGCGTCGAGCGCCACCACGCCCTCGGCCATGCCGCCCAGGATCGCCTCGAGCTCGCCGCGCGCGGTGCGCTCGCTCTCGACCCGCTGCTGCAGGCGCGCCGCCATCGTGTTCAGCGCGCGGGCCAGCGCGCGGGTCTCGACCGGGCCGCGCGGCGCGACGCGGCGCGCCAGATCGCCCTCGCCCAGCGCCTCGGCTTCGCGCGCCATGTTCTCCAGCGGCGACGCCAGCCGCCGGGCCAGCAGCCCGGCCAGCAGGAGGCCGGCCCCCAGCGCCAGCGCGCCGACCAGCACGAGGCTGGTGCGCAGCTCGGCCAGCGCGCCCTCCATGTCGTCGAGCGGGGCCGAGGCGCGCACGCAACCGATGACGCGGCCCGCGCTGCGCACGGGCAGCGCCAGGTAGTGCGTGCGCTGGCCGGTGGTCGAGCTGCGGCGCTGGTCGGTGCCGGGCTGGCCGCCGAGCGCCAGGCGCACCTCCGGGCGGTCGGCGTGGTTGGCGATCGGCAGCGGCGACTCCGAGTCGGCCAGCACCACCCCGTCGTCGCGGATCACCGTCAGGCGCAGCCGGGTCAGGCGGCCGAGCTGGCCCAGGTGCGCGTCGAACGCGGGATCGGGTCCGGCGTGCGCCAGCGCGCTCTCGGAACGCTCGATCAGCAGCGCCGCCGCCACCTCCAGCCGGCGTTCGACCTCGTGGGCGTAGAAGCGTCGCACGCGGATCTCGCCCCACAGCGCGACCGCGGCGACGATCACCAGGATCAGCCCGGCGAAGGAGGCGAAGAGCCGCAGCGACAGACGGTCGAGGTTCACGATGGGGCCGGCGCCCGTCACTCGGCGTGCGCGGCGGGTGCCTCGCGGAATTTGTACCCCAGACCGCGGATGGTCAGGATGTGCCGGCCGTACTCGCCCAGCTTCTTGCGCAGGGTGGCGACGTGCACGTCGACGTTGCGGTCGATGATCACGGCCTCGGTGCCGACGATGGCGTCGAGCAGCTCGTGGCGCGTGAAGGCGCGGCCCTTGTGCGCCACCAGGAAGTGCAGGAGCTTGAACTCGGTCATCGTCAGCACGACCGGCTCGCCGCCGATCGCGACCTCGTGCTTGACCGGGTCGATCACCAGCTCGCCGAAGCGCGTGACCTTCTTCATCTCGCCCGTGTCCTCGCCGCGCAGCGGGCGCAGGCGGGCGCCGATGCGCGCCAGGAGTTCCTTCATGCCGAAGGGCTTGCGGATGTAGTCGTCGGCGCCCTGCATCAGGCCGACGACCGCGTCGGATTCCTCGCCCTTGGCGGTCAGCATCACCACCGGGATGTGCTTGGTGCGCGCGTCGGCGCGCAGCCGGCGGCAGATCTCCAGGCCGTCGATGCCGGGCAGCATCAGGTCCAGGAGCACCAGGTCCGGCAGCCGCACGCGGGCCTCGGCCAGCCCGCGGTCGCCGGTGTCGGCCGTGAAGACCTCGTAGTGCTCGCGCACGAGGTGGTGCTTGATCAGCTCGACCAGGTCCGGTTCGTCGTCGACGACCAGGATGCGGGCTTTCTTCATGATCAAGCAGTCTCGGGGGGGGGCCTCAGGACTCTACCAAGGCCGGATCAGGGGACCGTGAAGACGGCGCTGCGGCCACGCACGGGATCCGAAGGCCTGCTTCAGGGCGTCCGCCGCACGCGTACGCGCACCGTGTCCGCCCGGCGTTCGACGACGATGACGAACGGAGGCTCGACGCCCCCCCCTGTTCTCCACAGCACGTCGAGCATCTGCCCGACCGTGGCCGGGGCGATGCTACCCGGCCGGAGGTAGATGATCCCGACCCGCGGCTCTTCCGGTTCGAGGGCGAGCCGCCCGAAGTCCCGGTCGTGAGTGAGAACCACTCGACTCTCCGCCACGGCACGGCGGAGGAGCAACTCGTCGGCCATCCCAGCCAGACCCAGTTCACTTGCGCTCGCGACGTCTCGTCCCTGCAGCCGCAGTGCTGCGATCACGGCGGGGTGGATGTTCTCGTCCGCGAGCAGCCGCGCGTCGGCCAGGTTCACGCCGAATCCCGAACGTCCCAGATGGTCTCGTTGCGCAAGACCTCGACCGCGTAGCGCACCGCGGCCTCGACGGCTTCGGGCGCGAGCTGCGGATAGGCCTTGACGATCTCCGCCCGTGTCGCCCCGCTCGCGATCAGCTCGAGGATGAACTCGACGCTCAGGCGTGTGCCGCGCACGCACGGCTTGCCGCCGAGGACGCCGGGCGTCGTGGTGATCCAGTCGCTCATGGGATGGGCTCCCGCACCATCGTATTCCGTCGGTCCCGGCGCCACAAACCCCGAAGGTCGCGGGCTGAACCCTCGACGCTACGATCCCTGTCGACCGACCCCCCGACCGAGCCTCGCAACCGGCCGCGGCGGGCCGCACACTGCCGGTCCCCGCGGATGATCCACGACCTGGCCCTCGACGATCCGCCTGCGCTCCCGCTGTTCGACCTGTGCGTGGTCGGCAGCGGGCCGGCGGGGGCGATCGTGGCCAGCGAGCTGGCGGGGCGCGGGTTGTCGATCGCGGTGCTCGAGAGCGGGCGCGCGCGGCCGGGCGAGCGTGGCGACCGGTTGCGCGAGGTCGAGAGCCGGGGCCTGGCGATCAAGGACTGGTCGCGCGAGCGCGTGCTCGGCGGCTCCTCGACCACCTGGGCGGGGTTGTCGAGCGCGCTCGATCCGATCGATCTCCGCCCGCGGCCCTGGCTGGGCACGGATGGCTGGCCCTTCGAGCGCGCGGAGCTGCTCCCGTATTACGAAGCGGCGGCGCAGCGCTACCGCTTCCCGGCCCTGGCGGACTTCGGGCCGGCGGGCTTCGGGCGCCTGCGGGCGCGCGGCACGTGGCAGCCGCGCTGGTCGCAGTTGGAGGAGAAGGTCTTCCTGGCGCGTTCCGAACCGCAGGACTTCGGGCGCGAGTGCGCGGCGGTCTGGCAGCGGCCGGACGTGACGCTGCTGCTCGATGCGACGGTGGTCGAGCTGGTGAGCGGCGCCCCCGGCGACGCCGGCACGACGCAGGCCGCCGCGGGCGCGCCTGCGCCCGTCCACGCGGCGCGCGTGCGCACCAGCCGCGGCGCGTTCGAGGTGCGCGCGCGCGCCTTCGTGCTGGCGGCCGGCGGGATCGAGAACGCGCGGCTGCTGCTCGTGTCGCGCGACGCCTGCCCGGCGGGCCTGGGCAACGAGCACGGCCGCGTCGGGCTGGGCTTCATGAACCACCCGAAGAGCTACTTCGGCGAGGTCGAGCTCGCGCAGCCGGTCGAGGAGGCGCCCTACTGGTTTGGCGCGCTGCACGGCGGCTTCGCGGGCTACGCCGGGTTGCGCTTGCGCGAGGAGCGGCAGCGCGAGCTGGGCCTGGCCAACTGCTACCTGCGCTTCGAGCCCCTGTTCCCGTGGTCGGACGATCTCGGCGTCGAGTCGCTGGTGACGCTGGTCAAGCGCTCGCGCGGCTTCTTCGCGCGCTGGAAGGCCGGCCGGCGCGACGAGGTGGTCGAGCTGCGCGACTGGTCCGAGACCGGCGACGACTCCGAGCTGCAGAACCGCCGCCCCGGCGCTCGGGGCGCGCCCGGCGCGCTGGGGCTCGCGGCGCGCGCCGCGTTGCACGCGCCCAGCGTGGCGCAGTACGCCTGGTTCCGCCTCGGCCGGCGCCGGCCGAAGGTGCGGCGCGTGCGGCTGCGCAACTTCCTCGAGATGCAGCCGGCGGACGCGAACCGCGTCACGCTGTCGGAGCGCTGCGACCTGCACGGCGTCCCGCTGGCGCGCGTCGCGCACGACAGCAGCGCGCTCGACCGCCGTTCGCTGGTCGAGCTGCAGCGCGTGCTGCGCGAGGAGCTGCGCGCCAACGCGCTCGGCGAGCTGCGCGGCGAGCTCGCCGCGGCCGAGCCCTGGCCCGTCGACCAGGACGCCTCGCACCACCTGGGCGCCACGCGCATGGGCCGCGACGCGCGCACGTCGGTCGTCGACGCGGCGCTGCGGCTGCACGGTGCGCCCAACGTCTGGCTCGCCGGCGGCTCGGTGTTCCCGACCGCCGGCTGCGCCAACCCGACCTGGACGATCGCCGCCCTCTCGATCCGGCTGGCGCAGGAGCTGGCGCGCACGCTCGGCGCGCGCGCGCCGCGGCAGGAGGCCGAGGCATGAGCGCGCGCCGCGTGTGGATCGTCGGCGCGGGCAAGCGCGTGCGCGAGACGGCGCTGCCGGCCCTGGCGAGCCTCCCCGAGCACTTCGAGCTGGCCGGGGTCTTCGGGCGCAGCGCGCGCGCGCTGCCGCTGGCCGGGCGCACGCTGGCGATCCGCGCGCTCGACAGCCTGGGGCCCGGCGAGCCGGCGCCGGGCGAGCTCGTCTACGTGGCCGTCGGCAAGGACGCGGTGCCCGCGGTGCTGCGCACGCTGCAGCGCCTGGAGCGCGCGCGGCTCGAGCTCCTGATCGACACGCCCGTGCTGCGCTTCAAGCACCTGCGCCACGCGCCGCTGCTCGACGGCTGGCAGCGCGCGAGCGTCGCCGAGGACACGGCCTACCTGCCCTGGTACGAGACGGTGCGCGCGGCGCTCGGCGCCCTCGCCTGGGTGCACTTCGAGCGCGCCGCCTACGCCTACCACGGCCTGGCGCAGGCGCGCGGTCTGCTGGGGGGCGAGCGCTTCGCGCGCGCCCGGCGCTGGCAGCTCGACGGCGGCAACCACGCGCGCAGCTACGAGTTCGCGGACGGCCGCCGCGCGGGCGTGCTCGAGCCGCGCAACTACGCCGAGGGTCGCGTGATCGTGCACGGCGCCTCCGCGGCGCTCTCCGACCGCTGGGCTCCCGACGACGAGCAGCCCGAGCGCAGCCCGACCCCGCCGCCGGAGTGGCGGCGCCTGTTGCTCGAGCCCGTCGTCGAAGCCGGCCTGTGCACCGGCTTCCGCGCCGGCGACACGCACACGCGCCTCGATCCGCGCGAGGCCGAGCTGACGCGCGGCGACGCGCCGGGCGCGGCGGTCACGGCGCGCATGGAGTCGATGAAGCGCATCGGCTTCCGTCGCCTGCTGCAAGCCGTCGCCGCCGGCCGCGGCGCCTACCCCGTCGAGCACGGCCTCGAGGACATGTCGATCGACTGGTTCCTCGAACGCTTCGGCCGCTGGCGCGCCGGCGGCCTGTGCGACCTGCGCCGCCCGACCGCGCGCCAACTGTGGAGCGCGCTCGGCCGCCTGGGCTGACCGCCCCGATGCGCGCGTGAGTACGGTGCCAGGACATTTCTTAACCTGATCCGCCCGCGACGCAGCGGCGCCGCGGGCGGATCAGGTTAAGAAATGTCCTGGCACCGTACTCACGCGCGGTGGAGCTGATGCAAGTCCAGCCGATCCCCGCTGCACCTCCGCGCCGTTGGCGGCGGACGTGTCGCGTGTTGGTCGTGCTGCTCGTGCTGACACTGCTCGCCGTCGCGTGGCGTGCGTGGTTGGTGCGGGATCCGGAGCCGCACTTCGCGGCGCGCCGCGGGGCGCTGGTCGACGCGGTCGAGGAGGAGCGCAGCGAGGTCGACGGACACCTCGAGCGGCTCGTGCGCCTGACCTCGACGAGCGGCCTGGTGGTCGAGCTGGCGGTCAAGCTGCCGCTCGCGCCCGCGCCCTCCGGCGGCCGGCCGGCGTGTCTGCTGCTCGGCGGCATGGAGACCGGCCGGCGCGCGCTGCGCTTCGTGCCGGACACGCGCGGAGCGGTCGTGGCGGCGCTGTCCTATCCCTACGACGGTCCGCGCAAGCCCAAGGGTTGGGCGGTGCTCGGTGCCGTGGCCGACGGGCGCGCGGCCGCGCGCGACACGCCGCCGGCGGTGCAGCTGGCCCTCGACTGGTTGCTGACGCTGCCCGAGGTCGATCCCGCGCGCGTCGAACTCGCAGGCGTCAGCCTGGGCGGACCCTTCGTCTGCATCGCGGGCGCGCGCGAGCCGCGTTTCCGGCGCGTGTGGGTGCTGCACGCCGGCGGCGACGTGCCCGCGCTGCTCGACGCCAGCCTGCGCCGCAGGATCGAGGCGGACCTACCGCGCTCCGTGGTGGTCGAGCTGGCCTGGACCGCGCTCGGCGGCGAGCCGATGGCACCCGAGCGCTGGATCGGCCGCATCGCGCCGCGCCCGGTGGTGATCGTGGGCGCCGAGGACGACGCGCGTGTGCCGCGCCACTGCGTCGAGATGCTGCACGCCGCGGCCGGCGAGCCACGCGAACTCGACTGGACGCGCGGCGGTCACGTCGACACCGACCGCGAGCGCATCGCACAGGAGCTCGTCGAGCGCGTGCTGGCGCGCCTGGGGAAGTACTGAGCCGCGACCCGCAGCCGTTGACGTTCCGAGTGTGCCGCCGCGCTCACTCCCAGCGCGAGATCACGACCTTCTTGTCGGTGTAGAAGTCGAAGGCCTCGCGTCCGTGCGCCTTGAGGTCGCCGAAGAACGAGCCCTTGGCGCCGCCGAAGCCGAAGTAGCTCATCGGTGCCGCGACGCCGATGTTGACGCCCGCCATGCTGGCCTCGACGTTGTACTTGAAGTTGCGCGCCGACTTGCCGCTGGTGGTGAAGATCGAGCTGGCGTTGGCCAGCGGTTGCTTCCTCGAGACCTCCAGCGCCTCGTCGAGCGAGCCGACCTGCACCAGGCACAGCACCGGCCCGAAGATCTCCTCGCGCGCGATCGTCATCTCCGGCGTGACGCGGTCGAACAGCGTGGCGCCCAGGAAGTAGCCCTCCTTCGGCACGCTGGTCTTGCGCCCGTCGACCACGATCTCGGCGCCCTCCGCGACGCCCTTGTCGATGTAGCCGGTCACCTTGGCGCGGTGCTGCGCGCTGATCACCGGGCCGAGCGTCACGCCCTCCTTGGAACCGTCGCCGATCTTGAGCCCCTCCGCGCGCTGCTTCAGCCCCGCGCGCAACCAAGCGTGGGCTTCGCCGACGGCCAGCACGACCGCGCCGGCGAGGCAGCGTTCTCCGGCGCAACCGTAGGCCGAATCGGTGATCGCGCGCAGCGTCAGCTCGCGGTCGGCGTCGGGCATCACGATCAGGAAGTTCTTGGCGCCGCCCAGGGCCTGCACGCGCTTGCCGTGCGCGGCCGAGGTCTTGTAGACCAACTCCGCCACCGGCGAGGAGCCGACGAAGCTGACGCCGCGGATCAGCGGGTGCGAGCACAGCGCCGTCACCGCTTCGCGTCCGCCGTTGACCAGGTTGAGCACGCCGGCCGGGAAGCGCGCCTCGTGGATCAGCTCGAACAGGAACTTCTGCGAGAGCGGCACCTGCTCGCTCGGCTTGCAGAGGAAGGTGTTCCCGCAGGCGACGGCGAAGGGATAGAACCACAGCGGCACCATCGCCGGGAAGTTGAAGGGCGCGATGCAGGCGAACACGCCCATCGGCTGGCGCACCGACTCGCAGTCGATGCCCTTGGCGACGTCCTCGAGCACCTGGCCCATCAGCAGCGAGGGTGCCCCGGCGGCGACCTCGACGCACTCGATGCCGCGCCGCACCGAGCCGCGCGCCTCGTCGAGCGTCTTGCCGTTCTCGCGCGTCACGATGCGCGCGAGCTCCTCGTGGTGCTTCTCGAGCAGGTGCTTGAGCTCGAAGAGGTAGCGCGCGCGCTGCACCGGCGGCACGCTGCGCCAGCTCTGGAAGGCCTCGTGCGCGCGCTGCGCCGCGCGGTCGACGTCGGCCTCGCCGCCCAAGGGCGTCAGCGCCAGCACCTCGCCGTTCGCGGGGTTGCGCACCTCGTGCGTGGTCTTGGCCAGGGAATCGATCCACTGTCCGCCGACGTAGTCCTGCAGTCGTTGCGCGCTCATGGTTGGCTCCTGTCTCGGGGCCGAGCCTAGCCGTGCCGCGCGATGGCAACAAGCGAGGCGCGCTCCGCGCTCACTCGCGGCGATCCCAGCTCGACCGCCCGTCGCCCTCGATCGCGATCGGCTCGCCCGCCAGCGCCGTGTCGTCGCCCAGGCCCTGCGCCTGCAGCCAGGCCTTGGTGCGCGAACCGCACTCGCGCAGCGCGAACCAGGCTCCGCGGCCGTAGGTGCGCTGGTCGCAGGGCACGCCCTGCGCCTCGATTCCGTGCGCGGCGGCGGTGTAGAGAGCGCGCGCGAGGTGGAAGCGCTGCGTGACGACGATCGCGCGCTCGACGCCGAAGACCGTCCTGGCGCGCGTGAAGCTGTCCCAGGTCGAGAAGCCCGCGTGGTCGCAGAACACGTCCGCGGGGGCCACGCCGCGCTCGAGCACGAAGCGCCGCATCGCGTTGGTCTCGTCGTAGTCCGCCTGGCCGTGGTCGCCGCTGAGCAGGAGCTTGCGCACCTTGCGCGCGTGCCACAGCGCGACCGCCTGCTCCAGCCGGTCCTGCAACGCGTGCGAGGGCGTCCCGTCCGGCCGCACCGCCGCGCCGAGCACGATCGCGACCGGCGCCGGGTCGAGCTGGTCGAGCGTCGCCCGCTCGCGCGCGCCCCCGGCGCGCAGGACCAGCAGGTTGGCGAAGGTGACGAGGCCGGCGCCGGCGAGCAGCAGGGCGAGGGTCCAGAGCATGGGGCGGCGCAGGCGGCGAGGGGACATGGGTTCTCGCGTCGGAGGGTATCCGACGCGAGGGCCCGGTTCGCTGCCGAGCCGCTCAGGCTGGCGGCACGCTGAGCACCGCCGCGGGCTGGACGCGCCCGGCCGGCCGCCACACGTCGGCGCCGTCGACGCGGACCAGGCGCGTGGCGCCCCAGACCTGCGGCGTGTCGTGCATCTCGACCGTCGAATCGTACTCGCAGTGCAGCTCGAAGCGCCGCGCGAGCTCGTCGATCAGCGGCAGCCGGTACTCGACCTCGTGGCAGAAGCGGATGTCCCACTGCGGGTACTCGATCGGCTGGAACGACACGCGCCGCGACTGCCACTCGAAGCCGCAGCTGCCGTCGATCTGGAACAGGAAGTCGCGCGCCGCCTCCGAGCTGGCGAACAGCGAGCCCGCGGGTGCGGCGTAGGACAGCGCGGAGATGCGCGCCGCGATCCGGCCGCTCGAGAGCGGATCCCGGTTGCGGCTCTCGAGGGCGTAGGTCACGCCGTCGTCGACCCGCTCGAAGCTCGTGCGGCACTTGCGGAAGTGCGAGAAGCGCTTGCCCAGGAAGGCGAGCAGCGCCGAGGACGACACCGAGTGCACGGTGTAGAACGCGCGCAGGCGCTTGCCGCCCTGGCGCAGGACGACGCTGATCCGGCACAGCATGTCGTTGTTGCGCACGGCGGGGATGCGCAGCCAGCCGATGCGCGGCACCCAGAAGTCGCAGGCGCACATCCCGAGCATGCCGTAGCCGCTCGCGCCGACCTCCTCGGCCGTGATCTCGGCCGGCAAGAGCCGCTGCAGCTCGCGCACCGGCACGCGGAAGTTCACCGTGAAGCGCTTGTTCGTGTACGAGTGCACGTCGAGCGGCTGAGCGCCGACCCTGCCCCGTCCGTCCTGGAATGCCGCGGCTTGCGCCGACCACGATCCGTCGTGCATGGCTGTCCTCCGGAGTCGACCGAGTGGGAACCCGGGCGCGGGGGTCGCGCCCAGCCAGTTCTTAAGGAGGGGGAGGCGCCCGAGGGCCCTTCCCGCGCTCCCAGGGCCAGCCTAGCGGGCTTTCGGTCAAAATTCTGAACTTGTTCAAAAATCATCTTGCCGGCCGGCCCGGGCGTCCGATACTTGGAACTGAACGTGTTCAGAACCCAACCGGAGAGCGCCATGAACTTCGTCGTCACCACCTACACGATCTACCTCGCCCTGAGCGTCGCCCTGACCATCTGGGTGGCCCACACGCTGCACAAGAACGGCCGCGTCTTCCTGCTCGACGCCACCGGGGGCAACACCGCCCTGGCCGACTCGATCAACCACCTGCTGGTGGTCGGCTTCTACCTGGTCAACCTCGGCTGCGTCTGCCTGGTGCTCAAGCTCGGCTACCAGGTGACCAGCGCGGCGGTCGTGTTCGAGGCGCTCTCGCGCAAGGTCGGGGCGGTGCTGCTGATCCTGGGCGCGATGCACTTCTTCAACCTGTTCGTCCTCTCGCTGATGCGCTCGGCGCGCAAGCGCGACGTCGCGCGCGGCGCAGCGCTCCCCGCACCCAGCCCCTTCGACCGTCCGGCGCCGCAAGTGTCCTGACCGCCGCGCCCGAGCTTGCGCTAGGCTCCTCGCCCCGTGGCCCGCAAGCCGAAACCCGCCGCGGCCGAGGTGGCGCGTCCGAAAGGGGAGCGCACCAAGGCCCACATCCTCGCCACCGCGCTCGCGCTCTTCCGCGAGCGCGGTTACGAGGCGACCGGCATGCGCGCGATCGCGGAGCAGGCCGGCGTGTCGATCGGCAACGCCTACCACTACTTCGAGTCGAAGGAGCACCTGGTCCAGGCCTTCTACGCCGAGACGCACCGCCTGCACCTCGAAGCCTGCGTGCCGGCGCTCGCGGGGGTCAAGCCGCTGGGCGCGCGCCTGGCGGTGCTGCTGACGACCAAGATCGACACCGCCGAGCCCTACCACCACCTCTCGGCGATCCTGTTCCGCACCGCGGCCGACCCCAAGAGCCCGCTCAACCCGTTCAGCGCCGCTTCGACGCCGGTGCGCGAGGACGCGACGCAACTGATGAAGCTGGTGATCGAGGGCTCGGACGCCAGGGTGCCCGCCGACCTGGCGAGCGAGCTGCCGAACCTGCTGTGGTTGTTCGAGATGTCGGTGATCCTGTTCTGGATCCACGACGACTCGGCCGGTCGCGCGCGCACGCGGCTCTTGATCGCGCGCAGCAGCGAGCTGCTCGCGAAACTCGTGTCGCTGGCGAGCTTCCCGCTGGTCAAGGGCATGCGCACCGAGATGCTCGAGCTGGTGCGCGAGCTGCGCGCGGGAGCCGAGTCCTCCGCGCCGGGCACGCCGAGCGCGCCCAGCTGACTCAGCCGTCGTCGCGCGCCAAGGGCTTGCCCGCCGCGCGCCGGCGCTCGCGCTCGATCCGGCGCTGTTCGGCCAGGGGAGCGAGCGGCACGGCACCGGGTTGCGCACGCCAGCGCGGCTGGTGCCAGGCCCACTGCTCGGGTGTCGCGCGGATCCAGCGCTCGTAGGTGGCGTTGAGCCGCGTCAGGAGGTCGAGCTGGGCGGCCTGCTTGTCGAGCGCGGGATCGAGCTCCAGCGGCGCTTCGAAGCGCAGCCGGTAGCGCCCGTCGCACCACACGCAGCTCGCGGGCAGCAGCGGCAGCTCCGCGGCGCGCGCCAGGGCCGCGGGGGCGGTCATCGTCAGCGCGGGACGCCCGAAGAAGGGCACGAACTCGCCGTCGAGACGGCGCACCTCGAGATCGCACAACAGGCCGATCGTGCCGCCGGCGCGCAGCGTGCGCAGGATCGTGCGCGCGCCGGTGTGCTGGGGGAGCGTCGTCACGCCGTAGCCGGCGCGCACGCGTTCCAACCAGCGGTGGGCGGGATCGTTGGGCCGCTCGAAGCCGATCACGGCGCCGGTCAGGCCGAGGCGGTGCAGGCGCGCGCAGAGCAGCTCCCAGTCGCCGAGGTGCGCGGTGACGATCAGGATGCCGCGGCCCGCGTCGCGCAGCCGGTCGAGGTGCGCGCGCGAGGCGTCGAGCTCGACCGCGCCGTCGATCCAGGCGCTGCGCGGCGAGGCGGGATCGCCGGCCTCGGCCAGGCGCAGCCAGTCCGCCGCCAGGCGCGCCGTGTGGCGCCGCACGCCGGCCGCGATCTTCGCGCGCGCGCGAGCATCGAGCTCGCCACCGAGGGCCAGTTCGAGCTGCTCGCGCGTGCGGCGCTCGAGACGCGAGAGGCGCAACAGCGGTGTGGCGGCGCCGAGCGCGGCGCGCAACGCCGGCTCGGGCAGCCAGCCCGCGGCGCGCGCCGCCGCGGACAGGGCGCGCGCGCGCAGGCGCCGGCGCAGCTTCTCAGCCATCCTCGAGCCTCCGCGCCAGCTCGCGCCGCGGTGCACTCCCGACGCGCTGTTCGGCGAGCCAGGCCGCGGCGAAGGCGCGCCGCCACTCGCGCGCGTCGGGCAAGAGCGCCAGCCAGGCACGCCACGGCGTACCGCTGTGGTCGAGCGGCCGCTCGCGCAGCTTGCGGTCGGGCAAGAGCCACGCGCGGCCCGCGGGGTCGAGCGCCAGCGCCTCGACGGAAGGGTCCGCGAGCTCGAGGCCGCGGTCCTCGAGCGCGCCAGCCAGGGTGCCGAGCGCCGGGGCGAGCCGCTCGGGCGCGGGCCGCGCGCGGACCGCGAGCTGCGTGCCCGGCGGCAGCGCGAAGAGCGCGCGCGAGCGCTCGCAGAGCAGCGGTCGCGCGGCGCGCAGGCCGTGGTCGGCGAGGCGCGCCGCGGACAGGAAGGCGGCCTCGATGCGGCGCGGCTCGAGCTCCGCGAGCACCAGCACGCGCGCGCCGCCGGCGAAGCCCGCGACCTGCCGGCCGACCTCGAAGCTGGCGGCCTCGGCGGCCTGGCCCAGGAGCCGCTCCAGCGCCTGGTCGTCGAGCTCGGCGCGCGCCATGCCGCGCGCGCCCCCGGAGCCAGCGCCGAGCGCAAAGGCGCGCGCCGAGCTCGAGGGCCGCTGCCAGCGCTTGGTCGCGCGCGCCAGCACGGCGCGCCGCCGCCCGCGCGCCGCGCGCTCGAACTCGGCCGCGGCCTGGGCCAGCGAGCCCTCGGCGTGCAGCTCGGGCGGCACGGCGCGCCACCAGGCGATCAGCGCGCGCTGCAAGAGCCGCACCGGCACCCGCTCGCGCGTCGCCGCCGCGAGCTGCACCAGGTCGCGCTGCACGACCGCCGCGTCGAGCCGGGCGCGCAGGCGCGCGCCGTGGAAGTCGATCAACCAGGGCGCGCCCTGGGCGTCGACCAGCAGGTTGCCCTCGTGCAGGTCGGGGTGGTCGAGGCCCCGGGCGTGCGCGCCCGCCAGCAGGCGGCCCGCGCGCAGCGCCAGCGCGGCCAGCGCGCCCAGCGCGCCCTGTTGGCCGGGCGCCTCGCGCAGCACCTCGGCCAGCGTGCGCGCGCCGGGGATCCAGTCCTGGCGCAGCTCGACCGCGCCCTCGAGTTCGCACAGCTCCAGCGCGCGCGGCACCGAGAGCCCCCCGGCCGCGAGGCGCGCCTGCAGCGCGTGCTCGCGCCGCGCCAGGCGCCGCGCGCGCAGGCCGTGCCAGCCGGCGGTCTCGATGCGCTTGACCACCGTCGCCGCGCCGTCGGCGGCCTGTTCCAGACGCACGCTGCGGCGCGGGCCCTGCTTCAAGATGCGCGTCGTGCTCGCCGTCACGCCGAGAGCTTAACCGGCGTAGGCACCCGAGCCTCCTCGGCGCTGGAGTTCGCGCGCACGATCCGGCACGGTAGGGCCTTCCACGCGTTGAAGCTGATCCTCTACATCCTGATCGAGCTGACTCTGGGCCTCCTGTTCGCCCTGGCGGGGATCTTCGTGGTCGCGCTGCCGGTGATCGCCGTGGCGGCGGTCTCCAAGCTGTCGGGCGTCAACACGCTGGGCGTCTTGCGCTACATGCCGATCCTGATCGCGACGCTGGTGCCCTACGTGCTGCCTTTGTCGTACCTCCTGGCGGTGGTCAGCACTTACGGGCGCCTGGCGGCGGACAACGAGTGGACCGCGATCCGCATGGCGGGCATCCAGCCGCTCAAGATGCTGATCCCCGCGCTGGTGCTGGGGCTGGTGTGCGCGGCGGCGACGTACTGGATGCTGGCCGAGCAGCTGCCGCACGTGCGCAAGCTCGAGTCGGGCTTCAAGTTCAGCGCGCTGCGCGAGCAGGTCAAGCAGCTGCCGCGCAACGAGACCGAGATCAAGCTCGGCAAGTTCTACCTGTCGTCGGCCTGGCGCGACGGCGACGACTTCATCGACGCCGTGATCAACCTGCCGGCGCACAAGAAGGAGCCGGCGCGCAAGCTGCGCGCGCGGCGCGTGCGCATCGACTTCACGGACAAGGACGTCTACATCCGGCTGCACCAGGCCGAGGTGGTCTTCGGCGAGCACGCGCTGTCCAACGAGAACCCGACCTTCCGCATCGACATCGAGCAGCTGATGCCGACCAAGAAGCAGCTCTACTCGGGCTTCCGCCACCGCACCAGCGAGGAGCTGCAGGCGATGGCCGACGACCCGGCGCTGCCGCAGCAGGACCGCAATCGCAGCCGCTTCGAGTACCAGAACCGGCGCGCCTTCTCGGCCACCTTCCTGATGTTCCTGCTGCTCGGCGCGCCGACCGGGCTGCTCCTGCGGCGCGGCACGCAGCTCGGCGCGCTCTCGGTCGCGATCGGCTACGCGTTGCTCTACTACCTGCTCTCGATGCGGCTCTCGAAGGAACTCGCCGCCGGCCAGGTGATCCCGCCCGTGATCGGGGCCTGGATGGTGGTCTCGGTCGGCTGCCTCGCCGGTGTGTTCCTGCTGCGGAAGGCGTTGCGCACGTGAGCAGGCGCTGGCTCAACTGGGGCGGCCGCCTCGACCGCTACGTCGGCTCGCTGTTCCTGTCGTCCTTCGCGACGGCGGCGCTGCTCTTGGTCGGCCTGTTCCTGATCCTCGACCTGGCGACCAACCTCGACGAGTTCCTCGAGGCCTGGCCGGACGGCACGCGCGCCTCGACGCTGGTGATCGTGCGCTACTACGTGCTCAGCATGCCCTTCGTGTTCCTGCAGGTGGCGCCCTTCATCACGCTGGTCGCCGGCCTGTTCACGGTCACCAAGCTGCTCAAGCACAACGAGACCGTCGCCGCGCTGGCGGCCGGGGTCAGCGCGCACCGCCTGCTGGCGCCCGTCTTCCTGGGCGGCCTGACGATCGCGGTCGGGATGTTCTTCCTGCGCGAACAGCTGGCCTTCGGCCTGGCCAACCAGCGCGACACGCTGCGCTTCGCGCTCGAGGAGCGCACCTGGGACCGCAAGTACGAGAACCTGTGGCTGCGCGACTCGAACGGCAGCCTGGTGCACCTGATGGAGTTCCGGCCCGCGGTCGGCGAGCCGCCAGTGGCGGAAGTGCGCGGTCTGGAGGCGATCGTGCAGCACTCGGCGCAGCACTGGGCGACGACGCGCGCCGACCGCGCGGTCTACGCCGTCGACTCCGGCGGCCCGCACGGCATCGGCCGCACGACCTGGAAGCTGACCGGCGGCGTCTACACCGAGCGCGACGGCGACCTCGTGCGCCGGCCGGTCGGCTACCTGGACGGCTTCGACTTCACGCCGCAGCTGGCGCTGTCCTACGCGCGCGCCTTCGAGAACCCGCTCGAGCTCTCGTTCCGCGAGGTGCGCGAGCTGATGCACCGCGACCCCGACCGCGCCAAGTACCAGACCCTGTTCCAGTACAGCCTGACCTTCCCGCTCGCCAACCTGGTGCTGCTCCTGGTCGGCGTCCCGATGCTGCTGCGGCACGAGCGCGGCAAGGGGGTCGAGGGCCTGGCGGCCGGCTGCCTCCTGTGCGTGTTCTATTTCGGGATCGACTTCGTGTTCCGCAACCTGGGGCTGCAGAGCGATCTCGACCCGCGCCTGGCGGCCTGGCTGCCGATCCTGTTCTTCGGCAGCTTGGGGCTGGTGCTGTACGACTCGATGAAGACCTGAGACCGGCGGGAGCGCGGGCGGGAAGGTTTCGACCTCGCCCGGTCGATCAGTAGGATGGCCGCGGGAAGCCGGCGCGCCGACGGGCGTCGATGGCGGCCGGAACCAAGCGAGACACCCCACCCCATGCTCCGAAACGCACTGCCCACGCTGCCCGCCCTGCTCTTCTGCGCAGCCTGCTCGACCTCCGGCCCCCAGGAGCACTCGGCCGAGTGGCTGATCAGCCACGGCCAGTACGACCAGGCGCTGGAGCTGACCGCGCGCGCCGCCGAGAGCGACCCCGGGGACGCCGCCAAGCAGGCGCTGCACCGCGAGGCGACCGTCGCCTGGCTGATGGAGCAGGGCCGGCGCGCGACCTTCGCCGACCGCGACATCGAGGCGCTGGAGTTCTTCGGCCAGGCGGCGCTGACCGATCGCGAGCGCAGCGAGCCCAAGCTCTGGATCCTGAAGACGCAGCACAAGCTCTCGACCGAGTACCTGGAGAAGGGCCTCGAGCTGCACGCCAGCGACAAGCTCAGCGAGGCCATCGACGCCTACGAGACCGCGCTGCGCTACGAGCCCGGCCTGCTGGGCGCGCGCGAGGGCCTCAAGCAGGCGACGCTGGCGGTCAACTACCGCAACGGCCTGGGCAAGACCTACTACGAGGAAGGCCTGCGCGCACTGTCCGACAACGAGCTGCACATCGCCGGGCGCGACTTCGGCCACGCCGACCGGTACCTCGACGAGACGCGCATCGCCGAGCGCCGCGAGCAGGTCGCGCGCGACCAGTCCGAGCAGCGCGCCACGGTCGCCGCCCAGCTCGAGCAGGAAGGCAAGTTCGAGGCCGCGCGCAACGAGTACCGCCTGGCGCTGGGCCTGAACCCCGCCAACACCGCCGCGCAGGAGGGCCGCTCGCGCTGCGACGTCGAATCGCACGCGCTGGAGATCTACCGCAACGCCAAGATGGAGATCATGCGCGGCCGCCTGGAGCGCGCCGCCGAGCTCGCGGCCGAGGGCAGCAAGCTGACCGTGGCGCAGAAGGACCGCTTCGAGGGCCTGCGCAACGAGATCGACGAGGCGCGCCTGGCGACGATCTACAAGGAGGCCCTGGGCCTCGAGCGCGACGACAAGTACGCCGAGGCCGTCGAGCGCTACGCCGACCTGCTCAAGATCGCCGCGTACTACAAGGACGCGTTGACGCGCAAGGAGACGCTCGAGGACTTCATCGCGCGCGCCGACAAGCTCTACTCCGAGGCCTCCTCGGCGGCGGACAACGCCCAGCGCCTGGAGAAGCTGCGCCAGATCGCGCAGTTCTGGCCCAACTACCGCGACGTCCAGGACCAGATCAAGGCGCTGACGAGCACGCCGCCGGGCGGGAACTGAGCCGCGCGCGCGTCAGCACGGCCCGCACGTCAGCCGCGCCGATCTCCGCCATGCACACCGGCCCGCGCGGGTGCGTGCAGCGGCGCGCGAAGCACGGCGCGCACTCCGGCCCCGCGGCCGCGCGCACCACGCGGTGCGGGCCGTCCTGGCCCGCCAGCGGCCAGGGACCGGTGCGGCGCGCGTCCTGCGGGCCGGCGAGGCACACCACGCGCAACCCGCTGGCCCAGGCCAGGTGCATCGGGCCCGAATCGCAGCCGACGAACACGGCCCCGTCGCGTCCGAGCGCGGTGAAGGCCGCCGCCAGCTCGCGCAGGCCGCGCTGACCGATCCAATGCGCGCGCCGCGCGTGGGCGGGGTGGCGCGCGGCGAATTGCGCGCCGAAGGCGGCCTCGGCCGGGCCGCTGAGGAACAGCGCGCGCTGGCCGTCGCGCTCGAGTTCCTGCGCCAGCTCGCTCCAGCGCTGCGCGGGCCAGGCGCGCACGTCGTCGCCGGCCGAGAGCTGCACGACCACGTCGACCTCGCGCGCGCCGCGCGTTTCGAGCGCCCGCCGCGCGTCGGCCAGCTCGGCCTCGCTGACGGCCGCGTCGCAGCGCAAGGGCGCCTTCCAGTCCGGCAGCGCGTGGCGCACCAGCGCCGTGACGTGCTCCAGCGCGTGCGGCCCCGCGGCGGGTGGGGCGGGATCGTTGATCAGCCACGACCCGGCGCGCTCGCGCCAGTCGACGCGCGCGCGGCCGGTGCGGCGCGGCGCGCCCGACAGGCGCGCGACGGCGGCGCTCTTCAGGTTGGCCTGCGCGTCGAGCGCCCAGTCCGGTCTCCAGCCAGCGAACTCGCGCCGCAGCGCGCGCCAGGCCCCGAGCCCGCCGCGGCGCTCGAACAGGAAGGTGCGCACCAGGCCCGGCAGGGGCCGGACGAGGTCGGCGAACTCGCGCTGCACGGCCCAACCCAGCTCCGCGTCCGGAAAGCCGGCGCGCAGCGCGTGGACCAGCGGCAGCGCGTGCACGACGTCGCCCAGGTGCGAGAGGCGGACGATCAGGATGCGGCGCGGAGGCGTCACGTGCGCGATTGGAACACGCGTGCGCGCGCCGGGCCACGCTGTGGCGCCCACTCACGTCCCACTACCGCGCTCGGAACCCGACATGCGAGGCGCGGTCCCGGCCGCGGGCCCCCGTACAATCCCGCCCCGCATGCTGCGCCGCATCTCGACCAAGTGGGTGGTCACGGTCCTGGCGGTGGTCTTCATCCCGTTCCTGGGCTTCGCCTGGTACGTCGACACGCAGACGGCCAAGCGCCAGTGGGACGTGGTGCGGCACTACCTGCTGACGATGGCCTGCGACCTCGCCTCGCGCCTGGACCGCGAGCTGCACGAGCGCACGGTCGACGTCGAGCTCCTGGCCGCCGCGGCGATGACGATCTGGTCGGTCGACGGCATCGACGAGAGCCTGCCGCGGCTGCACATCACGCAGACCGCGACCTTCGACAAGATCGTGCAGAAGACGGGCGAGTACGACCTGCTGCTGCTGGTCGACGCGGCAGGCCAGGCGGTGGTCTCGAACACCACCTGGCCGGACGGCACGCGCATGAACGAGGAGGAGCGCACGGCGCTCAGCCTGCGCGACTTCTCGACCGAGGGCTGGTTCCGGGCGGCGCTGGCCAAGCCGGCCGACGCGCCGATCCAGACCGTGCTGGTCGACCACCACATCAGCGACCTGATCCCGCGCCGCGTCGACGTGTCCGTGCCGCACCCGGAGAACTACCACATCGGCATCGCCGTGCCGGTGCGCGACTTCCTCGACTCGCAGCGCGTGGTCGGCGTGCTCTACGCGCTCCTGCGCTGGAGCCACATCCAGAACCGCGTGCTCAACCCCGAGCGGCCGCGGCAGCCCAACGGCGAGGACAGCGGCTCGGACCTGGCGGCCGACTCGAGCTACACGATCTACACCACCAGCTACCCCTGGGTGTGGATGTCGGACGCCGACACGATCATCGCGCACAAGACCACCAGCCTGTACACGCAGAAGGTCTCCGGCCCCGAGATCGACCTGCCGCAGCTGGTCGCGGCGGCGCGCGCCGACGTGCAGGGCTTCTATCCCGAGTACACCTTCAAGGGCGACCTCAAGAACGCCGCCTTCCGGCACTGCAAGGGGCCGGAGCAAGGCGGCCTGGGCTGGATCGTCGGCGTGGGCATCAACAACACCGACGTGACCTCGTTCATCGAGGGCCTGCAGAGCGTGCTGATCCAGGCCACGCTCTCGGTGCTGGCCGTGGTGCTGGTGCTGACGGTGGTGATCGCGCGCCGCACGACGGCGCCGATCCTCGAGCTGCAGCGCCACACGCAGCGCGTCGCGGCCGGCGACCTCGAGGCGCGCGTCGAGATCAAGAGCCGCGACGAGCTGGGCGAGCTGGGCCAGGCCTTCAACCGCATGACGCACGAGCTGGCCGAGAACCGCAAGCGCCTGATCAAGGCCGAGAAGGACGCCGCCTGGCGCGAGATGGCGCGCCAGGTGGCGCACGAGATCAAGAACCCGCTGACGCCGATCGCGCTCTCCGCCACGCTGCTCAAGCGCGCCAAGGACGAGCACAGCCCCGAGTACGACTCGATCTTCGAGCGCACGATCGAGCTGATCACGCGCCAGGTCGAGCACATGCGCCGCATCGCTTCGGATTTCTCGGCCTTCGCCGGCGCGCGCAAGCCCGCGCCCGAGGTGCTCGACGCCGGCCGCGTGCTCGACGACGTGCTGATCGAGGTCGCGGCCTGGGCGCGCGCGGCGCAGGTCGAGATCGTGCGCCGGCCGGGCGGGGGAGCGGTGCACGTCGACAAGAGCGAGCTGCGGCGCGTGTTCCTCAACCTGATCTCGAACTCGATCGAGGCCATGCCGCAGGGCGGGCGGCTGGAGCTCGGCTTCGGCCGCGTGCTGCAGGCCGGCGTCGCGCGGGTCGAGATCGTGGTGCGCGACACCGGCGTCGGCCTCTCCGACACCGTGCGCGCGCGGCTCTTCGAGCCCTATTTCACGACGCGCACGCACGGCACCGGCCTGGGGCTGGCGATCTCGGCGCGGCTGGTCGACGAGATGGGCGGCACGATCGAGCTCGAGAACCTGCCGCCCGAGGCCGGCACCGGCACGCTGGCGCGCATCCTGCTGCCCGAGGCCGCGCCCGGGCCCGCGTCGGGGCCCGCTCCCGAGCGCAGCGCGGGTGCCGCGCGATGAGCTCGGCGCCCGAACCGGCCGTGCACGCCCTGACGGCGCGCGACGTGGTGTTCCTGACCGGCGCCACGGGCTTCCTGGGCGCCGAGCTGGCGCGGCGTCTCGTGGCGCGCGGCACGACGCTGCACGTGCTGGCCCGCGACCCCGCGGCGCAGGTCCCCGGTGCCGCGCTGCACGTCGGCGACCTGACCGACGCCGCCGCGATCGAGCGCGCCGTCGCGGCCGCCGCCCGCGCGGCGCGCACGGCAGGCGGCCGGCTGTACGTGCTGCACTGCGGGGCGCTGATCAGCTACAAGACGCGCGAGCGCGAGCGCTCCGAGCGCATCAACGTCGACGGCACGCGCCACGTGCTGGCAGCCGCGCGCGCGCAGGCGGCCACGCGCTTCCTGTTCGTCAGCTCGGTGGTCGCGGTCGGCTCCTCGCCCGACGGCAGCACGCTCGACGAGCGCGCGGACTTCGACCTCGCGCCGCTGGGCGTGCACTACGCCGACACCAAGCGCGCCGCCGAGGAGCTGGTGCTCGCCGCGCGGAGCGAGCTCGACGTGGTGGTGGTCAACCCCGGCGCGATCTTCGGTCCGGCGCTCGGGCGCTCGAACACGGTCAAGTTCCTGCAGCAGGTCGCCGCCGGACGCGCGCCGCTGGCGGCGCCGCCGGGCTCGGTCAGCGTGCTGGGCATCGGCGACGCGGCCGAGGGCACGCTGCTCGCGCTCGAGCGCGGCCGCAGCGGCGAGCGCTACATCCTGGTCGAGTCCTGGCTGCGCACGCGCGACCTGTTCCGGCTGATCGCCGAGCTGCTCGGCGCGCGCGCGCCGCGCCTGGTCGTGCCGCGCTGGAGCTTCGCGCTGCTCGTGCCCCTGGCGCGCCTGTGGGACGCGCTCGCGCCGCTCGAGCTGGCCCCGCCGCAGGCGCTGCGCATGCTGGCCTGCGACCTGCGGCTCTCGGGCGACAAGGCGCGGCGCGAGCTCGGCTGGCGGCCGCTGCCCTTCCGCGCCGTGCTGCAGGAGACGATCGCCGTGCTGCGCGCCCGCGGCGACCTGCCCCCGGCCTGAGAGCGCGCGCGCTGCTCGGGGCGCCGCCGGAGCGGCCGTCCGCCGTAACGATCGGGGGTCCGAGCAGCGTAGGCTGTGCACCTCATGATCCCGACCCCCTCCGCCCGCCGCGGCGCCGGTTCGCGCGGCCTCGTGGTGATCCTCGCCGCGCTGGTGCTGCTGGCCATCGTGCTCTGGCGCTTCCTCGCCGCCCCGCCCGCCCTCGACCCCGCGCAGTTCGACTCGGCCGACGCGCCACCCGCCCAGACCAACACCGTGCCGGCGTTGAGCGGCGAGACGCTCGAGCTCGACACGGCCGACAGCGGCGCCCTGGTCGCGCGCGGCAACATGACGCCCGTCGGCGTGCGCCTCTCCGGGCCCGGACGGCTCGACGGCCGCGTGCTCGACCGCGTCTCGGGCCTGGGCGTCGGCGGGTTGTCGGTCGAGTTGCTGCCCGTGCCGGTCTCGGGCGGCAACTTCCTCGGGCGCATGATGCGCATGGCGAACCTGTCGGAGATGGCGCAGCGCGTGCACCCGATCGCCGTCGCGCGCACCGCGCCCGACGGCGCCTTCTCCTTTGCAGGCGTGCGCACCGGCACCTGGTACCTCGACTCGCGCGGGCCCTATCACGTGCCCGAGAACAACGTGCGCGCGCGCGTGGTCGCCTCGGGCAGCGGCGGCCCGCTCGACGTGTGGGTGCGCGCCGGCGGACGCGTGCTCGGCCAGGTCTTCCTGCCCGACGGACGGCCGGCGGTGGGGGCGACGGTCGAGCTCGTGCCCGGGCCGGGGATCTTCATCGAGCGCGCGCGCACCGGGGACCTGGTGTTCCTCGAGGCCAAGGCTGAGGCCGACGGCTCGTACGTCTTCGAGGGCTGTCCGCCCGGCGAGGGCTACGAGGTCACGGTCGCGGGCAACGGCTTCGCGCTGACCCACGCGCTGGGCGTCGTGGTGCGCGCCGGCGAGGACACGCGCGTCGACGTGCGCACCAAGGCCGGCGGCACGATCAGCGGCCTGGTCGTGTCCGCGCCCAAGACCGCCGAGGGCGAGGAACCCGGCGAGCGCAAGCCGCTGGGCGGGGCGCACCTGGGTGCGGTGCCGCGCGGCTTGCGCGACCTGCGCTGCGCCGAGGAGTTGCTGCTCTCGACGCACTGCGTCAGCGGACCCGACGGCCGCTTCACCATGCCCAACGTGCCGGCCGGCGAGATCGACCTGATCGCGATCGCGCCGCAGCACCTGCCCGCGCTCGGCGCGCGCCTGGCGGTCGCCGACGGGATGGAGTTCGTCGCGCCCGACTTCGTGTTGCACCCCGGGCCGATGCTCGAGGGCCGCGTGGTCGACTCGGCGGGCGCGCCGGTGCCCGGGGCGCAGCTGCGCTGGAACCTGGTCGACTGGCAGAACTTCCAGTTCGACTTCAGCCTCGCGCCGATGATGGCCCAGGCGGTCGAGGGCTTCGAGTACCCGACCAGCGACGCCGACGGCCGCTTCGTCGCCGGGCCCTTCGCCGGCAAGGCGCCCTACAACCTCGACGTGCAGAAGCTCGGCTTCCAGCCGGCGCGCTTCGAGTGGAACCCGGAGAAGCAGCAGGAGGCGGTCACGATCACGCTGCGGCGCGGCGGCTCGATCGAGGGCGTGGTGATGGACGAGCTGGCCTCCGAGCCGGTGACGCTGTTCACCATCGCCACGCGCGACCGCGTCGACACCGAAGCCGGCGTGCCCGGCGCGCGCAACCCCTTCACCGGCGGCACGACGATCGAGGACCCCGCCGGCCGCTTCAAGCTCGACGCGCTCGAGACCGGCAAGGTCGAGCTGGTCTTCAGCGCGCCCGGCTACCTCGACAAGTCGCTCGCCGACGTCGAGATCCGCGAAGGCCAGCCGACGCGCGGCCTGATCGTCAGCCTGACGCCCGGCGGCACGCTGCGCGGCGTGGTGGTCGACGGGCAGGACCAGCCGGTGCCCGGCGCGCAGGTCGCGGCCTTCCCGTCCGGCGAGAAGGAGCTGGCCAACACGCCGGCGAGCAACCTGCGCCGCGAGCGCAACGACCGCCGGCGGCAGTTCGGCCGCATGCCGATGGAGCAGCTGGTCGGCGACATGCCGCCGGGCTTCACCAACTTCTTCGCCAGCCTCGGCCTCCTGGGCGACAAGGCGGTGCTGACCGACGCGCAGGGTGCCTTCGAGATCCGCGGCGTGACGCCGGGCGAGGTGCGCGTGCTGGCCTTCCACCGCGAGTTCGCCTCGGGCAGCGCCGGGCCGATCGCCGTGCCGCAGCAGGGCGAAGCGGCGGGCGTCAAGATCGTGATGAACTCGGGCGGCGGCATCGAAGGGCGCGTCAACGACCGTCACGGCCGGCCGGTGACGGGCAGCATCGTGGTCGCCCTCTCGTCGGCCGCGATGACCGGCGGCGGCGATCCCTCGGGCGGCGCGATCTACCAGGGCGAGTCCGGCGCCGAAGGCCGGTTCAAGATGCGCCACATGCAGGCCGGCGCCTACTTCCTGGTCGCGACGCGCGGCGACGAGGCGCTCAACCCGATGAGCTTCTTCTCGAACCTCAACCTCGACCTCGTCACCGTGCCGCCGGGCGAGATCGTGAACTACGACGTGGTCGATTCGAGCGCGGGCGGCTGCCGCGTGTACGGCACGATCACCTGCAACGGCGCCCCGGTCGAGCGCGGCTCGCTGACGGCGTTGAACTTCGAGAGCGAGTCGAGCTTCGGCGTCGACTTCAAGGTGGCGCAGGTCAAGGAGGGCGGGCGCTTCGAGTTCCCGGGGCTCGCGCCCGGCGACTACCAGCTCAACCTCGACGGACGCGGGCCGCAGGTGCGGCTGCGCCTGGAAGTGCCCGACGCGCCCGAGCTGGCGGTGGCGCTGCACTGCCCCGAGGGCGGCGTCGAAGGCATCGTGCGCGACGCGGCCAGCGGTGCGCCGGTGCAGGGCGTCGAGGTGTTCCTGCGCGCGCGCCAGGGCGGGCGGCGGCCTACGGGCCTGATCGGTTCGCTGATGGGCCGCGAGGGCAACGCGCTGCGCGCGACGACCGACAAGAACGGCGCCTTCGCGATCGCCAGCGTGCCGGGCGGGCCGTACGAGCTGATCGGGCGCCCGCGCGGCGACGCGCGCAAGAGCTACGGGCCGAGCGAGCCGCTGCGCCTGCGCGTCGACGAGGATCGCGTGACCGGCGGCCTGGAGCTCAAGCTGCCGCCCGCGCTGTCGATCGTCGGCACCGTCAAGGATGCGCAGGGCGCGCCGGTCAAGGGCGCGCGCGTGATCGCGCGCGGCACGGGCGAGGAGAACACGACGCTCGAGCGCGACCAGACCGACGACGAGGGGCGCTACGAGCTCAAGGGGCTGGCGCCGGGCGCGTACGAGCTCGTGGCGAGCGCCGACGAGTACGCCGACACGCTGGTGGGGGACATCGAGCTGGCCAAGGACGCCAAGACGGCGCGCGAGGTCGCGATCACGCTGGAGAAGGGCGTGCTGGTCTTCGCGCGCATCTACGGCCCCGACGGCCGGCCGGCGGCGGGCGCGCGCGCGCGGCTGGTGCGCAAGGGCGCCAGCTCCGCCACCGACGTCGCCGACGCCGGGCGGATGGTGCAGGGCCTGTTCACGGGCGAGGGCACGAGCGACGCCGAGGGCCGCGTGATCGTCGGCCGCTACCGTCCGGGCGAGTACCGCCTGGAAGTCCAGCGCTCGAACGCGCGCGGAGAGGTCGACTCGGTCAAGGTCCCCGGCGGCACGGACGAGTACGAAGTGCGCGCGGAGTTGCCGCAGTAGCGCGCGCCGCTCACGCGCGCTTGAGCGTGCGCGCCAGCGCCACCAACAGCACCGCGCCGATCGTGGCGACCAGGAGCGCCGCGAGCAGCCCGCCACCGGGGTAGATGCCGAGGGCCTGGAAGACCAGGCCGCCGATGACCGCTCCGACCGCGCCGATCAGCAGGTCGCCGAGCAGGCCGAAGCCGCCGCCCTTGACCAGCACACCGGCGAGCCAGCCGGCGACGATGCCGACGATCAGGAAGGCGAGGATGTCCATGGTGAGCCTCCTTCGAATGGGGGGAAGGTGGGGCAGCTTGCCCCCTGCCCCGTGGACTCCGGCCGCGGATCCCTCAATAGGGCTATTCGTCCGAATCCTGCCGCCCGCAGTGCCGGCGCGGACGTCGTCGACTCCTTTGAGGAAGGGCCTCGGGCCACAATCGTCGCTCACGGCCGAGCGGGCATCGCGTACCTGGAGGCTCCGGCCTGGATAGGTTCGTGTGACCTCAGCGCTGCCGACCAGGATCGTTCCATGTTGCTCGCTCCCCCTGCCTGGCTGCTGGCTCTCACGCTCGCCGCACCCTCGACGAGCCAGCAGTTCCTCGTCGTCGATGCCACGACCGGCGCGCCCGTCGCCGGTGCGCGCGTGGAGTGGATCGAGTTTCCCGGCGAGATGTCACAGAGCGCCCTGGGCATGCGCCGCGTCGACGATCTCGCGGTGCAGGACGAGCGCTTCCGTACGCCCCGCGGCTCCGCACGCAGCGATGCGCAGGGCGCCGTCGCCATCGACCTCGAAGGCTCCGGCTGGCTCGTGCGAGCCGTCGCGCCCGGCCGCTTCGGTTGCAAGCGCGTGCTGCCCTCGACCGACTCGACCCACACGCTCGAGCTGCGCTACGACTTCGATCTCGAACTGTCGCTCGTCGATCCCGCCGGCAGGCCGGTCGAAGGCGCCGTCGCGTGCCTGCGACGCGACGCCGGCGGCTTCTTCGTCAACGAGATCATGGCGCGCTCGGATCCGCGCGGCCGCGCGACGTTGCCGCACGCGGGCTACCGCATCCAGACCTTCCCGTCCCGCACGGCCTGGTTCGTCGGCCTGGCCGGCATCTTCGAGAAGCCGGTCCACGCGCGCATCACGACGGACACCGCACCGCGGCTGCCGATCGAGCTCGTGGTGCCGGCCAGCACGACGCTCGAGCTCGAGCTGCGCGACGATGCTGGGCAGATCGTCGCCGCACACTCGACGCTGGTCGTGCGGCGCGCGCGCGACGGAGCCTCCCCGCCCGATCCGGCCTCGCTCGGCCTCGCGGAGCTCGAAGGCATCGCCTGGCCGACGGACACGTTGCTCGCGCAGCCCGACGGCACGGGCCGTGTGCGCATTGCAGGCGTCGGCCCCGGGATCGCGGTCGACGTCGGCGCGCGGCGCAACGCGACGTCGGATGTCGAGTGGCTGCACTTACCGGCTTCGCGCCCCGAAGGCAGACAGGTGCTGGTCTTCGGCAGCACGTTGCGCAGCCTGCACGCCCGGGTCGTCGACGAGGAGGGCAAGTCTGTGAGCGGGAAGCGACTGCGCGTGCTCTTCTTGCGCGCGGAGCGCTCGACAGACGGAGCGCTTCCGAACGGGCCGAGTTGGATCCGGACGACGCTGGGCAAGCTCGGGATGGGGAACAGCAAGCTCGAGAGCCGCGAGGTCCTGACGAACCGGGACGGCGGGTTCACGCTGGACTTCGACCCGCGCGTCCTGATCGGGGCTTCCGGTCAGGTCGTATTGATGCCCGCGCGGCGAGCGGACCCGGTCTCGGGGACCCGCTGGAGCGACCTGAACATGACCGAGCCACGCGACGAGTACACGGCGACCGAGGCGCAGCATCCGGACTTGTCGCTTTCCGGCGGGTTTGCGCTCGACCTCCGCATCCGACGCCCGCTGCCTCGTGTCGCGTGCGCACGCTTCGATGCCACCGTCCGCGGCCAGATCGAGCTCGGCACCGTGGCGCTCGGACCGCCGCCGAGCGTGGCCCGTGGACAGGTCGTCCACCGGGGGACGAAGCAAGCGCTTGCGGAACGCGTGATCGTCTGCGTCGAGGGCACGGACCTGTCCACGACCTCCGACGACGACGGCAGGTTCGAACTCCTCGGCCTCGTGCCCGAGACGACTGTCGACTTGTCGTACAGGAGACACTCCAGCGACGACGCCCGGCTCGGTGCGCGCGACGTTCCGGTCGGCTCGTCCGAAGTCCTCGTGGAAGTCGACGTGCCCCGCAGGCAGGTCCTCGCTGTGCGACTGCTGCTCCCCGACGGCATCGAGCCGACTGCGTTCGGCGTCCACGTGCAACAGCTGCTGGACGGCGTCTGGAGACCGAACTCGAACTCGATCAGCGGCCTGTATCAGTTCGACAGCCCCGCCGGTGGTGTCGTCGCCCCGGACTTCATCGACAGCATGCGCACGAGAAACCCGGTTCAGCGTTTCTCGGAGACGGGTGGCGTGGTCGTGGGAGACCTGCTCGATGTGCCGACGAGGTTCTTCGTCTACTCCGATCGCTTGGGCCGGACGGTCGGGCAAGCCGCGGAGATCGCGTCGCCGTCGCTCGTCGGGCTCGATCACACGATCGACATGCGCAACGTCTTGCCCGCTCGAACTCTGACGATCGTCGACCCGGCCGGAAAACCCGTCTCGGCGTGCGTGCGCTCGGCGTCGCTGGCGCCGTCGGTCGAGGACTGGAGTTTGTGGGGGTGGTTCGAGTTGCCAATCGACCCGGGCCAGCGCCCGTCGGATCGCTCCGCGTGGCGCATGCTCCCCCAGGGCGTGCTGCGAGCGCTCGAAGGCGAAGAGGTGTACGTCACGTCGCAGGGCAATGGCCTCGTTTCCCTGCGCGTCGCCGGCGACGCCACCGTCCGCCTGCCACCCGGGCGGGAAGTGGAGCTGCGGCTCCAAGACCTGTCGGGCGAGTACCCGCTCGCCGGTCGTGTGCGCATGATCCTCCTACGCGTCGGTCGCACCTATCTGGGAACCGAGTCGTTCACGCCCGAGACCCGCAGCACGGCCTTCGACGCCAGCGGCAAGGCGCGCCTGCGACTCCCGACGGGTGTCCCAGTCCAGCTGGCATTCCAGCAGGACCGCATGGGGCAGAACGTGTGGAGTTCGTACTCGGTCGAGTTCCCGACTCCGTGGTATGAGGTGCCCGAAGGACCCGACGTGCACGTGATCGAGATCGCGGCCCCGCGCGCATTCCGCAGGTGAATCGCCTCGAAACGCCCCACCAACGCGCCCATGCTGGCCTGCCTCCTGCTCCAGACCTCCCTCCTGCTCCACCCGACCTTTCCGGGCAACGAGCCGCCTGAGCTGCGCTCGGCGCGCAACATCCTGCTCCTCCACAAGGACGTGGCCGACGTCGGGCCGGCTGTGACGCGCACGCGCGAGGAGGCGCTCGAGCTGGCGAAGACCGTCGTGGGCCGGGCGCGCGCGGGAGCGTCGTTCGTCGCGTTGGCGCAGGAGTTCTCGCAGGGCGTCGACGCGCGGCTCGGGGCGGTGCTGGGGAGCTTTCCGCAGGGCGCGCTCGAGGCGGATCTCGATAGGTTCCTGTTCGCGGCGGAACTCGGCGCGGTCAGCGAGCCGCTGGCGACGGCGCGCGGGGTGTTGATCCTGCAGCGCGTCGACACCTGGGCGGCGGTGCGCGAGCTGCGGGTCGAGCTCGGCGCGGACGAGGCGGGGGCGGAGCGCAAGGTGCGCGAGCTCGGCGCGCGGTTGGCGCAGGGGGCGGACTTCGCGGAGCTGGCGCGCGAGCATTCGTCGAACAAGGAGGCGGCGGCGCGCGGCGGGGCTTTCGCGATCTACGAGCGCGGCGCGCGCGACACGCTGCTCAAGGCGGCGGCCTTCGAGCTGCGCGTGGGGGAGGTGTCGGGGCCGATCCGTTCGCCGCTCGGGCTGCACCTGTTGAAGCGTGTGCCCGAGGCCGAGATCGAGGCCGGGTTGCGCGAGAACAACTGGGCGCACGTGCGCGCGATCCTGGTGCAGCACGACAAGGCGGCCGGCGCCGATCCGGCGCTGCCGCGCACGCAGGCGCAGGCCAAGGCGCTGGGCGAGAAGCTGCGCGAGCGCTTGAAGCAGGGCGAGCGCTTCGAGGCGCTGGCGGCCGAGTTCAACGACGACCCGGGCGGCAAGGAGCGCGCCGGCGACCTCGGCTGGGTGCACCGCTCGATGCCCAACCTCCCGCGCCCGATCGCGTCGGTGTTCCTCTTGCGGCCGGGCGAGCACGACCTGTTCGACTCGCCGCGCGGGTACGTGTTGACCTGGCGGGAGCGCTGAGCCGTCGGGGGTGGCCGCGCCCGGGCGCAGCCCACTTTCCCGTTGCGCGCCCGCGGTGCCCTGCGTTCAGATGGCCACAGCCAGCCGCATGATCCCCGCGCGCGAAGCCCTCGAACGCCTCAAGGCCGGCAACCGCCGTTTCGTGGCCGAGGTGCGCAGCCTCGGCGCCGTGCCGACCCAGTCGAAGCGCGTGCAGCTGACCAGCGGCCAGACGCCCTTCGCCGCGATCCTCGGCTGCTCCGATTCACGCGTGCCGGTCGAGCTGGTCTTCGACCAGGGCCTGGGCGATCTGTTCGTGATCCGCGTCGCCGGCAACATCGTCGCCCCCTCGCAGATCGGCAGCGTCGAGTTCGCCGCCGAGCGCTTCGCCACGCGCCTCGTCGTCGTGCTCGGCCACTCGCGCTGCGGCGCGGTCCAGGCGACGATCGAGGAGCTGCAGCGGCCGACCGAGACCCAGTCGCGCAACCTGCGCTCGATCGTCGACCGCGTGCGGCCCTCGGTCGAAGGACTCCTGGCGACCGACCTGCGCCACGACGCCGACAACCTGATGGCCCACGCCGTGCGCGCCAACATCCGCGCCTCGACCAGCCAGCTGCGCCACGGGTCCTCGCTGATCGAGCAGATGGTGCAGCAGGACGGCCTGCTGGTGGTCGGCGCCGAGTACTCGCTCGAAACCGGCGTCGTCGAGTTCATCGACGGCCTGCCCTGAGCGCTCGCGCTCCCCGCTCACTCGGCCCCGGGCCTCACTTCGCGCGCAGCGCTTCCTCGACCACCACGGGCAGGAGGTCCTCCCCCGCGCACTGCCAGCGCGCCAGCCACTTGCCGTCGACGAACAGCGCCGGGATCGACTCGACCCCCGCCTCGCGCGCGGCCGCGACGTCGTCGAAGAGCGCGTCGGACAGCTCGCCGGCCTTGAGCACCTCCCACCACAGCTCGGCCGCGATGCCCTGGCGCTCGGCCTGCGCCGCCAGCGTCGCGTCGTCGAGCAGCTTGGGGTTGGTCATCAGCCACTCGTGCATCGTCCAGAAGGCCTCTTCCTCGCCGATCTGCGCCGCCGCCTCCGCACCCAGCGCCGCCAGGCACGACAGCGGGTGGATCGTCCGCTCCATCGCCGGGTTGCAGGCCTGGTTGGTCGGGAAATGGCGGTACTCGTAGCGCAGGTCCGTGCGCCGGCCGACGAGCGTGCGCACCGCGGTGTCGGCCGCGGCGGTGAACTCGTCCTGGTAGTCGCCGAAGAGCACGATCACCACCTCGGCGTCCGCCGCGCCGAAGCGCCGCGGGAAGGCGTCGGGGGCCAGCGCCCGCGGCGCTTCCGCGCGCCAGTCGCCCAGGATCTTCTCGCGCGCGTCCGGCGGCCGGTCGCCGTCGGCGCGCGCAGCAGGCGGTGCGGCCGCCAGGACGCCGTCGAGCGTGCGGCGCAGCGCGTCGGGCGCGTGCCAGCCGCGCAACTCGACGCCGTTGACGTAGAGCAGCGGCGTGCGCGTGAGCCCCAGGCGCATGGCCTCGGCGACGTCTTGCTCGACGGCGCTCAGCGTCGCGGCCGAGTTCAGCTCGCGCACGAAGCCCGCGACGTCGAAGCCCAGCGCGGGCAGCGCCGCTTCGAGCTCGGGCTTGGTGAAGGCCCCGGCGCGCGCGAAGAGCCAGCGGTGCATGCGCCAGAAGCCCGCGCTGCCGCCGAGCCGGCCCGCGCTCTCCGCCGCGCGCGCCGCCCAGCAGGCGTTGGGGTGCAGCGTCGGCGCGTGCGGGTTGCAGTCCGAGCACATCGGGAAGTAACGCACGCCGACCGACACGGCGTCGGCGTGCTCGCGCGCGTAGGCGTCGAGCTCGGTCTCGATGCGGCGGCAGTCGGGGCACTGGTAGTCGGTGAACAGCACCACGCGCGCCCTCGCCGCCTCGGGTCCCAGGCGCCAGCGGCCCGTGAACCCGCTGGCCGCCGCGTCGCTGCCCGGCGCGCGCAGCGCGGCCTGCGTGCGCGCCAGGTCCGACTCGGCGCGGCCGCGCAGCGCGTCCTCGCTGACGCGGCGGCCGATCGCGAGCGCGGCGCTGGCGAGCGCGAAGGTCAACAGGAAGGCGCGTCCCGCCGCAGGCGAGCTCGCGCCGAGCGGCGCCTTGCGCAGCACCAGCCCGTACCAGGCGAGGTTCGCCGCGTGCACCGTCAGGCACCACGGGCACAGGCTCTCGCGGGCGATCATCGCCAGCACGAAGACCAGCGAACCCAGCACGCCGAGCACCGCCGCCAGCCGCAGCCCGCGGTCGAGCACGCCCCCGGCGACGAGGTTCGCGACGAGCAGCGCGGCGAACCAGGCCGTCCCGAGGAAGGCCGTCGGCCATTCGAGGCCGGGCAGGGTGCCCCAGGGCCCGCGCGTCAGCTCGGCGCACGCGCTCGCCGCGCCGCAGCCGGGGGCGGCGAGCACGCCCAGGTGGTCGAAGGCCAGCACCAGCGAGGCGGCCGCCGCGAGGGCCAGGAGCAGGGATCCGAGCCACCGGCCGCGCGCCGACGGGTTCTGGGCAGCGGCCGTGGGTCTCATCGCCGAGGGGAGCTTAGCACGCTCCCCCGGGTCGACCGGCCGGCCGAGAGCCGCCTCGCTCGCCCTCTCTCCTTGACGCCCGCGGGGTTTGCGTCGAGCATGGACGCCTGCTCTCGGACCCGGCACGCATCCTCAGGACCCGGCTTCCCCCCTGCATCGTGAGCCTCATCATGAATTGTCCCCGCCGCATCCTCTCGCTCGTCTCGACCGCGCTCGCGCTGCTCTGCCTGCTCGCCGGCGGCGCGCGCGCCCAGTTCGGCACCGTCCCGCCCGCGGCCACGGGTGCCTGCTGCCTGCCGAACGGCATGTGCGTGATCAGCACCGCCGCGCGCTGCAACCAGTTCGGCGGCTCGTACCAGGGTGACAACACCAACTGCACGACCGCTGCCTGCCCGACCGTGCCGCGCGGAGCCTGCTGCCTGCCGAGCGGCCGCTGCGTGGTCGTCACGCAGGCGCGCTGCACGCTGCAGGGCGGCACGTACCAGGGCGACAACGCGCCCTGCGTGCTCGGCGCCTGCCCGATCGTGCCGCAGGGTGCCTGCTGCCTGCCGACCGGACAGTGCGTCGTGACCACGCAGAATCGCTGCACGCAGCACGGCGGCACCTACCAGGGCGACAACACGCCGTGCAGCACAGCGGGTTGCCCGAGCGTCCCGCGCGGCGCCTGCTGCCTGCCGAACGGCCAGTGCGCGGTCCTGACGCAAGCGCGCTGCGCGATCGGCGGCGGCACCTACCAGGGTGACAACACGCCCTGCGGCACGCTCACCTGCGGCAGCGCCCCGACCGGCGCCTGCTGCCTGCCCTCGGGCGCCTGCCATGTGCTCAGCGCCGCGCAGTGCCAGACGATGGGAGGCAACTACCGCGGCGACGGCACGGGCTGCCTCGGCACGAGTTGCGTGCCGCCGCAGGGCGGCGCCTGCTGCCTGCCGAGCGGCCAGTGCGTGCGCTCGAACGCGACGCTGTGCGCGCAGAACGGCGGCACCTTCCTCGGCGTCGGTTCGAGCTGCCTCGGGGCCAACTGCCCGACGCCCGCGACCGGTGCCTGCTGCGTTCCCAACCTGCCCTGCGGCGTCCGCACCCAGGCGACCTGCCTGCAGGCCGGCGGAACCTACCTCGGCGACGGCACGAGCTGCTCGACCACCTCCTGCCCGACGACGCTCCCGACCGGCGCCTGCTGCCTGCCGACCGGGAACTGCGTCGCCGTGACGCAGCCGCGCTGCACGCAGCTCGGCGGCAGCTACCAGGGCAACAACACGACCTGCACGGGCACCACCTGCCCCGCGCCGGTGGTCGGCGCCTGCTGCATCCCGGGTGCTTGCCTGACGATCAGCGCCACGCAGTGCGCCGCGCTCAACGGCACGTTCCAGGGCGCCGGCACGCAGTGCGGCATCCTGAGCTGCCCCTGAGCGGCCGAGCTGACGATCGAACTGCGCGCGGGTCCGTGCCGGGCACGGGCCCGCGCGCGTTTCATTCGTCGACGCGCTCGAAGGCCGGCGAGTAGCTCCACATCGGCGTGCCGCCGGGGAAGAGCGCGGCAGCCAGCTCGGTCTGGCGCTCGTCGAACGCGGGCGTCGCGACGCGCGCGAGGTCGAGGTGATCGCGCTGGCCGCTGATCAGCCCGGAGCTCCAGCCGCGCGGCACGGCGAGGTGGCGCTCGGGGTCGCGTTCTGCGCGCACTTCGAGCTGCGCGCCGCGCGCGACCAGGCGCCAGGGCTGGCCGCCGAGTTCGAAGGAGGCCGAGTTCACGCGCGCGCGCTCGAGCGCCTGCAACCAGCTCGCGGCGCTGCCGCGCAGGAAGCCCTGGGGATCGCTCAGGCACAGCTGCGCCGCGCCGCCCAGGTGGTGCGACTCGAGCACCGCGCCGCGCGCCAGGAGCTCGCGCGCCAGCGGGTGGCGCGCGGCGAGGTGCGCGTCGAGCCGCCCGCGGCGGTGCTCGCGCAGCAGGCGCCGCGCGAAGCGCAGGATCGCGTCGCGGCCGCGCTCGTCGCGCGCGGCGCACTCGCTGATCTCGATCTCACTGCGCACGCGGAAGCGCAGCCAGGCCTCGGGCGCGCCGGCGCGCTCGCTGACCAGCGTGAAGGCGGTGGGGATCGAGCTCTCCCAGTCGAGCGGCGCGCGGTGGCGCCGTTCGCTGCCGTCGATGGCGGCGTAGTCGTGCTCCTGCAGCGCGCACAGGGCGGCGAGGTCGGCAGCTCGCAGGCCGCGCCAGCTCGAGGTGTCGCCCTCCTCGGGCAGGGCCTGCACCGGGATGCGCAGCGTGTGGGCGTCGAAGGCGCTCTCGAAGCCGAAGCGCGCGTAGAAGCCCGGCTCGCCCAGCACCACCGCGCCGACGATGCCGCGGTCGCCGAGCGCCGCGAGACCGGCGCGCACCAGGAACTGCCCCACGCCCCGGCCGCGGTGCGCGGGGTGGACCGCCAGCGGCGACAGGATCGCGAGGCGCACGAACCGGCCGCGCAGGCGCAGCTCGCGCGGCAGGAACAGCGCGTAGCCCGCGAGCCCGCCGTCGACCGTCGCGCACAAGGACAGGCCGCGGTCGAAGGCCGGGTCGTGGCGCGCGAACTCGGCCACCAGGGTCGACTCGCGTTCCGCGCGCTGGAAGGCCAGGTCGAGCAGGGCGCCGATGCGCGGGTCTTCGAGCGGGGAAGCGGTCTCGAGCAGCATGTCGTCGCGGGCCGCGCACTATACTCCGCGCCCCTTGTCGAGGAACGAGCCCCATCGCGCGCGCGTCGCGGTCGTGATCCCGGCCCTCGACGAGGAGGCGGCGCTGCCCAGCGTGCTGGCCGAGATCCCGCGCGCGGCGGTCGAGCTGGTGCTGGTGGTCGACAACGGGTCGCGCGACCGCACGGCCGAAGTCGCGCGCGCCGGCGGCGCCGTGGTCGTGCGCGAGGAGCGCCGCGGCTACGGGCGCGCCTGCCTGACCGGTCTCGACGTCCTGTTCGGGCGCCGGCAGCTGCCCGAACTGCCCGGCTGGACCGCGCTGGCGGGCGCCGACGTGGTCGTGTTCCTCGACGCCGACCACTCCGACCATCCCGAGGAGCTGCCCGAACTGGTCGCGCCGATCGCCAGCGGCGAGGCCGACTTCGTGCTCGGTTCGCGCGTCCTCGGCGGCGCCGGGCGCCGGGCGCTGTTGCCCCAGGCCCGCTTCGGGAATGCGCTGGCGTGTTGGCTGCTGCGCGTGTGCTTCGGTGCGCGCCACACCGACCTCGGCCCCTTCCGCGCCATCCGCGCCGACGCGCTGCAGCACCTGCGGATGCGCGACGAGGACTACGGTTGGACGATCGAGATGCAGCTCAAGGCGCGCGCAGCGCGGATGGTCGTGCTCGAGCGGCCGGCGCGCTACCGCCCGCGCATCGGCACGAGCAAGATCACGGGCACGCTGGCGGGCAGCCTGCGCGCGGGCTTCAAGATCCTGGGCTGGATCCTGGCGTGGCGCTGCGCGCTGTGCCTTCCCCGCCGGAGAATCCCCAGGTTCCTTCGATCCGGCAGTAGCGGATGCTGAGGATGTCGAGGATCCAGTCGAAGCCGCCCAGGTAGGGCGCGACGAGGACGTCGGTGATCTGCAGGTTGGGCATGTTCGCGTCGGAGGCGTTCTCGCGCGCGATCTGCTCGGCCGTCTTCGGGATGTCGAGCGAGAGGATGGTGAAGGCCCAACCGCTCGAGCGGAAGGTGCCCGAGGTCTCGCTGTCGCGGCGGAACTCCAGGCTGGCGCAGGATGCACTCCACAGCGCGAGCGCAGCGAGGCCGGTGAGCAGGATGCGACGCCAGCAGGGGGGGACCGACATGCGCCGCAAGCTAGCAGAGCGACCCCGTCCTGCGACAGACGCCGCCGCTGCGGCGGCAGCCGGCGATCCGCGTCTGCTCTGGCGCTGCCCTGGCGGCGCCCGCTCGGATCTGGAACGATGCCGGGATGAGCGCTCGCCTGCCCGCCCCGCATCCGGCGCAGGCCGCAGCGCCGCGCGCGCTGGGCGAGCTGGCGCTGCAGCAGCGCGCCGAGTTCGCGCGCCGCTTCGCGCCCGGCGGCGCGCCGCGCCTCTTCTTCGCGCCCGGCCGCGTCAACCTGATGGGCGCGCACCTCGACTACAACGGCGGGCCGGTGATGCCGACGGCCATCGACCGCGGCACGATCCTGGCCGTGCGCGCGCGCGCGGACCGGCGCATCGAGTTCAGCTCGACGCTCGACCCGCAGTCGTTCGGCTTCGAGCTGGAGCGCGTGCCCGACGCGCGCTCGGGCGCCTGGAGCGACTACCCGCTGGGCGTCCTGCGCCAGATGCTCGAGCTGGCCGAGCTGCGCGGCGGCACGGCGCGCCTGAGCGGGCTGGAGATCCTGTTCGGCGGCAATCTGCCGGTCGGCGCGGGGCTGTCCTCCTCGGCCTCGATCTGCGTCGGGACGGCCTTCGCGCTCGACCGCCTCTGGGAGCTGGGCAGCGAGCGCCTCGAGCTGGTGCAGGCCGCGCTGCGCGCCGAGCGCGGCTTCGTCGGCGTGCAGTGCGGCATCATGGATCCCTTCGCGGTCGGGCTGGCGCGGCCCGGCCACCTGCTGTGGCTGGACTGCAGGGACGTGACCTGGCGCCACCTGCCGCTGGCGCACGAGCGCTACGCGATCGCGGTGGCGGACACGCTGGTGCGGCGCGAGCTGGCGCAGGGGGCCTTCAACCAGCGCGTCGCCGAGTGCCGTGCGGCGTTCGAGGCGCTGCGCCCCTTCCAGCCCGCGGCGCGCTGCCTGCGCGACATCCGGCTCGAGGTGCTCGAAGCGCAGCGCAGCCGGCTCGAGCCGGCCGCCGCGCGGCGCGCGGAGCACGTGGTGCACGAGGTGGCGCGCACCTTCGTCGCGCGCGACGCGCTGCTCGGCGACGACGCCCAGGGCCTGGGCCGCGAGATGACGCGCGCGCACGCATCGCTGCGCGAGCTCTTCGACGTCTCCGTGCCCGAGCTGGACGTGCTGGTCGACACGGCGGTCGAGACGCCCGGCGTGCTCGGTGCGCGCCTGACCGGCGCGGGCTTCGGCGGTTGCGCGGTGATCCTGCTGCGCCGCGGCGCCGAAGCGGACCTCGCGCCGCGCCTCGACCGGGCCTTCTCCGCGCGCTTCGGCTACGCGCCGCGCGTCGAGCTCTTCGCCGGCGATCCGGGCCCGCGCGAGCTCGAGTAGCGCGTCCCGCGCGAGCGGCAGGCACCGACGCACGCGGCGGGCCCGGTCGAGGCCCGCCGCGCGTCCCGTTCACTCGCCGGGCGACTCAGCGCTTGTCGCGCAGCTCCTGCGCGCGCGCCAGGACGAGCTTGGCGCTGGGCGTCTCGCGCAGGGCCACGGCGTAGGGGCTCTGCAGCACGTCGACAGCCTGCGCGGGCCGCTGGCCGAACAGGTAGTTCGCCGCCAGCAGGAGGCGCGCGTCGTCGTCGATCGGGTGGTCGGCGACGTACTGTTCGAGCACGGCCAGCTGCTGGTCGAAGACCTCGGGCTTGGGATAGAGCGTGTGCTTGTCGAGCGTCGAGTGCACCAGGTCCGGGTCGAGCTCGAGAGCCTTGCGCAGCGAGAACGCGGCGTAGTGGTAATCGCCCGTCGCGAACAGCGCGTCGGACAGGATCAGGTGCAGCACGCCCTCGCGCGGGGCGGCCTCGAGCGCCTGGGCGTAGTGGTGCACCGCATCGGCGTAGCGGCCCTCGCGCCAGGCGAGGTCGCCCAGGTCGAGGTGCTTCGGCGCCGGCTGCGGACCCTGCAGCAGCGGCACGGCCTCGACCGGCAGGTGGATCACGCCTTCGCCGGCGGCCGGCTCGGCTGCCGGGGCCGGTTCGGCGGGAGCCGGCTCCTCGGCCGCGGCGGGCACCTCGACGTACACGACGTCGGGCTCGCGGTCCTCGTAGATCACGCCGCCGTAGTAGCTGCCGTAGTACGGCGCGCAGGCGTAGCCGTAGTAGTTCCACGGGCTGTAGCACCACGACGAGGCCCACGGGCTGCAGGAATTCCACGAGCCCCAGTTGCCGCAGCTGCCCCACCAGTAGTTGAAGCTCCAACCCGAGCCGCAGGGCAGCGCGTAGGCCGGGACGCCCCAGCACCACGACAGGCCGAAGCTCCAGGTCGGGTCGCACGAGCTCGAGTTCCAGTAGGGCGACCAGTAGCCGCCGATCGGAACCGGGCAGGTGCCCCAGGCCGCGGACCAGCCGATCGAGAGTCCCAGCGTCGTCGCCTGGGCCGCCGCGTCAGCGCGGCGTCGCACGTCGCGCGCGCCAGTCGGATCCTGGCGCTCGCGCTCGCGCAGGCGCCGCTTGCGCTCCTGGTGCGCGGCTTCGTCGACGACGTTCTCGCGGGAGGCTTTCTTCGTCGCGTCGGGCCGGGTCGCGTCGGGCTTGCGCGCACCCTCGCGCGGCTTGCCGGGCGCGGGTGCGGCCTCGCGCGGCGTCGGCGACTTCGGCGCCGCTTCGCGCGGCGTGCGCTGGCCGCTGCCGGTCGGTTCCGGCAGCGCCTTCGTGACGTCGCCGCCGCGGCGGCCGGCGAAGAGACCCTGGTCCTTGTTGCCCTCCGGCGTGCGGGTCGCGCCGCCCCGGCCATCGCTCGGCTGCCGGCGCGGATCGGCCGGACCGTAGCGCGTGCCGAGGTCGCGCGGGTCGACCGCGCCGCCGATCGGCGTGTCGAGCGGCTTGCGCGGCTCGCCACCCTGGCCGGCGCGCGCCGCGCGGTCGAGCGCTTCGAGGCGGCGCTGTCCGAGGCTGGCCCCGGGCTTGGGCGCCGCGGTCGACGCGCCGCGGGGCGACTTCGCGCCCGCGGGATCGTAGGCGCGCGGCATGCCCGGTGAACGCGGCCGCGAGGCGCCGGTCAGGTCGAGCGGCTGCGTCTCGTCGTACATCCGGCCGCCCGGCGCGCGCGGACCGCCGGCGTCGTCCCCGTCGATCGGCGCGCCGTCGAAAACCCGGCGCGCGGGCTCGGCGGACGCGCCGCTTCCGATCCATCCGCCCCGGCTGCCTTCCGGAGCCCGGTCAGCAGGTGCGGAAGCACCACCCTGCGGCCGGTCGTTCACCCAAGGTCGAGATCGCGCGGAGCCGTCGCTGGTCGACCCCGGGTTCCTGCCCGCGCGGGGCACGTCCGGGGTCCGGTTGGTCGGGGTCTCGCTCGGCCGCGCGCGCGTCGCGCCGCGGCTGCCGCTGTCCGAGTCGGGGACGTAGCGCGGCGTCGGATCCGCGCGCGGCGCCGTGCGCGGCGTCGAGTCGGCGCGCGGGGCGTTGCGCGGTGTCGAGTCGACGCGGGGCGCGGAGCGGGGTGAGGAGTCGACGCGCGGCGTCGAGCGCGGCGAGGGCGTCGGAGCCGCTCGCGGTGCGGGCGTGGCTCGCGGAGCCGGGGTGGGCGCGGCTCGGGGGGCCGGTGCAGGTGCGGCACGCGGTGCCGGCGCGGAGCGCGGTGCCTGGGCCGGGGCGGAGCGCGGAGCCGAGGCGGGGGCCGAGCGACCGCCGCCGCCTCCACCCTGAGCCGGGGCCGAGCGCGAGGTGGGTGCGGAACGGCCGCCCTGACTGGCGTCCACGACGGGCGGCAGGCACAGCAGACCGGCGAGCGTCAGGAAGGCCGGCGAAACGCGCTGGATCGACATCGATGCACCTCGGAGGGGGAGGAATCCGTCCACCAGGGTAGGCGGCGGGACCTTCTTTACGACGCGCGCGGAGCAAACCCAGTGCCGCGCCCCGACCCCCGTTGCGGGTGCTCCAGGCGCTATCCCCGGTCCCGCGGGCCGCGGCTGTCCTCGTCGGGGGACCGCGGCCGAAGGACAGTTCAACCGCCCGGGGGCTCGGCCGGGGCCACCGGCACGACCAGCAGCACGCGCGCGCCGTCGCGCGGCAGGCGCAGGTACGGCGTCGCCGGCCGCGCGCCGGGAGGCAGACCGGCGCGCAGCTCCTCCCAGCGCGATGCGGTGGCCTCCGCGACATCGCGCACGAACATCACGCGCGCGCTGCGCGCCGGGACGGCGACGAAGCCCGCGGGCGGGCGGGCGGGCAGGGTCCGCAGGCGCGAGAGCAGCGCAGCCGGGCGCAGCTGGGCATCGAGCTCGAGCGTGCGCGTCGGGTCGAGCTCCAGCTTCGCGGGGGCGAGCTCGGCCGCCAGCGCCTGCTCGACCTCCGCGCAGCGCGCCAGTGCGGCGGGCCAGTCGAGCCCGGGCGCCAGCGCCGTGCGCCGCACGTGGACCGCCTGCAGCTCCTCGTCGCGCGCGCGGTACAGCTCGCGGTCGCGCTCGCCGGCCGCAGCGCGCCGGTCGGGCGGGGCGAAGAAGCTGTCGAGCAGCACCTTGTTGAAGACCACGTCCTCGACGCGCTCGCGCCACACCAGCCGGCCGCCGCGCAAGCCGTCGAGTTGCTTGGGCACCCAGCGCTCCTGGACCTTTTGCCACACGATGCGCGCGAAGCCGACCGAGGCCACGCCCTCGACCGCCGCCAGCTCGATCGAGCCCGGCCGGCCGTAGTCGTCGAGCTCGACCAGCAGCTGGCCCATTCCAGCCGGCAGGCGCGCCGTCGCGCGCCCCTCGGCGCGCGACCAGGTCAGGCCCTCCGGCCACAGGAACAGCGCCCGCCGCAGCTCGAAATCGCGCAGCACCTCGAGGCGCGCCGCACCCGAGAGTTCGCGCGAGTGCTTCGCGCCGCCGGTCAGGCCGAAGACGCGCTCACCGTGGCGGAAGCGCAGCTCGCGCGCGGTCTCGTCGCGCAGCGAGACGGTCAAGTGCAAGCGCGCGCGGTCGGCGAAGGCGTAGCTGGCGGTCAGGGTGTGGCGCGGCGTCGCGGAGTCCTCGAAGGACAGCGTCGAGACGGTCTCCAGCGTGCGCAGCGAGCCGATGGGAACGCGCGGACCGAGCTCGGCGAGCTCGGCCTCGGGCTGCGTCTCGAGCGCCGGGGCCGGCGGCGGCTGCTGGGCTGCGGAGGATCCGAGCAGGACCAGGGTCGTCAGGGCCACGAGCACGACCCGCGCGGGCGCGTCGCCGCGCCCCGCGTCCGTCACGGCAGCCTCATCGCCCACTCGATCCATTCCGAACTGTCGCGCCCGCGGTCGACACCGGCCAGCTGGGCGAGGGACAGATGGACCTCATCCTGGACCGGGCCCTTGGTTTCGTCGAGGCCCTTGACCAGCGCGCGCGCCACGCGGCCCTTCTCGCGCGGCACACCCGTGCCGATGTGCGCCAGCGCCTTGGCGCTCGCGGCGGCGACGATCGGGACGGCGTCCGTCAGGTGGTCGGCCAGCGCCTGGACCGACTCGGCGTCGAGCAGGCTGCCGAGCGTCAGCGCGGCGTGGCTGCGCACGGTCGGCTCGTCGTCGAGCAGCCCCAGGCGCGCGGCCTCGACCACGCCCTCGCCCGAGGCGCCCTTGTTGACCAGCGTCATCAGGCACAGCGAGGCGTTGGAGCGCACGCCCGGGTCCTGGTGCGTGCGCATGTGGTCGGCGATGCGCTGGAGCGGCGTGTCGTCGCGCTCCAGGAGCCACAGGCCGAGCAGCGCGTTGGCGACCACTTCCGATTCCTTGTCGTCGAGCGCCGCCAACAGCGGGCTCTGGACTTCCTGCTCGCGCGTGAAACCCAGCGCCATGGCGGCGACGACGCGGTTCTGTCGCGGGCCGCCCTCGAGCTGCTCGATGATCTCGGCGCGGCGGCGGTGGACCTCGCCGGCGATCCAGAGCTCGAGCTTGCGCAGCTTCTCGCGGTCGCCGGCCGTCTTGCCGGTCAGCTGCAGCTCGTTCCAGCGCTTCATCGAGCCGTCGATGCGCGCCAGCAAGAGACCGATCGGGTCGGGCTCGTTCGTGGCGCTGACCACCTCGCTGAGGGGCCGCTCGCGTGTGTTGTCCTCGACCTCGAACTCGGGCTCCTTCTCCTCCTTCGATCCTGCCGAATTGCAGGCGCAGGCGAGGAGCAGCAGGCAGGCGGCGAGCAGACGGGGGAACGAGCGTTGGTGCATGCAGGGTCTCGACGCCGCGGCAGGGGGAACCTTCCCGCGGGGGCCGCCAGCTTAGCCGGGACACGCCTCGAAGCGCGCCTGGGGCAGCGCGCGGGAGGTGCAGCTGCAGGACCTGGGCTACAGTGGGACGCCGCCGCATGGGAGTCCACATCCTCGATGCCATGGCCCGCGAGGGCTTCGAAGAGATCCTGGCCCTGCACGATCGTGCCTCCGGGCTGCGCGGCTTCCTCGGCATCCACGATTCGTCGCGCGGGCGCGCCTTCGGCGGCATCCGGCGCTGGAACTACCTCGACGAGGACCAGGCGCTGCGCGACTGCCTGCGGCTCTCGCGCGCCATGAGCCACAAGTGCGCCCTGGCCGGCTTGCCGGTCGGCGGGGCCAAGCTGGTGCTGCTCGACCGCTCCGACCTCGACGTCCCGGCCGCCTACCGCGCGATCGGCGACCTGGTCGAGCGCCTGGGCGGGCGCTTCTACACCGGCCCGGACGTCGGCACCGGGCCCGAGCAGCTGGCGGCGATCGCCTCGCGCACGCGCTACGTCACCGACCCGGGCGAGGGCGGCCCGGGGCTCCTGTCCGAGGCCACGGCGGAGGGCGTGTTCCAGAGCATCGCGGCGGCCCTGCGCCACCTCGACGGCGAGGTCGACTGGAAGCGCCGCTCGGTGGTCGTCCAGGGGCTGGGCGAGGTCGGCCGGGCGCTGGTCGAGCGCCTGGTGCGGCAGGGCGCCCGCGTGCTGGCCTCGGAGGTCGACGGCGTGCGCGCCGAGGAGGTCGCCGGCGCCCTGCCGGTCGAGCTGGTCGACCCGGCGACCGAATACGACCAGCGCGCGGACGTCTTCGCCCCCTGCGCCCTGGGGGGCATCCTGCACGACCTGACCCTGACACGCCTGCGCTGTCGGATCGTCGCCGGCGGGGCGAACAACGTGCTGGCCCGCCCGCTGCACGGCGACCGGCTGCACGAACGCGGGATCCTGTACGCGCCGGACTTCGTGATCAACTCCGGGGCGCTGATCCGCGGCGTGATCTTCCACCTCGAGCAACGGCGCGAGGACGTGACGACGATCGGGGAGCGCGTCGCCGGCGGCCTGGTCGAGGTGCTCGAGCGCGCGCGCGCCGAGGACCGACCCCCGGCGCGCGTGGCGCTCGAGGAAGCGGAGCAGCGCATCGCACGCTGGCGCGGCGAAGCGTAGGCTGGCCTGCCATGTCCAAGGGGGGACATTCCTGGGGATGGTGGTCGGGTGCGTGCGCGCTGAGCCTGGCGTCCGTGCTCGGCATGAGCTGCATCTCCTTCGGCGGGCCCGGTGGCTCGGCCGGCGCGGAAGCCGCGCACGTCGACGCGACCGCACCCCTCGAAGTCGCCGACGGCGAGCCGGGTTCGCAGCCCGGGCGCGAGCTGTCGACGCGCCGGCACGAACGTGCTGCCGCGCCGCTCGAGGCCGCCCCGATCGAAGCGGCGTCGACCGAGGTCGCCGCGAGCGCGTCCGCGCTGCCCGCGAGCGCCGAGTACGGCGATCCCGCACAACCTGCGACCGGCGAGCTGCGCATCGAGCGCGCGGGCGAGGGTGTGGCCCTGCTGATCCCGCGCGGCGAGGAGCTGACTTTCGACGTCGAGGTCGATCTCGGCGCGCTGGGCGAGCCGACGGTCGGCAAGGTGACGCTCAGCTCGGGCGTCGATCCCTACGTCGAAGGGCTGCCGACGCGCGCGACCGGCGCGAACCGCGAGCGCAAGGAGGTCGGCTGGCTCAAGAGCACGGCCAAGGGTCAGTACCTGGGCTACGAACTCGACCACGAGCTCGTGGCGCGCCACCTGCCGCAGTCGATGCCGAGCATCCTGCTGACCGACACGCAGAAGGGCTCCGAGGCGCGCCGCCGCAAGCTCAAGGTGGGGCAGTTCGAAGGCGCTCTGACCGGCGTCTACGAGCACGACGGCCACTGCAAGGGCTGTACGAACCGCGAGCACTTCGTCGAGTCGAAGTGGGTCTGGGGCAGTGCCTCCCACTGCGACAAGTGCCGCGACAAGATGGACCACCGCGTGTGGCGCGATCCCTTGTCGCGCAAGGTGCCCGAGGGCACGCTCGACATGCTCTCGGCCGTCTACCTCGCGCGCGCGATGGTGCGCCTGGGCGTCGACGAGACGCACTTCCCGATGCTGGACAAGCAGAAGCTCTGGAACGTCGAGCTCAAGCGCGGCAAGCCGCGCAAGGTCGAGGTGCCCGCGGGGACCTACGAGTGCGTCGAGATCCGGCTGAAGACCAGCATGCCGGAGGGCGAGAAGGACGACGGCAAGGGCTTCCAGGGTCTGTTCGGCATCCAGGGCACGATCCAGATCTTCTTCGAGGCGCGCACGGGCGTGCCGGTGCTGATCTCGGGTTCGCTGCCGGTGCCGGTGATCGGCGAACTCGACGTGCGCGTCGAGCTCAAGTCGGCCAAGGGCGTGCCGGCCGAGTTCGCGCCGGTCAAGTGAGGCGCAGGATGGCCGCAGGGCCGGTCAGCGTTCGGCTGCCGGCCCCGCGATCCCGCATCGAGGGTCGTCCCTCAGCGCCGGATCACCACGTGATCACCCAGCCGTTGGTCACGTTGGCCGTGGCCGGCGGGCAGAAGGTGGTCGACGCGTTGCGATAGAACGCCGAGTAGAACATCGTCGCCCCGCTGCCCGGGAACGTGCCGCCGCGCGACGAGAGCGTCAGCGTCGCGTCGTTGGCGAAGTTCGAGTTGGGGAAGATCGCCTCGCCCGGGGGCATGAACTGCGACACGCCGGCGTTGCGGCCGCGCAGGCGCGTCAGCGTGCCGCCCGCGCACAGCACGCCGTCGTGGAAGACCGTGTCGCCGGGAGCGTTGTGCTGCATGAACAGCGTGAACGAGGCCGCAGGCTCGAAGGCGCTGTGCAGGATCACGGTGTCCGCCACGCTCGAGCCCGAGGCGTCGAGCTTGGCGCCCGAGACGTCGAAGGAGTGCGCGCAGCCGCGGTCGGGAGCTCCGACGTTGCCGCACGGGCAGGCGGTCGTGTGGTCGAAGCCCAGCGTCCCGTTCGAGCACAACGGAGCGCCGCTGCTCGGGCAGGTGCGGACGGTCAGATCCCAGCGCACCAGCGTCCCGACGTCGGTCGCCAGGTCGTCGACGATCGTCAAGGTCCAGACCCCGTTCGGGTTCTCGGAGTCGAACACGCCCAGCGGGCCTTCGGGGGCGATGGTCACGACCGCCACGTTGTTCGTGAAGGTCTGGTCGGTGATCGCGTTGGTCGCGTCACTGTCGAACAGCGTGCCGTTGAAGACGTTGTCCAGCGTCCCGCCGTTGTCGGTGGTCAGCTTGGCGATCGTGCCCGCGGGCGAGGTCAGCGTGATGTCGAGGTCGGCGCACTCGCTGTGCGTCAGCTCGAGGTACAGCTCGACCTCGGTGATCGAGCTGCCCAGGCCGCTGATCACCATCGGATCGCTGCTCGTGGCATTGTCCGGCAGCGCCAGGGCCGGGGACTGGCTGGTCACGGTCGTGACCTCGGCCGGCGCCGTCGGGAAGCTGGTGACGTCCAGCGACCACGAGGCCAAGAGGCCCTGGTCGCCGCCCAGGTCGTCCCCGATCGCGAGCGTCCAGACCCCGTTGGGGTCCTCGCCGCGGAAGGCGTTCAACCGGCCCTCGGCGCTCAGCGGCGAGGCCAGCACCTGGTCGGCGTAGGTGTGATCGACCACCGTGTCGGTGATGTTCTCGTCCCACAGCGTGCCGTTGAAGACGTGGTCGTTGAGGCTGCCGTTGTCGGTCGTGATCCACACCACCGTGCCGGCCGGCGAAGTCAGGCGGATGTCGATGTCCGACAGGAAGGTGTGCTGGAAGCCCGTGGTCAGGTCGAGGTCCCACAGCCAGCTGCCCGCGCCCGAGACCGTGGCCTGGAACAGGTAGAAGACCTGTCCGCCGAAGTCGTCGAGGATCGCGCCGGTGGTGCCCGCGAAGTTCGTGTAACCCGAGGGCGCGAGGCCCGTCACCGTCGTGACCACCAGGTCCCAGCGCACGAGCGTGCCCAGGTCCGTCGCCAGGTCGTCCGTGACGGTCAGGGTCCAGTTGCCGTTGGGATCCTCGCCGAGGAAGTCGTTGAAGCCGCCCTCGGGCGAGAGCGTCAGCTCGACCACGTTGTTGCGGTAGAGGTTCTCGGTGACCACCGCCGTGCCGTCCGGGATCGCGATGCCGACGGCGCCCGGATCGAAGGTCGTGCCGTTGAAGACGTTGTCCAAAGCTCCGCCGTTGTCGGTGGTCACCTTGACCACCGTTCCGGCGGGCGAGGTCAGGGTGACCTCGAGGTCGGCCGACTCCGTGTGGGGCAGCTCGACGTAGACCTTGACCCGCGAGAGCGACGTGCCCAGGCCGGCTGCCGCGATCACGTCGGCGACCGTGCCCGGGTCGGGGAGCGCAAGACCGGGCGAGCTGGTGAAGGTGGTCGTGGTCTCGGTGGGGGCCCCGGCCAGCGTCGAGATGTCGAGCGACCACGAGCTGACCGTGCCGCTGTCGACGTTGGTGTCGTCGATGATCAGCAGCGTCCAGATGCCGTTGGGGTCCTCGCCGCGCAGCCCGTCGAGGCGTCCCTCGGGGTTGAGCGGCGTGGCCGTCACGTTGTTGACGTAGGCCGTGTCGACGCAGGTGGCGTTCGGGACGTCGTCGTCCCACAGCGTGCCGTTGAAGGTGTTGTCGAGTCCCGCGCCGCCGTTGTCGGTCGAGATGTTGATGATCGTCCCGGCGGGCGAGATCAGCCCGATGTCCAGGTCGCTCATGTCGGTGTGCAGGAGCGCCGTGTTCAGGTTGATGTCCCACAGGTAGGGCCCCAGGCCCGAGACGACGCAGGTGTAGAGATTGGCCCGGTCGCCGAGGTCCAGCACGTAGCCCGGCGCACCGGGGAAGTTCGCGGTGCTGGCGCTGACCCCGGCGCAGGCCGCGGCGGCCAGGAACTGTTGGCTGCCTGCCGTCGCGGAGCTCCAGGTGAAGTTGCTCTGGCCCGGCGTCTCGTGCAGCCGGCCCGGATCGTCGCCGCCGAGGGCCGCGCTGAGCGCTTCGTACTCGCCGATCAACTGGTCGAGGCGTGACGCGCTGGCCCCCGCGGCGCGCAGCGTGCGCACGTCGTCGGCCAGCGCGATCATCTGGGCGTAGACGGCGTGCTTGTCGATGTCGACCGGCTTCGACAGCGCGGGGGACTGGAACGCAGCTGCGGGCGCAGCGGCACAGAGCAGCGAGGCGACGAGGTACTTCGTGAGCATGGAGGGACTCCCTGGCGTGTTGCAGGGCGCCGGCCGGCGCCCGTGGGCCACCTCCACGATACTCCGAAGCGCGCGATCAGGGTTGGATCACCAGGTGATCCGCCAGCCGTTGGTCACGTTGGCCGTGGCCGGCGGGCAGAAGGTGGTCGACGCGTTGCGGTAGAAGGCCGAGTAGAACATGGTCGCGCCGCTGCCCGGGAAGGTGCCGCCGCGCGACGAGAGCGTCAGCGTCGCGTCGTTGGCGAAGTTCGAGTTGGGGAAGAGCGCCTCGCCCGGAGGCATGAATTGCGTCACGCCTGCGTTGCGGCCGCGCAAGCGCGTCAGCGTCCCGCCGGCGCACAGCACACCGTCGTGAAAGATCGTCTCGCCGGGCGCGTTGTGCTGCAGGAACAGCGTGAACGCCGCCGCCGGCTCGTAGGCGCTGCGCAGGTGCACGGTGTCGCCCGCGATCGAGCCCGTGGCCACCAGCTCGGCCCCGTTGGCGTCGAACGAGTGCCCGCAGCCGCGCCCTGCCGCGCCGGTGTTGCCGCACGGACAGCCCGTGGTGTGGTCGTAGAACAAGGTGCTGTCCGAGCAGATCGAGAAGCCGGTGTTCGGGCAGGTGCGCACCGTCAAGTACCAGGCCGCCAGCGTGCCGACGCCGGTCGCCAGATCGTCGGTCACGGTCAGCGTCCAGTTGCCGTTGGGGTCCTGGCCGTCGAAGGCGCCGAAGCCGCCCTCGGGCGAGAGCACGACGGGGGAGACGTTGTTCACGAAGGCGAAGTCCGAGACCGGCGTGTGCCAATCCGAGTCGAACAGCGTGCCGTTGAACACGTTGTCCAGCGTCCCGCCGTTGTCGGTGGTCAGCTTGACCACCGTGCCGGCCGGGCTGGTCAGCGTGATGTCGAGGTCCGAGCAGTCCGTGTGCGTGATCACGACCTGGACCTCGATGTCGGAGATCGACGGCACCTGGGCGAACACGCCGACCACACTGGCCAGCGTGCCGTTGTCGGGGATCGCCTGGCCCGGGGCCGCGCCGAACTGGATGCTGGTGATGCCCGAGGGCGTGGCCTCGGTGGTCAGGTCGAGCGACCAGCTGGCGAGGTTCCCGTCGTCGACCTCGACGTCGTCGAGGATCGAGAGCGTCCAGATCCCGTTGGGGTTCTCGCCGCGCCACGAGATCAGGCGCGCCTCCGGGCTGAGCGGCGAGGCCAGGATCCCGTCGACATAGACGTGGTCCGTCACCGGATCGAGCGCGTTGTCGTCCCACACGGTGCCGTCGAACACGTTGTCGTTCGTCCCGCCGTTGTCGGTCGTGATGGTCACGATCGTCCCCAGCGGCGAGATCAGCTGCACGTCGAGGTCGGCCGCGGCCGTGTGCGTCAGGAAGGTCGTCAGGTCGAGGTCCCAGAGACCGTTGCCGACGCCCGCGACCGCGATCGTGAAGGTCTGCGGCAGCACGATCAGGTCGTTGATCGGACCGATCGTCCCGGGGAAGTTCGCGACCGCGCTGGGCGCCGGCGCGGCCGAGGAAGTCACGCTCAGGTCCCAGCGTGCCAGCGTGCCCACGTTCCCGGCGGCGTCGTCGGTGATCGTCAGGGTCCAATTGCCGTTGGGGTTCTGGCCCAGGAAGTTGTCGAAGGAGCCCTCCGGCGAGGCGCTGAGCACGACGACGTTGTTCGCGTACACCACGTCGGTCACGGGCTTCGGCGCGTCCGGGTCGAAGAGCGTGCCGTTGAACACGTTGTCCAGCGCCGCACCGTTGTCGGTGGTCAGCTTGACCGCCGTCCCGGCCGGCGAGGTCAGCGTGATGTCCAGATCGTCCGCCTGGGGGTGCGCGATCTCGACGTAGACCGTGACCTTGTTCGTGTGCAGCGGTGCGCCGGCGAGCGCCAGCACGCTGGCCGTCGCGCCATTGTCGGTCAGCGCCAGGGCCGGCGAGACGCTCGCGGTGCTCGTGCTCTCGACCGGCGCAGCGGCCAGGGTGCGCACGTCGAGCGACCAGCCGTTGACTGCGCCCACGTCCGCGCCGAGGTCGTCGGTGACGCGCAGGGTCCAAATCCCGGTGGGGTTCTCGCCGCGGAAGGCCGCCAGCCGGCCCTCGGCGCTCAGGGAGGCGGCGGCGACCCCGTTGGTGAAGGTGTGGTCCGTGACCGGCACGTTGACGTTGTCGTCCCAGTCCGTGCCGTTGAACACGTGGTCGAAGCTGCCGGCGTTGTCGGTGGTGATCGTGACCGTCGTGCCGGCGGGCGAAGTCAGGGTGATGTCGAGGTCGGAGCACCAGGTGTGCGTGATCGCGGTGTTCAGGTCGACGTCCCACAGGTAGGTGCCGGCGGTCGCGACGAAGACCTGGAAGTTGGTCGAGGCGCGCACCTGCGAGATCGGGCCGCCGGCGCCGACGAAGCTGGTGGTGGTCAGCGCCGAGCAGCCTCCGGCCGTCAGCTGCTGGGTACCCTGCCCGCCGGCCGTGGCCGGGCCGCCGGGCGCAGCGTGCGAGTGGGCCGGATCGTCGCCCCCGAGCGCAGCGCTGAGCAGCCGGTACTCCTCGCGCAAGGCGTCGATGCGCGCCAGCGCGGCGCCGGCCAGGCGCAGGCTCTCGATGTCCTGGGCCAGTTGCAGCAGGCGCGCGTGGGCCGCTTCCTTGGTGATGGGCGCGGGCGTGCCGGCCTTCTCGACCTGCGCGGACGAGAGGCTGGCGAGGGCGCCAAGTGCAAAGACGGCCAAGGGGACGACGAGCCTGCGCATGGGATTCTCTCCTGAGGTCGAAGGGCGAGGGCCGCAGCCTCCCGGCGACGGAGGGTCCGTGCCAGGGGCGCGCCGCGGATCGAGAGCCGGGCCTTGAGCCTACTCGCTCCCGGCGCACTGCGGGACCCGGGGCCGCACTCGAAGCACGGACGGGGACCGTGGTGCCGGGCAGGTCGTCGGGGATACTGGGGCGATGCACGGAGTCGGTGAGCTCGCGCCGCAGCCCGCGCGCCGCGCCCGGTGGGCGGGCTGGCTCCTGTGCGCCTTCGCCCCCGCGCTCCAGGCCCAGGACCGCGCGCCGCAACCCTACGGCGTCACGTGGTGGAACATCAGCAACGGCCTGCCGCAGAGCTCGATCAACGATCTCCTGCAGGGCGAGGACGGTGCCCTGTGGTGCGCCACCTTCGGCGGGCTGCTGCGCTTCGACGGCGTCGAGTTCCGCGTCTTCGACCTCGACTCGCTGCCCGGCATGGATTCGAACCGCGTGACGGCTCTGGCTCCCGACGGCGAGGGCGGGTTGTGGTTCGCGACGCAGACCGGGCGCATCCGCCGGCTCCGCGACGGCGTGCTGGGCGAGTCGCTGCAACTCGACGAAGCGGTGCTGGCGATGCTGCGCGCCGACGACGGCGCGCTGTGGGTCCAGACGCTGGGCGGCGCGGTGTCGCGCCACGCGCAGGGCGCCTGGCGCGAGCTCGTGCCGAAGCGCTGGGCCGGTTCCTACGAGGGCCTGTGCCGCAATGGCGACGGCTCGATCTCCGCCGCCGTCGGCCGCGCGGTGGTGATCTTCGAACTCGACGGCGGCGAGCGCGAGCGTTTCGAGACCCCTTCGCGCGTCACGGCCGTCGGGAGCTCGCGCGGAGCGCGGCCCTGGATCGGCCTGCAGGACGGCGTGGCGCGCTTCCGGGGCGAGGAAATCGTGCGCGTCACGATCGAGCCTCCGGTCGACACGCCGGTGACGGTGCTGCGCGAGGACGAGCGCGGACTGTTGTGGGCCGGGCACGAGGTCGGCGTGGCGCGGGTCCCGATCAGCCCGGACGTGCGCCCCGAGCTGGTGATCGAGAGCAGCAGCGACCTCGCCCGCACCTTCTCCGCGCGCTCGATGCTGATCGACCGCGAGGGCTGCACCTGGATCGGCTCGAGCATCGCCGGCCTGATGCACGTGCGCCCGCGCCGGGTCGAGAGCATGTACCCGCGGCCCTGGCCCGAGACGATCACCGCGCTGTGCTCCGACGCCGCCGGCGGCGCCTGGATGGGCGGGATCCACGGCCTGCGCCGCCTGACCCCCGGCATGCTGGTCGCGCCGGTGCGGCCGCAGGACGTCTACGGCGTCGGCCGCGCGCCCGTGCACTCGCTCCTGTGCGACGCCGACGGACGCGTGTGGGTCGGCGTCGACGAGCGCGTGCTGCGCCGCGAGCCCGATCCCGACGCCGAGTTCGAGCCGATCCCCGGCGAGCTCGCCGAGCGGCGCTTCCTGCCCAGCGTCGGCCCGCTGGCCGAGAGCGCGACGCGCGACGTGTGGATCGCCGACGCGCGCGGCGGGCTGGCGCGCTTCGGGCCCGACGACGTGCTGCGCGAGACCAGCGCCCTGCCCGAGCGGCCGCTGGTCTTGCTGTGCGCGCAAGACGGCACGCTGTGGGCCGGCGGCGAGCAGCGCCTGCACCGCGTGCGCGCCGGGCGCGTCGAGAGCTTCGGCGCCGAGCACGGGTTGCCCGGCGGCGGCGTGCGCGACATCCTCGAGGGCGAGGACGGCGAACTCTGGCTGGCGACCTACGGCGGAGGCCTGGCGCGCTTCGATGGCGGCCGGATCCAGAAGCTGACGCGCCGCGAGGGCCTGCCCGACAACGCGCTGACCGCGATCCTGCCCGACGGCCGCGGGCGGCTGTGGATCCTCTCGAACCTGGGCCTGATCGTCGCCGAGCGCAGCGAGCTGCTCGAGGTCCTGTCCGGCCGGCGCGCCAGCTTCGAGCCGGTGGTGCTGGGGCCGGAAGCCGGCATGAACGAAGCCACCTTCGCCGTGCCGGCCGCCTTCGACGGCCCGGACGGCAAGCTGTGGTTCGCCGCCATCAACGGGGCCGCCCAGGTCGACGCGGCGGCCTTCCCGTTCAACGAGATCGAGCCGCGCACGCACATCGAGCGCGTGCGCGCCGACGGGACGGAGCTGCCGCTGGCCGATCCGCTGGAGGTGCCGGCCGGCACGCGGCGGTTGACGATCGACTACGTCTCCTTCGCGCTCTCCGCGCCCGCACGCGTGCGCTACCGCTACCGCATGGAGGGCTTCGACGAGCGCTGGATCGAGAACGGCGCCCAGCGGCGCGCGGTGTTCACCGACTTGGAGCCGGGCCCGTACACCTTCTCCGTGCTGGCGCGCAACGAGGACGGCGTGTGGGGCACGCAGGCCGACACGCTGAGGCTCGAAGTGCAGCCGAGCTGGTGGCAGACGCTGGTCTTCCGCATCGCGGTGGTGCTGGCGGCCGGGATGCTGCTCCTGACGCTGCACCGCGTGCGCCTGCGCGTCGTCGGCCGGCGCACGCAGGCGCTGCTCGAGGCCACGCGCGAGCGCGGCCTGGCGGAGGAGCGCGCCTCGCGCCTGCGCGAGGAGCTGGCGCACGTCGCGCGCGTCGCCACGGCCGGCGAGCTGGCGACCTCGCTGGCGCACGAGGTCAACCAGCCGCTGGCGGCGATCGTCACCAACGCGCAGGCCGCGCGGCGCTTCCTGGCGCGCGAGCGGCGCGCCGAGGTCGAGGAGATCCTGGGCGAGATCGCGCAACAGGGCCAGCGCGCCTCGGAGGTGATCCAGCGCCTGCGCGACTTCCTGCGCAAGCACCCGCCCGAGCCCGCGCCGCAAGACGTCAGCACGCTGGTGACCAAGACGCTGCCGCTGGTGCGGCGCGAGATCGAGGACCAGCACGTCGAACTCGAGCTCGAGCTCGACGAGCACCTGCCGGCGGTCGAGATCGACGAGGTCGGCCTGCAGCAGGTGCTGGTCAACCTGGTCAAGAACGCCTGCGAGGCGCTCGCGGAGGTCGCCGGGACGCGCCGGCTGGTGCTGCGCACGCTGCGCGCCGAGGGCCAGGTGCGCATCGAGGTCCAGGACAACGGTCCGGGCATCACGCCCGAGATCGCCGCGCGCCTGTTCCAACCCTTCGTGACCACCAAGCGCCATGGCATGGGGCTGGGGCTGGCGATCTGCCGCTCGATCGTCGAAGCTCACGGGGGCCGGTTGGCGATCCTCCCCGCGGCGGGCGGCGGGGCGCTGTTCCGGATCGACCTGCCCGTCTGGAACGGACCGCGCTGATCCCACGCGATGCAAGCGAGCACCATCTTCCTGGTCGACGACGACGACGCGCTGCGGCGCGCGACCCAGCGGCTCCTGGAGTCGCACGGCCTGCGCGTGGCGGCCTTCCCCTCGGCCGAGGCTTTCGTGGCGGCCTTCGACAGCGATGCACCCGGGTGTCTGCTGCTCGACCTGCGCATGCCGGGTGTCGGCGGGCTCGAGCTGCAGCAGCAGCTGGTCGAGCGCGGCGTCGGGCTGCCGATCGTGTTCATGACCGGGCATGCGGACGTGACCAGCTCGGTCACGGCGATGAAGGTCGGCGCTTTGGACCTGCTTCAGAAGCCGGTCCACGAGGATGTGCTGGTGGCCGCGCTGCAGCGCGCGCTGGCGCGCGACCAGGAGACGCGCCACACGCGCCGCGAACGCGCCGAACTCGAGCGGCGGCTGGCGCGCCTGACGCCGCGCGAGCGCGAGATCTTCGACGAGATCGTGGCGGGGCACCTGAACAAGCAGGCGGCCTACGCGCTGGGCATCGCCGAGCGCACGGTCAAGCTCCACCGCGCGCGAGTGTTGGAGAAGATGGGGGCGGAGTCGGTGGCCGAACTCGCGCGCATGGCGGAGCGGTTGGGGCTGAGTCCGCGCGGGAGCTGAGACGCGCGCGCTGCACCAAGGTGCAATTGTCCGTGTGCCGCGGACGGCGGAGAATGAACGCACTCGAGACCGGCTCGAAACCTGCGTCGCCGCGCGGACCGCCCCTGAGTACGGGCGTCGACGGCTCTGCACCCCCTCCCACACAACCCCGAACGAGACGCGCGTGAGCCACCGAGGAACGGTCCATTTCGTCGACGACGACGAGGCCCTGCGGCGCGCCACGGCGAGGTTGCTGGGGGCCTGCGGGTTCGAGGTGCGGACCTACGCCTCGGCCGAGGAGTTCCGGGCGGGGTTCGATCCGAGCCAGCAAGGGTGCCTGTTGCTCGACGTGATGATGCCGGGGCTGAGCGGCCTCGAGCTGCACCGCGAACTCCTGCGCGCGGGGGATGCCCCGCCGGTGGTGTTCCTGAGCGGCCATGCGGATGCGCCGACGCGGAGCCAGGCGTTGCGCAATGGAGCGCGGGCCTTCCTGCAGAAGCCGGTGTGCGAGGAAGACCTCGTCGCCGCGCTCGACGCCGCGCTCGGTCGGAGCGGGCCGTTGCGGCGCGAATCGGCCGCGGGCTGAGCGCGAGGCCGCCGGAGCGCGTCGAAGGCCGGACGGCCCGGTTCAGGCGACGATCGGGACGCCCCACCCTCGCCCGCGACAGCACTGGCGCAACAGAACCGGCCGGCAGCGCGAAGCTGCCGGCCGGGCCACTCACACTAATCCTGGATCGCCGCAGAGCGACCCGCACCGCACCGGACGCTGATCACCAAGTCAGCGTCCAGCCGTTCGAGACGTTCGCCGTCGCCGGCGGGCAGAAAGTGGTCGAGGCATTGCGGTACCACGCCGCGTAGTAGCGCACCGCGCCCGAGCCGATCGTGACGCCACCGCGCTGCGAGAGCGTCTGCGTGTCGTTGGCGAAGTTCGTGTTCGGGTACAGCGCCATGCCCGGGCCGGGCTGGCCCGCGCCGCCGGCGTTGCGGCCGCGCAGGCGGACGAGGGTGCCGCCGGCGCACAGCACGCCGTCGTGGAAGACCGTGTCGCCGATCGCGTCGTGCTGCATGAACAGCGTGAAGGAGGTGGCAGGCAGGCCGATCGCACGCAGCGCGACGGCGTCGCTCGGGATGTCGCCCTCGGCGGACAACTGGGCGCCGTCGTTCGAGAAGCTGTGGGCGCAGCCGCGCTCGGGCAGGCCGACGTTGCCGCAGGGGCAGGCGCTCGTGTGGTCGCTGCCCAGCGTGCTGTTGGTGCAGAAGGCGTTGCCCGGGACGGGGTAGTCGACGATCCAGCCGCCGCTGCCGACCAGGGTCTTGCCGTCGTGGCTGATCGCCGTGGCGTTGCCGGGGATGGTCCCGGGCAGGCCGCTGGTGCCCAGCGACACCAGGTAGTCCATCAGCTGCACCGGCGTGCCGTTGTCCCAGACCGCGGGGGTGACGCCGCCCGAGAGCTGCGTGCCGACCGTGCCGATGATCACCGAGCCGTCGTCGGTCAGATCCTGCGCCGAGGCGTTGTTCGCGTTCCAGCTCGGGTGCGCCAGGGCCGTCGGGCCCACGCCGAAGTCCCAGCGCCAGGCGTTCGGGCTGGCGAAGCCGCCCTGGCCGACGACGATCGTGCCGGCGTCGTTGGAGGAGTAGGCCTCGGCGCGCGCGTTGCCGCCGATGTTGATCAGCAGGCCGGTCATCGGCGGCGTGGCGCCGGTCCAGATCGCGCCGTTGCGCGAGGCCGCCGGCGTCTGGTTCCAGCCGACGATCGTGTCGCCGTCGAAGTCGACGCCCATCGCGCGGTAGGAGAAGCCGGCCAGGGCCGGGCCGATGTCCGTGGTGGTGCCGAGCGCGTGGTCGTACTTGAAGCCGACCGCGATGCAGGAGCCCATGTAGGCCAGACCGACGATCACGTTGCCGTCGCCGCTGAGGCCCGAGGTGGTCATCACCGTGCCGCTGCAGTTGCCGCCGAGGTTGGGGACCGTGGTCCAGGTCGGGTTCGACGTGGTCCAGATCCCGACGGTCGAGCCGACGTCGCCGGCCATCACGTTGCCGTCGCGCGAGACGCGGATGTTGCCGGAGGCGGTGCCGATGTCGACCGGGCCGCTGGCCGGCGTCCAGCGGAAGGCCTGACCGCCGTGGCGGCCGACGACGATCGTGCCAGTGGGCGTGCGCGCGCAGTCCGTCGGGGTGTAGCCGGCCGGGAGCTGGATGTAGACCGGCGCTTGGGCGCCGGCCAGCGCGGAGAGGGCGATCAGGGGGGTCAGGATCGAGAGGGCTTTCATCGGGTCAGGCTCCTGCTCCGCTTGGTGCCGCGGAGCCGAACGGGGTGGGGTGTCGGTGGGACCAGGACGCGACCACATTCGCTCGGGCACGGCGGGCCCGCCATCGCACCTTCGGGCACTGCGCCGCCCGCGTGCCGCGCCGCGCGGGCCAGTGCACGGACGCTGCACCTTGAGGCATGTCGGCCGGCAGCCGCGCGGCCGCCGGCCGCTCACCAGGTCAGCATCCAGCCGTTCGAGACGTTGGCCGTCGCCGGCGGGCAGAAGGTGGTCGAGGCGTTGCGGTACCAGGCGCCGTAGAAGCGCAGCGCTCCGCTGCCGACGGTGACGCCGCCGCGTTGCGAGAGCGTCTGCGTGTCGTTGGCGAAGTTCGAGTTCGGGTACAGCGCGATGCCCGGGCCGGGCTGGCCCGCGCCGCCGGCGTTGCGGCCGCGCAGCCGGACGAGGTTGCCCGCGGCGCACAGCACGCCGTCGTGGAAGATCGTGTCGCCGCTCGCGTCGTGCTGCATGAAGAGGGTGAACGAGGTGGCCGGCAGGCCGCTCGCGCGCAGCTGGACCGTGTCGCTCGGGAGGTCGCCCTCGGCGGCCAGCTCGGCGCCGTCGGCCGAGAAGCTGTGGGCGCAACCGCGCTGGGGCAGGCCGGCGTTGCCGCAGGGGCAGGGCGTGGTGTGGTCGCCGCCCAGCGTGAAATTCGAGCAGAACGAGCTGCCCGGCACCGGATGGTCGACGATCCAGCCCACGGTGACGGCGTTGCCGACGATCACCTTGCCGTCGTGGCTGATCGCGACGCCGTTGCCCGGGATGCTCGCGGGCAGGTTGGTGGTGCCCAGCGAGGCCAGGTAGTCGCGCAGGCGTGCCGCCGTCCCGCCGCTCCAGACCACCGGCTCGATCGGGCCCATCAGCTGCGTGCCGACGATGCCGAGGATGATCGAGCCGTCGTCGGTCAGGTCGCGCGCGGAGCAGATGTTCGGGTTGAAGCTCGGTTGCGGCAGGGTCGACACGCCCAGGCCCGAGTCCCAGCGCCAGGCCAGGTTGCTCGAGTACCCGCCCTGGCCGACGACGATCGTGCCGGCGGCGTTGGTCGACCAGGCATCCGCGCGCGCGTTGTTGCCGATGTAGATCAGCGTGCCGCTCATCGGCGTCGTGGCGCCGGTCCAGATCGCGCCCTGGCGCGTGACCGCCGGGGTCTGGTTGAAGCCGACGATCGTGTCGCCGTCGTAGTCGACACCCACGGCCTTGTAGGTGAAGCCCAGCAGCGCCGCCCCGATCTCCGAGGTGAGCCCCGTCGAGCGGTCGTAGCGGAAGCCGACCGCGATGCAGGAGCCCATGTACGCCAGGCCGACGATCGTGTTGCCGTCGCCGCTGATCCCGGACACGGCCATCACCGTGCCGCTGCAGTTGCCGCCGAGGTTGGGGATCGTCGTCCAGGTCGGCGCGGCCGTCGTCCACACCGCCGCGGTCCCGCCGACGTCGCCCGCCATCACGGTGCCGTCGCGCGAGACGCAGATCGTGCCGCTCGCCACGCCGACGTCGACCGGGCCGGTCGTGGGCGTCCAACGGAAAGCCTGTCCGCCGTGGCGGCCGACGACGACCGTGCCCGCGGGCGTGCTCGCGCAGTCGGTCGGCACGTAGGTGTTCGGCAGCGCGATGTAGTTCGGTGTCTGGGCGCCGGCGACGGCGGGCAGGGCGAGGAGGGCGGTCAGGAGCGCGAGGGTCTTCATCTCTCGAAGGATCCGACCGGAAGTGCTCGTGCCGCTACTGCCCCTTGGTGCAGTGCGCGGCGCGCACGCACGCAGGCGGTGCTCCCGCGGCCGGTGCTCCCCGGAAACGGCCGCGACCTTCCCCAAGGTGCAATTGTCGGCCCGAGCCGAGTGCTGGAGTCTTGGGGTTGCGGTGGGCACGGGCCCATCACCCGTGCGCGAGCCGCAGCGGCCGCGCCGCACCTCCCTCCCTCAGACGACCGCGAATCCCAGGAACTCGAGTACCCATGTTCGCAAACCAGACACAACGCATCGCGCTCGCCGCGGCGGCCAGCCTGATCGGCGGCGCCTTCGCCCACGCGCAGAGCCTGATCTCCAGCCCGGCGACGACGATCGTCGCCTCCTCGGGCGTCGGCGGCGACGCCGTCCCCGGCCTGCCCGGCGTTAGCTTCGGCGGCTCGGGCGACTTCGACGGCCCGGTGATCGACGATGCCGGCCGGATGTGGTTCCGCGCCCGCCTGGTCGGCACTGGCGTGACCACGAACGTCAACGACCGCGCCTACTTCGTCGGCACGAGCCGCTTCGACCTGACGATGGTCCTGCGCGGCCAGGACGCGGCGCCGGGCCTCCCGGGCCTGACGCTTGGCACCCCGTCGAACAACGGCATCAGCAGCTCGTACCGCGTCAGCCCCGACGGCCAGATCAGCTTCACCAGCTCGCTGACCGGCACCGGCGTGACGACCACCAACGACACGGCCCTCTTCGGCGGCCCGATCGGCAACATCCAGCTGATCGCCCGCGAGGGCGATGCGGCCCCGGGCACCGTCGGCGCGACGATGACCGCGACCTTCGCGTACTCGACGCAAGGTTCGGCCATGACCCGCACCGGCCGCGTCCTGTTCACCAGCGCGCTGGCCAACGGCGACACGACCACCGCCAACAACCTGGGCTTGTTCACCGGCGGGGCCGGCACGCTCGAGATGGTGATGCGCAAGGGCGTCGACGGCCCCGGCGCGGCCGGTGACACGCTGGTCACCAACGTCGGCGCGGGCTTCTTCAACCACATGAACGACTCGGGCCAGATCGTCTTCGACGCCCAGCTGTCGCAGACGGCCGGCAACACGCCCGCCATCCCGGGCAACGACCGCGTCTACTACATCTACACCCCCGGCAACGGCTACCAGGTGCTGGTGCGCGAAGGCGACGCGGCCCCGGGCACCGGCTCGGCCACGATCGGCCTGGTCTCGGGCGGTTGGTCGCTCGCCAGCGGCTCCAACATCTTCACCAACGACGGCCGCGTGCTCGCCCACACCGACCTGTTCGGCGGCGACGTGATCGGCATCACGAACGACCGCGCGCTGTACTTCTTCTCGACCAGCGGCCACACGATGGTCATGCGCGAGGGGGATCCCGCGCCGGGCACCGACGCGACCTTCAACGTCGTCAACAACTCGAACACGACTTGCAACAGCACCGGCACGGTGGCCTTCATGGCCGTCGTCTCGGGCGGCAGCTCGACCACCGCCAACGACGCGGGCCTGTGGGTCGGCACGCCCGGCAACCTGCAGCTCGTCGCGCGCGAGGGCGATCCCGCCCCGGGCACGGTCGGCGCGACCCTGGCGATGAACATCTCCAGCGCGGCGATCATGATCAACGACCGCGGCCAGGTCGTGTTCCCCTGCGACACGGCCGGCGGCGACACGGTGGTCAGCGTCAACAGCTCCGCGCGCTTCCTGTGGGACCCGATCCACGGCCTCAAGCTCGTGGCCCGCGGCAACGACCTGGTCGAGGTCCAGCCGACCGTGTTCGACAACATCTTCACCGTGACGGGCGCTGTGCAGTTCAGCAACCAGGACGGTCGCGCGCTGTCGTTCAACCACGACGGCAAGCTGGTGGCCCGCTTCAACTCGAACCTGGGCATGCCCTTCGTCGCGATCATCGACACCTGCCCGGCGGTGGTCTCGATCTGCTCGGGTGACGGCACCGCGACCGACCACACCACGCCCTGCCCCTGCGGCAACACCGGCGCGGTCGGCAACGGCTGCGCGCACAGCTTCGACCCCAGCGGCGCGAACCTGACCTACAGCGGCTCGTCGATCCTCGACACGATGGTGCTGGAGTCGAGCTTCACGCCCTCGAGCTCGTTCACGCTGTTCATGCAGCACGACACCGCCGGCGACCAGATCTTCCACGACGGCGTCTTGTGCGCCGGCGGGACCCTGGTGCGCCTGCGCGGCCGCAACGCGGTCACGGGCGCGGCCAGCTTCCCCAACTCGAACTTCGCCAACGACTCGATGACGCTGGCGCAGCGCGGCTTGGTGATCCCGGGCAGCGGCGTGCGCCGCTTCTACTCGGCGTTCTACCGCAATGCGTCGACCACCTTCTGCCCGCCCGCGACGGCCAACGTCACGAACGGATTGCAGGTCGACTGGTAAGTGGTGCTTCCCGGTGCACCCCGCCGGGAACGCAGTCGTCACGCTCGACGGCCGGTTCGGAGCTCAGCTCCGCGCCGGCCGTCGGCCTCTGGGGGCCTCTCGCGGCCTCTTGGGGCAAGTTGCGCACACAGCGGGGCCGGCTCCCCAAGGTGCAATTACGCGCCGCGCGCGCGGGGGCAAGACTGCTGGACGTGCTCCCTTCCTCCAACCACGGAACTCAGAACATGCTCCACGTGCGCCCCATCCCCTCCACCGTCTCCGCGCTGCTGGTCCTCGCGGGCCTCGCCGGCTCCGCCCAGGCACAGGGCCTGGTCACCACCAAGGGCACCATCGTCGCCTACGTCGGCGATGCGGTTCCCGACGCCAACGGCACGCCGATCTCGGGCCTGACCTTCGGCGGCTCGAGCGCGCTGGCCGACAACCCGGTGCTCGACGAGAGCGGCCGGATCCTGTTCCGCGCGCGCCTGATCGACAACCCGCTGACGCTGACGCCGATCAACGAGCGCGCGTACTTCTACGGCTCGTCGCGCTCCGACCTGCGCCTGGTCGTGCAGGGCGGCGACCAGGCTCCGGGCATGGCCCCCGGTGTCTTGCTGCGCACGGCGGGCGGCATCTCCTCGTCGCTGACTGCCGCCGTGCGTCTCAGCCCCGACGGACGCTTGTGGTGGGGCTCGAACGTCGACGACGGCGCGGTCACCATCACCTCGGCCAACAGCGAGGCGCTGTTCGGCGGCCCCTTCGGCAGCCAGTCGCTCCTGGTGCAGAAAGGTGACGCCGCGCCCGGCACCGTCGGCGCCAGCTTCAACCAGGCCTTCGTCGGCATCAGCCCGGTGACGGCCGGCATGAACCGCAACGGCCGCCTGTTCTTCATGGCCGCCCTGACCGGCGGCGACGTGGTGACCACCTCCGGCCTGAACAACCAGACCGGCCTGTTCGCCGGCCTGCCGGGAGCGCTCGAGCTCGTGGCGCGCAAGGGCAACCCCGTCTCCGGTCTCGGCGGCGCGGTGGCGGTCGACACCTTCTCGACCATGACCACGCTGCTCGTGATGAACGACGCGGACCAGCTGCTCTACGACGTCGCGCTCTCGACCACGCAGGGTGGCGCGACGGCGACCAACGACCGCGCCCTGATGGTGCACGTCCCCGGCGGGCCGAGCACGGTGCTCGTGCGCGAAGGCGACAGCGCTCCGGGCACCTCGCCCAGCGCCACGTTCAACGCGATCAGCGGCGACGCCTGGGCCCCGGGCCAGTCGGGCAACTGCTGGACGCGCCTGGGCACGACCTGCTTCGTCAGCGACCTGCGCGGCGGCGACGTCGTCGCGGGCGTCAACGACCGCGCGGTCTTCACCGGCGGCGTCGGCACGCTGGCGCTGGCGGTGCGCAAGGGTGACGCCGCGCCGGGCACGGACGGCGTCTTCGCCAACTTCGCCACGGCCGGCTGCATGATCAACGCCGCGGGCCGGCTCTCGATCACCGCCAGCCTCTCGGGCGGCACGACCACCTCGGCCAACGACTCGGGCATCTGGACCGGTCTGCCGGGTGCGCTGACGCTCGTCGTGCGCGAGGGCCAGGTGATGCCGGGCACCGGCGGCAGCGTCGCGGGAGCCTTCTCCCTGACCTCCTCGCCGACCACGACCACCACCTACTTCAACGACCAGAGCCGCTGCCTGTTCAACGTCAGCCTGACCGGCGGCACGACCACCGGCACCTCGCTGTGGACCTGGGATCCGGCCTTCGGCCTGGCGCCGGTGGTGCTCAACGGCGACTCGATCGAGGTCAACCCGGCGGTCTTCCGCACGGTCAACGGCTTCGGTGCCGTGCAACCGAGCAACACCGACGGTGCCTCGCTGCACTTCGGCCACGACAGCGTGCTGGGCCTGCGCGTCAGCTTCACCGACAACACGCAGGCGCAGCTGGTCGTGCGCCTGGCCGAGCCGAACCCCGTGTCGATCTGCAGCAACTCGACGCTCGGCACGGACCACGCCACCGCCTGCCCCTGCGGCAACGTGGGCCTGGCCGGCAACGGCTGCGCGCACAGCTTCTCGGTCGACGGCGCCAACCTCGGCTCGAGCGGCGTCCCGGCCAACGACGACGTGATCCTGCTGTCGTCGAACACGCCGGCCAGCTCGTTCACGCTCTTCATGCAGCACGACGCGGTGGGGGACGCGGTCTTCCACGACGGCGTCTTGTGCGCCGGCGGGACGTTGACGCGCCTGCGCGGCCGCAACGCCGTCGCCGGGCTGGCGAGCTTCCCCAACTCCAACTTCGCCAACGACACGCAGACGCTCTCGCAGCGCGGCGGCGTGGTCGTCGGCAGCGGGGCGCTGCGCTACTACTCGGCCTTCTACCGCAATGCGTCGACGACCTTCTGCCCCCCCGCCACGGCCAACGTGTCGAACGGGCTGAAGATCATCTGGTGATCTAGGTCTCCCAGTCCCCGGTCGGTGCCACGGCTCCCGTGCGCACCGGCAGGGGCACGACCACCGCCCGGGCGCCCGTGTCTCCGAGTTCGAACTCGGTGCCGGGCGCCTGGTGTCGTCTCTTGACGTAGGCCAGGACCAGGCCGCTGTCGAGCACGAAGGAGTAGGCCCACGAGGTGACCAGGCCCAGGTCGCGGCGCTCGCCGTCCTCGACGCGGTGCAGGCGCGTGCCGCGTGCGACGGGATCGTCGTGGCTGACGCGCAGCGCGGTCAGGCGCTTGTTGATCCCGCCGTAGGTGTCGATCTTCGCCACCACCTCCTGGCCGACGTAGCAGCCCTTGGAGAGGCTGAAGGCGCGCTCCAGCCGCGCTTCCTGCGGGTAGACGTGCTCGTCGATGTCGACCCCGCTGAGCGCCGCCCCGGCCTCGACGCGCAGGCAGTCGCGCGCGACCACGCCGCCCGGCCGCGCACCCGCGGCGACCAAGGCCTGCCAGAGTTTCGGCGCGCCCGCGGGTCCGGCGTCGACGCGCCAGCCCGCCGAGCCGGCGACGATCGAGCTCCACACGACGAGCGCGGCGCCGTCGCGCTCGACCTCGACCCAGCGGCCCGCGGGCGGCGGCTCGGTCCCGGTGACCGCGCGCAGCAGCTCCGCCGCGCGCGGGCCGCACAGCGCCAGCGGCGCCGTGCGCTCGCTCTCGTCCGCCAGCACGACCTTCTCGGTGAACAGGTAGCGGTCGAGCGCCGTCGCCAGCAGCGGCACGCTGGCCGCCGCCAGGACCAGGCGCGCGCCCTCCTCGAGTCGCAGCAGCTCGAAGTCGCACAGCACCTTGCCCTTCGAGGACAAGAGCAGGTTCGACTGCGCCGCCCCGACCGCCAGGCCGCGCACGTCGTTGGCCAGCATGCGGTGCAGGAAGGCCAGCGCGTCGGGGCCCGTGATCGCCAGGCGGCCGAGCGCCGTCTCGTCGAGGAGCATCGCCTGCTCGAGCCCCGCGCGGTACTCGCCCGGCACGTCGCCGAAGGTCAGCACCTCGGGCGGCGTCGCGGCCGAGAGCCGCGCGCCGGCGGCCTGGTGCAGGGTGTGGAGCAGGGGTTCGCGCACGTCGTCCGGTCCCGGAAGGGCTGCGCAGGATAGCGCGCCGGCCCCGGGCCGTCGTGCGGCTTGACGCACCTCGGCGGGAGCGCACACTGGCGGGCTCGACCTCGAGCGCCGATGCGTCCGCACCTCCTTCTCTTGCTGTGGGTCGTCTCGTCGGCGGGGCTGTCGAGCGGCTGCGGCTTCGACGCGCGCGCGGCGCAGCTCGAATTCGGCCTCCAGCCGTCGACGCGCGCCACGCTGGCGGGCTCGCCCGAACTCCTGGCGCAGCTCGAACAGGGCCTCGCGCAGCGCTTCGGGACGCCGGCCGAGCCGCGCGATCCGAGCGCCGATCCGAGCCGCGGGCCGTCGGACGCGCGCATCAGCCTGGCGCAGTCCGCCGAGCGCTACCGCGTCGAGTGCCTGCACTGCCACGGCGTCGACGGGGGCGGCGACGGCCCGACCGCCGCGCACATCGACCCGCGGCCGCGCGATTTCCGGCGCGGGATCTTCAAGTGGTCCTCGGTCGGCGAGCAGAGCCGGCCGACGCACGAGGACCTCGTGCGCGTGATCGAGCGCGGCGTGTGGGGCACGATGATGCCCGCGTTGGCGCGCCTCGACCCGGCCGAGCGCCAGGGGCTGGCCGACTACGTGCGCTACCTCGCCGTGCGCGGCGAGGTCGAGACGCAGGTCGCGCTGGCGGTCGAGGAGACGGGCGAACTCGACGATGCCGCCTGGGACGAGGCGCTCGAGCTGGTCGCCGGCAAGTGGGCCAAGGCCCCGTCGCGCGTGGTCGTCTTCGACGGCGCGGTGCCCGAGGCGAGCGCCGCCTCGATCGCGCGCGGCCGCGAGCTCTACGAGAACCCGGCCAAGGGCAACTGCGCCGCCTGCCACGGCAGCAGCGGCCGCGGCGACGGGCCGGTGGCCTTCAAACTCGACGAGCGCGGCCGGCGCGTGCCGGCCTACCAGGACGCCTGGGGCTTCGACATCCTGCCGCGCAACCTGCGGCGCGATCCGTTCCGCGGCGGGCGGCGTTCGATCGACCTCTACCGGCGCATCCACGCCGGGATCCAGGGCGGCCCGATGCCGGCGATGTCGACGATCATGACGCCGGCGGAGATCTGGGACGTGGTGCACTACACGCAGTCGCTGGCCGAGGACGTGCACCCGGCCGAGTACGCGGCCTCCGAGGAGCGTTAGCGCGCATGCGGCGCGTCACGGCCCTGCTGATCGTCGCGCTGCTCGCCGTCACGCTCGCCAGCTTCGCCGTGGCGCCGGCGCGCGGCTGGTGGCTGCCCGAGAACGCCTCGCACTTCGGCGCGCGCATCGACGCGCTGTTCACGGAGATCCTGTGGGTCGTCACGGTCGCGCTGGTCCTGACGCTGGGTCTGCTGGCCTGGGCCGTGTGGCGCGGCCGCGCCGACGGTCCGCGCCGGCCGGTGCACGGCAGTCGGCGCCTGGAGATCGTCTGGACCGTCGCGCCGGGCGCGGTGCTGGTCTGGCTGGCGCTGTCGCAGTTCGACGAGTGGGCCGAGCTGCGCTACGCGTCCGAGCGGCCGGCCGGGCCCGTGCACGCGCGCGTGGTCGCCAGCCAGTTCGACTGGCACTTCGTCTACCCCGGCCGCGACGGCCGGCTCGGCACCCGCGACGACCTCGACGCGCCGTACGAGCTGGTGGTGCCCGTCGGGCGCGACGTGGTGCTCGAGCTGGTGGCGCGCGACGTGATCCATTCGTTCTTCGTGCCGGCGCTGCGCGTCAAGCAGGACGTGGTGCCCGGCCTGCCGACCGAGATCTGGTTCCGCGTCACGCGCCCGGGCAGCTTCGAGCTCGCCTGCGCCGAGCTGTGCGGCTTCGGGCACTACAAGATGGCGGGGCGCGTGCGCGCGCTGTCCGACGCGGAGTGCGCGCGCTACCTGGCCGAGCTCGAGGCCGAGCAGCGCTGGAACGGGGGTGCCAGGTGAGCGGACAGCCCGGTTGGCTGCGGCGCTGGGTGTTCTCGACCGACCACAAGGTGATCGGGATCCAGTTCCTGGTCTTCGGGATGCTGTTCTTCCTGTTCGGCGGCCTGTTGGCGCTGGCGATCCGCTGGCAGCTCGCCTGGCCCTGGTCGCGCGTGCCGCTGATCGGCGACGCGCTCTACCCCGCGACCGGCGGTGCGCTGACGCCCGAGGCCTACACCGTGCTGTTCACGATGCACGGCACGGTGATGATCTTCTTCGTCGTGCTGCCGCTCCTGACCGGGGCCTTCGGCAACTACCTCGTGCCGCTGATGATCGGCGCGCGCGACATGGCCTTCCCGCGGCTCAACCTGTTGAGCTTCTGGTTGATGGTGCCGGCCGGCGCGCTGGCCTTGTGCGCCACCTTCGTCGCCAGCGGCGGCGCGGCGGCGGGCTGGACCGCGTACCCGCCGTTGAGCTCGATCGCCAGCGCGGCTCCGGGCAGCGGCGCGGGCCAGACGCTGTGGCTCGCGTCGCTCCTGCTGGCGGGCGTCGCCTCGACGCTGGGGGCGCTCAACTACGTGACCACGATCGTCAAGCTGCGCGCCGAGGGGCTGGGCTTCGCCCGCCTGCCGCTGACCATCTGGGGCCTGGGTTGCGCGGCGCTGGTGCAGCTGACGGCGCTGCCGGTGCTGACCGCGGGGGCGCTGCTGCAGCTCGCCGACCGCACGCTCGGCACGGGCTTCTTCACGCCCGCGGGGCTGGTGGTCAACCAGTTCGCGCCCGAGGCGGCGGGCCACGCGGTCGGCGGGACGCCCCTGCTGTGGCAGCACCTGTTCTGGTTCTACAGCCACCCGGCGGTCTACGTGATGGTGCTGCCGGCGATGGGCATCGTCTCCGACGTGCTGGCGGTGCACGGGCGCAAGCCGGTCTTCGGCTACCGGCCGATGGTCGTGTCGATGTGCGCGATCCTGGTGCTGGGCCTCCTGGTGTGGGGCCACCACATGTTCGTCTCGGGCCTCGATCCCGCGGCGGGCACGCTGTTCATGCTCTCTACCCTGCTGATCGCGCTGCCCTCGTCGGTCAAGGTCTTCAACTGGATCGCGACCTTGTGGGGGGCGCGCATCCGGCCGACCAGCGCGATGCTCAACGCGATCGGCTTCGTGGCGCTGTTCGTGATCGGCGGGCTGTCCGGGCTGTGGCTGGCCTCGACGCCGGTCGACATCCAGCTGCACGACACGGCGCTGGTGGTCGGCCACTTCCACTTCATCGTCTTCGGCGGCTCGGTGTTCGCGATCTTCGCCGGCCTGCACCATTGGTTCCCGAAGATGTTCGGGCGCGCGCTCGACGAGCGCCTGGGCCGCATCCACTTCGTCGGCAGCTTCGTGCTGACCGCCTGCGTGTTCCTGCTGATGCACCAGCTCGGCCTGGCGGGCCAGCCGCGGCGCGTGGCGGATCCTTATGTCTACGAGGGCCTGCGACACCTGCAGCCGCTCAACCAGTTCATCACCTGGAGTGCGATCGCGCTGGTCGCCTGGCAGGGCTTCTTCGTGCTCAACGTGGTCGTGACGCTGAGCTCGCGCGCGCGCGCCGGGCGCGACCCCTGGCAGGCCAACACGCTGGAATGGCAGGCGGACTCGCCCCCGCCGCACGGCAACTTCGCCGCGCCCCCGCGCGTGGTGTGCGGGCCCTACGAGTACGGGCTCGACGGGCCGGGTGCGGACCACCGCCCCCAGTCGACGGTCGAATCGGGGGCCGACCCCGCGCGTGCCGCGGCCGTGCCGCCCGGATAGAATCGCGCGCTTCGCATGCGCACCGCGAGCTCCGCCACGGCGATCGACAGCGCGCGCCCGAGCCCCTGGCCGGCGCGCCTGGCCTGGGCCACGTGGCTGGCGGCCGTGCCGCTGGTGTTCCTGGGCGGCAGCGTGACCTCGACCGACTCGGGGCTGGCGATCGACGGCTGGTGGATCGTCGACCGCGGCAAGGGCGACTGGTTCCTGCTCTTCTACCCGCTCGACCGCTGGGTGCACTCGGTCGGCACCTTCGTCGAGCACTCGCACCGGTTGTTCGGCACGCTGGTCGGCCTGTTGTCGATCGCCACGGTGCTGGCGGCCTGGTTCGGGCGCGCGACGCGCCTGGGTCGCATGCTGGCGCTGGCCGCGCTGGTGGCGGTGTGCATCCAGGGGCTGCTCGGCGGCCTGCGCGTGCTCGAGAAGAGCACCGACCTCGCCTTCCTGCACGGGGCGCTCGGCCAGGCGGTCTTCGCCTTGCTCGGCATCGCGGCCCTGGCGCTCGGGCGCCGCACGCCGCCGCGGGCCCGGACGCGCGAGCTGGTCCAGCTGCTGCGCCTGGCGCAGTTCGCGACGCTGGCGGTCTACGCGCAGATCGTGCTCGGCGCCTGGTTGCGCCACGGCCAGTCGCTGGTCGCGCTGGTGGCGCACATCGTGTTCCTGACCGCCGTCGTCGCGCACGTGGTCTTGCTCGCGAACGCGCTGCGCAAGGCGCGCGCGACGCTGGCGGAGCCCGAGGTGCTGGCGCGCGGGGCGCGGCACCTGTGGCTCGCCTTCTGGGCGCAGGTGACGCTCGGCCTCTTGGCCTTCGTGTGGGTCTACGTCGTCGTCGGCGCGGGCCGCACGCCGACCGAGCTGCACGAGGCGCTCTTCCCGACGCTGCACGTGATCGGCGGGGCGCTGCTGCTCTTCGCCTGCGCGGCGCTGTGGCTCGAGGCGGCGCGGCGCCTGCAGCCCGAGGCCGCCCCCCCGACGGAAGCCCCCCTGACGGACGCAGCGGACCGCGCCGGGCAGGCGGCGACCGGGGGTGCGCGGTGAGCATCCTCAAGCTGCGCGGCACGGAGCTCGACGCCGTCGAGCCGGTCCCGTCGCTCGCCGCCGACCTCCTGGAGCTGACCAAGCCGCGCATCAGCGTGTTCGTGGCGCTCGCCGCCGCGCTCGGCGCCGCGCTCGGTGCGCCGCAGGGCACGGGGGTCTGGACCTGCCTGGGCGCCGGCGCGCTGGTGATGCTGACCGCCGCGGGCGCCTGCGCCTTCAACCAGGCGCTGGAGCGCGACATCGACCGCGTCATGGAGCGCACGCGCGAGCGCCCGCTGCCGGCCGGGCGCGTCAGCGTCGGAGCGGCGATCCTGTTCGCCACGCTGCTCGGCGGCGCGGGCGTGGTCGGGCTGGCGCTGGCCTTCAACCTGCTGGCGGCGCTGTGCGCGCTGGCGACCTTGTTCCTGTATGTCGCGGTCTACACGCCGATCAAGCGCTACTCGACGCTCAACACGGTCGTCGGCGCGCTCCCCGGCGCCGCGCCGCCGCTGATCGGCTACCTCGCCACGGCCGACGCCACGGGCGCCTGGGGCTGGGCGCTGTTCGCGGTGCTGTTCGTCTGGCAGTTCCCGCACTTCCTCGCCATCGCCTGGCTCTACCGCCAGGACTACGCGCGCGCCGGGCTCAAGATGTTGCCGGCGCTTCCTGGAGGCGAGGGCGTCACCGGCCGCGCGGCATTCTTCCACGCGCTGGTGCTGGTGCCGGTCTCGCTCCTGCCCAGCGTGATCGGGCTGGCCGGCGCGACCTACGCGGGCGCGGCGCTGGCGCTGGGCTTCGTGTACCTGGCGGCCGCGGCGCGCTTCGCCTGGCGCAGCGAGCGCGCGAGCGCGCGGGTCTTGCTGGTGACCTCGCTCCTGTACCTGCCGGCGCTGTTCACCTGTGTCCTGCTCGACGACCAGGTCCAGGCGCAGCTCTTCACGCGATGAGCGAGCTCGCCATCGGTCCCGAGGGCGCCTGGCGCGAGCACGACAGCGCGCCGCGCTTCTCGCGCGCCGAGATCGGCGTGCTGCTCTTCCTCGCCACCGAGGTGCTGTTCTTCGCCGGCCTGGTGGCGGCGGCGCTGGTGTTGCGCGCCGCGGATCCGGCCTGGGGCAGCGGCGCGGCGCGCGTGGCCTGGATGCCGGGCCTGCTCGGCACGGCGTTGTTGCTGGCGGGCTCGCTGGCGCTCGGCCGCGCACTGCGGCCCGCGGCGCAGCGCGGATTGCGCGCTGCCCTGCTGTCGGCGGCCGTGCTCGGCCTCGCCTTCCTCGGCCTGATGGCCTGGGAGTGGCGCGCGCTCTTCGCGCTCGGCTTCGACTGGCGCTCGGGGACCTTCGGCTCCTGCTTCTTCGTGCTGACCGGCCTGCACGGCCTGCACGTGCTCGGCGGCGTGGCGTGGACGGCGGTGCTGGCGCTGCGCACGCCGGCGCAGGCCTCGGCCGCGCGCCTGGCGAGCTGGTACTGGCACCTGGTCGACGGGGTCTGGCTGGTGCTGTTCGCGCTCTTCTATTGGGGAGGTGCCTGATGCGTGGCCTGGTTCCGGCGCTGCTGGTCGCCCTGGCGCTCGCCGCGGGGGCGGGGACCTTCCTCGCCTGCCGCGAGCGCAGCGCGGGGGCCTCGGACTCGCCCGTGGCGCTGGCCGCCGACTCGCCCGCGGTCTTGGGCGAGGTCCCGGACTTCGCCTTGACCGAGCGCAGCGGGCGGACGGTGACGCGCGCTGCGCTGGCGGGGAAGGTGTGGATCGCGGGCTTCGTATTCACGCGCTGCAGCGGGCCGTGTCCGCGCATCAGCGCGACGATGCGCCAGTTGCAGGACCGGTTGGGCGACACGCGCGCGCAGCTGGTCAGCTTCAGCGTCGAGACGCTCTTCGACTCGCCGGAGGTGCTGCGCGACTACGCCGCGGCGCTGGGCGCCGACCCCGAGCGCTGGTGGATGCTGACCGGCGAGCAGCAGCGGATCGACGACCTCGTGCCGGCTCTGCTGCCGAAACCGCAGCGCTCCGACGACCCGAACGTCCCGACCGGCGAGCGCATCACGCACCACGCGCGCTTGATGGTGGTCGACGGCCGCGGGCGGCTGCGCGGCTTGTACTCGGGCGAGACGCTCGACGATCTCGAGCTGATCCTGGCGCGCGTGCGCTTCCTGGAGCAGGAGCGCTGATGGACCTGCCGCTGATCGATGCCTGTCTGAACGCGACCGCGACCGTGCTGCTCTTGGCGGGGCTGGTGGCGATCAAGGCCGGCCAGCAGCGCTGGCACGAGCGCTTGATGTACTCGGCCTTCGCGGTCTCGCTGGCGTTCCTGGTCTGCTACCTCTACTACCACTTCGTGGTGATCCCCGAGCGCGGGCCGGTGCGCTACCGCGGGACGGGGGCGCTGCGCACGGTGTACTACGCCTTGCTGGCCTCGCACGTGGTGTTGGCGGTCGTCAACGTGCCCTTGTGCGTGATGACCTTCGTGCACGCGCGGGCGCAGCGCTGGGGCAAGCACCGGCGCTGGGCGAAGGTGACGTTCCCGGTGTGGCTGTACGTCTCGGTGACCGGGGTGGTCGTCTACCTGTTCCTCTACGTGTGGAACCCGCCCGCGGGGGCTGCGTCGTGAACGCGCTGGGTCGCTGGCTGCTGTTGTGTGTGGCGCTGGCCGCCAGCGCCGCCCGCGGCTACGCCTGAGCCAACTGCGCGGGCGCGGTCGGTCGTGATCGCGCGGAGCTCGGCGGGGGACTGAACCTGAGCATCCTGTTCCTGCTCGGCGTGGTCGCGCTGCTCGGGCTCTCGGCCTGGCGGCTGGCGCGCGCGCCGCGCAGCAGCTGAATTCCCCGCTCCGCTGCGTGCCAACACGGCAGGTGGCGAATTTCTCGCGGTCGAGCTGCGACCGCGGCGCGCCGCGGGCGTCTTCCCCGCCGCATGGACACGCGACACGCGGCGGCGGGGCTGAGGGGGGCGAACCGGTTGCGCGGGCTGGCGGCGCTGGGCGCGGGGGCCCTGCTGTGCAGCCTGGTCGCCTGGCTGAGCGGCGCGCAGGCCAGCCGCGCGGGCGAGCCGCGGCCGCGCGTGTGGGCCGCCGACCGCGACGCGCACCAGGTCGTCGGGCTCGACCGCGACCTCGTGCGCGTGCAGACGATCGACCTCGCCTGGCCGCTCGACGTCGAGGTGCGCGCCGACGGCGGGTTGTGGGTGCTGCGCTCGGGCGGACCGGGGGCGTCCTTCGGGCGGCGGCTGTGCTCGCTGTCGAGCGCGGGGGCGGTGCTGCACGAGAGCTGGCTCGAGTCCGCGCACGAGATCCAGCTGGTCGACGGGCGCGACATCCTGGTGATCGAGCACGGCACGGCGGCGCACGGCGCGGACCGCGTGTGGCGCATCGAGCCCGACGGACGGGCGACGATCCTGTTCGAGGACCAGGGGCTGGCCTGCGTCGCGCCGAGCAAGGGCGGCGCGCTGCTGGGGTGGCGCGACGGGCGGCTGGCGCGCATCGGGGCCTCGGCGCGGACGCTGCGCCCCGACCGCGTGCGGGCTCACCCCGCATCCTGGCGCACGCTCGGGCCGGGGCCGAACCCGGGCACGGCCTTCGCGCTCGATGGCGGGAGTTCGCGGCGGCTGGTGTACCTCGACGCGGACCTGGCGCAGGTGTGGTCGGTCGACCTGACCCTCGATCCGCAGCGGCTCGGCGTCGTGCCGGGCGAAGAACGGGTGTGGCTGGCCGACGCCGCGGGGTCGAGCGTGCGGCGCTACGGCCCGAGCGGCGTGTTGGAGTTCGAGCGCACGCTGCCGGTGTTCGGCGCGGACCGCGCGCTGGTGTTGCGCGGCGTCGGGGTGTTGTGCGCGGCGCCCGGGGCGATCGTCCGGCTCGATCCCTTCGGCCAGATCCTGACAGGTCAGGGCGGGTTCCAGTGGCTCGCGGACCTGGCGGCTCCGTGAAGCGTCTCACGCGCGCCGGCGCAGGAGCAGCGCGGCGGCGAGCAGCGTCTTGCCGTCCTGCGTCAGGCCCGCCAGCACCGCTTCCGGCGCGTGCTGCTCCACTTCGAATTCCTCGTCGTGGTCGTGCGCGCGCCGCTGGGGCGCGGGCGTCAGGTCGCGCGCGTGGAAGAGCCAGATGCGCTCGCTGCAGAAGCCCGGCGCGGGCACGAAGGGGCCGAGCTCCGTCCACCGGCCCGCCAGCAGTCCGGTCTCCTCCTCCAACTCCCGCTGTGCGGCCGCCAGCGGCAGCTCGTCGCGCTCCAGCCGGCCGGCCGGCAGCTCGAGCAGCCACTCGCCGAGCGCGTGGCGATATTGGCGCACGAGCACGAGGCGGCCGTCGGCCTGCTCGGCGGCGATCGCCACCGCACCCGGGTGCACGACCAGCGCCAGGTCCTGTCGCAGCCCCGAAGGCAGGCGCAGCGACTCCTCGACCACCTCGAACACGCGCCCGCGGAACAGGCTGCGGCTGGCGAGCAGCTCGACGCGCGGATCGCGGTGCAGGGGCATGCTCGCGTGGGCGCCTGGCTCGCCGCCGCTCAGGCTCGGCCCGCGCGGCCGCGGCGGCCGGCTTCCTCGGGAGGCTGCGCGGCGGCGCGTTCGAGGCCGGCGAGGAAGGCCTCGGTCATGGTCGAGAGGTCCATGCGCTCGTGCTCGGCGGCGAGATGCGAGAAGCGCGAGAGCGCCTTGCGCACCTTCTTCAGCTCTTTCTGCACCGGGCCGTCCTTGCGCTGCTTGTCCTCGAGGCGGCGCTTGAGCTCGTCGATGCGCTCGCGCAGCTCGGCGATCTTCTCGTCCTCGGTGCGGCGGCGGTAGGCGCGCTTGGTGGTGGTCTTCATGGCGTTGCGGAACGGCGCGGTGCGCGGGCGGGGGCAGGTCCAGCCGTCCGAGCCTCGTGGGTGGGCCCGCGGACGAACGCAGTGCCTCCTGAAGCGGGGAATCTAGCATTCTCCGCCGCGCCGACCAACGGCGGCCCGGCGCGCGAGCGCGTTGCGCGCTCGTGCGCCCGGGTGCGGCGGCTGGTATCCTCTCGGCCTTCTTTCCCGGGCCGTGGCCGTGCGCCCGGACCGCCGAGTTCCCAGGCCATGACCCTCGACAACGACATCGAGCGCATCCTTTTCAGCGAAAAGGAGATCGTCGCCGGCATCGACCGCGTCGCGCGCGAGGTCACGCGCGCCTACGCCGGGCGCGAGTTCACCGTGGTCTCGATCCTCAAGGGCTCGTGCGTCTTCGCCTCGGACCTGATCCGCCGCATCCCCGTGCCGCTGGAACTGGCCTTCCTGGCGGCTTCGAGCTACGGCGAGGGCACCACCTCGGGTCAGCTGGAGATCAACTTCTTCCCGACCGGCAACGAGATCGAGGGCCGCAACCTGCTGCTGGTCGACGACATCCTCGACACCGGCCGCACGCTGCACGGCATCCGCGCCGAGCTGCTCAAGCGCGGCGCGCGCGAAGTCCTGAGCTGCGTGTTCCTCGACAAGCCCGCGCGGCGCGCGGTGCCGCTCGCGGCCGACTTCCGCTGCTTCGAGGTCGAGAACCTGTTCGTCGTCGGCTACGGCCTGGACTACGCCGGCCGCTACCGCAACCTGCCCTATGTCGGCGCCCTGCGGCGCGAGATCTTCGCGCCCGCGCACCGCGAGGGCGCGGGCTGAGCGCGCCGTCCGCACCGTCCGCCTCACGAACTGGGGCTCGCACCGTGGCCTACCACCTCCCGATTCCCCCCGAGCGCAGCGGCATGGAGCTCGACGAGTTCCTGTGCCTGTCGTTCCCGCTGCTCAACAAGGGCTACCTGCGCCGCCAGGTGCGCGACGGCCGCGTGCTGGTCGACGGCGCCCCGGCCCTGCCCTCGCAGCGCCTGCGCGTCGACCAGATCGTGATCCTCGACTTCGAGGAGGACGAGGACCTGCCCGACGCCCCGGTCGCGCCCGCGGTCAAGGTCCCGATCCTGTACGAGGACCCGCACCTCTTGGCGCTGGACAAGCCCGCCGGGCTGGCGGCCGAGCCCGAACGCTGGGCGCGCAGCAACGCCTCGCTCTCGGGCGCGCTGCTCGAGCTCGCCTTGGAGCGCTCGGGCACCGAGGTCGAGGACGCCGCCGCGCCGAGCGCGCCGCTCAGTTTCCGCCCGCGCCTCCTGCACCGGCTCGACAAGGACACCACCGGCGTGGTGCTGGTCGCCAAGGACATCGAGTGCGAGCGCGTGCTGCGCGCCGCCTTCGAGCAGGGCACGATCCACAAGACCTACTGGGCGCTGGTCGAGGGCTCGCACCCGCTGGGCGACGGCGAGCACGAGATCATCGACCTGCCGATCGGGCCCGACGCCCGCCGCAGCGGCCGCATGCGCGTCGACCGCGCCGAGGGCAAGCCGGCGCAGACGCGCATCGCGGTCGTCGAGCGCTTCCACGGCTACACGCTGCTCGCCGCCAGCCCGCTGACCGGCCGCACGCACCAGATCCGCGTGCACCTGTGCGAGACCGGCTTCCCGCTGGTGGTCGACCCCTTCTACGGCCGGCGCAAGAGCTTCGCGCTCTCCGAGTTCAAGCGCGACTACCGCAAGAAGCCGGGTGTCGCCGAGCCGGCGCTGATCGAGCGCCTGACGCTGCACGCCCACGCCATCGAATTCGACGAGCCCTGTCCGCCCGCGGGGGCCCCGGCCCGCAAGCTGCGCATCGAGGCGCCGCTGCCCAAGGACCTCACCCGCGTGCTCAAGCAACTGCGCAAGTTCCGTCCGCGATGAAGATCAAGCACACACCGCAGGACTTCCGCGTGCGCGAGCTCCTGGCCGACGGCTACGTCGGGGACCGCGGCCGCCACCGCGTCTACCGCGTCACGAAGAAGAAGCTGACCAGCTTCGAGGCTGCGCGCGCGCTGGCCGACATGGCGGGCGTGCCGCCGGCCGAGGTCGGCCTGGCGGGCCTCAAGGACCGCCAGGGCGTCACCACGCAGTACATGAGCGTCGAGGGCGGTCGGCCGGTGCGCTGGTCGGCGCCCGACCTCAAGATCGAGCCGGTCGGCTTCGCGCACGAAGGGCTCAGCAGCTCGCACTCGGTCGGCAACCACTTCGAGGTCACGCTGCGCCACGTGACGCCCTCGCTGCGCCAGCGCATCGAGACCGGGCTGGCCGAGGTGCGCGAGCACGGCTTCGTCAACTACTTCGGCGAGCAGCGCTTCGGCAACCTGCGCTTCGGCCAGGGTTGGGTGGCGCGGCGCCTGGCGCTGGGCGAGCGCGAGCAGGCGCTCAAGGAGCTGCTGTGCGGCCGCAGCGACGTCGACGACGCGCGCCACCGCGAGTTCAAGCAGATGCTGGCGGCGCGCTGGGGCAACTGGCGCGCCTGCCGCGACATCGCCGGCAAGTACGGCGCGCACCACTCGGTGTTCGAGGAGCTGGGCAAGGACCCCGAGGACTTCGCCGCGGCCCTGCGGCGCGTCGCCGCGCGCCTGCGCCTGATCCACCTGTACGCCTGGCAGTCGCACGTGTGGAACCGCGCCGTCTCGGCCTACGTGGCCTCGATCACGCCCGCGCGCGAGCGGCTGTTCGTCGAGGGCATCGAGGGCCCGCTGGCCTTCGCGCGGGGCGCCCTGGCCGCCGACCCGGCGATGGAGAACGGCTTCCGCCTGCCAGGCGAGGGCCTGGAGGACGTCGCCCACCCCGTGCAACGCGAGTTCCTGGCCGCCGAGCTGGCGCGCCAGGGCCTCGAGCCCGAGCAGTTCCGCATCGAGGGCGTCTCGGGCTTCCAGCTCAAGGGCGAGGACCGCGATCTGATCGTGCGGCCGCGCCGGCTCAAGCTCTTCGACTACCGCGACGACGCGGGCCGGATCACGCTGCGCTTCGAGCTGCCGCGCGGCGCCTACGCCACGCTGCTCGTCGCGCGTCTGACCGGCTTCTTCGCCGTCGAACCGACGCGCACGGGTCCGCTGACGGCAGCCGGCGAGCGCGACGACCGCGCCCCGCGCGCCGAACGCGGCGAGCGTGCCGAACGCGCCCCGCGCCCCAAGCGCGACACCCGTGAGACGCGGGACGCGCGCGGGAAGCGGCCGCCGCGCGCTGGCCGCGACGAGCGTGGACCGCGCCGTCCGCCGGCCGCGTCCCGTCCGCGCGCGCCGCAGCCGCGCAGCCCGGCCACCAAGCAGCGCGGCAACAAGCCCAAGAAAGGAGCGCGCCGATGAAGCCGGCGAGCCAGACTCCCGTGATCGGCGTGATCGGCGGCTCGGGCCTGTACGACATCCCGGGCCTGGAGAACGTGCGCGAGGTCGAGGTCTCGACGCCCTTCGGCGCGCCCAGCGACGCGCTGATCCGCGGCACGTACCAGGGCCTCGAGCTGGTCTTCCTGCCGCGCCACGGCCGCGGCCACCGCATCGCGCCCAACGAAATCAACTTCCGCGCCAACCTCTGGGCGCTCAAGCGTCTGGGCGTCGCGCGCATCCTGTCGGTCTCGGCCGTCGGCTCGATGCGCGAGGACATCCACCCCGGCGACTTCGTGGTCGTCGACCAGTTCTTCGACCGCACGCGCCACCGCGCCGACACCTTCTTCGGCGACGGGATCGTGGCGCACGTGCTCTTCGCCGACCCGCTGTGCGGCGAGCTGCGCCGCGAGCTGCTCGCCGCCGGCCGCGCGCTGGACCTCAAGGTGCACGACGGCGGCACCTACCTGAACATGGAGGGCCCGCAGTTCTCGACGCGCGCCGAATCGCGCATCTACCGCCAGTGGGGGGTCGACGTGATCGGCATGACCAACCTGCAGGAGGCCAAGCTCGCCCGCGAAGCGGAGATGTGCTACGCCACCGTCGCGATGGCCACCGACTACGACTGCTGGCACGCGGGCCACGACGACGTCACCGTCGACGCCGTGCTGGGGGTGATGCGCCAGAACGTCGCGCACGCCAAGGCGCTGCTGCTCGGCACGCTGCCGCGCATCGCGCGCACGCCCGGTTGCGCCTGCGGCTCGGCGTTGCGCGGCGCGATCATGACCGCCCCCGCGGCGATCTCGCCCGCGGCGCGCACGCGCCTGGCGCTGTTGATCGACAAGTACACGGGGACCTGAGCCGTGCGCACCCTCCCGCTGCTCGCGTCGTGCCTCTTGCTCGCCGCCTGTCGCGGGACGCCGTCGGCCAGCGAGCTCGAGGAGCTGCGCGTGCGCGCCGAGGCCGAGGCGCGCGCGCGGCCGCCGCCGCCCGAGGAGCTCCTGCGCGCGCTGCACACCGGCCCGCCGGTCGCCGTCGGCATCGAGGGCCCGGGGCGTTTCGCCGCGCAGGTCTACGGCAGCTTCGACGCGGCGCGCGCGCTGGAGCTGGCGCGCTTCGCCGACGGCTTCTACCGCGAGCCGGGCAACGACGGCTTCGAGGCCGTGCTCGACCGGCTGACGGCCGAGCTCGCGGCCGCGGGCTACGGCAAGGTCGAGGGGCTGGAGCTCGAGACGCTGCGCACGCCGCTCGAGCGCCCGGCCTGGACGCCGCTCTCCGCGCGTCTGGCGCTGGTCGACGGCGCGCGCGAGGAGCTGCTGCTCGAGTTCCACGACCCCGCGGGGGTGGCGCGCACGATGCTGCCGGTCCACGCGCCGTCCGGTCGAGCCGAGGGGCGGGCGGTCTTCGCCCTCGAGGAGGTCGCGCCCGGCGACGTGCTGGTGCTCGAGCGGCCGGGCGGTCGCGGCGTCTTCGAGCAGGCGCAGCAGCGCGGGGCCGTCGCGCTGCTGGCCGCCGGGCTCGCCGACTACAACGTCGACCCCAGCGGCGCCGAGCGCCATCTCGACGCGATCCAGTACGGTCGCGCGCCGCATCCCTGCCCGCTGCCGACCGCGCGCATCTCGCGCCGCGTCTACGAGCGGCTGCGCGCGGCCGCCCAGGAACAACCCGCGCCGCGCGTGCGCCTGGAAGCCGCCGTGCGCTTCGACGCGCGCGAGCTGCGCACGCTGGTGGCGCGCGTGCGCGGCGCGACGCACGCCGGCGAGGAGGTCGTGATCGCGGCCCACGTGCAGGAGCCCGGCGCCTGCGACAACGCCAGCGGCCTGGCGGGCGTGTGCGAGGTGGCGCGCGGCCTCGCCAGCGCGCTGCAGGCCGGCGAGCTGGCGCGACCGGCGCGGTCGCTGGTGTTCCTGTTCGGCCACGAGCACGCGCAGAGCCGCATCTACCTCGAGCACCTCGAGCGCTCGGCAGCGTCGGGCGGGGCGCGCGCGATCGCCGGCATCTCGGCCGACATGCTGGGGGAGTCGGCCGCGCTGACCGGTGCCGTCGCGCTGCTCGAGCGCCTGCCGGATCCGGGTGCGGTCAAGCCGCTGGCGCCCGACGAGCACACGGCCTGGGGTTCGCGGCCGGTGGAGAAGGGTGAACTCGTGCACTCGGGGCTGGCGCTGGTCGCGCGCTGCGCGCTGCTCGACGTCGCGGCCCTCGACGGCACCTGGCGCACGGCCGAGCACCCCTACGAAGGCGGCAGCGACCACGACGAGTTCCTGCGGCGCGGCATCCCCGGCGTGTTGTTCTGGCACTTCCCGGACTTCGCCTACCACACCAGCCTCGACAGGATGGAGCACGTCGACGCCTCCGAGCTGCGCCGCATGGCGAGCGCCGTGGCGAGTGCGGCGCTGGCGATGGCCGACGCGCGCGCCGGCGACCTGGCGCGCTACCTCGCCAGCCTGCGGCACGAGCTCGCGCTGCGCACGGCCGCGGCGCGCGCCGCCGAGGACGAGGAGCTCGCCGAACTGTGGACCAGCTGGGGCACCGAGGTGCGCCACGCGCTGCGCGAGCTGTGCCTGCCCTCCGCCCCGCGGCCGACGATGTCGCCGGCCGCGAGTCCGCCCGAGAAACCGACCGTGAGCCCGCCCCCGAACTCGGAGGTCCCGCGATGAGCAACCGCAACGAGCCGTCCTCGTCCCTCGACCGCCGCACGCTGCTCGGCGCCGCGCTCGGCGCCGGAGCGCTGGTGTCCTGCGCCAGTGCCGCGTCGGTCGCGCGCACGCAGGAGCCGGCGCGCGCGCGTGCTGCGCCGGCGGCGCGGCGCGGCTTCCCGCTGCTGATCGGCAGCGCCAACGGCCTGGCGGGCATGCAGCGTCACTACGAGGCGCTGCGCGGGGGCGCCGACCCGCTCGACGTCGCGATCGAGGTGGTCAAGGTGCAGGAGGCCGATCCCGCCGACGACAGCGTCGGCCTGGGCGGCCTGCCCAACGCCGAGGGTGTCGTGCAGCTCGACGCGGCCTGCATGTACGGCCCGCGCCACAAGTCGGGCGCGGTCGCGTGCCTGGAGAACATCCTGCATCCCAGCGAGGTCGCGCGCCTGGTGCTCGAGCGCACCGACCATTGCCTGCTGGTCGGCCAGGACGCCTACCGTTTCGCGCGCCAGCACGGCCACGCGCACGTCGAGCTCTTGACCGAGGCCTCGCGCAAGAAGTGGCTGGAGTGGAAGGAGAACCTGTCGCGCGAGGACGACTGGCTCCCGCCGCCCCCCAAGCTGCCCTTCCAGGGTGCGCGGCCGAGCTTCGACGAGCGCCAGCTGGCGCGCGTCGCGCGCTGGAACGAAAAGCGCCAGACCGGCACGATCCACTGCAGCGCGCTGGCGGCCGACGGGGCCGTGGCCTGCACCACCACGACCTCGGGACTGGCCTGGAAGATCCCCGGGCGCGTCGGCGACTCGCCGATCCTCGGCGCGGGCTTGTACTGCGACCAGGGCGTCGGCAGCGCGGGCGCCACGGGCCGCGGCGAGTCGTGCGTGCTCGCCAACGCGAGCTTCGCGATCATCGAGCTGTTGCGCCAGGGGGCCGCGCCGCGCGAAGCGGGCCTCGAGGTGCTCCGGCGCGTGACGGAACAGACGCGCCGCCAGGCGCGCTGGCAGCCCGAGCTGGTCGACGAGCGCGGGGTGCCGAGCTTCGGCCTGCACCTGTACGTCCTCGGGCTCGACGGACGCTTCGCGGGCGTGACGCTGCGCGGCCAGGGGCAGTTCGCGGTCGCCGATCCCGAGCGCGGTCCGCGGCTCGAGCCGCTGGTCGCGCTCCACGGCTGAGGGTGGCGCTTGCGAGCGCTCGTCGCCGCGAGCGCGGATGGTAGAGGCCGCGGACTCCGGCTAGGCTCTTCGCCCTCATGCAAGCCCGCCATGCCCTCGTGCTCTTGACCTTCTTCCTCGCCGGCTGCGCCAGCGCGGACGATTCCTCGGACGGCCCGGCCGCCCCGGCCGGCGCGGCCCGCGCCGACGTCCAACTCGACCGCAGCGTGCTGCCGATCCCGGAACCGAAGGCCGCGGCGATCACCACGCTCGACGCACGCGACGCCCAGGCGCCGCCGCCCTTCCGGGTGCAGGCCCCGGCGGGCGCGCCCAACGTGGTGATCGTGCTGATCGACGACATCGGCTTCGGCCACAGCAGCGCTTTCGGCGGGCCGATCCGGATGCCGACGCTCGAGAAGCTGGCGCAGGGCGGGTTGCGCTACAACCGCTTCCACACCACCGCGCTGTGCAGCCCGACACGCGTGGCGCTGCTGACCGGGCACAACCACCACGCCAACAACGCGGGCGCGATCATGGAGCTCGCCACGGGCTTCCCCGGCAACACCGGTGTCCGGCCGCGCGAGATCACCACGCTGGCCGAGATCCTGCGCCAGAACGGTTACAGCACCGCGGCCTTCGGCAAGTACCACGAGACGCCGCCCTGGGAGGTGTCGGTGTCCGGCCCCTACGACCGTTGGCCGACCGGCTCGGGCTTCGACAAGTTCTACGGCTTCATCGGCGGCGAGACGAACCAGTGGGCGCCGGCCATCTTCGACGGCGTGACGCGCATCGAGCCGCCGGCGACGCCGGGCTACCACTTCACCACGGACATGACCGACAAGGCGATCAACTGGGTCAGCGCGCAACAGGCGCTGACGCCGGACAAGCCGTTCTACATGTACTTCGCCCCCGGCGCGACGCACGCGCCGCACCACGTGCCGAAGGAGTGGATCGAGAAGTACAAGGGCCAGTTCCGCGGCGGCTGGGACAAGCTGCGCGAGGAGACCTTCGCCCGACAGAAGGCGCTGGGGGTGATCCCGGCCGACACGCAGCTGACGCCGCGGCCCAAGGAGATCCCGGGTTGGGAAGGGATGAACGCGCAGCAGCGCCAGCTGTTCGAGCGCCAGATGGAGACCTTCGCCGGCTTCGCCGAGCACACCGACCACGAGGTCGGCCGGCTCGTGGCGCAGCTCGAGCAGCTCGGCGAGCTGGAGAACACGCTCTTCTACTACATCGTCGGCGACAACGGCTCGAGCGCCGAGGGCGGCCCGGAGGGCACGTACAACGAGATGATGGCGCTCAACGGCATCGTCGGGAAAGCCGAGCAGATGACCGGGCACATCGAGGACTGGGGCGGCCCGACGACCTTCCCGCACTTCGCCATCGGCTGGGCCTGGGCGGGCAACACGCCCTTCCAGTGGACCAAGCAGGTCGCCAGCCACTTCGGCGGCACACGCAACGGCATGGTGCTCCACTGGCCCAAGGGCATCCGCGCCAAGGGCGAGATCCGCAGCCAGTTCCACCACGTCGTCGACGTGGCGCCGACCGCGCTCGAAGCGGCCGGGATCCCGCAGCCCAAGGTGGTCGACGGCATCGCGCAGCGGCCGATGGACGGCGTGTCGATGCTCTACGCGGCCCGGGACGCGCGGGCCACCGGGCGGCGCACCACGCAGTACTTCGAGATGTTCGGCAACCGCGGCATCTACCACGAGGGGTGGGTGGCTTGCACGCGCCACTCGATCCCCTGGCTGATGGCCCAGCTGCCGCCGCTGAAAGACGACGTCTGGGAGCTCTACCACGTCGACGCGGACTTCAGCCAGGCCCGCAACCTCGCCGCGCAACATCCGGAGAAGCTGGCGCAGCTGCAGGCGCTGTTCCAGGCCGAGGCGGTGCGCAACCACGTCCTGCCGATCGACGACCGGCGCTCCGAGCGCTTCAACCCGGCCATCGCCGGACGCCCGGACCTGCTCGACGGCCGCAAGTCGCTGACCGTCTACCCGGGCATGGTCGGGATGATGGAAAATGCCTTCATCAACGTCAAAGGCGTGCGCCACACGATCACCGCCGAGGTGGAGCTCGCGGACGGCGCCACCAACGGCGTGATCATCGCCCAGGCCGGCTACTTCGGCGGCTGGGTGCTGTACATGAAGGACGGCAAGCCGCACCACGAGTACAACTGGTTCGCGATCGAGCGCACCAACATCGCCGGCACGGCCGTGCTCGCTCCCGGCAAGCACACGATCACCTACGAGTTCATCCCCGACGAGGCGAAGCCCGGGACCGGCGGCCAGTCGATCCTCAAGGTCGACGGCCAGCAGGTCGCCGCGGGGCAGATCCCGAAGACCCAGCCCTTCGCCTTCTCCGCCGACGAGGGCGCCGACGTGGGGCTCGATGCCGAGACGAACGTCTCACCCGACTACAAGCAGAACGCCAACGCCTTCACCGGCAAGATCGTCAAGGTCACCGTCGCTGTGCCCTGAACCAACGCGCGCGCCGCGCCGTCCTGCCGGTCGAGTCCGGCAGGCGCGACGCGGCGCGCGAATCCAGGCGGGCGCTACTTCTTCGGCGCGGAGGCCGGCGCGGCGCCGGAGTCGCGCGTGAACATCAGGCTGGGGTCCTTGCCGCCGCTCGGGCCCAGGATCAGCAGGTCGTGGCCCGGCTTGGCGCCGATCGCGATCGCGACGCTGAAGATCACCGACTGCTCGACCACCGCCGTGCCTTCGCCGGTGTAGATCGTCAGCAGCATGTTGCCGTGCTCGCTGGACAGCAGGTAGGGGTGCGTCTTGCCTTGGGTCTCGCAGATGCCGGCGCTGAAGATCGGCTTCTTCTGCAGGCGCGGCCAGGCGGCTTGCAGACCCGGCATCACGCCGGCGTTGTAGGTGAACTTGTAGGTCCGATCGGCCGACTCCTTGGCGGCCGGGTCGAGCTTGTTGCTCAGCGCCATGTCGATCTTCCAGGTGCCCTGGATGCGGCGCGCGACCAGGTTCTCGGCGTCGTCGAGGATCTTGGGCGCCTCGGCGCTGCTGATCGGCTTGTCGGCCGTGGGCTTGTCTTGCGCCGACGAGCTGCCGGTCAGGGTGGGTGCGGCAGCGGCGGCGAGCAGCGACGCGGCGGCGAGGGGGAGCACGAGCAGACGGACGTTCTTCATCTCCGGATCTCCTTGGGAAAGCGCGGCGGGATGCCGCGTGGCACGAGAATACACCTCCAGGGCCGGATGCGAGGCGAACGCAGCTCGGGCGAGCGGAAAACCGCGCGGCGGGTCGCCGGTGGGACGGCGCGGATCAGGGCCGGCGCGGGGCCATCGAGCGCGCCCATTCGGTCTGCGAGACCCGGCCGTCGCCGTCGACGTCGAGCAGGGCGAACACGGCGTTCGGGCGCACGTGCGTCTGCACCGGGCGCAGGAGCTTCTGCAGATCGTCGAGCTCGATCCCGCCGTCGTCGTCGAGGTCGAGGCGGCGGAAGGAGCTGACCGGCCCCGGGAGGCGGTCGGGCAGTTGCGGCAGCCGGCCTTCGACGCGCTCGCGCGGCTCGACCTTGCCGAACAGCGCGGCGATGGTCGTGACGCGTTCGCGCGGCTTGGCCGCGGACGTGCGTTCGGTCGGCGTCAGGATCTCGAGCAGCGCGTCGAGTTCGCCGCCTTCGAGCCGGCGCGACGCGTCGCGGTCGAGCGAGGCGTGCAGCACGCGCGCGCTGGGATCCTCGACGCCGTAGTCCTCGAGCAGCTTGCGCAGCTCGCCCAGGTCGAGGCCCTGGTCGGGCGTCTGGTCGAAGAGCTGCAGCAGCGTCGCCGGATCGCGGCGCGGCGGGCGCGCCTTCTCGGGCTTCGGCACGGGCGGCGCGAGCACGCCGCCTTGCGACAGGAGCGACTCGTGCCGGCGCAGGTACTCGTCGGGCGTGATCCGGCCGTCGCGATCCTTGTCGTAGGTGGCGAAGCCCGGCCGGTCGAGGCTCAGGCTCTTCTGCGCCTCGAAGTAGGTGATCCAGCCATCGGCGTCGTAGTCGGCGATCTGGAACCACTGCGCGGCGCGCTCCTCGGTCGTCAGCTCTTCGCGCGGCACGCCCGCGGGCTTCGCCGGCGTCTCCTGGTCGCGCAAGCGCTCGGTCGCGGGCGCACCCGGGGTCGCGCCGGCCCGCGGGCGCGCGCCGCGCTCCTGGGCCGCGCCGCTCGCGGTCCACGGGGTGCTCGCGAGCACCAGCAGCGCGAGGCAGGTCGGGGTCGAGGGGCTCATGGGGTGCTTATCGGCTGGCGCGGTGCCGTCCGTCCAGCGCGGGCTGCTGCTGCGGCGGCCGGACGCTGGATTCGGCTCAAATCCGGCCCTGGACGGCGCCCAGCAGGCACTCGGCGACGCGGTCGACGTCGCTGTCGCTCAGGAAGGGGTGCACGGGCAGGCAGAGCACCTCGCGCGCCAGGCGCTCGGCGTTGGGGAAGTCGCCGGGGCCGTAGCCCCAGGGTCGCGCGGCGGCCTGCAGGTGCACCGGCGTCGGGTAGTGGACGGCGGCCGAGATCTGCTGCGCCTCGAGCGCGGCGAGCACGCGTTCGCGGCCGACCTCGCCGGTGACGCGCACGGCGTATTGATGGTAGACGTGCGTCGAGCCGCGCGCGGCGCGCAACGGCGCGAGCTCCTGCGCGCCGTCGAAGGCCCGGTCGTAGCGCGCCGCCAGCGCGCGCCGGCGCTCGTTCCAGCGCGCGAGGTGCGGCAGCTTGACGTTGAGCACGGCACCCTGGAAGGCCTGCAGCCGCGAGTTGGTGCCGATCTCGGCGTGCTGGTACTTGGCCGAGCTGCCGTGGTCGCGCAGGCGCTTCGCTCGCGCGTGGACCTCGGCGCGGCGCGTCAGGATCAGGCCGCCCTCGCCGCAGGCGCCGAGGTTCTTGGTCGGGTAGAAGGAGAAGGCCGCCGCGTCGCCGAGCTCGCCGCAGGCGACGCCGTCGCGTTCGGCCCCGTGGCTCTGCGCGGCGTCCTCGAGGATCGCGAGGCGCTTCTCGTCGGCCAGCGCGCGCAGCGCGCGCATGTCGGCCAGCTGGCCGTAGAGGTGCACGGGCAAGAGGCAGCGCGTGCGCGCGTCGACTGCGCGGCGCGCCGCGACGGGATCGAGCAGCGCGGTGTCGAGCTCGACGTCGGCCAGCCGCGGCACCGCACCGATCCAGGCGATCGCGCCCGCGCTGGCGAAGAAGGTGAACGGCGAGGTGATCACGTGGTCCCCCGGCTGCACACCCAGCGCGCGCAGGCCGAGGATCAGCGCGTCCGTCCCGTTGGCCACTCCCAGGCCCGGCAGCGGCACGCGGCACAGGCGCGCGAAGGACTGCTCGAAGCGCTCGACCTCCGGTCCGAGGACGTAGGCGCCGCTGCGTAGCACGCGCAACACCGCCTCCTCGAGGGCCGGACCGAGCGCCAGGCGCTCGGCGGCCAGGTCGACGAGGCCGATGGGGGCGTGCGCGACAGCAGGTGCGACCAGCATGGGCCGCGGATTGTAGCGGCACCCGCTGCGCAGCTCACCCTCCCAGCGAGTCCGGCGGCTTGACCACGTGGTCCTCCGCCGGGGCGGTCAGGACCTTGCGGAAGCACCAGATCGTCAGCCCCCAGACGAAGGCCAGGGACAGCACCATGAACAACAGGCCGGCGAGGGTCATGACTTCACCTGGTTTCCACCGGCCCGTGCGGGCCGTTCGTCCTCGGGCGGATGTTCACCGTCGACATCGAGGCCCTGTGCGCGCCAGCGGCGCGTGCCCACGGCCAGCAGCGCCGCCAAGAGTGCCACCACCGCCGCGATCAGGATCATCGTGTTGCGCGCCACGGCGTTGGCTCCGAGCCCCTCGATCCAACCCGGCAGCGTCAGCCAGCAGAAGCGGCCGATCGTGATCAGGAGGTACAGCGGTGCGACGTACTTGATGATGAACCAGATGAAGCCCGGGATGCGCAGGTGCGCGCCCTCGTGGGCTTCCTTCTCCCCGCGCTCCAGGCCGAAGACCCAGCCGAAGGCGATCACCTGCACCGCGGCGAGCACGACGATCAGGAAGGTGCCGACCCAGTCGTCGATCGTGCCCAGCGCGACCATGCCGCCGCTGAACCACACGCACCAGCCCGAGCCGATCAGGCCCAGCACGGCGACGAAGGCCATCGCCTGCTTGCGCGGGATGCCCAGCGCTTCCTCGATGAAGGCCATCGTCGGCTGGTACATCGAGATCGAACTGGTGATCGCGGCCAGGAAGAGCATGAAGAACCACAGGGCGCCGAACAGGTTGCCCAACGGCATGTGGGCGAAGACCACCGGCAGCGTGGAGAAGCCCAGCCCGAACGTGCCGCCGGCGACGGCTTCGGTCGTGCCGGCCAGGCCCAGGAACACGAAGGCGGCGGTCAGCGTGATCATGCCGCCGAAGCCGACCTCGAAGAGCTCGTTGGTCGCCGAGGCGGTCAGGCCCGAGAGCACCAGGTCGTCCTTGCGCTTCAGGTAGCTGGCGTAGTTGATGATCACGCCGAAGCCGACCGAGAGACTGAAGAAGATCTGGCCCGCTGCCGCAATCCAGGCCTTGGGGTCGAGCAACTTGTCGTAGTTGGGGTTCCACATGTACCCCAGGCCGTTGGCGACCGTCTGCTCCTCGGACTGCGCAGGGAGCGTCAGCACGCGGATCAGCACGAACACCGCGCAGACGGCCATGGCCGGCATGGCCCACTTGCAGAAGGTCTCGATGCCGCCCGACAGTCCGCGGAAGACGAGCCACAGGTTGATCGCGAACACGAGGAAGAAGACCCACACGATCGGCGCGAGGCCGTCCGCGAAGAGCACCCCGTCGCCGCTGCGTCCGATCGTCGTGGCGAAGAAGTCCTTCGACGCCGAAGTCTGCGCGCTCAGGCTCGCGCCCGCGTCGATGCCGAGCGCCGGGGTGTCCGTGAACAGCGCTTTCGCATACTCGATCGCGTAGGAGAGGCACCAGGCCTCGATGAACACGTAATAGAAGGACACGCCCAGCGGGATCAGCACGCCGATCAGGCCCAGGTAGCGCGCCCACGAACCGCGCCCGATGACGCCCAGGATTGCGGGTGCCGAGTGGAAGCCTTTGCGTCCGCCGTAGCGGCCCATCGTCCACTCGGCCCAACCGATCGGGATGCCGAGGAAGAGCAGCGCGCAGAAGTAGGGGATCATGAAGGCACCCCCGCCGTTGTCCGCGGCCTGCCCGGGGAAGCGCAGGAAGTTCCCGAGCCCGACGGCCGAACCGGCGACCGCCAGGATCACGCCCAGGCGGCTGCCCCACTGCTGCTTGTCGCTGCTCATGCTCGTGCCCTTCTGTCCGGGGGGACCAGGTGCGGAGACCTTACGGTGCGGCTCGCGCCGGGGCCAGAGGCGCGCCTCACGTCGCCTCGTACTGCCGCGCTTGCTCGTCCGTGATGCGCGTGATCGTGAAGCCGGTCAATCCGTAGGCGACCGAGACCAGCGGGCAGATCCAGTTGAGGAAGGCGTAGGGCGCGTAGGTGGCTGCGCCCACGCCCAGCACGGCGAACATCTGCGCGCCGCAGGTGTTCCAGGGGATCAGCGCCGAGGTCAGCGTGCCCGAATCCTCCAGGCAGCGCGAGAGGTTCTTGGGGTGCAGGCGCCGCGCCAAGAACGCCGAGCGGTACATGCGGCCGGGCACAACGATCGCCATGTACTGGTCCGAGGCCAGCACGTTGACGCCGAAGCACGAGACGATCGTCGCCGCGATCAAAGAGCCCGTGCCGCGCACCAGTTTCAAGACGCTCTCGGCGATCGAACCCAGCATGCCCGAGCGCTCCATCACCCCGCCGAAGGACATGGCGCACAGGATCAGGCCGACCGTGCCGAGCATGCCCTTCATCCCGCCGCGCTCGTTCAGCAGCTCGCCGACCATGCGGCGCGCCTCCTCGAGCACCGGCGTCGCGTTGGCCGGGTCGAGCTCGGGCAAGGCCAGCGGGAAGCCGGCGTACAGCGACGCGAACGACGTCTGAAAGGCCGCGACCAGCCCCCCGACCGGCAAGGGTTGCACGACGTAGCCGATCAGCGTGGCCGAGAACGTGCCGGCCAGCAGCGCCGGCAGGGCCGGCATGCGCGCGACGATCAACCCCAGCACGATCGCGGGCGGGAGGAGCAGCCAGGGCGAGAGCACGAAGCGCGACTCGAGCGTGTCGATCACGGCTTGCACGCGCGTCAAGGCGTCGCTGCCCGCGTCGTGCGTGCCGCCGAGCACGGCGTAGAGCCCGAGTGCGATCAGGAGCGCCGGCGTCACGGTCCAGGTCATGTGGCGGATGTGCTCGATCAGGGTCGAGCCCGCCATCGCGGGCGCCAGGTTGGTCGTGTCGGAGACGGGCGACATCTTGTCGCCGAAGTAGGAACCCGAGACCACCGCGCCCGCCACGTAGCCCGGATCGATCGCCAGCGTGTGCCCGATCGCCATCAAGGCGACACCGACCGTGCCCGCGGTGGTCCACGAGCTGCCGCAGGCCAGCGAGACGATGCAGCACACCAGGCAGGCGGTCACCAGGAAGGCGCCGGGCGTGATCAGCTTCAGCCCATAGACGATCAGCAGGGGCACGACGCCGGCCTCGATCCAAGCCGCGATCAACATGCCGCACACCATCAGGATCAGGAGCGCTTGCATCGCCATGCTGATCGACTTGATCAGGCCCTGCTCGAGGTCGGTCCAGCTGCAGCGCAGCACCGTGACCGCCAGGATGCTCGCCACCGTGGTCGCCAGCACCAGCGCGACCTGGTTGTCGGCCGAGCCGAAGACGCGCACGTTGACCGCCAGCAGCGCGACCAGCACCACCACCGGCACGAGCGAGATCCACACGGACGGACGGAGCTCGCGCGGCGCGGCGGGGGGGGCGTGCGTCATGCCGAGGAGCGTGGCGCCGCGTCCCCGGGCTGTCCAGGCTGCCGCCGCCCTTCCTGCTCAGAACCGCGCAGACCTCAGGGCGGCCCAGAGGTCCGGGGCATCGATCGTGCGCGCGCGTTCGATGGCCTCCACGAGCAGGCGTGCGCACTCGTAGCCGCGGGCTTCGTCCCGCGCGACGCCGTCGGCTCCGCCCGCGGTGGCTTCGACGCGCAGCGAGCTTCCTGACCCTGCCGAGTCGCCCCCGAACGGCGACAGGAACGGCACGCCCGCCGCCGCCTCCTCGGCCGCGCGCGTCAGCTCGGCGCTCGCGCCCCCGACCACCGCGATCACGCCGCGTTCGCCGACCAGGCGCTGCATGGCGAGGCGCGCCTCCGCCGGGCGCCCGCGGTCGTCCAGGACATGCAAGACCAGCGGCCGGCCCTGGATCCCGCCGCGCGCGTTCTGTTCCGCCAGCCCGCGCTCGAGCCCGCGGTGGAAGGCCAGGCCCTGCGCGGCCAGCGGCCCGGAGCAGGACTGCAGCTCGCCGATCTCGATCGAGGCGGCGCCGGGCGGCAGCGCCAGGCCCGGCCGCGGCCGCGGCGTGCAGGCCTGCGCGGTCCAGGCTCCGAGCAGGATCGCGAGCGCTGCTTGTCGACGCCGGTCGGGCACGTGAGGATCTTAGGGCCTCGCGCCGAGCCCACGCCAGCGGCTCGCGCTCCGCACACGACCATGATCGCCCACACCCTGCTCGCCCTCGTCCCCTGCCCCGCTCCCGTCGCCGCGCACCTCGGGATCGCCTCCGGGATGCAGCAGCCTCCGGCCAAGCCGGCCGAGCCGGTCGCCACCTCGGACGAGTTCGTGCGCATCGCGCGCGCGATCCAGGCCGACATCGAAGCGCTGCGCGGCCAGAAGTTCGTGCAGGAGGTACCGGTCAAGCGCGCCGACAAGGCCACGCTGCTCAAGTACATCCAGGAGCGCGAGGCGCTCGAGACCACGCCCGAACGCGGCCGCTTCCAGGAGGAGTGCGCCAAGCTGCTCGGCCTGATCCCCGCCGACATGGACCTCAAGGCCGTGACGCGCGCCTTCCTCGACGCGCAGGTGGGCGGCTTCTACGACCCGCCGACCAAGACCTTCTACGTGATGGAGACCTTCGACGGCGAGCTGGCGCGCGTGATCATGTCGCACGAGTTCGTGCACGCGCTCGACGACCAGCTCTACGACCTCGACGGCACGGCCAAGAAGCTGGGCGACGACTCCGACCGGCTGCAGGCCTTCTGGTCGCTGTGCGAAGGCAGCGGCACGTACACGATGTCGGCCTGGATGATGGGCCACCTCGGCGAGCTGAACCGCGAGGCACTGCTCGAGGTGCAGCGGCTGTCGAGCGCGGGCATGCAGGACCTGCCGCCCTACGTGTGGAAGCCGGCGCTCGGCGCCTACACCGCCGGGCAGGCCTTCGTCACCAAGGCCAAGCCCAAGCGCGCCAAGGTCAAGGAGGGCGAGACGGAGCAGCCGGCGCCGAGCTACTCCGAGATGCTGGGCAGGCTCTTCCAGGAGCCGCCGCACTCGACCGAGCAGATCCTCCACCCCGAGAAGTACTTCGACGCCGAACAACGCGACGACCCGCGCGGCATCGAGTTCGTGCTGACGCGGCTCCCCGACGGCTGGCAGGTGCTCGGCCAGGACACGCTGGGCGAGATGCAGCTCGCCCTGTTGACCATGCCGCTCGACAAGCGCCACGGCATCGACGCCAACAACCTGATGGCGCTCGCGGGGCTCAAGTACACCGACGCGGCCGCCTCGGGCTGGGACGGCGACCGCGTGATCCTGCTCGGCAAGGACGACGCGCGCTGCCTGCAGCTCGTGACGGTCTGGGACTCGGAGCGCGACGCGGTCGAGTTCCAGGAAGCCGTCGAGCCGATCCTCAAGGCCCAGGCGACCACCGAGGAGCGCGGCATCGCCTACTCGCTCTACCCGCCGGCCGAGGTCAACCCCGGCGAGCGCCCGGAGAGCTGGTCGGTGACCATCCTGCTCGGGACGAAAGGCACGCTCGCCACGCTCGGCAGCCTGCCCTGGCGCGTCTCGCCCTGATCACGCGCCCGCCTGGATCAATTGCCAGCGGGCGGCTTCCAGCACGCCGCGTCGAGGATCGACCAGACGTAGGCCACCAGGCCCGGCACCACGCAGCAACACAGCCCGAGCAGCGTGCCGAAGAAGAAGCCCAGCGCGGGCAGCACGCGGCCCTGGGCCAGCTGGCCGACGCCGGGAATGAAGATGTTCGCCAGCGCCGCGAGCACGTTGCCCGCCGACCCCTGGCCGCCGAAGGCGGACGAGCTCATGGACGACTCCTGGAACGAGACCCGGGCCGCAGCAGCCGGCCCGGAACGGACGTCGTGAGCTACGCCGCGCGCCGAGCGGCATTTCCGGCCGGCGCGCGGGGCTTCAGCCGAAGGTCGACCGCCCGCTGCGCGCCGGCAGGCCGCCGGCGATGCGGCCGAGGAACAGGAAGGTGCCCTCGATGCGCCAGCCCGGCCGCGGCGCGGGCAGCGTGTCGCGCTCGAGCTGCCAGCGGCTGACGAACAGCTGCAGCGGCCGCTCGGGCGCGTCGACCTCCAACACGTCGACCGCCACCTGCGTGATCGGATTGACCACGTGCTTGACGCGCGTGATGCGCAGCGAGACCTCGGCGCAGCCGCCCGGGTCGGCGGGCGAGCCGAGCGGCACGATGCTGGCGCCGGTCTCGCGCTCGGTGAACGCGTGCTCGGTCGCGCCCTCGTCCGGCCCGACGTAGTCGACGTCGAGCGCGAAGCCCGCGACGTTGACCGCCAGCACGTGGCCGTGGTCGAGCGTCGGCGGCAGGCGGCGCGCGTCGGTCAGGTACAGGCTCAGGCGGTACTCGCCGGGACGGCCGGTCTGCTCCTCGCGGAACACCGGCGGCGCGGCCCAGCCGATCAACAGGGCGTCGAAGGGCGAATCGGGCACCGGCCGGATCTCCTCGGCCGCGATGCGCAGGCGGTGCTCGACCTGGTAGTAGGGCAGGACACTCCAGCGGCCGTGGTCGGGATCGCGGTCGGCGCGCAGCTCGATCCCGCCGCCCAGCGCCAGGCGCCGGTGGTCCTCGGGAGCGCCGCGCCAGGGCGCGGGCTCGCCGCGCTCGAGCACCAGCGCGATCACGTCGTCGGTGGGGTGGTCGGGCGGGAACCCGATGCACTCGAGCAGGAAGTCCACCGTGCGATTGTAGCGGCGAGACGCGCGCGTCCCAGGGCCCGCGGCTATCCTGCGCGACCCTCCGCGGACGAAACATGCTGCAGGTCGCGCAACGACTGTCGCTGGTGATCCTGCTCGGCCTGACGGCCGCGTGCGCCGGCACGCTGGCCGCTTCGCGCGCGGGGCGGACGGCGCTCGCGCTGCCGCCGCTCGTCGCGCACGAGCCGGAGCCGGCGGCGATCGACGTCGAGCACTACGCGATCGAGCTCGACCTCGACCCCGCGCGCCGCGCCTTCGAGGGCCGCTGCCGCGTGCGCCTGTGGCCCGCGCGCGGCGTGCGCGAGCTGGTGCGCGTCGCGCTCGACCTCGACCGGGCGCTGCGCGTGCGGCGCGTGGTCGACGAGCAGGGCCGCGAGCTCGCCTTCCGGCACGCGCAGGACGAGCTCGAGCTGCAGCTGGCCGAGCCGCTGCCGGAGGGCCGCTTCGCCGAGCTGACCGTCGAGTACGCGGGCGCGCCGCGCCGCGGCCTGTGGTTCACGGCCGACGCCACCGGTGCCGTCGACCAGCTCTTCACGCAGGGCGAGTGCGAGGACGCGCAGGGCTGGTTTCCCTGCGCGGACCGGCCCGACGACCGCGCCACCAGCGAGGTCGCGCTGCGCCTGCCGTCGCATTGGAAGGTGTTGTCGGGCGGCACGCGCCGCGAGCGCCGCGAGGAGGGCGAGCGCGCCTTCGAGCGCTGGCGCCTCGACGTGCCGCACCCCGCCTACCTCGTGACGCTCGTCGCGGGGGCCTTCGTCGAGCGCCACGAAGCGGGGCCGGTGCCGCTGGTCCACCTGGTGCCCGAGGAGCGCGCGGCGGACGGCGCCGCGGCCTTGGCCCTCACGGGGCGCACGCTGGCGCTCTTCGCGGACCTGACCGGCGTCGCGTTCCCGTACCCCAAGTACGGCCAGGCGGCGGTGCGCAACTTCCCCTTCGGCGGCATGGAGAACGCCTCGGCGACCACGCTGACCGAGTTGGCGCTGGGCGACGCCTGCCACCAGCGCGACGGCCCGATCGACGGCTTGGTGGCGCACGAGGCGGCGCACCAGTGGTTCGGCGACCTCCTGACCTGCCGCGACTGGTCCGAGATCTGGCTCAACGAGGGCTTCGCGACCTTCCTGACCGCGCTGTGGAGCGAGTCCGACCAGGGCCGCGACGCCTACCTGCTGGCGATCGACGGCGCGCAGCAGCTCTCCGTCGACAGCGACCAGGGCGCGCGCCGCCGGCCGATCGTGTGGAACGTCTACCGCCGGCCGATGGACCTGTTCTTCACCGGTCACGTCTACCAGGGTGCCGCGGCGCGCCTCCACACGCTGCGCTGCGAGCTGGGCGACGAGACCTTCTTCCGCGGGCTGCGCCGCTACGCGCAGCAGCACCAGGGCCGCTCGGTGACCACCGACGACGTGCGCGGCGCCTTCGAAGCCGTCGCGGGCCGCGACCTGGAAACGTTCTTCGAGCAGTGGTTCCGGACGCCCGGCCACCCCGAGCTGCGCGTCGCCTGGACCTGGGACGAGCGGCACCGGCGCGTCGAGCTCACGGTCGAGCAGACGCACGCCGCGAGCGACGGCGTACCCGGAGTCTTTCGCGCCGAGGTCGAGGTCGCGCTCGGCACCGCGCGCGGCGTCGAGCGCCGGCGCGTCGCGCTGGACGAGCGGCGCCAGCTCGTGCACCTCGACGCCGCGGAGCGCCCGCGCTGGTTGGTCTTCGACGCGCAGCACGCCCTCCCGATGCGCTGCGAGGACCTCAAGCCGGGGCGCGAGTGGCTGGCGCTGGCCGGCGAAGGCCCCGACGCCGTCGTGCGCCGCGACGCCGTGCGCGCGCTGGGCCGGTTGGCCGCCGATCCGGCGCAGCCGACCGCGCGGCGGCTGTACGCCGAGCAACTGGTGCTGCGCGCGCGCGAAGACGCCGCCGCCGCGGTGCGCCAGGCGGCGCTGGAGGGCCTCGGCGCGCTGCGCGCCGCGGAGTTCGCGGCGCTCTTCGAGGAGCGCGCGCGAGGCGACACCGACGCGGCGGTGCGTTGCGCGGCGCTCGGCGCCCTGGCGCGCCTGGCGCCCGACGCCGGCCGGGCGCGGCTGGCGGAGCAGGTCTTCGCCGACGGCTTCAGCTGGAACACGCGCGCCCACGCCGCGCAGCTGCGCGCGGTGGCCCAGCCGCGCGACGCCTGGGACTGGCTGACGCGCCAGCGCGCGCTGGACTCGCCGCACGGCGTGCTCGAGGCCCAGCTGGTCGCCGCCCTGGCGCTGCTCGACGATCCGCGCAGCAAGCCGGAGGTCCTGCGCACCGCGCTCGACGAGACCGAACACGAGCAGGTGCGCATCGCCGGCGTCAACGCGCTGGCGGGCCGCGTGCGGCGCGACGCCGCGCTGGGCGACGCGCTGCTGCCGCTGCTCGACTCGCCCTGGCACCGCCTGCGGCGCACGGCGATCGCGGCGCTGCTCGAGAGCCGCACGCCGCGCCACCGCGAGGCGCTGGCGGAGTACGCGCGGCGCTCGGTCCTGGCGCAGGAGCAGAGCCTGCTCGATCGCCTGCTCGACGCGCCGGCCGAGCCGGAGTGAGCCCCCGATGGCCGACGCGCAACCGCTCCCGCCCGCCCTGCTCTCGGACCTCCAGCGCGCGCTGCGCGGCGAGTACGGGGCGCGCAGCTTCTACCCGCTGCTGGCGCGGCGCGTGAGCGACCCGGAGTTGGCGACGGTGCTGGCCAGCTTCGCCGAGGAGCAGGTGCAGCAGGCCGAGGCGCTGCGCGCGCTGTTGCAGGAGGTCTCCGGGCGCGCGCCGCGCGGCAGCCTGCGGCGCGCGCTGCTGGCGCACGCGCTGCACCTGGCGACCTTCGTCGGCGCGCGCGCCGTCGCGCTGCGGCTGTGCCTGGAGGCCGAGAGCACGCTGGCGCGCGCCTACGCGCTCTTCGCCCAGGCCTTCGCCAGCGGCGGGCGCGCGGCGCTGGCGGCGCGCTTCGAGGCGCTGGCCGAGACCAAGCTGCGGCACGCGCGCAGCCTGGAGACCTGGGTCGAGCGCTGATTGGCCGGCTTGGTGCCCCGCGCGCACCCCGTTATCCTGGACCGGACGACCCCGACTTCCCAAGGAGCCACCATGCCCGACGCCACAGCACCCACCGGGATCCCGCGCATCGGCGATCCCGCGCCCGACTTCCGCGCCCCGACCACCCACGGCGAGATCCAGTTCAGCGACTGGCAGAAGGACAGCTGGGTGGTGCTCTTCAGCCACCCCGCCGACTTCACGCCGGTGTGCTCGACCGAGTTGGTCGAGCTGGCGCGCAAGAACGACGAGTTCACGCGCATGAACGCCAAGCTGATCGGGCTGTCGATCGACTCGGTGCACAGCCACCTGGCGTGGCGCGAGAACCTGAAGCACATCCTCGACGTCGAGCTGCCCTATCCGCTGATCGCCGACCTCTCGATGGACGTGGCCTCGAGGTACGGCATGCTGCACCCGGGTGCCTCGTCGACCGCCACGGTGCGCGCCGTGTTCATGATCGACCCCAAGCACACCGTGCGCGCGCTGGTCTACTACCCGATGAACGTCGGCCGCAACGTCGACGAGATCCTGCGCCTGCTCGAAGCGCTGCAGTGCGCCGACAAGAACGCCTGCGCCACGCCGGTCAACTGGCGCCGCGGCGAGAAGGTGATCGTTCCGCCGCCCAAGACGGTCAGCGAGGTCAAGGAGCGCGAGACGCACAAGGAGTACGAGCGCTTCGACTTCTACCTGAACAAGAAGTCGCTCTGAGCCGCGCGGGCCTGCGCGCACCGCGTTCGCCATGGCCTGGATCCGCACCATCCCGCCGCCGCACGCGCAGGGGGCCTTGGCGCCGCTGTACGCCGCGGCCCTGGCGCGCGCGGGACGGGTGTTCCAGATCCTGCAGCTGATGAGCCTGGCACCCGACGTACTCGAGGCCTCGGTCGGGTTGTACCGGCGCGTGATGTTCCGGCCCGCGGGCCTGTCGCGCCGCCAGCGCGAGATGCTGGCGGTGGTCACCAGCCGCACCAACCGCTGCCACTATTGAATCCAGGCCCACACCTGGGACCTCCGTGCCGAGGTCCGCGATCTGCTGGAGCCCGAGCGCGAGGACTGGCTGGCGCGCCTGGCGCTCGACTGGCGCAGTGCCGCGCTGAACGGGGTCGACGCGGCCCTGTGCGCCTTCGCCGAGAAGCTGACGCGCACGCCGGGGGACATGTCGGCCGCGGACCTCGCCGCGCTGCGGGCGCAGGGGCTGGGCGACGAGGAGCTGCACGACGCGACGCAGGTGGTCGCCTACTTCAACTACATCAACCGCATCGCCGACGCGCTGCACGTCGACCTCGAGCCCGAGATGTCGCCGCGGCCTACGGTTGAGCGAGCGTGACGAAGCGGTCGACGGCACCCAGCTCGTGCTTCGACTCGCTGCCGTCCGGCCAGCGCACGCTGCACTCGTCGAGCTGCGCCGCCTCCCCCAGGCCGAAGTGCAGCTCCGGCGCGTTGCCGCCCAGGTAGCTCGTCCCGGCGCGCATCCAGCGCCGCAGGAGCTTCCCGCCCGCGCGCAGCGTGACCTCGGCGCCGATCGCGTGCGTGTTGCCGCCCCGGCCGCGCAGGCGCAGGCCCAGCCAATGGCGGCCGCGCGGCGTCTCGTTGCGCAAGAGGCGCAGCGGCCCGTTGTTGGCGGTGATCAACAGGTCGAGGTCGCCGTCCTGGTCGAAGTCGGCGGCCAGGAGGCAGCGCGACGCCAGCGGCCGCGCCAGGTCCGCGCCCGCACGCTCGAGCGCCGGCCTGAACTTGCCGCGGCCGTCGCCCTCGAAGTAGTGCGCCGGCTGGCCGACGCAGATGCCCGTGCTCTCGTAGTCGGGCGAGGTGTAGCCGTTGACGCAGGCGAGATCGAGGTCGGCGTCGAGGTCGAAGTCCTCGAGCACGCAGCCCCAACCGGTGACGCCCACCGAGAGCTGCGCCACGCCCGCTTCGACCGCCTGGTCGCGGAAGGTCGACACCCGGTGCTTGGCGCTCGCGTGCGCCACGGCGTTGTTCAGGTACAGCGCGTTGGACTCGAGCTGCCAGTTGGTGATGAACAGGTCCTCGTCGCCGTCCTGGTCGACGTCGGCCGGCGCCAGCCCCATGCAGCCGCGCGGATCGTCGAGTCCGGTCGAGAGCGAGATGTCGCGGAAGCGGCCGTCGCCCTCGTTGCGGAAGAAGCTGTTGGGCGACACGTCGTTGGCGACGTACAGGTCCTGGTCCCCGTCGCGGTCGAAGTCCCAGAACACGGCCTGCATGCCGCGCCCGGCGGCGTCGGCCAGCTTGAGCTCGTCGGTCGCGTCCGCGAAGCGCGCGCCGCCCAGGTTGCGCAGGAAGGTGTTGCGCTCGCCGGGGAAGGCGAAGGGCAGCATCTCCAGCGGATCCTCGCGGCGGTAGCGACCGAGCTCGTCGGCGCCCGGCATCGCCGCCGGGTCGTAGCGCAGATAGGCCGTGACGTAGAGCTCGAGGTCGCCGTCGCGGTCGGTGTCCGCCGCCGCCACGCCGGCGTGCCAGCGCTCCTCGGCGGGCAGGCCGGCGCTCTCCGTCGCGTCGCGGAAGCGCCCGCGCCCGTCGTTGAGCAGCAGCCGGTTGCGCCCGTAGTGCGCGACGAACAGGTCGAGGTCGCGGTCGCCGTCGGCGTCGAAGAACAGCGCTCCCATGCCCGCGCCGCTGAGGTCGAGGCCGCTCGCGGCGCCGACCTCGCTGAAGCGGCCGTCGCCCAGGTTGCGGAACAGCCGCGCGCGCGGCGCCTCGCTGCCCTCGCGGCCGCCGCCGGCGGGCACGAAGACGTCGACCCAGCCGTCGCCGTCGACGTCGCCGAGCGCCGCGCCGGGGCCCATCGTCGGCCGGATGTCGAGTTGCTCGTCGGGTCCTTCGAGGTGCTGGTACGCCAGCCCGGAGGCGCGCGTCACGTCGCGGAACAACCCGTCCGGCCCGCGCGGCTCGGGGCGCAGCTCGACCAGCGTCTCGCTCGCGGTCCGGATGTGCACGAGCAGCGACCAGGTCGTGCCCTCGGCGCCGGGCGGCGGCACGTCGAGCGCGAACTCGAGCGTCCGCCCGGCGGCCAGCGTGCCGATGGGGCTCACGGGGCCGCGCGGGGCGACACTGCGGCGCGCCTCCTCGGTGATCAGGCGTCCGCGCACGATCACCAGCTGGTCGAGCGCGATGTCGCCCGGCGCGCCGATGCGCAGCGCGCCGGCCGGCAGGCCCTCGAGCGGCCGCATCGACGCGCGCCAGGCCTGCTCCGGACCGTGCAGCGCGAGGTACGTGCCGCGCTCGTCCTCGGCCAGCAGCACCGGCGGCAGCTCGCCCGCTCGCGGGGCACGCGCGAGCCCGAAGGCCAGCAGGCGCTCGCCCGCGGCGAACGCGCCGGGTTCGATCACGATCGGCACCTCGACACCCTCGCCGTCCTGGCGCGCCAGCTCGGCCAGCACGTCGTGACCGCCGTCGAGCGTGCGCGCCGCGCGCACCAGCCGCGGCTCGCTCGCCAGCCAGGGCTTCTCGTCGGTGTGCTCCGGCGCGATCAGGCGCTCGCCCGAGGCGTGCGCGACCCACACCAGCTCCAGTTGGCGCACCTCGAGCGCCGCCCCGGGTGCGGCGTGCAGCGCCAGGCGCGCCCCGTCGGCGCGGCGCGCGATGCGCGTCACGCGCTCCGAGCGCGAGCACAGCGGCAGCACGATCCACTGCGTGCGCGCCAGGGCGGTGACGTCGGTCCAACCGTGTTCGGCCTCGACCGCCAGGCGCGGTCCCGCGCCGCCCGAGCCCGCGCAGCGCGGATCGGGAGCGAGGAACGCCGAACACAGGATCAGCGCCAGGGCGGAGGGCATGCGCGCATGCTCCACGCCGCCCGCTCGGCCTGCAAGCGCATCCACCAAAGCAGCGCGCCCCGCGCTCCGATGCCGGAACGCGGGGCGCGCGGGACGTCGCGGGGCTAGAGCTTCATGTCGCGGATCTCGTCGATCGCGAAGTCGATGCTGACTTCCTGATCGATGTTGATCACGCGACCGGTGCCCTTGTACGGGTTGAAGATCAGCGCACCGTGGACGATCCGCCCGTCCTTGAAGTGCAGCGTGACCTTGTCGGCGGTGCGCGCATTGAGCAGCAGGTCGTAGATCCGACCCGGGCCCATGTCGCCTTTCTTCTTGCTTGTCGTGCTCATGGAGTTGGTTCGTGGGTACGGAAGCCCCGCCTCAGGTGCGAGCGGCGAGGGGTTGGGCGGTGAGCGAAGCGAGGTGTGGGATCAGGAGCTTGGACCAGGTCTCGAAGGCCGTGCCGCCGGAGTTCAGCCGCTGCAGTTCTTCGACCGTGACCAGGCGACCTTCGAGGGTGTCCCGTTCCCGGATCTCGACCGGGCTGGTGACGGTGACGACCTGGACCAGGCCCACGTGGACCGCGCCGACGGGGTTGGAGTCGTCGTTGAGCAGGCCCACGCGGCGCACTTCGTATGGACCGCGTACGACCAGCTCCTCCGCGATCTCGCGCCGCGTGCCGGCGTCGAGCGGGTTGCGGGGTCCGCTGGCGGGCAGGTCCTCGGGGTTGATGTGGCCGCCGATGCCGATCGAGGACAGCTCGTGGAGGCGGGCCTCGCCACCCTTCTTCAGGCGTCGCGTGCACAGGATCCACGAGCCGCGGTCGGTCTCGCAGCACACGATCGAGTAGGGGATCACCTGCTTGAGCGCGGGGCTGCGCTCGGCGTAGGCGCGCTCGACGAAGAAGCCCTCGCGCTCGACCAGCGCCTCGAAACCTGCGGCGTGCAGGTTCGCGGCGTTGGACCCGGGGACGGCCGCGCGCGGGGCGTCCCCGAAGGGCACCAAGCCGTGCGGATAGCTCTCCGGAAAGAGCGCCGTCCGGGGCACGACGAAGACGAATTCCATGGCGCGGTGCGGGTGCGAGCGGGACGTGGGCGGGTGCGGGCCCCGGGCGGACGGGGCCTCCCCCAGGTGGAGGCCGGGAGGGGAGGGCGAGAAGCTAAGGGCACCCCCAAAATCCGTCAAGATGCTGATGGTTGCCCAAGCGGGATCCACAACATCTTGTAGGGGCCCGGGGTTCTCAGCCAGCCGCTTCCCCGCTTCCTCTAGCGATTCCGGCGCAGGCCGGCCCCGGGCAGCGGAAATGACGTGAGAGGCCCTGTAAGCCGGATCCCGTCCCGCCTTGCGGCGGCGACGGCCATTTCTCTGGGCGCGGACTCGCGCCCGCGCTCGAACGATCTACCCGGAAGGCGCTGGACGCGGGTCGACGCCACGTGACCTTCCCTATTTGATCTTTCTCCGGGTGGGGTTTGCCGTGCCGACTCCGTCGCCGGAGCCGCGGTGCGCTCTTACCGCACCGTTTCACCCTTGCCTCGGCGCTTGCGCGCCGCGGCGGTCTGTTCTCTGTGGCACTTTCCCTGGCCTCGCGGCCGGTTGCCGTTGGCAACCACCCTGACCCCTGGAGTCCGGACTTTCCTCCCCGGGAGCACCGCGCGCGGCACCCCGGAGCGGCCGTCCAGGCCTCTCACGTCGCGCAGAGCGTAGCACAGCGGTCGCGTGCTTGCCCGTGCGCGCGGGCACGCCTAGCCTCACGCGCGAGCGATGAGCGCAGACCGACCGACCGTCACCTACCTCGAGCTGCGCGAGTCGACGCCCGAGGGCGAGGCCTCCGCGGGCCTGTCGCACAGCTCGAAGGGCCTGGTGCTGCTGCACGTCCAGGAACTCGCCGCGGCCGGCGAACCGCGCGGCGCGGTGACCTTCCTGCACGACGCGGGCGAGCACGGCGGGCGTGGCCTGCCGCTGGCGCGCGCGCTGGCCGCGCGCGGCTGGGCGGTGGCGCTGCCGGACCTGCGCGGACACGGCCTGTCGGAGGGACCGCGCGGCCACTCGAACGGCCTGCGCGAGGTGCTGCGCGACATCGGCGACGTGCAGGACCACCTCGCCTACCGCCAGCCCGAGGCGCCCAAGGTGCTGGTCGGCCAGGGCCTCGGCGCGATCTGGGCGCTGAGCTTCGCGCTGGAGCGCCGCGGCGAGGTCGCCGCGCTGGTGTTGCTCGCGCCGCTCTTCGAACCGCGCTTCGAGCTGCCCGGCGCGGGCGGCGGGCTGCTCGGCCTGTTCAAGAAGGTCGGGCCGCAGAGCCCCGGCCGCATCGGCTGGAGCGCGGCGCAGCTGAGCCACGAGGCCGGCGAGCAGGCGGCGCGCGCCGCCGACCCTCAGGTGCACGACGTGATCACGCTGCGCGCCGGCCAGCAGGCGGCGGAAGCCGCCGCGCGCGCGCGGGCACGCGTCTCCGAGCTGCAGCTGCCGGTGCTGATCGTCAGCGGCGGAGCGGACGCGTTGTCGCCGGTCGAGCACGCGGCCGGGCTGCGCGCGGCGCGCCTCGAGCACCAGGTCCTGGGCGGGGCCGCGCACGACCTGTTGCACGAGCGTCGCACGCCGGAGCTGCTCGAGCTCGTCGGCCAGTGGGTCGACCGCAGCGTGCCGAGGCACTAGGGCCCTAGCGCCGCTCGCCGCTCTCGAGCCAGTCGCGCAGCAGCACCAAGGCGCTCCAGCTGTCGCGCCGCGCGCGCGCATCGGCCCCGCGGTGGCCGGACTCGCGCAGGAGCTCCTCGGCCGCCTTGGTGGTCAGGCGCTCGTCCCACAGCACCAGCTCGACGCGCGGGAAGCGTTCGACCAGGCGCGCCCCGAAGGCGCGCACGTCGGCGGCGCGCGGGCCCTCGCTGCCGTCCATGTTCAGCGGCAGGCCGAGCAGGAACACGCTGACCTCGCGCTCGTCGAGCAGGCGCGCGACGTGCGCGATCAGCGCCTCCAGCTCCTCGCCGCGCCAGGGATCGAGCGCGTGCGCGGCGATGCGCAAGCCGTCGACGATGGCGAAGCCGCAGCGCTTCGTGCCGTGGTCGATGGCCAGGACGGCGCCGGGGCGGGGCATCACGGCCTCAGAGCCGGGTCGGGTCGCTGGCGGCCAGGCGCGCGACGATGTGCTTGACGTCCTGCGCGCGGTCGCGCGGCATCACCAGCAGGAGCTGGCCGGCGCGCACGACGACCAGGTCCTGGACGCCGACCAGCGCGATCAGCTCGCCGCGCTTGCCGTGCACCACGTTGCCGCGCGCGTCGTGCGCCAGCAGCGCCGCGCCGCCCGAGGCGACGTTGCCCTCGGCGTCGGCCGCCAGCACCTCGGGCAGCGCCGCCCAGGAGCCGACGTCGCTCCAGCGGAAGCCGATCGGCAGCACGCGCACCTGGGCGGCCTTCTCGAGCACGGCCACGTCGATCGGAGCCGAGCGCAGGCCCGGGTAGACGCGCTCGGCGTCGGCCTGCGAGCGGATCGTGCGCACCGGCGCCAGGATGTCGGCGGCGTGCGTCTCGAGCGCGCCCAGGATCGCGTCGCTGCGCCAGACGAAGATGCCGGCGTTCCAGAAGAAGCGCCCGCTCTTCAGGAACTCCTCGGCGCGCGCGCGGTCGGGCTTCTCCACGAAGCGCGCCACGCGCTGCACGCTGCACGTCCCGCGGCGCGCCAGCTCCTCGGCGGCCTCGATGTAGCCGTAGCCCGTGGCGGGGTAGGTCGGGCGCACGCCCAGCGTGCACAGGGCGCCGCTCTGCTCGGCTTCCTCGCAGGCGGCGCGCAGCACCGCGCGGAACTCGCTTGCCGGCTCGATCACGTGGTCGCTGGGCAGCACGATCTGCACGGCCCGGGGGTCGCGGCGCGCGATCTCCGCGGCGGCCCAGGCGACGCAGGCGGCGGTGTTGCGCCCGACCGGTTCGCACAGGATGTTCGCGCTGGGCAGCTTGGGCAGGAAGCGCCGCACCAGGGCGGCGTGCTCGCTGCCGGTGACCACCAGGAGGTTCTCGGGCCCGACCAGCCCCTTCAGGCGCCGCGCGGTCTCGCTGATCAGCGCGCGCTTGGCGCCGATGGCCAGGAACTGCTTGGGCAGCGCGCGGCGGCTGGCGGGCCAGAAGCGCGTGCCGTAGCCGCCGGCCATGATCACGGCGTAGATCTGCATGTCGTGCGTGCGCGTCAGAAACGCGGCGGCAGCGGAGCATACCCGGGCAGCGGCAGGGCGCGGAAGCTCTCCTTCGACCAGAACAGGAAGGGCAGGATGTGGCGGTCGACGTTCGGCCGGTCGAGGTCGCCGCTGATCGTGATCGACACCAGGTTGTCGGTGATCACGGACAGGAGCTTCGAGAACCACTCCAGGTTCTTGATCTCGTTGAGCTGGCCGTCGAGCTCGACGTCGAGGCTGCCGTCGAAGCCCAGATCACCCTCGCCCGCGAGCTGGATCGCGTCGCTGCGCACGCGGATGTCGCTCATGTGGATCGAGCCGTCGGCGACGCGCAGGTTGGCGGCCATGCTGTCGAAGGTCACGCTGTCGCCCAGGCGCACGGTGTTGAGCAGCGAGCGGATCACCGGCACCGACCACAGGTACGAGTCGCGGATGCGCAGGGCGCCCGAGCCCTGCACCGCCAGGAGGTGCTCGGTGTCGCCGGTCAGGCGCAGCCGGCCGTCGAGCACGCCCGTGCTGGCCACGTTCGAGGCGAAGAGCCCCTGCAGCAGCTCGGCCATCTGCACGCCGATCAGCTCCAGCGCCAGCTGGAACTGGTAGGGGGCCTCGAGGTCGATCGAGAAGGCCGTGCCGCTGCGCTGCGAGCTGTCGCCCAGCGGCTTGACCTCGCCGCCCGCCAGCCGCCCGCGCAGGTCCTCGATCGAGAGCCGCGGCTCGACGTAGGTGACCAGCATCGACGCACCGGTCAGGCCGCGCCCCGTCGCGCGACCGTCGAAGTCGCGGATGCTCAGCAGCGCGCGCATGCGTCCGCCCTCGAGCACCAGCTCTTCGATCTGGGCCGTGGCGCGCTCGATCTCGAGCGGCAGGCCGAGCGAGATCGACATGGCGCGCGCCTGCGCCAGGCCGCGGAAGACCAGCGTGCTCTCGCCCTGGCGCGGGCCCGCGATGGTCACGTGGCCGCGCTCGACGTCCAGCCGGCCCTTCCATTTCAAGTCGCCCAGCAGCGCCTCGAGCGTCTCGACGTCCATGAAGGGTTCGAGGTGCTGGCGATCGATCGGCACGTCCTCGGCCGCCAGCTCCGTGTCGAAGCGGTAGCCCTCGGGCGTGGTGACGAAGCTGACCTCGCTGAGCACGATCGGCGTCGAGCCCAGGCGCGCGGTCAGGCGCTCGCCGCTGAGCACGCCGTCCTCGAGCACGATCGTCCCGCGCACCCCGCCCAGGCGGAACTGCGCGCCGCTGCGAAAGGTGTTCTCGCGCAGCTGGATCTCGAAGGTCGTGCGCCCCTTGCCGGCCGGGTTCTCGGCCAGCTCGATGCGCCCGCCGACGTCGACGCGACCCTCGAGGCCCAGGCCGGAGATGTCGGCCTCGCTGCCGCCCTCCTCGCCCAGGATGTGGGCCAGCGTGCCGCGCAGACTGGGCGAGGCGGTGTCGATGCCCGCGCCCTGCACGGTCACCAGGCGCTCGGGAAAACTGGCCTGGAAGGCGACCTCGACGTCGCCGCCCCAGCGGCCGGCCAGCGGCGCGATGCGCGTGCGGGCCGTGCTCGCCGTGGGGGACTCGGTCAGGCCGACCAGCACGCGCCCGCGCACGTCGCGCGTCGGCACGGGAAAGTCCGCCAGCTGCAGCTCGACCGGGCCGTCGGCCGAGGGCACGACTTCGGCGCGCGTCGCGAAGGGCCGTCCGGCGCCGGCGCGCGTGCGCTCGAAGAGCGCGTCGACGAAACCGCGCGGCGTGGCGAGCGCCAGCCCGACGCCGATCTCGGGGATGCGCGCCGCCAGGCGCTTCTGGTCCTCGCCGACCAGCGAGAGCTTGGCGACCTGCGCCGAGATCACCACCAGCTCGTCGAGCGGCCGCGCACCCGGTCCGGGATGGGCGGCCGTCGAGTCGATCTCGAAGCGCAAACCGAGCTCGACCTCGCGTGCGGTCTCGAGCCGCGCACGCGCGCGGGCGGCGAGCGCGCTCTGGCGCCGGCCGTCGGATCGAAACCAGAGCTGGCCGACGGACTCGAGCAGCGGCATGTCGAGGTCTTTCCAGCGCAGCCCGACCTGGTTGAGTTCGAGCTCGAGGTCGGTCGCCAGCCAGGCCATCTCGACCCCGCGCACCAGGCGCACGTCGACCGCCGCCGTGCCGCCGCGCGGCGCGAAGGGCCCCCAGGTCGATTCCGGAGGCAGCGGGCCGCGCAGGCCGCGCAGCGCCGTCTCGAGCTGCTCGTCGACGGCCAGCGCGGGGCTGCGGAAGTGCAGGTCGAGTTCCGAGTAGCCGTGCCCGGGCAGCGTCGGCGGCGCGTCGGCCGGGTGGGCCTGGATCACGCCGCTGCCCGTGATGGCGCCCGAGGGATGCTCGCCGGCCAGCCCGAACAGCGCGATGCGGAAGCGGCGCAGGGCCGCGGGATCGCGCGCGTAGCCGACCTCGCCGCGCACGCGGTCGATCGGCAGCGGGAAACCCTGGTGCGAGCTGCCGTCGGGCTGGTCCGGCCAGCCGTGGTAGGTCAGGCCCGCCGCGCCCGCGAGGCGCGCGCGCAGCGCGAACCGCGCGCGCTCGAGCAGCGGCTCGGCGCTCGTGAGGTCGGCGGGGAACTCGACGCACGCCTGCAGCGCGCCGTGGCCGCGCGGCTCGAAGGCCTGCCAGCGCTGGCTGGCCGGAGGATCGAGATCCAGGAGCTGCGACAGCTCCGCTCCGAGCGGGAACTCGGGTGCGGCGAGCCAGAGGCGCGCGCAGCGTCCCTCGCCCGCTTCGGGGCCGACCACGGCGCGCGCGGCGAGGGTCACGTCGCGCCAGCGCGCCCGCGCGTCGAGACGCGCCGTCCACGCGGCGGGGGAGGTCAGCTCGCCGGCGCTCGCGGGCGCGTACTCGGCCTCGAGCGCCAGCGCGACGTCATGCAGCTCCTGGCCCTCGCGCACGCGCCAGCGGCCTTGGTCGAGGCGCAGCGCGAGTCGCCCGGCGGGCGCGCTCGTGCCGTCGAGCGTGAAGCGCGCCGAGAGCGCCAGCTGCAGCCGCCCGCGCGGGTCGTTGGCGCGCAGCGTGTCGAGCGCCGTGCCCTGCGGCACGACACCGGTCGAGACCGGCACGTCGACCGCCCAGGCCTCGACCTCGAAGGCCTCGCCGCCCGCGGGCCGTCCGCGCAGCGTGATCTCGCCGCGGCCAGCCTCCGCGCTGCCGGTCCCTCCGTGGCCTCCGTGACCTTCCAGCGGCGCCAGCGCCGGCACCAGGCGGCCGTTGAGCACGGTGCCCGCCGGGCCCTCGATCTCCAGGTCGACGTCGACGCGGCCGATCGGCACGCGGCCCCAGGCCTGTGCCTCCCAGGCGACTTCGAGATCGCGCACCTCGATGCGCGGGCCGCGCACCAGGCGCGCGGCCGGCTGGCCGGGCGGCGGCGGCGGCGGACCGAGCCCGCGGGCGAAGCCCTTGAGCCCGTTGATCAAGGCCGGCGCCACGCGCACGTGACCGCCGCGCGTCTCGAGCACGGCCAATTCGAAGCCGCGCTCGGTGCTGAAGGAGAAGCGCGCCGTCACCTGGCGCAGCAGCAGCGACTCGCCGCCGGCACCGATCACCAGGTCCTCGATCTCGAGCGCGGGCTCGAACCAGTCGAGGCGCACGCGCGCGCAGTCGAGGTCGGCCGCCAGCGCGCCGGCCTGCGCGCGCAAGCCCTCGAGCACCAGGGAGCGCAAGAGGCCCGTGCGCTCCGCGATCCACAGGGCGAGCACCGAGAGCAAGGCCAGCCAGCCGAAGGCGCGCGCGACGCCGAGCAGCACGCGGCCGGTCGATCGCACCAGGGAGCCCATGGCTCAGCGCGCGCTGCGCTCGCGCTCGTCGTCGAGCGATTGCAGCCCGTGCTCCGCGCCGGGCAGACGTTCCGGCGGCGCCGCCCCGTGCCGCCCGCCGGCACGGATCCGCGCGCCGTCGTGCGCCTGGGCCGGGAGTTCGTAGCTCTCGCCGCCGACGTAGCGGCGTTGCACGCGCTTGCCGACCGAGCAGGTGATCTCGTACGAGATCGTGCCGGCATGGCGCGCGACCTCGGCCACCGGGATCGTCGCGTGCCCGTCCGAGCCGATCAGCGTGGCCGTGTCGCCCACGCGCACGCCCGGGATGTGGCCGACGTCGACGGTGATGTAGTCCATCGACACGCGACCGACGATCGGCGCGCGCGCGCCGCGCACCAGCACCGAGCCCTTGTTCGAGAGGCGCCAGGGCACGCCGTCGTTGTAGCCGACCGGCAGCGTGGCGACGCGCGTCGGGCGCGGGGCGCTCCAGGTCGAGTCGTAGCCGACGGCCGTGTCGCGCGGCACGTCCTTGAGGAACACCACCTGCGTGCGCAGCGCCAGCACCGGGCACAGGTCGCCGGCCCCCGGCAGGTCCTGGGGCAGGATGCCGTAGGCGCTGATGCCCGGCCGCACGGTGTCGTAGCGCGGGCGCAGGCCGGTGAAGATGCAGGCCGAGTTGGCCATGTGCACCCAGCCGCGCAAGAGCCCCTCGGCGCGCGCCTGGCGCAGCACCTCCTCGAAGATGCGGCCCTGCTCGACGGTCGAGGCCGCCGTGGCGCCCTCGCCCGCGCTGACGTGCGTCATCACGCCGCACAGCTCGAGGTGGCTCGCGGCGCGGATCTCGCGCAGCAGCTCGACCGCGCGCTCGGGCAGGACGCCCAGCCGGCCGAGCCCGGTGTCGATCTTGAGGTGCACCTTGGCGCGCACGCCCAGGCGCTCGGCCAGCGACTGCAGCATCGCGCGCCGGTCGCTGGAGTGGATCGCGATGTGCACGTCGCTGCGCAGCGCGTCGACCGCCTCCTCGTCGACGATGGTGCCGAGCACCAGGATCGGCACGCGCAACCCGGCCTGGCGCAGCTCGAGCGCCTCGGCCGAGGTGGTGACGCCCAGGGCGCCGACGCCGCAGCGCACCGCGTGGCCCGCGATCGCCACCGCGCCGTGGCCGTAGGCGTCGGCCTTGACCACCAGCATCACGCGCACCCCCGCGCCGGCCTTGCGGCGGATCACGTCGAGGTTGTGGGCAAAGGCGTCGAGATCGATCTCGGCCCAGGCGCGGTAGGCGGTCACGGGCGCAAGATAGCCCTGCGCCCGGCGCGGATCCACGCTCGCGACGCGTCCGGAGAGCGCTGCGCGACGGCGCGCGGCGCGTCAGCGCCGGCGCGTCTGGGCGGCGAAGGGCCGCAGGTAGAGCGGCTCGAGCTCTTCCGGCGCCTGCGGACCGAGGCGCTCGAGGCGCCGCTCGCCGAGCACCAGGAGCTGCGCCGCGTCGGGCACGCGGTCGACCACCAGGCGCGCGCGCGCCGCGGCGTCGAGGCCGGCGGCCTCGGCCACGCTGGCGTCGCCGAAGATCGGACCGTCGGCGGGCAGCCGGCCCGCCAGCTCCACGGGCCGCAGCACGCAGGGCGGCGTCAGCACCTCGACGTCCTCCGCGACGCGCCGGTAACGCGCGAAGTACAGCTCGCCCGAGCGCGCGTCGAGCAGCAGCGTGCCCTGCGCGCCGGGCTCCAGCTCGCCCAGCGCCAGCGTCTCGCCCGAGGGCACGCCGCGCAGCACGGCCCCCGAGCCGCGCGCCAGGCCCAGCGCCGTGGCGATGCCGACGCGCAGGCCGGTGTAGCTGCCCGGCCCGGTGCCGACGAAGACCGCCTCGATCCCGCGCGGCGCGGCGCCGAGTTCCGCCAGCAGCCGCTCCAGCGCGGGAAACAGGTCGCTGGCGTGCGCGCGGCCGCTCTCCAGGCGCGCCACGCGCGTCCGGGACCCGTGCCGCACCGCCAGCGAGGCCGCGCGCGCCGAGGTCTCGAGCGCCACCCGGGTCACGTGCCGATCTCGGCCGCGATCAGGCTGGCGAGCTCCTGCGCCTGGCGGCGGATGCGGTCGAGATCGGGTCCCTCGACCATCACGCGCGCCAGGGGCTCGGTGCCCGAGTAGCGCAAGAGCACGCGGCCGTCCTCGCCCAGCTCCTGCTCGAGGCGGGTGCGCGCCGCGGTCAGCGAGGGGATCGAGCTCAGCGCCGGCTGGCGCGTCACGGGCACGTTGAGCAGCACCTGCGGGAAGGCGCGGTAGGCGGCGGCCAGCTCCGAGAGCGGCTTCTTCGTCTCGCGCAGGACGCGCAGGACGCGCAGCGCCGTGAACAGACCGTCGCCGATGTAGAAGTGGTCGGCGCCGAACACGATGTGGCCCGACTGCTCGCCGCCCAGGCGCAGGTTCTCGCGCCGCAGCGCCTCGACCACGCGCCGGTCGCCGACGTCGGTGGTCACGATGCCCACGCCGACCTCGCGCAGCGCGCGGAACAGGCCGCGGTTGGACATCACGGTGGCGACGATGCGCGGGTCGGGCAGCTCCTTCCTCGCCATCATCTGGCGCGCGCACACGGCCAGCAGGCCGTCGCCGTTGACCACCTCGCCGCGCTCGTCGACCAGGATGCAGCGGTCGCCGTCGCCGTCGAGGGCGATGCCCAGCGTGGCGCCCTGCGCGCGCACCTCCTGCTGCAGGCGCGCCGGCTTGGTCGCGCCGCAGTCGCGGTTGATGTTGTCGCCGTCGGGCTCGTCGCCGATCGTCACGACCTGCGCACCCAGGCGGCCGAAGACGCGCGGCGCGACGCGCGAGCCTCCGCCGTGCGCACAGTCGACCACCAGGCGCAGGCCGTCGAGCGCCAGGCCGTGCGCGGCGCGCTCGACCAGGTAGGCCAGGTACTGGTTCTCGAGCGCCTGGTCGTGGACCGGCGCGGGACCGCTGCGCGTCAGGGCCGGCTGGGCGCGCAACCGCGCCTCGATCGCCAGCTCGTGCTCGTCGGAGAGCTTGTCGCCCTCGCCCGAGAAGACCTTGATGCCGTTGTCCTCGGCCGGGTTGTGCGAGGCCGAGAGCATCGCGCCCAGCTGGAAGCGGCCGAGGCGCGTCAGGAGCGCCAGGCCGGGCGTGGTGATCAGGCCGGCGCTGACGACCTCGAAGCCGTGGCCGGCGAGACCGCGCGCCAGCGCCGCCTCGAGCTCGGGTCCCGAGCGCCGACCGTCGTGGCCCAGCAGCACGCGCGCGCGCGCGCCGTTGCGGCGCTTGGGCGGCGCGAGCACCTCGCCGAGGGCGTCGCCGAGGGCCGTCACGGCCGGGACGGAGAGCCAGCCCTCACCCGCGCGGCCGCGGATGCCGTCCGTCCCGAAGATGCGTTCCTGAGCCAGTGCTTCCCCCTCGGCGGCGCGCCGCGTCAGTGGGATTGTGCGCGATGACGCACGTCCGAGGCAAGGCTCAGGCGCCGCACGTAGAGCGCAGCGGTCACCTGGCGAGGGCGCGCGCGACGAGCGCAGCCTGGCGCGCCGCGCGCACGTCGTGCACACGCAGGATCTCGGCGCCGCGCTGGACAGCGACGGTCACGGCGGCCAACGTTCCGCCGAGCCTGTCCGCGGGGGCCGAGCGCGGCTGGCCGGCTTCGGCTTCGATCGCGGCGATGAACGACTTGCGCGAGGGACCGACCAGGACGGGGAGCCCCAGCGAACGTAGCTCGTGGAGGTCGAGTAGGAGCCGGCGATTGTGGTCCAGCGTCTTGCCGAACCCGAGGCCGGGATCCACCCACAACCTCGAGCGCGCGATGCCGGCGTCGAGCGCGGCCCGGCAGCGTGCGCGCAGGAACTCGTGCACCTCCATGACGACGTTCTCGTAGCGGGGCTCCTCCTGCATGTCGCGCGGCGCGCCCTGCATGTGCATCGCGACGTAGCCGGCACCTGCCCGGGCCGTCACCCCCAGGATGCGCGGGTCGAAACGCCCCGCGCTGACGTCGTTGACGATCGAGGCGCCGCTGGCGAGGGCCGCTTCCGCGACGCTGGACTTGGTCGTGTCGATGCTGATGGGGACGCGAGTCTCCCTGGCCAGCCGCTGGATCACGGGCAGCACGCGCTCGAGTTCGTCCGCTTCCGCGACCGCCGAGGAACCCGGCCGAGTCGACTCGCCCCCGACGTCGAGCAGGTCCGCGCCTTCGGCGACCAGTGCCAGGCCGTGTTCTGCCGCGCGTGCGGGGTCGAGGAAGGCCCCGCCGTCCGAGAAGCTGTCGGGTGTCACGTTGACCACGCCCATCGTGCGGGCCTGAGCGGGCTCCTTGCCGACGTTTCGAATCGCGGCCATCAGGGCCGAGATGTGAGGTCGATCGCAGGCGAGTTCCGCGAGCCGCTCGCGATCCTCGAACCAGACCATGTCCGGGCCTCCGCGGCCCGGCACGGCGCTCCACGGCCGGGCTTCGGAGAGCTCGCGCCGCTCCTGCTCCGTCAGCCGTCCCCAGACCGCCCAGACGCGAACCAGAGGATCAACGGGCGGACCGAGGTCGCCCTCCCAGGGGTTCTTGTCGCAGCGTGGCGCGAGGCGCAGGGCGACGTCACCGAACACCGGATCGCGTGACCAGTCGGTCATGGGATCCGCGCGGCGCGCCCGCTCAGGCCGGCGAGAGGCCCGGCTTGCCGGGCAGTTCGCCGCCGCGCGGCTCCTTGCCGGGGGCCGTCACCGGCGCCGTGGCGCTGGGCTTGGCCGTCGGCGGCGGGGGCGGGGTGGGACGCAGCTGGTCGAGGCCCGTGCCGGCCAGGAGGCGCTTGACCTCGTCGCCGGTGATCGTCTCGAAGCGCAACAGCGCCTGGGTGATCGCCTCGACGCCGCCGGCGTTCTCGCGGACCAATCGTTCGGCGGTCTCGTAGGCGCCGCGCAGGAGCAGCTCGACCTCCTGGTCGATCTGGCGCGCGGTCTCCTCGGAGTGCCACTTGCCGCTCATCAGCTCGGTGCCGAGGAAGTCCGAACCCTGGCGCTCGGCGTAGTTGATCGGGCCGACCTTGTCGGACATGCCGAGCTCGGTGACCATCGCGCGCGCCAGCTCCGTGGCGCGGCGGATGTCGTCCGAGGCGCCGGCCGAGATGTCGCCGCAGAAGTGCGCTTCCGCCACGCGTCCGCCGAAGGCCCAGGCGAGCGTGCCCAGCATGCGCTTCTTCTGCATGTGGTAGCTCTCCTTGTCGGGCAGGATCATGGTCGCGCCCAGCGCGCGGCCGCGCGGCACGATCGTGACCTTGTGCGGATCGTCGACGTCGGCCAGCACGGCCGCGACGACGGCGTGGCCGGCCTCGTGGTAGGCGGTGATCCGGCGATCCTCCTCCTCGATCTTGCGCGACTTCTTCTGGCGGCCGTAGCGCACCTTGTCGCGTGCTTCCTCGAGGTGCTCCATCGAGACCTCGTCCTTCTTGGCCAGCGCCGCCATGATCGCGGCTTCGTTGATGATCGCGGCCAGGTCGGCGCCCGAGTAGCCGGGCGTCGAACGCGCCAGCGTCGAGACCTCGACGTCGCCGGAGGTCTTCACCTTCTTGAGGTGCACCTTGAGGATGTCCTCGCGGCCCTTGACGTCGGGCAGGTCGATCACGACCTCGCGGTCGAAGCGTCCGGGGCGCAGCAGTGCGGGGTCGAGCACATCCGGACGGTTCGTGGCGGCGACCACGATGATGCCTTCGTCGGTGCCGAAGCCGTCCATCTCGACCAATATCGCGTTGAGCGTCTGCTCGCGCTCGTCGTGCCCGCCGCCCAGGCCCGAGCCGCGGCGCCGTCCGACGGCGTCGATCTCGTCGAGGAAGATGATGCAGGGCGAGTTCTCGCGCGCCTGCTTGAACAGGTCGCGCACGCGCGAGGCGCCGACGCCCACGAACATCTCGACGAAGTCCGAGCCCGAGATCGAGAAGAAGGGCACGTCGGCCTCGCCGGCGATCGCCTTGGCCAGCAGCGTCTTGCCGCAGCCGGGGGGGCCGACCAGCAGGACACCGCGCGGGATGCGCCCGCCGACGCGCGTGAAGCGCCCGGGGTTCTTGAGGAACTCGACGATCTCGCGCACCTCGTCCTTGGCCTCGTCGGCGCCGGCGACGTCGTCGAAGGTGACGTTGGTGTGGTTCTCCTTGCTGTACAGCTGCGCGCGCGAGCGGCCGAAGCTCATCACGCCGCCGGCGGCACCCTGGTTGCGCATCTGGCGCATGAACAGCAGGAAGACCACCAGGATCAGGATCCACGGCAGGCCGAAGAGCAGCAGGTTGGACCACAGCGAGTTGGGGTTCTCGTAGTCGACGCCGCGGCCGATCGAGACCGGGTGGCTCTCGAGCGCGATGCCCAGCGCCGCCAGCTCCTTGCGCGCGGCGTTGACGTCGTCGAGCTTCTCGATCTCCAGCCAGCGCGTGCCGCTCACTTTGGCCAGCGGGAAGGGCGGACCCTTGGCGAGCTGCGCAGCGTGCTCGGCGCCGGCGTGGCGTTCTTCCCACTTCGCGCGCGCCTTGGTGTCGACCTGCACGAACAGGCGCGGCTCGCCCTGGCCGAGGTCGGAGCTGCCGCCCGGCGCGGGCGTGGTCAGCGAATCGGTGCGCCGCACGTCGAGCAGGCGGGCCGTGATCGGCGTGTACCAGCCCTCGGCGACGGCCTGGCGGTAGAGCGCCTCGTTGATCTGCAGCGGCGGACCCTCGCGCTGCACGCGGCTCAGGCGCTCGGCGGTGCTGCCCAGGCTGCTCTCGTTCAGGTTCGGGTACTCGACCGTGAAGGCGCCGCGTTCGCCGGTCAGCTCGCCCTCGATCGTGTTCGGGCCGCGCACGGAGAAGCGGCTGACCTGGCCGGTGTAGACGTAGAACTCGAACTGGTCCTGCTGGAGCTTCTTGCTGCTGCCCCAGCTGTCGGTGCCGCCGATCAGCGCGAAGAGCACGACCAGCACGAGCAGGAACAGGAGGTAGGAGCCGACGGAACGCGCCTTGCGGCCTTTGTCGTTCGGGGGCGTCTTCGGTTCGGACATGGATCCTCTGTATCGGCGCGATGCTCCGCGGGCTGCACGGGGCCCCGGGACCGCTCCTTAGAATAGGAAGCGCGCGACCCTTCCTGGAGCCTCGGCCGGCGAAATCGACCGGGAAGCCGGTCGCGAGGCGGGCCGGGACCGGCAGAGCCCGGTCCCGCGCGCTCCCGGGCCCGCTCCAGGGCGAGTCGGCGGGCCTGAGTTAGTCCACGGGAGCGAACAGGTCCAGCACGAGTTCCTCGGCGACGTGGCGCATCGCCCGCTGGCGCGCCGCCTGCTCGTTGGCGCCGGTCGGTTCGATCACGAAGCCGACCCAGGTCGAACTGGTGAACGGCCCGCGCAGCGGCGCCTCGGCGCCCGGGACCCACAGCGAGCCCTCGACCTCGAAGTAGACACCCGTCTCGAGCAGCTCGTTGTCCGGGCTGCGGATCCCCGAGCGCCGGTGGTACTGGCGCACCGTGCCGCGCACCGCGGTCCGCGCGCGGTCGGCCGGGTCGACCTGCAGCCCTGCGTCGCGCAGCGCGCGCGACAGCTCGTGCTGGAAGTCGCGCTCGAGGTCGCGCTCCAGGCTGGTGTTGCCGAAGAACTCGACCGCCACGCTGGGGTGGGCGCGCTCGGGCAGGCGCAGGCCGGCGTGGTAGCCGCAGCCGGCGGCCAAGGCGAGCAGGACTGCGGGCCAGCGCCTCACGGCCGGGCCTCCGCCGGGAGCTCCGGCAGCTTGCCGGCGCGCGCCTCGATCGCCCGCGCGCGCGGCTCGTCGCCGGCCTCGCGCGCCGAGCGCGCGGCGCGCTCCAGGTGGTAGCGCTCGCCGTGCGGGTTGCCGACGCGCTCGTAGAAATCGGCGATCAGCACGTCGCTCTCCGCCATGCGCCGCAGGCAGTCGCCCAGGTCGACGCGCACTTCGCGCTCGAGCTCGTGGCCGGCGTGCGTGCCCAGCCAGGTCTCGAGCTCGCGCCGCGCGGCGAGGAGCTGCGAACGGTCGTACTCGGGGCTGCGCAGCGCCACCAGCCGCAGGTGCGGGATGCGCGCCTGGGCCGCCACGCGCCGCGCCGAGTTGGGATGGTGCAGCACCAGGAGCTCCAGGCGCTCGATGGCCAGCTCGAGGTCGCGGTCGTCCTCGTAGATGCGCGCCAGGGTCTCGTAGGCCTCGTCGTTGCGCGCCGCGCTGGGGTGCTTGAGCACGGCGTACTCGAGCACCTCCTGCGCGTCGTCGGTCGAGTGCCCGATGCCGAACCAGCCCGTGCCGTGCACGGTCAGCCACAGGCCGATCTCGACCAGCAGGTCGCCGGCCGCGGCGCGCTCGTGGTGCAGGGGGAACTTGGTGTCGAGGCGCTTGAGGATGTCGTAGGCGTCGAGCGCCTCGCCGTCCGCGAACCACAGCTGCGCGGCGCGCAGCCCGGCCTGCACCGCGATCTGGCGCGGCAGGTCGAGCTCGACCAGGTCCGCCAGTTCCTCGGGGTCGGGGTTGCCGGTCGAGAGTTCCTCGACGCGCTTCCCGGCGGCCTGCTCGAGCAGGCCCTGGACCTCGTCGCGCTGGGAGGTCTCGAGGTCGGGCGTGTTGGCCGCGGCGCGCATCAGCTCCAGCGCTTCCTCGGTCCGGCCCTGCGCCAGGTCCGCGCGCGCCTGGACGATCGCGCCCGGCACCTCGCGGCGAGCGAGCTTGGCGTCGTTGCTGCGGCAGGCGCCCGTCCCGGTGGCCAGGCCGAGCACGAAGAGCGGGATCCAGCGGGGGTTCATTCAGGGCGTCGACGCGGGCGCGTTGCGGTTCGGGACGGACAGGAAGGCGCGGTGGCTCTTGGGGCGCGTCTCGAGATGGTAGTCGAGGAAGCGCTCGACGAAGTCGCGCACCAGCACGGCGCGCGGAGCGGAGAGGCCGTCGGGGCCGTCCGAGCGGGAGCGCGCGGCGCGATCCTGCCACAGCGCGCGGGCGTCGTCGAGCACCGCGACGGGCAGCGTCCCGACGCGCCGGCCCGCGCGCCGGGCCTCGCGCGCGCACTCCGGGCACAGCCGCCCGCCGGCCCCGGCCGAGAAGGCTGCGCGCCCGGGTGCGTTGCGCAGCGCGGGCGCGGCCCGGCCGCAGGCGGCGCACTCCAGCAGCGCGGGCGCCAGGCCGAGGGCCTCCAACAGCTCGAGTTCGAAGGCCGCCAGGTGCGCGTCGGCGCGCCCGGGCTCGGTCGCCAGCCGGTCGAGCGCCGCCTCGCTGGCGGCGAAGAGCCGCGCTTCGGGCGCTTCGTGGCGCACGACCAGCTCGAGCAGCTCGAGCAACGCCAGCGCCGCGCGGTAGCTCGCCAGCTCCGTGCAGATGCGCGCGCGGCGCACGTCGAGCCGTCCCTGGCGCAGCGTCCCGAGCTCGTGGGCGGGTGCGGCGGACCACTCCAGTTCCAGCGTGTCGAACAGGTCGAGCACGGCGAAGTAGCGCGAGGTCGTGCGGTAGGCGCCCTTGGCCAGCAGGCTGACGCGCCCCGAGCCCGGCGTCAGCACGTGCACCACCAGCGACGACTCGCCGAAGGGGTGGCGCGAGAGCACCAGCGCCCGGTCGCGCTGCACGCCCATCGTCAGGCCGCCGCTTCGCGAGAGCTGACGCGCACGCGCACCTTGAAGACGCGGCGGTCGTTGGCGTCGGTGACGGTGAACTCGACCGGGCCGTGCACGAAGTGCTCGCCGCGGCGCGGGAAGTGGCCCAGCTGCGAGAGCACGAAACCGGCCAGCGTCTCGTAGTCGCCCTCGGGGATCTCGAGGTCGAGCTCGGCGTTGACCTCGCTGACGTGCAGCGCGGCGTCGACCTCGGCCGAGCCGTCGTGCAGGCGCCGCACGCTGGCGCGCACCGCCGCGCCGTGCTCGTCCTCGATCTCGCCGACCAGTTCCTGGACGATGTCGCCCAGCGTCACCAGGCCGGCCGTGCCGCCGTACTCGTCGAGCACGATCGCCAGCTTGATCTTCTCGCGCTTGAACTCCGAGAGCAGCTCGGACACGCGCTTGGTCTCCGGCACGAAGTAGGCCGGGCGCAGGATGGCGCGCAGCTGGGCCTGGTCGAAGCCCTTCTCGGTCGCGACGCGCACCACGTCGCGCGCGCTGACCACGCCGACGATCGTGTCCAGGCTCTTGTCGTAGACCGGCAGGCGGCTGTGGCCGGTGTCGGCCGTCAGGCGTGCCGCGGCACTGACACCCTCGTCGAGCTCGACCCCGGAGATCAGCGTGCGCGGCGTCATCACGGCCGCCACGTTGACGTCGCGGAACTCCATCACGTTGCCGATGATCTCCTTCTCGGTCTCGTCGAGCTTGCCGGAGATCTCCGAGTCGGCGATCACCTCGCGCAGTTCCTCGACGATCGCGCGCGTCGCGGGAGCTTCGCCGCGCAGGCCGAAGATGCGCAGGAAGGCGGCGCGCACGACCTCCAGGCCGCGCACCAGCCATTCGATCGGAAGCTGCATCAGCCGGAAGGCCGGCAGCACGCGCAAGAGCAGCGTGTCGCCCGCGCGCAGCGCGATGGCGGTCGGCAGGGCCTCGCCCAGCACCAGGCGCAGCGGCACGGCGCTGGCGACCGTCCAGAGCAGGGCTTCGAGGCGCAGGGCACCCGCCAGCTCGATCGCCTGGTAGAGCCCGACCAGGAACACCACCTCGCAGGCGGCTTCCAGGATCTCGGCGCTGATCGCGAAGCGCTCGGCGCGCTCGAGCAGGCGCTCGATGCGGCCGCGCTGCGGCTGGTCGTCGGTGCGCGCCAGCACCCGGCCGGCGTGGGAGCGCAGCAGGCTGACGCGCAGCGTGGCGAACAGCCCGGCCAGCAGCAGGAAGGCCAGCGGCCAGGCGAGGGCCAGGAGCACGGCCTCGACGCGCGGCGGGAGGTCGGCCGGTTCGGCCAGGGCGAGGAACGGAAACGAGGGAGCTGGAATCACGGGCGGTTCGGGGGATGTCGACCCCCGTGGGGACGCGCTCCATGGTATTCGGGCGGGGGCCGGGGTCGGCATCCCGGGGTTGGGGCCGGGGGAGGCCGGGAGTGCTACGGGTTCGTAGCGCTCGCCTCACCCGGATGGCGTCCGGCGCGGTGGGCGGGCGCCGAGTCCGACACAAGTCCAATCAGGACAAAGGCCTCGGCGGATCCCCCTGGCTCCTCCCGGCTTCGGCACGGGGCTCGCCAAGCGCGCCGCATGCCCCAGGCCCAGCGCTCCCCCGAGTCCTCCCCGGTCCACGTTCCCGCGGGTCTGCAGCGGCGCCTGGCCCTGCGCCGGATCAGCCTGCGACCCCTGCCCGACGAGAGCTCGGAGGCGCGCGTCGAGCGCCTGGAGACGGCCCTGATGGCGCTCTTCCGCGACGAGCGCAGCGAGGCGGCCTTCTGCGCGCTGTACGAGCTCGGGCGCGCGCCGCTCTTCGCCTGGATGCTCTCGCTCGGTCCGGCGCGGCTGGCGGCCCTGGACATCGAGGCGCTGCTGCAGGACACCTTCGTCAACATCTACCGCTACGCCGGGAGCTTCCGCGACGAGCACCCGCGCAGCTTCCGCGTCTGGTCGCGCACGATCGCCGGCAACGTGCTGCGGCGCGCGGGGGCGAAGCGCCGGATGGTGGCGCTCGACGCGGCACCCGACGGCTGGAGCGAACCGGCCGATCCGCGCTCGGGGCCGAGCGAGGACGCCTCGAGTTCGGAGGAGCGCCGCACGCTGCTGAGGGCCTGGATGATCGTCCTGGCGCAGTACCAGGCGGCCTACGCCGAGCTCGGGGAGCGCGACCGGCGCGCGCTGCACCTGATCGAGGTCGAGGAGCGCAGCTACGGCGAGGCGTGCGTGCTGATGGGTGTCGGGCTCTCGAACATGAAGATGATCCTGTTCCGCGCACGCCGGCGCATCCGCGATGCGATCGGGAGCACGCTGCGCGCGCGGCAGGTGCGTGTGGAGCGGCTGGCGGGCTAGGGACCGGCGCTCAGCGCCCGGAGCCCGCGAGGTACGGCCGCCAGGCCGCCGGCGCGGTGGCGGCCGCCAGTTCGGCGCGCAGCGCGTCGAGCCCCGGCAGATCGCGGCGCAGGGCCCAGACGTGGCGGTAGGCGCCGTCGTAGCGCGCGAGCCAGAGTTCGTAGTCGTCGCCCACGGCGAGGAAGCGCGCGAGCAGCGCGGGCGCGACGTCCTCGGGCACGCGGCCGGGTTCGTACTGCGCGAGTCCCTGCTCGAAGACCGCGCCCCAGCCCGGCTGCACGGCGCTGGCGAGTTCGGCGGGCGTCAGCGCGCGCAGCGCTGGAGCGCCGGCGGAGAGCGGCGGGAAGGCCAGCGCACCGGCGACGTGGAACAGCACCACGGCGGGGCGCAGCGCGCGCAGGCGCTCGCCGGCGATCGGGCGCAGCGCGCACTCGGCGTCGTTGAGGCCGACGGCGTCGATCGTGACGCAGTCGGTGTGGAAAGCGAGCCGGCCGGCCTCGGTCAGGACCAGCGCGTCGTCCGGCCGCAGGTGGCGCGCGAGCGCCTGCGGGAAGACGTCCATGTAGGAGCGCGCGGCGCGCGTCCACTGCTCCTGCTCGACGCTGCGCTGCAGCGACGGGGCGTGCGGCAGGAACAAGAGGCACGCGGCAACCAGGCGCCGTCCGGTCGCAGGTTGCGCCAGGAGCGGCAGCGTCGCGCGCCAGGCGGCGAGGACGATCAGCAACCCGGCCGCGGACTGGAAACGGTAGACGTGGTTCTGCGTCTGGCGGCCGAGGCTGAAGAGCAGCAGGAACCCGGCGCACGCGGCGAGCTCGGGCGCGATCGAGCGCAGCGTGGCGCGCCAGCGCGCGCGAGCGAGAACCAGCGCCAGCGCCAGCGCGGCGAGGAACGGCGCCGGTCCGAGGCGGCTCGCCAGCCACTGCAGGTTGGCCGCCAGCCCGGGCAGGTCGCTCCAGCGGCTGCCGTTCGACTTGACGTACAGCGGCAGCGGCAGGTCGTGGCCGAAGTACCAGCGCCGCCAGACGAAGTACGCGAGCGCCAGCCCGAAGACGATCCAGGCGTGGCGCGCGAAGCGCGGCAGCTCGCCCGCGCGCCGGCTGACCAGGCCGGCGCCGACGAGGAAGACCAGGCCGAGCACGACGCCATCGGGCCGCAGCAGCGCGACGGCCAGCGCCAGGTAGGGCGCGAGGCGGGCCGCGCTCGGCGGGCGCGCGGCGCCGTCGGCCAGGCAGAGCACGAGCGCGCCGTAGAGCAGCGTGCCGAAGCCGGCGCGCGCGGCCAGCGCGGCGGCGCTGCTCAGGAGCGCCAGCGAAGCGAGGCTCGCCAGGCCCAGGCCCACGCCGCGCAGGCCCGCGCGCACTGCGCTCGACACCAGCACCCCCGCGGCCAGTGCGGCACCGAGCGCGTTCCCGACCGCCGCGGCGACCGCGACATCGAGTCCGACGCGCGTCAGCAGCGCGAGCAGCAGCATCCACAGGAAGTCCGTCGCCCCCTCGGTGTGCGGCCCGCCGGCGAAGAACACGATGCCCTCGCCGGCGGCGAGGTTCCGCGCGTACTCGAACAGGATGAAGGCATCCTCGTGCGGATGGCCGAGCGCCAGCTCGCGCAGGCCGAGTGCCAGCTGCCCGAGGCCCGCCGCCAGTGGCGCGAGCCAGGGCAGGGCGCGCTCCCACGCCGGGCGGTCGGCGCGCATGCCGCGCTCAGCGCTTCGGCGGCTGCGTGCGCAGCTGCAGCCACAGCGCCGGCGGACCGATGAGGAAGAGCGCGAACATCGGCGGCGCGTAGAGCAGGAAGGACAGCGGGCCGCCGCCGTCGGGCGCGGTCGGCGCTTGGATCCAATCCAGGTCCCCGGCGAGGCGGATCAGGCACTCGGTCAGGGCGACGAGCACCAAGACGAGCATCTGCTTGCCGCGGCCGGAGACGATCGTGCGCGGGTCGGTGACCATGAAGAACATGAACAGCTGGTACATCGCGCCGGTCACCGGCCCGAGCTCCGTCAACCAGCCGTGCCCGTTGAACCAGGTGCGCACCCAGGCGAAGAAAGCGAACAGCAGCAGGTAGCCGATCGTCAGGTGCCACACGCGGGCGCGCCACACGACCAGCAGGCCGACCGGCCAGATCATCGCGATGATCCCCAGGTCGTTGCCCCACTCGTGCGAGAGCATCGCGCAAGTGCCGGGCGCGAGCGCCAGCATCGCGCAGACCGAGAAGTTGGTCGGGTTCCACAGGTGCCGCTCGCGGTAGCGCAGCACGTACTTCGAGAGGATCGCGAGCAGCGAGCACACCACGAAGGGCCACAACAGGCCGCCCGCGGGCTTCATCAGGAAGGCCACGCTGTTGCCGCTGATGTAGGCCGAGAGCAGGTTGGCGCCCTTGCCCGTCGCCAGCCAGTGCAGCGTGAACTCGGCCAGCAGCGCGGTGCCCAGGGCCAGCATCCAGGGCACGTACGAGTCGCCGAGGATGTTCCAGTGCCACTGGCCGACGACGATGATCAGCGTCAGCAGCGAGGACGAGTACCAGCGCGGGTCGACGCCGCGCTTGGCGGTCGTGCTCGGCGGGACGGCGGAGGCGCCGGGCAGCGGGCTGGCGACGGTGGCGCCGGTCATGGTTCGCGTACCTCGTGCTGGCTGTCGGCGCTCAGGCCGGTCAACTCCTGTTCGGCGCCCGAGGGCCAGCGCACGACGATGCGCTCGAAGCTCGGGTCGCCGCCCAGGCCGAAGTGCAGCGCCAGGTCGTTCTGGGCGCAGAAACCGCTGCCGGCGAGCACCACCTGGGTCTGGCGGCGGCCGTTGCGGTGCAGCGTCGCGCGCGCGCCGATGGCCGAGGTGTTGGGCGCCTGTCCGACCAGTGCGAGCCGCAGCCAGTGGTTCCGGTGCGCGGGTTCGTTGCGGTAGACCAGCAGCGGCCCGGCCTGGTTGGCGACCACCACGTCGAGCGCCGGCCCGCCCCACAGCGCACCGAGCGCGACCGCGCGGCCGTCGAACAGGTCCGTCGCGCCGACCGCCTCGGCCGCGTCGACGAAGCGCAGGCGGCCGCGGCTGAGCAGCACGCGCGAGCGTTCGTAGCCGGACAGGCTGCGGTCCTCCATCGCCGGCCAGTGGCGCGCGTCCTCGGCCAGGGCGCCGGTGGCCATGGCGATCTTGCCCATCGCGTACCAGTAGTCGCGCGTGCGGCTGGCGGAGCGGAAGCCGTTGGCCACGTAGAGGTCGAGCAGTCCGTCGTCGTCGAGGTCGCCGAACTGCGCGCCCCAGGCCCAGCCGCAGTCGGCGACCAGGCCCTCGGAGACGTTCTGCAGGCGCTGCTCCTTCGCGAGGCGGTTGAGGCGCAGGTTGTTGCCCTGGAACAGGTAGCCGCTCTTCGAGATGTTCGTGACGTAGACGCCCAGCGCGCCGTCGTTGAGCACGTCCCCGACGGCGACGCACATGCCGCTCTTCGAGCTCTCCTCGAGGCCGACGCCGAGCGCGCGCTCGAAGCGCTGGCCGGCCCGGTTCAGGAACAGCTCCTCCACGCCGTAGTCGTTGGCGAGGTAGAGGTCCTGCCAGCCGTCGTCGTCGAAGTCCGCCGCGGCGACGGCCAGCGTCCAGCGCGTCGAGTCCGCGCCGGTCGCCGCCGTGACGTCGGCGAAGCGGCCGTCACCCAGGTTGCGGTAGAGATAGTTGTGCCCGCCGTTGTCGGCGAACTCGAAGCTCTCCGTCATGATCTTCGTGTCGGCGAGCTTCCACAGGTCGAGGTCCTCGCGGAAGTAGCCGGCGACGTAGAGGTCGAGGTAGCCGTCGCGGTCGTAGTCGATCCAGGTCGCGGTGTTGGCGTAGATGCGCCGGTCGAGCCCGGCCTCGGCGGTGACGTCGCGGAAGCGCAGCGCGCCCTCGTTGCGGAAGAGTTGCGAGCGCCCGTAGGCATAGAGGAAGCAGTCCTGGTCGCCGTCGCCGTCGCAATCGGCCCAGATCGTGCCCATCGAGGCGCGCAGGCCGGCGACGTTGGAGTCGGCCAGCCCGGCCTCGCGCGCGAGGTCGCGGAAGGAGCCGTCGGGCTGCTGTACGAAGAGCGCGTTTGGGCTGCCGGCGGCGCTGTTGACGGCGAAGAGATCGGGCCGCCCGTCGCCGTTCGCGTCGCAGATCGAGACCGCCGCGCCGACGGCGGAGATGTGCGCCTCGATGTGCGCGAGCGCGGGGTCGAAGGCCGCCGGCTGGTGCGTGAAGTCGATGCCGTGCTCGCGCGCGACGTCGCGCAGCGTGAAGCCGTAGGGATTGACCCCTGCCGTACCGCCGGCCTCGGGGCGGCGGCCAAAGACCCACGTCGCCACGACCAGGGCGGCGAAGACGAGCGTGAACAGGGGACGGAGGACGCGCTGGGGGACCACGGGGGACGAGCGGGGGAGTGTAGCAGCCCGGTCGCGTCGGACATGCCCCGGTTTCGCAGCGTATCCGCGGGCGGAGTCGTGGATATTCTGAGTCACCGTATGTGGGCCGAGCGCATGCCGACTCTCCTCGTTGTCACTGCTGCAGTCTGGAGCCAGGCCCTGGCAGCCCCTGCCCTGGGCCAGGCTTCGTATCTGAGCCGGCCGATCGAAGTGCGCGCCATCGATGGCACGACTGGCGCTGCGGTCGCAGGCGCTCGTGTGCGCGTGCTCGCGGCCGACCTGCCCGGCATCCACCCCGACGAGCCGGGTGACATCGATTTCGAGCGGCTCGATCGCGAGCGCGCACGTGTCGAGCCGTGCGCCTCGACCGACCAACTCGGCCGCGCCTCCGTGCCGCGGCCGCGTGCCCACGGCGTCGTCGCGGTCGAGTCGGGCTCGTTGCTTGGTCTGGTCGTCGTGACCTGGTACGACCTCGAAGCACGCGACGTGCAGCTGTGGCGCGACGGGGCAGCGACCGTCGAAGTTCGCGATGCGGAAGGGCGACCAGCGGAGGGCGTGCCCGTTGCTCTGCGCTCGCTCGTGGAGGCATCCGGCCGGGATCTGCTGATCGCCGCGACCGACGCATCCGGGCGTGCGCACCTCCCGCACGCGCAGTTCCTGCGGAATCGCGCGCGGGCCGGTTCCAAGAAGCCGCTGCGATGGACGCTGGTCCCCAATCTGTGCGGCGGCTCGATCGAAGGATTCCGCTGGGACGAAGAACTGCCCGAAGGACCCGTGCGCCTCCAGCTGCCCGCGACGGCGGAGGTCGAGTTGCACGTCCTCGAGGCCGACGGTTCGCCCGCGCGCGGCGAGGTGCCGGTGGCACTCGTCGCCGTGCCGCGCCAACTGAGCGAGGACTACGGCCGCGAAGACGTCGAGAAGCGAATGAGGGGCGCGCTGCTGCGGCCGAGGCCGGCCGACACTGTCGCAGGGTACGTGGTCGGCACGGCCCGTGACGGGCGCGCGAGCTTCCCCTACGTCGCCCCGGGCTGCGAGCTGGTCTACAGTGCTCAGCGCCACGGGGCGTCCGCGCTGGTCAGCGGACGATCTCCCGGTCCGGAAAAGGTCGGCGAGCGCAAGACCTTTGAACTGCGCCTCGGCGTACGACACACGACCGTTGTGGCGCGACTGGAAACAGCCGACGGTCGCCCCTTCGCGGACCGGCAACTGCTGGTCGAGCAGTTCGAGCGAGCACCGACGGGCGGATTCCACCACGTTCCGATCAGTGGATCGGTGGGGCCGCTCAATGGCGAACGCACCATGCTGCTCTGCGGGCCGCGGACCGACGCACGTGGCGAGTTCCGCGTCGAACTCGATCTGACCGTGAGATACGGCGGCGCGCCCGTGCTCGCCGTTCAGGCCGGGATCGAGACGCCCGGGCACGTGGCCTGTGTGATCCCGCTCGCCCATGCCCCAAAGTCTGGATTGCACGATGTCGGGATCGCGCGCCTCGCTCGCGCGCCCTTGATAGCCGGCGGGCGCTTTGTCGACCAAGGCCAGCGTCCGTTGGCCGGCTGCCTGATCCTCTTGGATGAGATCAAGGCGCCGTGGAGGCACCGCACCGTCACCGATGCGGAGGGCCGTTTCGAGCTACGCGGCGTCACCTTCGAGGAGTCGATCTCGCTCACCACGCTCGCCCGGGGACGGTTTCCCGGCCACGTGTCCTCCGTGGAACCCGGCCGTGGCGATCACATCTTGGTCGGGCCGAACGGTCGCATCGTCCGTGGTCGACTCGTGCCGCGCACACCGGGTCCGCTCGGGGATTGGGACATCCGGGCGAGGAGAGCTCTCCGGAAGGAAGGTTCCTTCGAGGAGATCCCGGGCGAACTGGAGCCGGACGGCACCTTCGAGGTGATGAACCTCGACCAAGTGGAGTACACCATCCTCATCAGCCGCGGTGATCGCGAAGCGGAGCGCGTGTTGCGAACCGTAGATCTGAAGAACATCACGGCCATCGACCTGGGCCAGATCGAGGTCGGGCCTCCCTGAGTTGGTGCCAGCCATCTCGCCGTGCTGGCAGGCCCGGCTCAGGCCCGGTTACCTTTCCGCCATGCCCGCGCCCGCTCGCGCAGCCGATCTGCTGATCACCGGTGCCGCCGAGCTCGCCACCGCGTGCGGGTCGGCGCCGCGGGGCGGGAAGGAGCTCGGTGAGATCGACGTCGTGCCGCGCGGGGCGGTGGCGATCGTGGGGGAGACGATCGCCGAGGTGGGACCCGAGGAGGAGCTCCTCGCACGCTGGACGGCGCAGGAGCGCCTCGATGCGCGCGGTGGGACGATCGTGCCCGGTTTCGTCGATGCGCACACGCATCCGGTGTTCCTCGGCACGCGCGAGGAGGAGTTCGAGCTGCGCACGAAGGGTGCGACCTACGTCGAGATCGCGCAGGCGGGCGGCGGGATCCTGTCGAGCGTGCGCGGGGTGCGGGGGGCGTCGCAGGAGGAGCTCTTGGAGCGCCTGCTCGTGCGGCTCGATCGCTTCCTGGCGCTGGGGACGACGACGATCGAGGCCAAGACGGGGTACGGGCTCTCGCTGGCGGACGAGCTCAAGTGTCTCGAGGTGTTGCGCGCGGCGGCGCGTGTCCATCCGGTCGAGATCGTGCCGACCTTCCTCGGGGCGCACGAGTATCCGCCCGAATACCGCGACAGGAAGCCGGCCTACGTCGAGCTGCTGGTGCACGAGATGCTGCCGCGCGTCGCCGAGTCCAAGCTGGCCGAGTACTGCGACGTGTTCACCGAGGGGCACGTCTTCGGCCTCGCCGATTCGCGCCGCATCCTGACCCGCGCGCGCGAGCTCGGCCTGGGCCTCCGGCTGCACGTCGACCAGCTCTCGGCCCTCGGCGGGGCGGAGCTCGCGGCCGAGCTCGGTGCCGCCTCCGCCGACCACCTCGAGTTCGTCAGCGAGGCCGGCATCGCCGCCCTGGCGCGCGCCGGCGTCGTGCCCGTGCTCTGTCCGGTCGTGCCGCTGTTCCTGCGCCTCGAGCGCGAAGCGCCCGGCCGGCGCATGATCGACCAGGGCCTGGCGGTCGCGATCTCGACCGACTTCAACCCGGGCAGCTGCTACCTGCAGAGCCTGCCCGAGGCGCTGAGCTGGGCCGCGCTGCGCTACCGCATGACGGCCGCCGAGACCTTGACCGCCGCCACGCTCAACGCCGCCTGCTCGCTCGGCCGCGGCGCGCGCCTCGGCACGCTCGAGGCCGGCAAGCAGGCCGACCTCGCGGTGCTCGACCTGCCCGGCCACCGGCACCTGGTGTACGAGCTCGGTCGCAACCCGGTCGTGCAGACGGTCAAGCGCGGACGGATCGCGAAGCGGCGCTGAGCCTGCGCTTCCCGCGCTCCGGCCCCTTGGGTCTAATGGGCCCATGTCCCTCGTCGAGTGCGTCCCCAATTTCAGCGAAGGCCGCCGTCCCGAAGTCCTGGCGCCGATCCTCGAGGCGATCCGCGCCGTGCGCGGCGTGCGCCTGATCGACCACAGCATGGACGCCAGCCACAACCGCGCGGTCGTGACGCTGGTCGGCCCGCCGCAGCAGGCTTCCGAGGCCGCCTTCCGCGCGATCGCCAAGGCCAAGGACGTGATCGATCTCACGCAGCACCAGGGCGAGCACCCGCGCATCGGCGCGACCGATGTGGTGCCCTTCGTGCCGCTCGAGGGCAGCTCGATGGCCGAGTGCGTGCGCACCGCCCACGCGCTGGGCGAGCGCGTCGGCCGCGAGCTCGAGATCCCGGTCTACTTCTACGAGGCCGCCGCGCTGCGCCCCGAGCGCAAGAACCTGCCCGACGTGCGCAACATCGGCTTCGAGAAGCTGCGCGAGGCGGTCGCCACGGACCCGGCGCGCACGCCCGACCGCGGGCCGCGCACGCACCTGCACCCGACCGCGGGTGCCACGGTGATCGGCGCACGCTTCTTCCTGATCGCCTTCAACGTCAACCTCGAGACCCAGGACCTGGCGCTGGCCAAGCAGATCGCCAAGCAGGTGCGCGAGAAGGACGGCGGGCTGCCGGGCATCAAGGCCATGGGCTTCATGATCGAGGAACTCGGCTGCGCGCAGGTCTCGATGAACGTCTGCAACTTCGAGCAGACCGGCCTGGAGCGCGTCTACCGCGAGATCGAGGGCCTGGCGCGCGCCGCGGGCGTCGCGATCCGCGAGAGCGAGCTGGTCGGGCTCGCGCCGCGCGCCGCGCTCCCCAGCGGCACGGCCGAGCGCATCCGGCTGCGCGGTTTCGATCCCAAGAAGCAGGTCATCGAGGAGCTCGTCTAGCCATGTCGATCCGCGCTCTCGTCGCTGCGCTCGCCCTCGTGCTGGCCCTGGCCCCGGCCGCGACGCCGCGCGGGTCCGCCGCCCAGGAACCGGCCGCGCCCGGCAAGTGCATCAAGTGCATGGACGTGCGCCGCAAGCCCTGCCCCGAGCACCCGGCGGCCGAGTGCGAGTGGGAGCTCGACGTCATGTACTGCAGCGAGATCGCAGCCTGCGCCGTGTGCAGCGGCGTCGGCTGGCTCGACTGCACGGACTGCGAATCGCCCGAGACCGAGAAGTGGATCAGCGACCGCAAGGCCAAGATCCCCGGCCGCAAGACGGCGCTCAAGTACATCGACGACGCGATGAAGCGCGAGGTGCGCAAGGCCGAGAGCACGCACATGGTGCTGGTGTGGGAGATGGAGGAGATGAAGGTCGAGAAGCGCCGCCTCTCGCGCCACGAGCTCCTGCACCTGTACCTGACGCGCCTGGAGCGCCTGTACGCCGACTTCGTGGCGCGCATGCAGCTCAACGACCGGCTGTTCGTCAACAAGCCCAACGTCTACGTCTGGTACCTGCCCGACGACCACACGCAGTGCGGCCTGGCGCTGTGCGAGCAGAACGCCAAGGGCGGGGTCAAGCTCCTGGGCTCGACGCCGCGCTACACCGTGTGCGGCAACAAGCAGAACTACCAGGACGACGAGAAGCTGCACCGCAACATCGTGCACAGCACGACGCACCTGCTGCTCTCCTGCGTCCAGCCCGCGGGCTGGATGGGCAACATCAAGGGCGGCTGGCTCGACGAGGGGCTCTCGCACTGGTACGAGGACCGCTACTTCGGCGTGTGCGACAACTACTGCTACCAGGAGCAGAACTCGAACGTCGACTTCAAGGGCGGCAAGTTCCGCGTCGCGGTGCGGAAGATGGTGGCCGAGGGCAAGCAGCCGCCGGTGGCCGAGGTGTTCCAGCAGAACACCGACACGCTGACCTTGCCGATGCATGCGGTGTCGATGAGCTACGTCGACTACCTGATCGAGAAGGACGGCGCCAAGTTCTACGAGCTGACCAAGCTGCTCAAGAACAAGGTGCCCTCGGGCGACGCGCTGGAGAAGACCTTCGGCCTGCGCCCGCTGGAGTTCGAGGCGCTGTGGAAGGCGCACGTGCTCTCGACCTACCCGACGCGCTGAGCGCCCGACACACCGTACCGCGGCATGAAACCCCTGCACGCGGCGCTCCTGCTGCTGATCCTGGTGTCGGCCGCCCTGCTGCGCAGGCAATCGGGCGAGCCGCTGGTGCTGACCAGCGCCGAAGCCCAGGGCCTGCCCTCGCTGCGCCTGATCGACGACCCGGACACCTGCGTCCACCTGCGGCGCATCGCCGCGACGCTCGGGCAGGAGCGCGCGCCCGAGCGCGACGCCTGGCTGGCGCAACCCGACGGCGCGCCCTACCCGTGGTTGCCGCTGTACGACACGCTCGTGGCGCGCTGCGCGGGGGTCGCGGAGCGCGGCCGCAGCGCGGACCCCGACGTGCGCGAAGCCTGGCTCGAGCGCTTCGCGCTGGGCTTCGGGCCGATCCTGGGCGTGCTGGCCGTGCTCGCGACCTGGCTCGCGCTGCGCGCGCTGTTCCCCGAGGGCCAGGGCGGCGAGCGGGACGACGAGCGGGGCGGCGAAGCAGCCCTCTGGGGTGCGGCCTTCGTCGCGCTCGACCCGCGCGCGCTGCACGAGAGCAGCGCGGGGCGGCTCGATCCGCACGCCCTGCTGACGCTCTTCGCGGCGCTGGCGCTGTACGCGCTGCTGCGCCTCTTCCGCGCGCGCGGCCTGCGCGAGACGCTCTTCGCGGCCCTGCCGGCCGGCGCGCTGCTCGGTCTGGGTTGCGCCACCTCGCCCGCCGGCGTGCTGGCCTTCGCCCTGGCGCTCGGCGCCGCCTACGTCCATGCCTGGCGCGCCGCTCCGGACCAGCGCCGCGACGCCTGGCGCGCGGGCCTCCTGCTGTGCCTGGTCGCGGCCTTCGCCTCGCAGCTGCCGCTGCCCGCGGACCCCGAGACGCACGTGCCCGCAGGCTTCGTCGGCCGGCTCCAGCAGGTCGGCGTCGCGCTGATGCTGCTCGGCGGCGTGCCCTTCCTGGCCGGCTTCGTGCTCGCCGGCGAGCGCGACCGGCGCGCCTTCCGGATCGCGGCGCTGCTGGTCGCGGGCCTGGTCGTGGTGTGGGCCTTCCCGCGCGCCGTGCGCCTGGGCGGAGCGGTGTGGACGCAAGGCCTCGAGGTGCTCGAGGCGCGCGGCGCGTTGCTCGCCAGCCGGCCGTCCTGGTCGCGGCTCGGGAGCTCCCTGGATTTGATGTTCGTGGCCGCCTCGCTGCTGGTCCTCGTCGTGCTGTACCAACGCTCCGAGCGCGCGCGCAGGACCCTGGTCTTCGCGGTGGCGGGGGGCGTGGTGCTGCCGCCGCTGATGGAGCGCGTGTTGTCCGTGCCGTGGCACGGAGGCGCGTCGCTGATGCTCGCGCTGCTCCTGGCCCTGCTCTTCGCCGGGCCGCGGCTCAGCGTGACGCAGATGCGCGTGCTCGCCGGAGGCCTGCTCGCGACCGCCGGGCTGGGGAGCTTCCTGCAGCTCCGCGCGGACGACCACCGCGAGGAGCGCCTGGGCCTGGTGCGCGAGTTGCGCCGCCTGCGCGGCGAGCTGTCCGATCCCGCCGGCGCCGGGGCCGCCGGCGCGATGAACCCGGGCGCGGAGGCGCGCGGTGCGCTCTGGACCACGCCCTGGTTGAGCGCGCTGGCGGTCTACCACGCCCGCCGGCCGGTCAGCTTCGCGGCCCAGGCGGCGATCGAGGATCCAGCGGGCCTGCGGCGCCAGGCTGCCCTCGCGCGCGAGGAAGACGCCCCCGCGCTGCTCTACGGCCTGCGCAGCGCGGGGGCGCGCCACGTGCTGGTCGGCCAGCGCGCGTGGAGCGAGTCCTTCGATCTCGAGCGCCACGACGCCGGGCGCGGGTGGCGCGCGGGTGCCCGACCGCGGGTGTGGAAGCTCGATCCCGACGCGGCGGCGCCCGCCGAGTTGCGCTGCGTGTTCCGCGGCGCCAGCTTCGACGTCTGGGAGCTGAGCGCCGGCGCGCGCGCTCCCGACGTGCCCCAGATCCGCGCGCGCTGAGCTTCGCGCGTGCCGCTCCGTGCTCTACGCTAGCGCGATGGGCTTGATCGAACCGCGCACGCTGAAGGGCTTCCGCGACTACCTCCCCGAGACGATGATGCCGCGCGAGCGGCTGATCGAGACCGCGCGCGGGGTGTACCGCTCCTACGGGTTCCTGCCGATCGACACGCCGGCGCTGGAGTACGCCGAGATCCTGACCGGCAAGGGCGGCGAGGAGTCGGACAAGCAGCTCTACCGCTTCACCGACCACGGCGGCCGCGACGTGGCGCTGCGCTTCGACCTGACCGTGCCGCTGGCGCGCTTCGTGGCGCAGCACTCGAACGATCTCGGCCTGCCCTTCAAGCGCTACCACATCGCCACCGTGTGGCGCGGCGAGAACACGCAGAAGGGCCGCTACCGCGAGTTCATGCAGGCCGACTTCGACACGATCGGCAGCGAGAACGTCGCGGTCGACGTCGAGTGCGCGCTGGTGATCCACGACCTCTTCCGCGCCCTGGGCTTCGACGACTTCACGATCCGCGTCAACGACCGGCGCCTGCTGACGGGCCTGCTCGCGAGCCTGGACCTGGCCGACAAGCAGGTCGCGATCCTGCGCGCCATCGACAAGCTCGACAAGCAGGGGCCCGACAAGGTCGCCGAGGAGCTCGTCGCCGGCTCCGGCCTGAGTCCCGCCGCCGCGCGCGAGGTGGTCGAGCTGACCGCCGCCACCGATCCCCGCGGCGCAGCGGCGCGCCGTCCGTCCGAGCTGCCGGCGGCGCTGGCGGCGCGCATCCGCGCGACCCCGGCCGGCGCCACCGGCTTCGACAGCCTTGAGACGCTCTTCCGCGGCTTCGAGGCCGCGACGCGCGCACCGCAGCGCGCGCGCCTCGACCTCTCGATCGCGCGCGGCCTCGACTACTACACCGGCACGATCTTCGAGACCTTCCTGGGCGCCCTGCCCGGCATCGGGAGCGTGTGCTCGGGCGGGCGCTACGACAACCTCGCGCAGCTGTACACCAAGGAACGCCTGCCCGGGATCGGCGCGTCGATGGGGCTCGACCGGCTGCTGGCCGCGATGGAGGAGCTCGGGCTCGTCGAGAAGCGCCGCGCCCCGGCCCCGGTCTTCGTGCCCTTCTTCGACGCCGCACGCCTCGACGACTACCTGGCGCTGTGCGCCGAGCTGCGGCGCTCCGGGTTCGGCGTCGAGTTCTACCCCGAGCCGAAGAAGCTCGGCGCGCAGATCAAGTACGCCAGCCGGCGCGGCTTCCGCGTCGCGCTCGTGGCGGGCGAAGAGGAATGGAAGAACGGCACCTGCCAGCTCAAGGAGCTCGCGAGCGAGACCTCGCGCGTCGTGCGGCAGGCCGATCTGCCGCGCGAACTGGCCGCGCTGCTCGGCTGACGGCCCCGCAGGAAAAAGCTTCGCAGCCGGCCGAAGTCGCGTGTCCGTCGCCCGCGCGAATCGCGGGATAGAGTTCCTGCGGCAAGCTCCTTTCCCATCGTCCGGGGCCGGCGGTTGTGGTGGCCGCCGTCCCCCGGACCTCTCTCTTTCGGGGATCCGCAACCCCCGCCGCAGCCTATGGACCCGCTCGCTCGCACGCGTGACGAGATCGACCGTCTCGACCGCGAATTCCTGCTCCTGCTCGCTCAGCGCATGAAGGTCGTGCGCGAGATCGGCTCGCTCAAGGGGCGCGATCCCGCGGCGCCCCTGCGCGACGAGACGCGCGAGCGTGCGGTCTTCGAGGCCTGGATGCGCGAAGCCGACAAGCTCGGGCTCTCCGGCTACTTCGCCGGGCGCGTGCTGCGCGAGATCCTCAACTGGTCGCGCCGCGACCAGGAGCGCTTCCTGGAGCGTTCGTCGACCAGCCGGCCCGCACCGGCCGTCAAGGTCGCCTACCAGGGCGTGCCGGCCTGCTACTCCGACCTGGCGATCACCAAGATCTTCGCCACGCGCGACGTGCAGAGCCTGGAGCGCGTCGGGCGCAAGACCTTCGTGGCCGCGATGGACGCGCTCGAGGCCGGCGAGGTGCAGTACGCGCTCCTGCCGATCGAGAACACGATCGCCGGCAGCATCAACGAGGTCTACGACCTCGTGGCGCGCCGCAACGTCAGCATCGTCGGCGAGGAGGTCTGGCCGGTCGAGCACTGCCTGGTCGGTGTTCCCGGCGCGGTGCTCGAGCAGGTGCGCATCGTGCGCAGCCACCCGGTGGCGCTGCAGCAGTGCCAGCGCTTCCTCGACACGCTGGCCAGCGTCACGGCCGAGAGCTCCTACGACACCGCCGGTGCCGCCGAGTCCGTGGCGCAGGCGCGCGACGCGCGCGTGGCGGCGATCGCCTCCGAGGAGGCCGCGGCGCAGTACGGCCTGGCCGTGCTGGCGCGCGAGATCGCCGACGAGCGCGTCAACCTGACGCGCTTCCTGCTGATCGCGCGCAGCGCCGAGCCGGTCGACGCGCGCCAACCCGCCAAGACCTCGCTGGTCTTCGCCGTCAACCACCGGCGCGGCGCGCTGCTGGAGTGCCTGGCGGCCTTCAACGACCAGGGCATCAGCCTGACCAAGCTCGAGAGCCGGCCGCAGCCCGCGACGCCCTGGGAGTACCTGTTCTACGTCGATTTCGAGGGCCACGTCACGGACGAGCGCGTGCAGACGGCGCTCAACGTGCTGCGCCAACACACCAACCACCTGAAGGTGCTCGGCAGCTACCCGCGCCGCACCGAGAGCGTGCTGGAGCGCGTGCCGCCGCCGATGCTGATCTCGACCATCGAGGCCGTCGAGCCGCTGGAGGCCGAGTCGCCCGTCGAGCTGGCCGCCGCCGCCTCCTGCCCGGCCGAGCCCAAGCCGGCCGCGAATCCGAACCTCAAGCTGACCGGCCTGCGCGAGCACGGCGACCGCACCCAGGTCGACGTCAGCGGCGTCGTGTTCGGCGGCGAGCGTTTCGTGCTGATCGCCGGACCTTGCGCGGTCGAGAACCGCGCCCAGATGCTGGACTCGGCGGCGCTGGCCAAGGCCGGCGGCGCGCGCATGCTGCGCGGCGGGGCCTTCAAGCCGCGCACTTCGCCCTACGCCTTCCAGGGCCTGGGCTTCGCCGGCGTCGACCTGCTGGTCGAGGCCGGGCACGCCTTCGAGCTGCCGGTCGTGACCGAGGTGCTGCGCCCCGAGGACGTCGAGAAGATCGCCGAGACGGCCGACATGCTGCAGATCGGCGCGCGCAACATGCAGAACTTCTCGCTCCTGCGCGAAGTCGGCCGCGCGCGCAGGCCGGTGCTGCTCAAGCGCGGCATGAGCGCCACGATCGAGGAGCTGCTCCTGGCCGCCGAGTACATCATGGCCGGCGGCAACAACCGCGTGATCCTGTGCGAGCGCGGCATCCGCACCTTCGAGACCGCGACGCGCAACACGCTCGACATCAGCGCCGTGCCGGTGCTGCGCTCCCGCACGCACCTGCCGGTGATCGTCGACCCCTCGCACGCCGCGGGTCGCCGCGACTTGGTGGTGCCGCTGGCGCTGGCGTCGGCCGCAGTAGGGGCGGACGGCTTGATCATCGAGGCCCACCCGCGCCCGGCCGAGGCGATGTGCGACAAGGACCAGGCGCTGACCGGGCGCGACCTCGAGCAACTCGCCGCTCAGCTGCGGCCGATCCTGGCCGCGCGCGGGCGCGCGCTCTGAAGCCGAATCTGGCCCCCTGAATTGGCCGGAATCGGTGACGGGGCGCTGAGATTCTTCCAGTTCACCTGTCACCGCGGCGAGTTCGCGACGTCTTCCGCTCGAGGGGACGTCGGTCCCCGAACCACCGCCATGACCTTCCGACCTCCGCGCTGCCCCAACCGGCAGTGCACGTCCTTTCGCCTCGGG